>ERZ1292632.922-Hain-H43-01um-R2-922-length-31371-cov-16_pt1 | contig 31371 bp, 45 predicted proteins | sample MGYA00564407_ERZ1292632 | MGnify/ENA primary metagenome ERZ1292632 (study PRJEB36523, sample SAMEA6512637) | groundwater metagenome | collected 2019-01-08 | study: AquaDiva: Metagenomics assemblies of 32 groundwater samples | reverse complement strand
CGCAGGCTGCGGCGCGGGCTGCGGCGGGGGCTGCGGCGGGGGCTGCGGCGTGGGATGCGGCGCGGGCCGCTGCGAGGGACGCGGCGCGGGCCGGTGCAGGGGACGCTGCGAGGGCTGCGGCGAGGGCCGTGCAAACAGAGCAACTGTTTCGCTGGTTGTATCCGGGCCTGAGCGAACCGGAATGAGTCCCCATCGGCGGGTTGGCGCTTGCTACGTCCCCCCCGTTACGCTTACGGGAGAGGAGCGGGAGGAACTCCGGCGGGCCTGGAACCCCCCCGTCTATGAAGCCGTGGGCTATGATCTGCTGATGGCGTGTGTCTGTGGCTCGCTCAGGGGCCTGCGGCTCCATGGGGGCCCCAGATGCCGGCGCTGTGGACGGCCTTTGGGTGGGTCAGGTTGAGGGGATTGGTGGCGCCTGAGGGCACCTAGGCCCCATAGCGGGGCCTTGTGGGAACGATTGTACCCATTTCCGGAAAGTGGAAAACCTATCGAGTAAGCCTTGCTAAATGGAGAGTGGTAGCCTAACATTCCAGTGTCCCGATGGGGATATTCTGAGCCTTCAACCCTGAAAGGGTCGCATGACAATCACGGAAGCCCTAGCCGAAATCAAGACTATCGGCAAGCGCATCACCAAGAAGCGGGAGGCCATCACGGGCTACATCGCCCGGCAAGACAACTTGAAGGACCCCTTGGCGAATGAAGGCGGCTCCGTCGAGTTCATCAAACAGGAGCGGCAGGGTATCCGTGACTTGGAGGCGCGCATCGTGACGCTGCGCGCCCAGATCGCGGCGGCGAACGCGAAGACGGTCGTGGCCGTCAACGGGACAAGCCGGAGCGTGGCGGACTGGCTGACGTGGCGGCGCGAGGTCGCCCCTGGGGCACAGCAGTTCCTGGGTTCCCTGCGCGGGGGCTTGGACAATCTCCGCAAGCAGGTCGCCGCGAAGGGGCTCGGTCTGGTGAACGCCACCGCGACCGTCAACACGGGGGAGGTGAAGGCCACGGATGTGTGGGTGAACATCTCCGAGAAGGAGTTGGCGGAGGAGATCGAGCAACTCGAAACGGTGTTGGGGACGTTGGATGGCCAGCTTTCGCTGACCAATGCCATCACGCAACTCTAGGGGAGACGGTCCGTTCGGCAGCGTAGCGGGAGAATGTTGGAGAAACAATCGTGCGATTGCTAAATCGCTCCGGGATTGGGTCCCGACCAGACGGCCGACACCTCAAACGCTCAGGCCTGGCCAGCCGCATGATAAGCAAAGAGTTGCTTCGCTGACGCGCTGAACACAGAACGGGCAGGGCTGCATCAAAGCCACCATCATGCTGACGCCCCGTGAGAACGGAGCGGACTCGCGCCTCTGACGGCGGGTTCCCGGGCAGGTGGCAGCGGCAGGGACGGACACCCCGATGTGGTATGACGTACTGTCGGAAGGGTCATCATGTGACCGGCAAGAATCGGTCGTGGCATACGGCACGGGGGCGGCGCTATTTACGGTGCCGCCAGTGCTACAATTTGGCGCAACGGAAGTTAATGCGGCAACGCCGCGCCACCACCTAGCGACTGAGCCGCAGCCCGCAGGTGATCCCAATGCCAGCGAGCGCCTTGCCCCCTAATGATCCCGCTACCGTTGGTCCCCCCACGCAGGCAAACCGCCGTCTCGACTGAGCCTTCCAGGCTTCCCGTTGGGCCGTCAGCTCCCGAATACTCCGCCTGAGGTCCGGAATGAGGCTGTCGCGATAGGTCGTCACCTGCGACACATAGAACGCGACCTGTCGATTCGCCCCGGCGATGACGCTATCTTTCGCCGCCAGGGCTTCCCTGACCTGGGGCAGCGGAATGAGGGTGTCATTGGCTATGACCACCCCATTCTGAGCGGTCAGTACCTCATTCTGGAGCGAATCCGCCCGCTGACGCAGAACGTCACGTTGCTTCAACATGACGGTTTCTGTCCGGCGCCAGGCCGCCTCGCGTTCCAGTTGGTCGGCTGCTAACCTTGCAATCCGCTGATCCGTCGAATCCCCCGCTGTCCGTAACAACGCCTCGTCAGCTCCGGCCTTGCGCTGGCATTCTCCCCAGACCCAGATGACACCCGCCAACCCAATGAATAGGAGCACGGGCCGAAGCAACCCCTTGAGTGAATCACCGTTCATGACACCCCCTGCAAGTTATGTTACTTAATGATTCGGGCGGCATCGGGGTTGTCGTCCTCCCACTCGACCATCCCACATTCCCAGCATTGCCGCCGGAGCCGCTGGACCTGCACCCCATCCGGTAGGGGAGGCTCCGTCGTCCAACTGGAGAAGTTGTGCGTCCCGGTATCATGTAGCGCTGGGCACTCAGTAACCTGGTGGCTCATGATTTCTCACCCGCCCTCAGCGCTGTCTTGTCGTGAGACTTCAGGGCTTGCCGAAGCTCGCTGATACTGTGGCCGCCAAATTGGCCTCTCACGAATACTTGCGTATCACCGCCCGGCCCCCACTGGTGGAGGACGGCCCGAACCTTCTCGGCGTGCTGGAGGTTGCAGCCTGTCGGCTCGCAACACCAATCCCACGTCATGCGCCGTCGTCCGCCTTCCCCGTTGTTGTAATCATGGCTTCGTTCCATTCCGCTTGAAGGGCGAACGAAGCCGGTCCAACTCCGCAACTGACGCCATCCGTCGTTCCAAGTCAGCATACTGGCGCTTGCGGTCAAACCACCAGATGCGGAAGCGTGTCCATTGCCAACGCAGCCAACCCCTCATGGCTTCCCCCCGTTCTTGCCTGCAAACTTGTAGAACGTCGCACGCTTCGCGTTTCCCTCTGAGTCCAGCACCGTCCCGGTCGCCGTTTCCACCCGGACGCCGTTGCGTTGCGCCATCCTGAGTTTGTAGCGGATCGCCGGGAGCGTCACCCCATCCTCTAGTGCCATCTCGGCCAGGGTGGCCCAATCCTTCCCTGCCGGCCGACGAGCGGTCGCCTTGCCGTACTGTCGGAGGGCCGCAAGCAGGGCGTTCTCTGTCGGGCGTTTCATAGGCGTCTCCCGTTGGCGTGCAGATTGGCATCCATCCGTCCGTCCGGTCGCAGTGTCACCACCACCAAACCCCGACTACTCGGCGGATACCTCTTTTTGGCCGCATACGTGCCATGATATTTGAGGTACGAGGGACTGATGATGATCAGCCCGTTCCGCTCGTAGGCCCGCCCGCTCGCGTCGAATCCCGTCTGATACATCATGTCAATGAGCGGGGAGTGCAGGTGGCCCGTCCAGAGGAGGTCGAAGTTGTGCGCCCACCCAATGTCTTTGCGCGCCGCCATCCGCTGCCCCCCCGCCGTCTGGGCCGCCCCGGTGCCATGATGCGCCAGCAGCCGGAAGTTGTTCCCACGCCACTTGATGGTGCAGAAGCAGTTGTGGGAGGCCAGACCCTCGGCCACAAATGTTCCAGTGCTGGTGGTGAGGGCAACAACCTCCCGCATCCCAATGGGACGGATGCTATGTATCTCCGCATTCCCAGTTCTTGTCATCCGGCCCAACTTCTCTAGTTGGAATCGCGCTAAGAGGCGCTGCGGGGCGACCGAGCCAAGGAACTCAAGCGTGGCGGCCATTCCGGATAACTCTAGCGCTACAATCCCATCACTCTTACGGGCGTGCTCCCGGTACGGGAGCCCGCGTGCCGTCAACAGGTGGCGCACCCGTTCCAACATGGCGTTCGGCTTCTGGGTGAACGCAACCCCATTGGCATACGACTCGTTGTACGGCTTGGCTGACTGGCGAACGCAACCCTCTCCGTCAAATGCCGCCTCCAGATATCCGGTCCCATAGTCGTTCTTTCGCGCCCATGTCCGCAAGACGCGGACGAGGTGTCGCCCGGGCCGAAGGTCTTGCGTTTGTGCCCACACGTAGTGGCTACCCTCTCCGCGCGAAGTGAGCCAGCGGTGTTCCCCTGATGCTACGATCGCAGTGCCATCGGTGAGAACAATCTCGTAGCACGGTCGCATCAGGCGCCGCGTGGTCAGGGCCACAGCGGGCCGCCAGCGCCTGCCCCGATTCGGCCCGACTGGCATCTCGTCAAATGCCAGTAGGCTGTCGCCGGGTTCAATATCACCGATGCGCTGCCATGTCAGATCACCACGCAAAACCTTGGTGTCCGCAGCAAGGCAGTAGTCGGGGAAGTAGGGCACTTGCAGGAGCGCCGCCATCCACGCCGCCACCGAGAACCCGAGGATCTCGGTGCGATCCTCATGGTTGCCTGGTAGGGCGAACAACATCTTGTGGGCGACCCCAGCAAGCTGCAACAGCGCGCGGACGAGCTGGTGTTGCGGTTTGAGTTGCTGATAGACTCCATTGCCGACAGACAGTTTCGAAGCGTTCTCGATGAGGTCGCCGCCGTTGAACGTCAGGACGTTCGGCGTTTCGCGCAGCCAGCGAAGATGCCGACTGAACATCTCCGCGTCGTGCTCGTCGTGGCCGATATGGACATCGTACAGCGGGGCGAGCTGCACCGAGTCCCAGCTATCGGGGACGGTCACGAGGAGTTCGGGAAACTCAGAGGCGGGGCGCGAGCGTTTGATGCGTTCCTTCTGCCGCCGCGCAGCGATCCAGTCGAGCAGTTGGTCGGTGACGGCTTTCGTTTCAGCGGTGGCCGCGAGCGATTTCAGTAGCTCGTCAGTTTCCTGCGCTGATGGAATACTCAGGATGCCTCCCTATTTTACTCAGTGTCTATGATAGACCCTTCGACGGTCACAGGTCACAGGGCTGTCCCTGGCGGCACGCTGCCATACATCCGGTATTCTGGCCCCGCTGCCGCCTCTGGCCACTCGGGTTCCCAGGAGTCGAGCCAGTGCTCGTCCTCTTCATGCTCCCAGGGCATTAGGGGGCTCTCGGTGGCCAATCGCTGACGCGCTCGTAGCGCCCCTCATGATTAAGTACCCACGCGCAGGAGATGTCCTTCGTGACCGAGATGACCTGAAACAACACGGGGTTCGGCACCCGCTCCCGCCGCCGGTCAATCGGGGACAGCTCGCAAAACTCCGCCGCCGTGCGATGCGTGGGAAGCTGCTCGCCGGTGATCGCATACTCATGCGGCAGGTGGTTGTGCCACTCGCCAACAGTCAGGAGGGGTGGGCACTCTTCGGTGGGCTTCGCGACAACCGGCGAGCTGAACGCCATGCGGGGCGCCCAGGCGACCACGACATATAGTGTATCGGCACGCCTCGCCCCCAGCAAACAGCGGACGTGTTCGACGGTGGCGGTGTCGGCGATACCCCCCAGCTCTTGCAACATGGGCAGATACCACGTGACGGTGGTGACCTGCCCCTTGAGTTGCTGCGTGCAGGCGGCCCACCACAGGAGCCAGGCAATAATCCACCGGGAGATCACCGGAAGAGCCTGCGCCCGCCGGCCCACAACGTTCCCGTTCTCATCGCACGGCCCGCTGGAGCGTGTCCGGCGGCACCGGGAAGACCCGCACGGGCTGCCCCGGCTGACGGGGGATACATTGAACCGCCCGCAGTGAGTCGAGCATCGTCCCCACGGTGTCCACCCGCGCGAGATAGACGAGGCGTTGGCGGTCGGCACGATGCCACGCGAGGCTCGACCCAGCGGCCAACAGGATGCTGACGATTGCCAGCAGGACGAGGAGGAGCACCCCCCACGGGGCGACCTTCATCGAGCCGCCAAGTCCAGCACGCCCTGGTCTAATCTTCGGGCGGCGATCTCACAGTACCGCTCCTCAATCTCAACCCCGATGGCGTGACGCCCTAGATCCTTCGCGGCGCGGAGCGTGGTCCCGCTCCCCACGAATGGGTCGAGCACGGTTTCGCCTTCCTCAGACCACCAACGCACCAGCCATTTCACGTGGGCGATTTTCCGAGGGCATGGATGAGCCGCCTGCTTCCCATCCGAACTGTTATCAATGCAGCGCCCTGGGATGATATGCTGACCAGGCCGAGACTTCGGTGGCGGACCGAACAGGTAGCCCACGTCCCCGGTCATACCTTTCCGCCCCTTATATCCCATCCGCACCAGCTCCAGCCACGCAACGCGAAAGAACCTCAACGGGACGCTCTCAAGAAAACGGGGGTCGCTATCGCATCCGAGCTGAATCGCCGCGCGTGTGATAGACCGGCCAGCCAGTGCTTCCCACATCTCGCGGAATAGGCCATAGGGATTGTCAGTCCCAACAAGTGGCACCGAGGCATTGGGCCACACTGGGTCAGTTATGAGCACCACGGGACTGGCATCCGACCATTGCCACGCAGTGAACCGCGGCAGGATTTCTCGGCAGTCGCCGTGGTAGATCGTAATCCCGTCCTGCTCGTAGTAGGGCTTCATCGGGCAAACCGCCAGCCCTTGGGGCAGGGCCAGAATTGCCCCGACTGGGCGACCGCCCATACCGCATCCGACACGAGGCAGGCTTGCCCATCCGTCGCAATGAGCACCCGCACAGGTAACTGAATCGTCGCATCCTCCACGCGATACCACGGGGTGCGCTGCCAGTCCCCGCGAGTCCCATACGACCCCACGCGCGCAATGAACCTGGCGCTCGGGGAGCCAGCGGGGACGGGCTGTGGGAACCTGGGGATACCCGTGCTACAGGCGACGAGGACTAGAAGGGCGAGGGTGCGCGTATGACCCCCAATTCGAAGTGTACCAGATCATCAAACGCATTCTCATGGAAATCCCACGTGCCCGCCCAATCGCCACCCCAGGTCAGGGGGATATTGAGACACCTTGCGGTGGCCATGACATAACCGCCGAAGCAATAGAAGCGCGCGAGGTCTTTCTGATAGGTTGGACTGTCCCGCTTGGGCCACTTCAGGGGATAGGGCGCGAGGTCCACCGCCTCCGCAAATTGCCGACCCCCGATGAGGACGTGCTTCGAGTAGAAGGTTTTGCTCACGCCCTTGGCGACATTCTCCCGCTGCTGATCGGCAGAGCGGACAGTTTCTAGCACGGTGCAATCGTAGCCCTGCACGACAGCTTGGCAGAGGCGCACGAGATCGGGATGGAGGAATTGGAGTTTGGAGAGCGAGGCGCGTCCGAAGGACGGCATTAGGGCTTGCCGTTCTTGTAGTCGGCTAGGGCGTGGGCTCCGAGGAAGCTTCCCACGCATACAGAGATAACCAATGCCCAGTCCGCTGTCAACCGCTGCAAGAGGGCGAGGACGAAGGAAAACACCAGCGCCAGTAGGACTACCGTATATTTCCTGCCGCCAGGCAAATTCATGGTCGCCGCCTTTTTAACTCCGTCAAGTCGGTGCGGATCGCCTGGAGTTCCCGCAGCAGGGACTGGTATTGTTCCGTCACGACCTCGCGGCTGGCCTTCGTTTCGACGACGGTCTGGAGGTTCCGCACATCAGCTCGCATGGTCACCAGAGCGACCGTTGCCGCAGCAATGAGCGGCACGATCACTCCGAGAATCTTGAGCCAGACGCTATTGCCGTTGAGGTTCATGGGTCCTCCGTCCCGTACTCGGTCAGCGTCGCGGCGAGTTCCAGGGCTGTGCTCCGACCGAGTAACACCACGCGTTCCTGGTCGTCTCCATCATCCCAGATGAGGGCCAGCCGCACGTAGGATTCCTCCGGGGCATCTACCGGCATAAGCCAGCGTTCGACGCGGAAACCCGCACCGACGCCCTGGAATCCTAAGACAGGCGAGCGAATCATGGGACGAGCCGCGCGCCCTGTGCCCCAGCTGCCGCACTCGTCACCGCACGTCTCAGCCCTTGCCGTTGCAGCCCGTGCTCATAGGCGCGGAGTGAAGTCAATAACGCCTGCAACTCCTGGGGGTCGCGCAAGCCCTTGGTAAAGAGGTTCGACACTTCATCGGAGACTTCCTCGCTCCAGCCCGCGCGGGCGCGTGCGGCAAGGTTTTGCGCGAGGCCAATCAGGGTCGTCCCCACTTGCCGACGGACCACCGTTTTGCCACCTGCGAGTTCACTGGCTGAGACCCCCGGGGTAGGCGTGCGCGACAGAAGCCGCCCCGATCCTTCGGTAATCTTAGCCTCTGTCCGTACATAGTCCATGAAATCTTGGGCCGCGCCCTTGTCGCTGAAGAGAGTTTGTATCCGTTGCTCCATGGAGCGTTCCACGTTGCCATGCGCCCGACCGCCGAAGAAGCGACGGGCGATGTTGGGGGCCTCGGTGGTCTGTCCGTGAATCGCGTCTGCCAGGGCTTGCGTGGCACCCGCCCGATAGAGTTCCCGCTGTGACGGGGTGAGGGCTGCCAATTCCCGGGCGATCAATTCCGGCGGCTTCCGCAAGAAGCCCTCTTGCCCCAACTGCAATGCTTCCAAGGCTTCCGTGTGTCCCCGGTAGGTGGCTCGGGCCCTGGCATAAACTGGCGACTGTGCATCCACTTCCGCCAGGGCGTCATTCAACACCTGGCGCAGCGACCGTCCCAACTGCCGATCCAATGTGGGACGTTCCTCACGTCCCGCCCGCTCAATCACCGCATCGAGACCACGCTTCATGTAGTCCAAAGCGCGAATAGGCAGAGTTTCGGGAATTGCCAACTGCTCAATTTCCCCGCCCACCTGGAACGAACGTGCTCGCGGTGTCCCTGGCAACGATGGGTCGGGCGGAGTCGCCCTAGCTCCTGTGACCTCAAAACCTCGCGTGCCCGCGATCCGCTGCGCCCGTTCTCCTGGCCGTAAGGCACCCCTGACGGACGTTTGGAATAGTTCCGGCACAGGCAGTCCTTGACCGATGCCCGCCAAATCTTCGGCGTTTGCAATGCTACGACCCAAGAGATAGGCGTCCTGCATCTGGGGTGTCTGGAGTAACTGCCGCATCTTGGGTGTGACGTTCACCGTGCCATGGAAGGCTTCCGCATAAAGTGGGGCAGCCTCCGCTTGGCGGTGGGCAAGGATTTCCTCTCCTGCATCGTAGGCGTTTTTCGTGCCGAGCCGTGTGGCCCGGAACAGTTGGCCTAGCATCCGCGCCCCCTGGTCCGCCTGCCGACCTACCAACTCGTCGGCCAGTTGCCTCTTGGCTTCTCCGCGAATCCCCTGAGCCGCCAGCGCGAGTGCCATTGTCTCATCACCGGCCAAATCCGCGATGGTCACCGGAGCACCTTGTGTCTGTGCCTGTGTCGCTCGCTGGACGACTTGTTCTACGGTGAGGCCGTCGCGGGCAATGGCTTGTGCTAGGAGTTCCCGGGCGCGCGGGGCTCCTACGCCCCTACGTTCGCCCAAAGCGGTGCCCCATCGCGTGAGGAGGTTCACGGACCCCTTCAGTCCTGCCCCACCGAGATGCGCCCCACCCACGACAATCGGCGCGAGGATAGCCCCGGCAGTTCCACCGACCAAGGCTCCCTTGGCGCGGTCGGAGATCGGCCCATCGGCTTCCCCGGCCCCCGTTACGGCGCCAGCGCCAGCGCCGACCCTGGCCACACGGCCTGCGGTGCGGAGGAGCCCAGCGCCTTTGATGGGGGCCAGGAGTGCATTGGCTGGATTGGCGATAGCGCCGAGGATCTCCCCGGGAATCCCCACCTTCCGGGGGATGTTCGCCCGTTGCTCACGGAACCCCTCCGTTGTCTGACGCTGGCGATTCGCAGCCTGTTCAATCCCACCCCCTGTGGCGAGTGTCGCCAAACCCACAAGACCCCCAAGCGCCTCATCGCCAAAACCGAATGTGATCCCCTGCAATGCCGACATGGAGAGTCCCAACGCCAACCCCGGTGTGGGGGCACCTGTATCCTCCCGTGGCGCATTCATAATGTTCCGTAGCGGTAAGCCTTCGGCGTGTTGCAGGTACTTCGCCCAGTCCTGATCCGTCCCGCCCCGGGCTTTGATGCGCGCCCATTGGCGGTAGAGAAAGTCTTGGTAGGGCGTCATTGCGCCTTTGTCGGGAATCCGAGGCCCGGTCATGGCGGCACGTTCCGTCTAATCCAGTCTTGGATACTCGCCTCATTGTCAAACCCATCTGGCTGATCCCCGAGAATCATCGGCCGCCCCATCCTCTGGACGCGCTGTTCAAATGCCCGGGCTTCGAGGACTTGCTGCTCCAGAGCGCTAATGATCCCCGGCCGCCAGCCAGCAGCCCTGGCAGTACGCAGTGTGCGCTCCAACGCTTGCGAGATGCGGACCTCACCTGTCACCGCTGACTCCAGCGCGTCAATCGTGGACTGCATCGCCGCGAGTTTCTGGCTCCGCGTCTGTGGGTCATCACTCTGGAACGGGGCCAAGGTAATGTACTGATTGATAAACTCCTGGTCGGTCGTCTGCTGGCCAGACAGGAAGTACCGTCGGGCATCCACAAACTCGCGCACCGCGTTTAGGAGTTGGCGCTGGTAGGGGTCGGGGATTTCGTTCAAGGCCGCGGCCCATGGCACGTTCTTCCGTACCGCATCTCGGAAGCTGGCGGTCAGTGTAATCCCACCCGTCGCCCCAGGCTCATTGACGAGTCCCGCAATCCGCCCATAGGCGGGGCGCATGATTCCCAAAAAGGTTGCGGCTTTCCGCTGCTGCTCGCTTGTCACACTCCCCTTGGGCAGCCGCGGCACCATCAAATCATCCGGCACGCCAGGCACTGGATCGGTAATTCCTAGCACGCGCCGTGCTTGGCCAAAGGTCGCCCCGGTCGTCCGCATAAACCCCGACAGGGCGGTAATGCGTTGCGGGTCGGTGGTATCAAGCAAAGGTTTCAATGCTGGGAACAATGTCCGCTGTTGATCCGCCGAGAGCATCAATCCCTGCTCGGCGAACGCCAAGAGTGAGCTGGCCGCTTCCCGTTTGGCTGGGTCGGCAATGGTTGCGAGAGCGCGCTCGCGAGCTGTGAGCATCTCGGCATGGCTCCGGGCCTTCGTCGCTTCCGCCCGGATATCCCGCGTCTGCTCGACAAAGGCTGGCACGGCAGCATAGGGCAACTGCTGGGCGGCTTGGCCGATAGGGCTCAGTTGCTGGATGTTGAGCGGCATCTGGACTCCCGGCAATGCGCCTGCGGGAATCGTCGCGGTTTGCGTCTCGCTACCGAGTAACACCTGCAAGAGTCCCTGTCCCAACGATTCTCTCGTCTGGGCTTCGACCGCTTCCTGCGAGAGCCGCGACTCCATCTCCTGCCGATCCAGCTTGAGCCGCTCTTTGCGGAGTGCCAATTCTTCCTTCTGCATGAGCATTTGCAAGAGGGGCGCGAGCTGCTCGGCAATCCCGGGCTGCTGGATGAAGCCGGTGGAGCCGATCTGGGGAGCCGCCGGGATGGGGTTCGTCAAGCAATCCCCCGCTTTCGCGCACAATAGCGCATCACAGCATTTCGGCGACAGCAATCGCCACGGGGCCACACGCGCAATTGAAACGCAGAGTTCAAAGATATGGTCACTTAGCGCCCCATACTCTGCGTCTGGTTGCCACTGGAAAGAGTCTGATTACCGACATTCGTATTCCCGCCGCCAGCCCCAGGAATGAAGTTCGCCACTGTGTTTGCCAATCCGAGGAACTGCGAGAACGGCGACGGGCTCTGGGTCGTGGGCACGTTGAAGCTGGCTTGCTGACTCACTCCCAAGAGGTTCATCAGGATGGACAGCACCCGCTGGGTCTGAATGTCGGCCTGTCCCGCCAGTTGCCCGCCGAACTCCCCTGCTCCGAGGAGTCTGGCAAAGGGATTCTGCCCCGCACTCTGCGAGAGCATCCCTAGGGTCTGAGCGGCTTGGTTGCGCTGGCCATAGAGATTGCGTAACGCTTCGCCTCGGAGAATCGCATTCGCCGAGCCAAACCGTCCCCCTTGCTGATTCGCCAACGACAGGTCGCGCTCGAACTGTGGCCCCCCCCCCGAGAGGATTTCTTGCAGGCCGGGGAGTGCGATGTCTAAGGCCCGCTGCTCGGGAGCTGGCTGGTTGAGAAACTGCGATATGCCGCCCGCCGACTGCCGTTGCAGGTCGTTCTGGGGAACGCCAAGTGGGCCGAAGAATGCCTGAAGTCGTGCGAGGGGATCGCCACCTCCCAATGGACCACTTTGACCAAATTTGCGTAACAGTTGCCCGAGTATCCCTGTCCCGGTAGCTTGGCCACCTCCACCACCTTGGGGAAATCCGAGGAGTTGCATAAGGAGCTGAATGTTCGCCTGGCGCATCCCCGCGAGGTCTTCGGGAATGGCCGCTTTCGGTTTACCGGGACTGAAGAGACCCACAGCTTACCCCCCGCGCGTCATGAACTCTTCGTACTCCGAACGGAGCAGGCGAAGAATTACATGGTCACGCCATGTGTCGCCGTCCCAGTAGCTATGCTCCCGACGGGAGCCCCAAGCGGCGAGACTACGTGCACGCGCGAAGCCATCGGCAATAGCTCGTGGCTCCCCTTCATAGCGAAACATCAACTTACGTCGGACAAATTCTTGCAATGCCTTAAGATGTTCCGGTATCTCGACCGTCAATCGCTCCAACCGGAACCGTTCAAAAGCCTGCCCGATGATGCGCTGTATCAACTTAGTACGCCCGAACAGTTGGCGGTCCAGAAAAAAGAGATGACCGCAAGCGTCCAAGCCCGGCACGATCCTTGTCAGTAAGAAGATACCGCATAGACGGTCGCCATGCCATACCTCGTAAGCAAAACTGTCAGGTGCAGTTAGGGTATATGCTACGGCAATCATCCGTTCTTCAATGGTCTCAGGGCGTAGCGGGAACAGATTGGGCATTTCCGCTAACGCGCGGAGGATAATTTCGTTTCGCGCGGGGTTCCCCTCAAATGGCTGATATGGGATGGCGATTAGCAGTTCTGTGCGGGCGCTAGTGGTGGCTTGCATGGTCTTTGAGATATTGGATTGCCGCTAGCATCACTTGTTCGTCCTCCTCAAAGAATCCGATGGCGCTATTGCAGCGATAGCAGAGGAGCGCCCGAGTTTTCCCGGTGGCGTGGTCGTGGTCAATATAGAGTGGTCGCCGCGACATATCCTCCGTAGGCGCACGCTGGCAGATCGCACACCGACCCTCCTGTCTCAGCACTAGGGCGTCATAAGCAGCAACAGTCATTCGATGGTAGCGCCGGAGGAATCCACTCCATTGTGTTCTTTTGTGATCTTGGGGGGTTCTCCTTGGGCGGGGATGAGCCGGACGCCTCAATTTGTCCATTTCCGCAATCCGCACTTTGTTCTTCTGATAGTAAGCGGAATGGGTTTGCTTATAATGTTCGATGTGCTCCCGTTTATGCCGACGCACGTATTCCTTTGTGCATCCTTTGCACCGATGTGAGCGAGCCTTGTGTCGTTTGTTGTCCCAGTAGTATTCGGAAATGTCTTTGTCCACTAGACAGACCCGGCAGGGCTTGGACGTGACCCCGACATATCGAGCTATCGCCATTGAACAATTCCCACTCGGAGGAGTTCGGTGGTAGCGCTGAGAACGGCGGTCATTCCGGCTTCATCTGTGGCGGTTGTGGAAAGCGCGCGGGGATGCGGTGCTCCCACTGGTGTCCTTGGGGGCAGGTATAGCGTTCTAGGCGATCCGCTAAAGGCCCCCCAGAAAACGTATCGCAGCGGTGATAGGACCCACCGCATTGGGGACAGGTTCTGGTATCTACACGCATTGTATGATCCCGAGTCCACCCGCAGGACCCAATCTGGGGAAGTCCAATGAGAGACTATTGGGGTAGCGGGCAAACTCTTGCTGTAAGTCTGTCAGCCCATGCACATCGTGGCCGCAGATCAAGCCGCCAGCCCTGACTTTAGACATTAGCGCCGCCAGTTCTTGGGCGACATGTTCGTGCTGGTGATCGTCGTCGAGAAACACAAAGTCAAGCGATTCATCGGGCTGTTGAGCAATCACCGTTAAGGCGTCACTCCGCACGACCCGCCAATCCACGCCATCCAGTTTCAAGCTGGCTAGCCATGCATCCACCGCATCCGCACGTTCGGGGGCCGCTGGGTCCCATTCGGCCACGATTAACCGTCCTCCACCCATCCCATGCAATGCACAGGCTAGTCGGGCCGAGGTGTGCCCGAGGAACCCGCCGAGTTCCAAGACGGTGGGCTTCTCTCGGTGCAACGCACCCAACAACGCACAAAGCAAGTCTTGCACCCAAGGCTCGGTGACGCCTTCGACGTGTTCTACAACCACGGGGTCACGTCGGGATTGATGAGATGCTGCACATCCTCCACCATCACCGCTGGCGCGTAGTGAAACTCCACGCCCAGGGATTGCAGGTGGCGGCTATGGGTTAAATCCCACAAGAGATCATGGGGCGCGCACGCCCAGGGATACTGTTGCAGCACAGAGCGGGCGAAGATTCCCGCGTGGCCCCCGCAATACCCTTCCGCCGCCCCGGAGTTGAGGTCATAGTACACGAAGCCATCTTCGACTTGCCGCCACGTCGTGCGTGCGGGGATCACCACCTGGGCGGCGTGGTTCTGGAGATAGTCGCGCAGGGCTTGCGTAAAGCCAGGGACAGGGCGGTGGTCATCGCTGAGATAGCAAAGGTATTCGCTCTCCGTGGCTACGGCTGCCGCATCCCGCTTGATGAGGGCATCTATCGTTGTCCCGGTGATGAGGGGGATATCCAGAAAGCGATACCCTGTTCCCGCCTCGCCATCCCCTGCCACCACGATCTCATCAAAGGATTCGCGTAACACTTGGGGGAGGATTTGGTCGCGGACCAAGGGCCACCGTTTGGCCGAGCTGATAATCGCGCAGGCAAGCGTAATCACTATTTCCCGGCGACCGAAGCCTGAGCCGACCCTTTTTGGGTGAGTCGGGCTTCCAACTCATAGCACACATCACAGGTGCGGCTTTCCACCACATGATCATCTATGACTTGTGAGGTATGAAAGACGTACAGTAGCGCCTGGATAAGTTGATGGTCGCTTGCTGTCGTCCATGGGCCGAAACGATGTCGCCAATGTATGGTCACACCGCCTCCATCATTCTAGGGAATCGGCAGGTTCCCTGCATACCGAATCCTATCTATAATCTCACTGTTCGGGACTATGTGGTATTTGAGTTTCGTGTCGCGCTGGTGGCCCTCGTTGACAATACAATAAGCGGCCATATCTCGTTGTGGGTTCTTGGGATCACCATTGCTCAAGTCGATCATCCGATACAACGTCCAGCCAGAAAGCCACAACAAGTGGGACATTTGCCATTGTGTGGGCAGAATGATGTGATACTGCTCTGTTCGCCACTGGTCGCCAGGAATGAAAATGAGGCCGCGTCCATTTTTGCGTGTCACGCGCCGCGCTTCGCATAATGCAATGTAGGGACTGACTGCGTGCTCCAGTGAATCCCACATCACAATACCGTCGAATTGTCCATCCTCATAGGGAAGATCGTGCATATCCCCAACGGTGAGGTCGAGATCCATTTCCTTCTTCGCCATGTCCGCCTCTTCTTGCAGATAAGTAATACCTTCCGCAGTACCACCCCAGCCGCGCCAGCACGCCACAAGGTGACCGACACCACAGCCGATGTCTAGGAGAGAAAGTGCGGGCAACATCCAGAGATTAAGACATTCCTTCAGCCAAGGGATATCCGGTACGTTGCGGACACAGCGCTCGTCCTTGCTACCATCCCAATATTTCGTGAAGTTCATGTGGTGTCCCTTTGGTTTATTCAAGCACCCGCATCGCTGCCCAGCCCGTGGTCGATGGTTGGCGCGCATCGCCCCCCTTGATCCACACCCGACTAGTGGTACTGGCGCTGCCAATGTTCACCGCAATGTCCCCAGGATAGCCGCTGACTGTGCTATTGGGCGTGGTACCGCTGAAGGCGCTGACGTTCGGGATTTTGTTGAAGGCCCGCCACAGCACTTGGAGATACTCTCCCAGCGGGCCAGTCAGACTGGAGGGTGGTTGCGGCAGATAGGGCACTAGTGCCGTCCTCCATAGCGAAGCTCGGCCAGGAATCTATAGATCCGATACCGGAACCCTTCACTCTCAATCTTGAACGTCGGGTAGCGCGATGGTGTGTAGGTATCCGCGTGCGCTTGGGACACGCCGCTCGAAGTTGGGAGCGCAATCCGTTGGCCTGCGTCAAACGATGCTCCCTGATTCTGGGAGACCGAGACCGTGAGGCTCGACGAACTGTCTGCTTGGTAGTCTATGTAGAGCCGTGTCATCGTCTTCGTGACGCTGGGGCTATCGCCGGCGAGGGAAGAGGATTGCCAGTAGGACCGCACGGGTGTCCCGTTGTCGCTCGTCGCATTCGAGTTGAAGTGGTAGAGTGTCCCCGCACTCGACCCTACGAGAACAGCGCGTTCCTCACTCGCCCCAGCCAAATCCGCCCACGTCATGTTGAGCGAGGCCCATGTAATGCCCGCCGCTTGCAAGCCACCCCAGGTGGTGGCAGACGAGGAGAGTTGAACTTCAAACCCGCGCGTGAGCGAAAGCCCGCCACTTACGACATCATAACTCTGCGGTGCCCAGGCCCCACTTTCCATGTTGAGCCACGCAGCCCGCTGGGGGCGGCCCGAGCCACCTTTGATGGCGTAATTCAATTGGTACACGTCGGTCGTATGATCCCACGCTCCCCATGCCCGCTCCGGCCGGTCAATCAGATTGCGGATGGAACGGTGGAGACGTTGACCGACAGAGACTGGCTGACCGCCTTCCTTGGGTAGCAAGTAGACGTAGTAATCCCGCCCGAGGAAGATGACACCCCGTGGGGTATTCGTCGCCGTCCACGGATACGGGCAGCCAATGGCGGTATCAATCGGTTGGAACACAAACAGGTTGGGGAAGTCCGAACGGTAGCCTTGCCACGTTTCATTCTCTCCCAGCACCACCAGGCGATTCTCAAGCGGCAGGAGGCGGGTGATATCGCCCCGCATCTGGAGCAAATCTTCGAAGCCCGCGAGTCCCTGTGTCCAACTGGAGGCAGAACCCCGGTCACTCCATTGCACCCGCTGAACATAATCGGAACTACCAGACCGGATATTGGCGGCAAGGATGAAGTTGTCAAAAGCGGCGACAGTGGTAGCGCGTGGCGCTCCGGTTAGCGATGAGAATACCGTCGTATTTGATTGCCAGCAGTAGAGGGACTGGTAGGAGCCGCTCGCGCCGATGGCCAGGTTCTCATCCTTCTCCGCATAGTAGATTTGCGTGAAGTCCCAATAATCCGTATTGGTCCCACTCGGAGGGTCGTTGAGGTCGGGATCACCCGCTACGACATAACTCAAGGCACTCCACGATGTATTCGAGTACCACGCCCAGCGCGTGGTTCCAGACACGACGGGATAGCGCTCCCCCGTGACACTAATGGCCTCGATACCACCGAGGATGGGGATGTTGCCCATCGGCTGTGGATTGGTTTGCCGCAACGAAAGCATGGGGCGCGGCTGTAGGGCGCCCTCCCTCATAATGTAGTTCTGGCTATCGGGCGTGGAGCCGAGCGGCGCATCGACAGATGGCTGCGATGTGTCGATTCCCAAAACAGGCTCTAAGATTAGCACGGACGTTAGAGATCGGTTTGGTATTTTGAGAGGTAGCCCGTAGAAAGCCATCAACCATTCCTCTCTAGATATTCAATCGCTCCGTGGCATCACAGCACCCGACTGCCAATGCTCATCCAATCAAAGGTGAGGAGTGTAGTGGCCGAGACCCCAGCATCCGTGAATACGGCGACCCGGAATGTGGTAGCAGTCTTGTCACCGACTTGGCAAATGCGGGCTGCGTTCCCCGTCAGACCAGCAGAGGTCGCAACGACCCATGGCAATCCACTGAATCCTGAGTTCGGAATCGCCACCACCACGGAGCCATCGCTGACCGTGGCATTGCCCATCTCGAACGCCCAGTAGTGTCGTTGGGGTACCGTGCCAGGATAGCCTCCTGCCGAGATAACGGTCGCACCGCCGTACAGCACGGTCCCACCAGACCCCACGCCAAACAGCCGAGAGGAATCTGAAGTCTGCATAACTCGGCCATCGGAGCCGGTCGAACTGACCAAGGATTGGGCACCGTAATAGGGACGCGCGCTGCCTAGGACATGGTACCCTGTGTTGGCACCTCCGCCAGCGGGGAAGTTGTGCTCGGCATCTATCGCCTGCTGAACAGATGTTTTGAGGCTGCGTATCCGATCATCCCCCAAGCCAGCGGATTCAGCATCAGCCGGGAGATTCACGTCATAGCCAATATTGACGCCGCCTATCGTAGGCATCTTACCACCTCATGGTCTCCTGTTCGCGCTTCACAATCCCCGGAAGATCGCGGGGAAAGTACCCCTTGGGCTGCCAGCCGAGTGGCCCGAGTTTGTGCCCGGTGACACAGTACCGACGATCCAACCCTGGGCGCTCGAAGCCCGTCTGCATCTGCCCGCCCCCAAATGCCGCGATAATCTGCCGTGCCACCTCGGCCACAGAGAGAATAGTGTTGCCAGGGACATTGTAGACTTCCCCATCCGTCCCCTTATCCAGTACGGTTAATATAGCATCCGCGCAGTCCTCTACCCACAGCCAACTCCGCTCCGCGCTTCCATCCCCATGAATCGGAATGGGCTGGCCCAGGACAAGTCGGCGCACGGCTTTGGGGATGAGCTTCTCGGGGTATTGATGGGCCCCGTAGCAGTTCGAGGGTCGGATGATGCGATAGGGCACCCCAAACGTCCGGCCCCACGCCAACACGAGCGCATCCCCCGACGCCTTCGAGGCCGCATACGGGCTGGACGGGTTAAACGGGGCATCCTCATCCGTCTCTCCAGTATGGATATCCCCATACACCTCGTCCGTCGAAATCTGCACGAAGGTCGGCATCCCATTATGGGCTCTCGCCCTGGTCATTTCCAGGAGATGGTGGACGCCCAAGATATTGGTCGCCATGAACCGACCACTAGACTCGATGGAATTGCAGACGTGCGTTTCGGCGGCAAGGTTGATAACGGCATCCACCTCCGGCCACGCCCCCAACTCGTTGATGTCGCGGCAGACGAACTTGAACCGCCCCCCCGGATAGACCTCTTGCCAGAGCAGGGGAAGATCGGGGTCGGCGGCATAGGTAAGGGCATCCACGGCGTAGACCCAATCGCCACGGTCGAGCAGGCGTTCGGTGACGTAGCGACCGAGGAAGCCACAACTTCCGGTCACGGCAACACATCTATTCATTATGTCCCCGCCACGCAGCGGTTCGCCTAAGTTCTGTATGATAGCATTCCCAGATTCACGCATGTACTGTTGGAATTGGCAATGACATAGCCCATTCCCCCCACGTTATAGGCTCCGGAACTGGGGAAATCTGGAGCCGCTAGAAAGGGCGAATGGTAACCGTCACGCGATCCAACTGACTCGTATAGGATGCTGGGAGTTCCCGTGCCACCAACATTGCAACTTCCCGTTCGGTTTTCGCGAGTACCCGATTCACATCTACGATAACCGTAGATTGTGGTGTGATATCATCTCCATCGCTGTTACGACGATTCGGTGGATTGTACAAAGCGTAATACTCGAAGTATCGCTCGCCTGCCATACAACCTCCTAGTTGAGGATAAACATCTTTCCAAAAAAGGAGACGCCGCTTTATGTTCCAATTCATCCCTGCACCACCTTCGGTGTGGGCAGCGGAATCAGGAACCGCCCCGTGAAACCGCGATTCTTCGCCCGCAATTTGATGCCTTCATACCAGTTCCACGCCAGCACCACGAGGGTCTGGCATTGTTCCAGGTTCTCCGGCTTCGCAATCGGTATCCGCACCCCAGGAATATATGAGCCCTGTTTCATGGGTGTATCATCCACCACCCACTCAGGTAGTTCCGAGTAGCCTTTTGCGACAAGGGCGTTAAGCAGCACCGTAGCCTTCGCAGGCGCCGCATAGCCCCAGAAGGGCCGTTCCACCGTCGCAAACAACCCCCCAATTTGTTGGAGTTTCGCCTCACACCGCACCTGGAAGTCCTCAAAGGGCGCGCGGGTTTCAAGGGCCCGGTAGTCGAACACAATACGTTCCCCGACGTTCGCGGCTGGCCTGCCTCGATGCCGGAAGGTGACCCGCAACGATCCCCCATGCATCCCTGAGAGCTGTTTAGCGTTCGTCAGCACCAACTCCGCACTCGTGGCGGCTTTGATGAGACTCACAAGCGACCAGTAGGACAGATGTTCGTGGTAGATCGTGTCGAACGCACAAGTCGCCAGGAGTGAGCGCAGGTCGGGGACTTCAATAATGGCTTCCCCATTTCTCTTGAGCATCCGCTTGACGCCGCGCAGGAAGTCCACGGGGTCGTCCACATGGCCTAAGACGTTCTGTGCGGTAATGAGGTCGGCATAGCCGTAGTCCTGCGTCAGACTGTCAGCGGTCTGGCTACTCCATTCCACGCACTCTGTTCGGATCGGGGCACGGCGCACGACATTCCTGGCGGGGTCAACCCCCAAGACCTTCCAACCGAGTCGCTTGAATTTGGACAAGAGCGTGCCGTCGTTCGAGCCGATGTCCACGACGAAGCCCGAGCCCCGGCGCGTGGTGGTGAGCTTCGCCAGCGTGTGACAATGCTCATGCCATCCCTCTGAGGTACCAGAGACAAAGCGGTAGTCCGAGAACAGGACTTGGGGGTGGACGGTATGGGTAAGTTGGACGTGGCCACAATCCTCACAGCGCATGACCGCGAGTGGTGCCTGGAAATCCGACTGGCCCAAGCGGTCTACCGGCACCAAATCATTGGCGAGGGGTTGGAGCCCCAAGTCGAAGAACTGCCACAGGGAGGCCGAGCGGCAGATGCGACAGGCGGTGACCTGCTTGACCTGTGAGAATTGCTCAATCAGCGGCCCGGGATCGCGGGAGTGGCGGGAGAGTGGTATGGTGCGAGGGGCCATTAGGGCAAGTAATCCCGTGCTCCGCGTTCGGCGGCGCGCAGGACGGATGGGTTCGACTGTGTAGGATCAACCTCCATGTTTTTGAGCCAGCCCACCGCAAACGCTTTCTCGATGCCGCGACTGAAGGCTCGCGCCAATCGCTGCACCACACGGGGCCGGATGGTGGCGTCCTCTAGGGTGAAGCAGAGTTCCGCGACCCGCACAAAATCGCGCTCCAGGTCGGTCATGTCCATGGCTGCTCCGTGAGACTGAGCCGCTCCTCATCATCTCCCGTCCACTTGCCAGGGCCATTAAACTGGAGCACCACGGTATTCCGCCCCAAGGCTTCATACCCATGCCAATTCCCTCGGGGGATGACGATGACCTTCCGGGCCCCAGGCAGGGCAAGCATGACGTGTTCCACCATCTCACCGTAGTCTTCGCTGAACGAGCGCACTTTCAGCATCCCCGAAATGAGCCAGAGATGGTCCTCTTGGTGCTGGTGGCGGTGCCAGGCAATCGGGACGTGGGGGGTGAGATAGACGACGTTGACATCACCAGTCGGCGTGTCGAAGATATCGCCGTAGAAGATGCGCCGCGCGTCTTGGTGAAAGCGCACTAGGCCAACAATCCAACGGCATATCTTTGTTGGGTTTCCATCGCGTCCATCGCTTTCTTGTGATCGCCCCAGCTCCGCACCACGGTATCGACGTGCCCACACACTACATCAGTGTTCACGAACGCCCGGAACCCCGCATTGCGGGCACGGTCCAAACACCCACTATCCTCCCCGACTTCGACGGGGATGAAGTTCTCCGCCACCACGCTCGGGTCTTGCCGGGCGCAGTCTTCCAGCCGCTCCCAGAACTTCTCTGGCGTCCCGCGAAAGGGGTTCTGGCCGTCGAACTTGATCCGCGCCCAGTTATCGACCTCGGCCATGAAGTCGATGGGGCGGGCGGGGACTCGCATCCGAAACCACGGATCTTTCAGCCCCTCGAATACCCGTCGCTTGAACAGGACGAACGCCCCACCCGTCCGCATGACCTCGATCACGCCGCTTCCGGGGAAATGACTCTCCCAGGTTCCAGACCCAGAATCAATTGTGGGGAGTGCCATTTCTCCACGTAGAGGACACCATCCACCCATAATGTCAGCGTGTGGAACTTCCCCGTACGCAGTCGAGATCAGCCGTAAAATAGCGTCCGGCTGAAATGTCATATCTCCGTCAATGAAGAAACAAAATCCATGGCCCTTTTTGAGGGTTTGCCTGACCGCCTCGTTCCTTGCTTTTTCAACGAGAGTTCCCGGAATCATTTGGTATTCCAGGTTCCCAAGCCCGTTCTTTTCGTTGAACGAGCGGGCTTCCAAAAGGCAGGCGGCAGTTTCCTGACGTATTTGGCCAAATGTAGTTACGCAACAAAACCCGCTGGGCACTTGGATTTGCTGTTGCTCAGGCATATGCCTTCCCACAATGGGGGCAACTCAGGTCTTTGGCGCGTACACCTTTTCCGTGTGGGCCAACATGGAGTTCAAGATTCTCAATCCTATTGTCCGTTCTGCGGCCATTAATGTGATGGACGGTTTCATTTGGAAAGAGTGGCCGCCCCAACGAAATTGCCATCACAGCACGATGCTCAAGGATGCCTTCTCGATAGAGGCCACGTTGAGCCATCGGTTCTAGGATGGCCCAGTGTGTTTCTGGGAAGGATGTGAGCATACAAAATCTATAGCCAGCTTTGTTGGTATGACCGCCCTTCCAGTTGTGGTGCGTCGGACCACGTATTGACCGTCCATTGCATTTCGAGGAGCAGAAACGCCGCCGAAAGGTTGCGCCACGATCATAGCCAAATGGTATCTTGGCCCCGCACGTTTGGCAGGCGTTCTCATCGTATCGCTCGTAATACGTGCGGATGGGAACCTTGTGCGTGTTGGCGACATGGGACCCGAAATGGATTTGGTGGCGCGCCTGCAATCCGCAGATGCCGCATGTTAACTTCTCTTTTGGTGTTGGCTTCAGTCGCTCCATCGCCTCTGCTGTAGCCGTCATTCCTGCCAGTCCTCGCCATGCTCTTCGCGCATATGCTTGTTTGCGAGTTTCATGTGTTCGTATTGCAATTCGTGGAACTCACGATCCTGCTGACAGGCTTTGCAGTTGTCATGGTAGACTGGTTTCCGTAATTCGACAAGCTGATCTCGCATTTGCGCGACTGTCGCGAGCGCCATGTACTGAAAAGCGTGATCCCAAGAAAGGCCCGTGCGCTCCATGAGCCCTGCGATAACGGTACTCCAATCCGAGTTCCACTGGACGGCAAAGGCCTCCGCCACCTCTGCCGCACGTTCGGGAGTCATGGTTGCCGCCTATCGGGGTGCTGTCGTCTATTGCCATCACATATGGCACAATATCTGAGACATGAGTGTGAGACTCCATGTATCACTTGAGTACAACGGCAAAAGGACACTTTGAGTTGCGGACGGGTACGCTCCAACAATGCCCAGAGAATGTTGACGATATACTCGCCGCTCCCCACGACTTGCTGTAGCGGTAATTCCAGAATTGCCTTTTCCAGTTCGGTCTCAGTCATCGTACCAATGCCAATCCCGGCATGACCGCTGCGAGTTGCTGTGGGGTCAGCGTGGTCAGGTCGGTGGGCGTGCCCATCTTGCTGATATGCAAATCGTCCTCCAACACGGGTGGATAGGTCATCGGCTTGCAATCCACGAGCTGCACGCGGATCAGCCGCCGCCGGCCCCGCAGATACGGGAGCGGGTAGTGAATCGGGCAATGGACGGGCACGATGACCTCCTGGCCCCTCGTGAGTCCGAGAATCGCGTCCTCCAACTTGGGGAGGATGGCAATGGTTCCCAATCGTCCCCGGACGTATTGAGGGGCGACTTGTGCCCATTGATTGTTCCCAGTGGGGATTGGTTCGAGCGCGGTCAGGACGACGTTCACCATATCTCCAAGCACGGGGGATTGGGGGTGCTCGGTGCCGAGGCGTTCCAGCATCTCGGGGATACGGGGCACGTCAGTAGAGGCGTGGTAGCAATGCATTAGGTCGGGCCAATTGTCCGCGTACATCCCCAAGTGGGCACGTTCCGCCTTGATGCAGTATTGCCGGTCTTCCCATCCCATGATGCCTTGCTGAGGCCAGTCTGGTGCTGGGGAAAAATCTATCCCCGTTTCCAAGACCCGCCTTGAGATGAGACTGGCGGCTCCCTGTCCCCAGACGCGCACGAGTTGTCTGGCTATCAACTTTGCGCGAAAGGTGGCCTCATCCATACCCCGGCCATCAAGTTGATACGGGCTACGCAACCATACATTCGGCGCCGCATACACCTTAGCGGTCTCCGTGGTCTGCATCGTCCAGCGCGTCCAGAATACCGCACAGGCAATCGGCTTGTCAGCGGCGATCAGCGATGCGAGCGTGGTCCGGTCAAGCAGTAAATCATTGTCCACAAGGAATACGGCATCGGCCTTCAGTTCGAGCGCCCGTCGCAGAATCTTGCTTTTGTGCGCTCCAACTCGCCGCGTACTAGCATCTGTCCACGCGTGGGTTGGTAGGTTCGCAGCATCGGAAAAATCGCCTACCGCTCCGGGAACTCCACGTAAGAGTTCCCCTCCCGTCTGGGCAAGAAATGCCTTGAGACAGTCCTTCGCATCCGCTTGTTGGGGTGTGAGATCGTCCACGAAACAAAAGTGGAGCCGAGTACGGGAGGGCAACTCCTGGTAGAGTAGCGTTTGCAAATGCGGCTGAAGGATGTCTAGGTTCTTGCGAACGGACGAACCAACTACGATTACCTTGTCGCGATGGTCCGGTAGTGTTTCGAGGGCTACCGGCATTTAGCCGTCCATGATGCTTTCGACGTGGGCGAATTCTTGGGGGCTGAGTTGGGATGCTTCGGCTTTGTAGCGGGCGTATTTGGCAACGCGGTGGTCCTCTCGCATCCATCCAAGGTGGAGCCAGTAGAGGCTGTCTGGCGCTATCAGCGCCGCCATAGGAAAGTTAGGGGGAATGTGCCCACAATGCAAACCGCGATCCCCCCAAACAGGCTTCCAGTCAGGGGGCACCATACTCGGCCTGACCATCCAGACGCGGGCTTGTTTGTAGCCCTGCCAGTAGCCGTCCGCCCGGTATTGCGTCTCGCTATCCCAACAGTCGTAGAGGGGCCAGGCCCAGGCGTTCGCTTCCCACGTCTCCATGAGGGGCCGCGGGTCGCCGTGGAGCACTTGATCGGCGTCCTGAATGAGTATCCAGCCATCCCCCGCTTCGTGGGAAGCCCACTGGAATAGCTCGGCGCGGGCGGGTGCTTCCTTGCCCCACGCGGACTCCTTCAGTACAGAGCGGCCCCGCACCTGGCAGCCCATCTCCTTGGCGATCTTGGGGGTAGCATCGTGGGAATTGTCGTTGAGTAGCAACACCCTGTCGCTAAAAGAAAGCGCGTTGTCGAGGACGCGGCGGAGGTACTTGTCGGCTTCGTCTTTGACCAACAACGCCGTCACCAGTCGCATTTAGAAAGGCCGGATACGGGTGAAGACCCAGGTCTGGGCGCTCTGATTCTGAACAAGCGTCGAGACATTCGAGAGTCGGAACTCAATCTGCCCCGCCACCGTCACCAACGAATGGGGCACCAGGCCGCTGGAGACCGAGGATGCTGCTCCACTCTGGAAGGGCGCGCAGAGAACGATGTCCCCAATCCCCGCGGCCGTCCAAGCAATCCCTGTGAAGCTGGAGGACGATCCCTGGATGATGAAGGCTCCCACGAGCGAAGACATAGAGGAAATCTGCGGGATAAGGGTTCCACCGCCCACCGAGATACCGGAACTCCACATCGGGCCATTAACCAGCAACGTCCCATAGGACAGCGCCATCGTGCTGGCACCAGACCGATACCAGCCCAGCGAAACTTCGCTCAGAGAGTAAGCAGGAAGGATTGCGCTCCCCGTATTTGCGGCATACAAGGCTGACGCACGGAATGGCCGATAGTCTGTAATCGGAAAATCGACGACCTCAACAGCGTTTGGTGTTCCTGCCGTTGAGCGTAATGCGTACGTCCCGAGCACTACTCGACTCGTGGCGGGCATAAGGAGATTCCCACCAATGCTGACATTACTCAGGATACTGAATTCATTCCCAAGCATGTCTACGAAAAAGCTGGAGGCCAAGGACTGCCGCGCCGTGTCCCAACTGTTCCACAAGAAGAGGTGCCCGAAACTGCCTGGATCGTCAACACTGATATCACTAGTCATGTTACCAAAGCGGTTGCTGGTAACAAGTACATTTTGGGTCGTGCCCCGGAGCCAAATGCCCGTTTGGAACGACTGGTTAAAGAGGTTGCCCACAATGGCGAGCCCGGTCGCCTGGTTGTTCTCTCGAACGATGATGCCAGTGGGTTGTATACCACTAGAACTTGAAGCACTCTCGAAGTAGTTGCCCTGTATGTACCCACCAATGGCAGTCCCCGTGCCGGTACCACCGTCAAACTCAACGCCAGCGCGGTTATTCCACTGAAAAATGCTGTTCAAAATGTTTTGCTGCTGATGGTTGGTGTTTGCGTACAAGCCGACGTTTCCACAGTTTTCCACGAACACACCCGTGAACCAGTTTTGCACGTTCCCACTTCCGCCATCAGTGGTCAAATGGAACCCATTTGAGACACAGCTGTTGATGCGGAGCCCAGGCCCAAATGTTGAGTTCCATACGGAACTAATCTGGACGCCGTGCGCAGCAACACCTGACGACTGGTTGCTCCGATTCCCGTCAAACATGATGTCACGAATGTGAATCCCTTGGAGATTCGTGACCGCCCCACCAAGAATTTGCAAGATAGTCGTATTGGCGCTGGCCTTGAGATAGATGATCGTGCGGCCAAGTCCGCCCCCTCGCAATAGCAATTGATTGTGCTGAAGCGTCAGGCCAGAGACGACGAAGGTGCCGCCCGAAAACTCCACAGTTCCAAGCCCACGGTTCTGGGGGATGACATTGAACATCCGTTGAATCGCGGCTGTATCATCAGCAACCCCATCGCCCTTCGCGCCGTAGGCAGTAGGATCATAGATATTCCAAGCTCCACCCTCACGCACCATCAGAATGCTTTGGATGAAACTCACAGAACTAGCACCGTACGAAAGCATACTTGCGGGTAGGTACACACGCTCAAAGGCATCAATACTGGCCTGGTTGATAGCCGACTGAATGCGCGATTCCGTAGAATCTGCCCCAGTCCCAAAGGTGGCTGCGTTGTAGGTTTTCGCTAGCGCCCCACCCAAATCGAAAACTGGCCCCACCACGTTCTGGTAGAACCGGACGCTCTGCTTGGAGAACGACACGATCATCGTCGCGCCCGACTCATCCCACAGATTCAGGCCATCCGCCGTCCCACCCACACGCGAGCCGAGTAGATAGTCCGATCGCGCGGCGCTGGAATCCTCGAACAGGATGTAGTCGGAGACCGCTGAACTGGCCGCAATGCGTAGTGCCGCCCGTGTAATGGTACTGGGCTGCGCGCCAATGAGGACGGAGCCCTTGACCCACAAATCCTCCCCGATGCTGAGATTGGACGAGATACTCAGCGTCCCGCCACTCGACAGGTCGTTCGCGGCAATGTTGGCGCTCAACGCCGAATAGGCGCGATTCCAGAGGCCCGGGGTCGCCTCCGATTTTTCTTGTATGAAGTCGAAAGCGCTCAAATTAGAGGGCATAGGGACTCCCACACTTCGCCACCGCCGTATTCATGGGCTTGTCAACCGACTAGCCAGCACGACGCCATTCCCCGTCGCGACAATGAACGGATTCTGGGTCTGGATGCGGTGAATGAAGTCCACGCCCACGGGGATCGTCTGGCCGCTTGGCATTAGGGCGACCCTTTCTTTGTCCAGCCGATATCCGAATCCTGGGGATAGAGATGCTGGAACCGCGGCAACAGTTCGGCGGCCTCACTTCGCCACGCCATGCTACCCGGAGCATCCTTTGTCCAGAACGGCGGCGTTGTGACGACCAGCACCGTATCCACGGAGGGGGCGCCCCAGACAAACGGGAAAAAGAGACGCGGCATCAGTTGAGCTTCTTCGCGTAGCGCACGGCCATTCCCGAGCGGTCACGTTGGCGGAGTGACTGATCTGTAGGAATAGAGGCCATGAAATTCAGATAGCGGTTCCGTGCCATCGCCTCACCCTCCACATTGTTGCGCGACGCTTCCAAGAGTTCGACCGTCTTGTAGACAATACCTGCGTGCCACCGTTCATCCAAGACTGGCGTATCCGTGGAATAGACGAGCGTCGCGGGTTTCACCTGATACCGCAGTTGCAGGGAGTAGGCCGAATTGGGCGAGGGCCAAAGCTGATACCATGTCGCATATTGCTCATAGGCTTCTGGCACCCCAGACGGGCTCAACGTCTGTGCATCCATCCAGCCAGGGTCGCGCTGCTTAAGCCGAATGACGGTCGTGCTGTTTGATGTCGTGGCGTTCGACCCCTGATAAAGCGTTAGCGCAATCCCATACCCATAATCCGTAGGCAACTGATAGCGGTTCTCCCCCGATGTCGTGCTACTGATCGCCAGTGCCTGTAGCGGCGTATGACCGATTTTGTTGTAGAGATCGGAGTAGGCAAAGTTGGCGTAGAGCGATGCTTCGCTCAGGGACCAATCGTTCCGACCGCCACTAAAAGTAGTCGCCGTAGAACAGATTTGGCCTAGACTTAAGATGGGCATTTACGCCCCTCCCGGGTCGAGCCCAGCGATATGTGAGGTATCCGCCGTCGTCGTCACGCTGAACGTCCACGAACTGGTGGCGTCATCCTCAGAATAGACCGTTCCGGTCGAGCCCGAAATCAGCACCCGGTTTCGCAGGGTGCGGAACGCCTGCTGCACCGATCGTCCACCAAAGGCCCCAGCCGCAATATCCCGGCGCAGGAGGTCGTCCGCCATGAGCGAGCGGGCCGACTGCAAGATGTTTGTCACCTCGACGCTCACCCCGGAGTAGCTGCCAGCCGCAATGTTCGCCACGCCGACGGTCGCGCCGCTGTAGGCGACGAGTCCCAGCCGGACAGTGACCGCACTGTAGGTCGCGTCCGCGATCGTCACCGACGAGTTCACGCGGGTCACGCCCTGAATCGTCACGCCCGAATGGGTATCCGCATAGATAGTCACCCCAGAGGTGAGTCCACCCACGGTCGCCCCGGAGTGCGTTTGCTGCTTCAACCCCACGGAACCCGAGGAGACATGGAGCTGCCCTGTTCCAGTACCCATCGTGATGAGCCCGCCAGCCGCTTCAGCCGCCGCATTGGGCAGGGCAAAGAGGCCCAGGCGGACAGAATCGCCTGAGTCAAGGTTGACGATCTGGAAATAGGTCGAAGTGGGAATGACCGCCGCCGCCCGATATTGCACGGAGGCAATCCCGAGGGCCGAGACTTCCGAGGCGTTCAGTTCGACGTAATACTCTCCCGCCAGTACGGATACTGCCGACAGTGTGGCAGCCGTGTTGACGGTCGCGGCCCCGCGGGCGATCCAGTTGATCTGCGGCTGGCCCGCTGCTTGCGTCGTGGGTGGCGTCGTGCCATCGGACCCGACCATCCACATGGGGATGCGGCGGAGGGAGGCCGAGCCCTCGGAGCGATAAATCGCGATCACGCGAGCACCAGCAGCAGGAACGACGTGAGCGTGTAGGCGAGGAAGCGCCGGCGCCGCACGTAGAATCCCCCACCGCCAGCCGCCACTGGAGCAGCGGGAAGTTGTGTGCCGAGGGTATAGGGCGCCAGGATGAGTGGCATTAGGCGAGCCCTGGCGTTACGCCATACACCGTCGCCGTACCAGTCGAGATCGTTCCGGTCCACGAGGAGGTCAGGTCATCCGACTGGAACACCGTCATGGTCGAACCCGATATCAGCACCCGGTTGCGGAGCAGTTCAAAGGCCTGTTGCACCATCCGGGCAGTCGTGCCTCCCAAGCTGGTCGAAAGGAGCGAGGACGCGATACTGCGCTCCCCAGGCGTAGCAAGCATCCGCACCCCGTCAATCGTGGCTCCCGAGTAGTTCACTCCTTCAATCCGCACGGTGACTGCCGAGTAGGTGGCATCGGCTGGGGTGACCGAGGAGTTGACGCGCGTGACCCCTTGGACAGTCGCTCCAGAATGCGTCCCGATGTTCAGGGTGACTGAGGAGATGTTCGCGTAGTTCTCAATGCCCTTGATCGTGACATCCGAATGCGTCCCGGCTGCCAGGGTGACATTCGAGATATTGGCGTAGTTCGAGAGGCCCTGGATCGTGACGCTGGAGTACGTACCCACGCCCACGGAGGTCGTCTGAATGCCGCCTGACTTGACCTCGAAGCTGACCCCCGAATAGTTCCCGATACCGTAGGAGGTGGTCTGAATCCCGCCCGTCCTAATCTCAACCGAGATACCGGAGTAGTTCCTGGGCGTGATGTTGTCCGCCCCGCCCACGGTCGCCTGGGAGTGGATGATGGCCCGAAGACCTACCGAACCCAGGGAGGGCTGGAGCTGGTTGGTGCCGGTGCCCATCACGATCAGGCCCCCAGCGGCATCGGCAGCCACGTTGGGCAGGGCGAATTGTCCGAAGCGCACGCTGTCCCCGGAGTCGTAGTTGACGATCTTGCCGAACACCGTTTGGGCGATGGCGGTGGCCGAGCGGAACTGGACGCTGAACACGCCCAAGGCGCTAACCTCAGAGGCGGTGAGTTCGACATGGTAGAGCCCGGCGTTGGCGCTCAGGAGCGAGAGTGTACCAGAGGTATTGACCGTCGCCGTCCCGCGAGGATGCCAACTGATTTGGGGCTGTCCAGCGGCTTCCGCCGTGGCTGGAGCCGTCCCATTGGACAGGACAAGCCACATCGGCACCCGCCGGAGACTCGCGCTCGCCTCACTTCTGTAGATTGTCAGCATCAGACCTCATCCATAGAGCATATGGCATCAAGGCTCCGGCGGCGCTGGTAGTAGCCCCCATCCGTCACCACACCACCCGGCGTAATCGCGCTGAACGCCGAGGTCACGAGCCCAGTCCCCGAAGTCGCCAACAGCGAGCCAAAGCGAATCAGGCAATCGCGCGTGTTCGTCCCCACCAGCGAATTGTTCTCCCACGCCACCTGCCAAAACAGATACTCGTCCGTCAGATTCGACGCCGCCATCTGAGTTGAGGCGCTGGAACTCTGCGCGACCGTCGTGCTGAGATCGGTGGTGTTCGACCCCACCATCGTTCCAGCGGTCAGTTCAGTCGCACTCGTCCCATCGGCATTGACGCTCCGCCATACGCGGCACCGCAACCGCCCGTCCTGATCCCCGCCCGACGTGACCGCGATGACACTCAGACTCGAATACCACGTCCCAGCACTAAACTGGCCAGTCGTCACAGCTGAGAGGCGGAAACAATCCTCCGCCGCATTCAGCGGCTCTCCAGATGGCTGCGCGGTAGTCTGGAACTGCAGCCGGGGCCGCTCGATGGTCGTGGTCATGCGTGAGTAGGTTGCGCCGTTCACATCTGCCACGCCCCAGCCCGTGGTACTCGTCGAAGCGGCTGGGGTCGAAAGCGTCAAGAGCAACGCGCTGGACCCTGACTGCTTCGGGTTCGCGCCAAAGAGCGTCAGGACAGAGGCGGCCATTAGGGCACCAAGGTCATGGGCCGCCCAGTGTCACCAACACAACACGACCGCGATACAGGCGCTCAGAGACGTGCACCACCGACGCAGGGCCCCAGCGGG
>ERZ1292632.920-Hain-H43-01um-R2-920-length-31429-cov-19_pt1 | contig 31429 bp, 46 predicted proteins | sample MGYA00564407_ERZ1292632 | MGnify/ENA primary metagenome ERZ1292632 (study PRJEB36523, sample SAMEA6512637) | groundwater metagenome | collected 2019-01-08 | study: AquaDiva: Metagenomics assemblies of 32 groundwater samples | reverse complement strand
TACTGGCGGTACACCTTGATCATCATTTTCCTCACCATCAACATCAGTTATTACTTGATGCTTAACCGTATTCCAACACCAACGCCATTCCATAACTATTTCACCTTTGCGCTTTATGGGTATCTCTTTATGCTCGCGCGTGATGTATCCCTTTGATTTTAGGTTGCGACACATACGGCTAACCATTTTTGATTCATGGTTTACATCGAGCATCTTGGCAAGTGTGGCGTTATTGTAAAAGACATGCTTTCCGTCAGATTCCATGTGTTCAATAATTCCGTACAGAGCGATTTCTTTTCGTGTTAGGGTGAAGTCAAGAAGGATATGAAAGGGGATACATGCGCGACTCATTTTGCACCCCCTGTCATAAAGGTGGGGTTTGAGATACAGCAAGTGTTGTTATACTGAGCATTCATTGGTATAATTCTCTCTGTTGTAAGGATGCACATGCGGTTCATTGCCAATTAACATGGCATCCGTTTTTGTAGTTAGAATCATTAAGGGCTTGGCGGTCGCAATAATGATTCGAGTTTTCAAAGTTCCCGAGCTGGGAACATGAAGTGCCCAGCTAGAATCTTTCCTGAATTATGCCTTAATTTTCCTCATCTGTCTTTAGTCCAAGTCGATCAATAATGTCATCACGCTGGTCAGTAGAAAAATAATCATAGAGTCTCATTCCTTTAGCCTTATGCGCATTATCTTTGGGTAGCATGGTTATTAAATATTTTTTCCCATACTTGAGCTTATACTTAATGGCTTTGTACTCACGCAAAAAATAAATAATGTTCATGCATTCCTTGTAATTATCTTTGAAAGAATACTCGCTAAACATCTCTGACAAGGTTAAATACCCCATGCGGTCAAGACCAATCTTTTGTTCGAGCTTTATATAAATAAACATTAAAGGCTTAGGCATGGCCGGGATATCGGTTCCCTCAATGTGACAAATCACGCCTTCATGCGCATCAATTCCCGTTAACATCTTGCCCCCAATTTAAAATTAAATTCTCAACCTGATAGAGAGCCTCAAGGTGTCCATCTGCTTTGTCTTTCATGCCTTGGGTGGTTGTTGATGGTGAATCCATTCTGACGTTTTGCCTATCAATCATCTCAATGATGCGACCAAGCAATTCAATCTTATCTATACTGTGTTCCATGTATTCCCCTTGTAGGCTTATTTTGCAGGTGAAAAGTAAGGCTCTTTTTCATCCCATACCGCTTTGAGCTTACCATCCGTTAATTGTTCCAGTTTCTTTTGAGACTTGAAAGGCACATAGCCGCATTTAACCCAATTGGTCAGCGTGTTAGGACTCATTGCCGTTTCTTTCCTGAATTTATACCCCGTTTTAAAATACTCTTTTACTTCATGTGGTGTCATTGTTACCCCGAATTAATGAAATTGTATAGGCGAATCATAACAGGTTGAACTATCTATATCAATGTATTGACATATCAATTTAATAGTGCAATACTTTGACCTACTTAAACAAACAGAGAAGGACATGCAATTACTTTTAGACAACGGGATTCATGACATACCAAATGATATTTATCATGCCAGTGCTGGGGTGTCGCGTTCTGGGCTTATGGAATTAAAACGCTCGCCTTATCATTATTGGTATCGCTATTTAAACCCGGATAGAGAGCCGCAAAATCCAACGCCAGCAATGAAGCTCGGGGAGTTGGTGCATGCTTTGGTGCTTGAGCCTGAGTACTTTGAAGAGCGTTATGTGATACCGCCAGAGCTTCACCAAGTGCCAAAGGTTGAGCTATTAAAAGACTTAGTTGCAAAGCTTGGTAAAGAGGAAGGGAGGCAAGAATACGATATACAAAAAGCAGAGCGCGACCATTTTGTTGAACTTAACGAAATGGTTATGCAGAGCTTTTCAGGCATGGCAGACATGAAAGAGATTGTTAAGCCGGACATGTACATCGAAGCAAAAGCCCTTGCTGATGCGGTAATGCGTGACCCGATGGCGCAGCAATTGTTTACCGATATGAACGCTGAGAAAAGTATTTACTTCACGCACAAAGGCACAGGATTGCAATGCAAAGTCCGGCCTGATGCGTGGCTTGGCTCTATCATTACAGACTTAAAAACTTGTGCTGATGCCAGCCTATGGGCGTTTCAATCAGCCGCTTATAAATCCGGGTACTTTATTCAGGCGGCCATGATGAAACAAGCCCTTGAGTCTATTGATATGAGGCTTGACCAGTTTATTTTCTTTTGCGTGGAGAAGACCCCGGCAAAGGCTTGCGTTTATTATCCAGTAGATGAAGAGTCGCTTTATCATGGAGAAAAAGAGTTTGATGGTTTAATGTATCAACTCGCTGAATGTATGCAAACAAACGTATGGCGTTCATACGAAACAGATTTTTTAACCTATCCTAGCTACGCAAAATATGAGGTGTCACAATGAATACTATGCAAAAGAACGATAAAAAAGGTTTGATGATGGCAAATCAAAAAACCGTAATGGGCTTGCTTGACCAGATGAAAGGCGAGATTGCTCGCTGTCTGCCAAGTCACCTGACACCTGACCGAATGGCAAGGATTGCCATGACTGAGCTAAGGAAAACCCCTAAGCTGCAAGAGTGCGACCCTATGAGTTTCATTGCCGCAATCATGCAAGCAAGCCAGTTAGGACTTGAGCCGGGCATCATGGGTTCTTGTTATTTAATCCCGTTCTTTAATTCAAAGCTCGGAAAATTCGAGTGCACATTCATGCCGGGATATCGTGGGTTCCTAGACTTGGCCAGACGTTCCGGGCAAATAAAATCCTTAGTCGCTCGCGCAGTCTATGAGAATGACGTGTTTGAATACGAGTACGGATTACAAGAGAGTGTTACCCATAAGCCAGCTATGGACGAGCGCGGAGAGCTTAGAGCCGTTTATGCCGTGGCATTGCTTAAAGATGGTGGTCATCAATTTGAAGTCATGAGCAAGCGAGAAATCGAAGCAGTGCGCCAAAAGTCTCAAGGTAAAAATGCTGGCCCTTGGACTGATTACTATGACGAGATGGCACGTAAAACCGTGGTGAGAAAATTATTTAAATGGTTGCCGTGTTCCGTTGAGATGCAAAAGGCCGTATCACTTGACGAGCTTCAAGAAGTTGGAAAGCAAAACATCAAAGCCGCAGCCAGTGAAGAATTTGATATGGACTTTGTAATTGATGCTGAGACAGGCGAAGTAACAGAGATGCCAAAGACCAATAATCTTAATGATTTAATTGCGCAGAACAAAGCCAAAGAGAAACAAAAGGCCGTTGACCCAGAGACAGGGGAAGTTTTGCCGGACTCTTTGCAGTCTTAACCATAACGAGATGATCCGCAGAATGGTTCCCTCATTTATGAGGCTACCATCTGCTAACAGGTGATATCAAATGACAGATTATATAAACAAAGCAGTAGCGCAATTAACTTTATTAATTCCCTATTTAAGGGGTGCAATTGAGGTCAATGAAAGCTCGCCAGCAGTTCCAGTATTAATAAAAATTCAAAATGAAATAATAGAAATAGCACAGAGACTTAGTGGACAGCATGAAGATAATTTTAACACGCCACTTAAAAAATTAGTTATTAATGGAAATTCATTAACTGTACGAACAATAAATTGTTTGGGTGCTGAGGGAATAAATACGCTTGGTGAATTATTAAGCTGGTGCGAGCACTGGTTGCTTAGAACGCCTAATCTTGGAATGAAAAGCATGAGGGAAATAATAAGTTTCCTTCAACAAGGAGGGCATAAGCTAGGAAGCAACCCAATGATTACATATTCTAATGGACAATCAAAATGCACCGTGTGTGAAAAAGAAGATGCTACCTAAAAACATAAGAGAGCTAAGACGAGAAGCTAAACAAAGCCTCAAGGGAATGAAGCGAGTTTTAGACTTAATGGAGAAAATGTTGCAATCGGAGAACGCAGACAAGGTTTGTGTTGCCTCAGCGTTCTTTCAAATATTAAAGCACCACATGGAAGATGGAGACTTAAGTGCCGAAAACTTAAGCCTTGCAACCATGCTTAGAGGTGATGGAATAGGATTAAAAAAATGATAAGTGATTGCATGTGTGAAGAACACAAAAAAATGATAACCGATATATCAATGGATGAATTAAATAATATAAGCAGTGCTGCATTAAAAAGGATTGAGGATTTAAATGAATTAATTGAAGGATTAAGCGATCCTGTTTTTCATGTAGCACAATTATTTTTGCAGCATGACGGAAGGCCGCTTGAAGATATATTAAAAGACTTTGTAAAGTTTAGAGAAAACACACAAAAGGTTTTTGATATTGCTCAAGATGAAATTAAAAAGAGATTAAGTACTGATGGGGTTAAATGCTTAATTCCGGGAATATCTGGGTTCACCACAACAGTGCACCCCAATTTATCAGTAAAATATAACAGGGTAAAAGAAGATGATAATCAGTGAAAAACAAGTCCATGAGTTAATGATGGTGGCACATATTTATTTAAGGCTATTAGAGGACATTGGCAGACAGCAGCCAGAAGCACTTTCTGAATGTGGCAATAAAAACAAATCTTATGTGGCTAATTTATTGCAGGATATCGCAAGCCAGCAGTGCACAAAGAATATGGTGATTCAATGAAGATGAACGATAGCTTTTGGGATGGTGAGCTTAAAAGGCGATACGACCAACGCGATAAAATGTTTCATGAAATAGGTTTATTGCTTGAAGACTCTGAAATGATTTTTTGTATTGGCGATAAAACCTTTATGGAATTTGACCGTGATGTATTAATGCCAGCAATAAGAATATTTTGCCCAGATGAACCAAAAGAAGTTTGGAAGTATCGAGGTCATAGAGTTTCTTTGATTCGATATTATTGCGATATGTTTAATAGAAAGGTGGATCATGAATAAGCCTAATTTTACTCAAGAACAAAAAAATTTTATATGCTCTCAGATTGGTGATTGGTATTTAATGATGAAGCCATTACTTGAAGGGCAGCACAACTTAGGCTATATGAAAGAGAAACTAAAACTTATGGTTTGTGATGATATTATAGATCCAATTCCTTTATCGGATGATTCAGTATGAGCGATGCAACTAAAGAAGAACTCCAAGACCTTCATGATTATTTTAAGAGTTACCATGAATTTCATAAAATGTTACCGCCTATAAATTTATTGAATCAATTAAAAGAACAAATAAAAGAGCTAGAAAAGAATGAATCAGGTATTTGAATTAACCGTTGAGCAATTAACAAAGATTAAAGAACAGGGTTTTGTTTATATTCAAACATCCCCCGGGTATTTTCAGAAGTTCACAATAAAAGATTTGCATATTAAGAAAGAAGACTTGGAGAAAATAAAAAGGGGTGAGATTAAATGAGCAGACGTTTTATTAAGAAGCCTTTAGAAATAGAGGCTTTTAAGGTTGGTGATGATCCGGCTCAATGGTACAAAGACGAAATAAACAAACCAGTACACGAAAAAAAGATGCGCTCAGTGGCCTATGGACAGATTGAAATTAAAACTCTTGAAGGTGTAATGACCGCGAATTTTGGTGATTACATAATCAAAGGCATTAAAGGGGAATTCTACCCCTGTAAGCCTGATATTTTTGAAGCGACTTATGAAGAAATAAATAGCCCTTATATAATAAAAATGAACTATCCAATTGATTCTAGTGTTTGGAATAATAAAAGCTCGAAAATAATTCCTATAATTAAAGACGAATCATTTACAAAAAATGAATTAACTATGATAGCTTGGCGCATTGAGGAACATATCGAGTTTCTTGATAGTATGCTTACAGATGATTATGAAGAAATATCGGATGATATTAAAAAAGAAATACAAGAGTTTGAAAATCTTTTGGATAAGACACAAGTGATGCTCATAAATTGTTAAGTCTGATTATTGGAATAACTAGACTTAAGGCGAAATCTGTATGATTTGGATATCAGTTTGCATAATGTATAGCCTATTAGTTATTGTTTGGTTCATGACAAAATGACCCCAACAAGATGGATTTATTTTGTACATGGTATTTTAGTTTTAAGCATATTCAAAAAGATTTTTTACTAATCAACGTGTTCAATAATTAACAGGGAAAAATTAACATGTACCAAATAGTGGTTCAACTTAAAGATATGAGCAGAAATTATGGGGAAGTGATGCATCAAATAGAATCGATGCACTATCGTTCTATTGAAGAGGCTTTTAAATCAATAGACAGTGGAAAAGAAATGTTTGATAGATACATAGCAATTGATGCCGAAGTTAAAAAATCAATTGAGGATATTAAATCAAAATGATTGGCTTCACTATTGAAACAAACCCAGAGGGTGAATTTATTGAATTGTTTATTGAAGACGAGGCAAGCGTTCTTGTTGAAATGAATCAAGAGAATATGAAACGCCTTGAAGCCTCTTTGCATAATGAGCTTTTAGATTGTCATAGAATCATGCGTGAAAGAGGATGGGATTAATGGCTAAACCATTTAGTAACTTGTATCATGTGTTGCATGATGCCGCTTTATCAATAGAGAGGGAAAGAAACATGTTACCGGATAACAGACTGGATTTTATTACAAGCATAGACCCTGAATTTATTAATATGATGACAGGTGCACGAGCTGACTTTATAAAAATGGATGCCGAGCTTAGAAGGTTAAGCGACTTGCCAGAGTCAGAAAGAGAAGGAGTTAATCGTTTAATCTCTTTGGCAAGAACCAATATGGAGACAGCTTGCATGTACACTATCAAAGCTTTGTGCTTGATGGGTGAGAACAAACCAACGGAGAATGCAGAATGACTAAGGAAAAAAGAGAACAAGTACCATCCTGTGAACGTCACACCTACATTATCACAGGCTCATTGACTAAAGGTGGCCATGAGAAAGCAACGCACGTTCGATGCGCTCATTGCTTAAAGCCAGTTGATTTAGATTCTCTTGAAAGCAAGGAGTGGGCAGACGCGAATGTCAAATCTTAAATCAAGAGTTGACAAGCTATACCGTGGAAGTATAAGCCCTATCACTAGTGTTATTAAAGTAGTGAAGGGCGAAACAGTCTTGAAGGAATCAAAGACAGGGAACAATAAACAAAAGGTGATTGAAATTGTGGTTAGACTCTGAGCCTACGCGCGAAATCTTTTTAGTCTTTATGAATACCGAATTTCCCTTATCCGATTGGTTTAAGGATGGATTCAAGCATGTGTATTCAATCGAACGACAAGCCCTTGGATGGCTTTGCACTGACCCTTCAAAGAGTGATTTATATACCTACATACTTCCAGCAACCTACCATAGCGAGGTGATGGACGAATTCAAAAGGCAAAACCCAACCTTCACTATATTGCATCTCAAAGTTAAGCCACATTGTCAAGCTGTTTATCCGTCAATAGGTGTTCTTTCTTGCGTTACTGCAATACAATATATGTTAGGGGTGTACTGGCCTTTCATATTTACCCCCTACCAATTGTATAATAGGATAATGCGTAAACCGCCTAAACACATTGAGGTGATAGAATGGCACGACATAAAGTCCATGCAGCACAAAGGGAAGCACACGCAGCAGCAGCAGCCGCAGACAGTGCAAGGGCAGATCTTGAAGCCCAAACGAAAGTCGAGAAGGAAAGGCAAAACCGCGAAAAGCTTAAAGCCCAGCGTGTATTAATGCGCTCACTCAGAGCTTCATCAGGTGGCTACTTTGAAACGGATAATGGTTCTACATTAGGCGGATCAGGAGTACTTGGATAATGGCCGATTATAGAAAGCTGCTCAATAAGCGCGACAATACAAAGCTGTTTGAGGAAATCCGAAAGGAAACTAAACCCAAACTGGATGTTAAAAAAGTTGTAAGGATGCGCAGTGATGCAAAGTCAGAGCTTGACCTTTGGCGCAGCATTCTACAAACAGCCTATCATTATGCAATGCCTGATTATAACCCCTTTGAAAATATGGGATTAGCCGGGTTCCTAACACCCGGTGAGCAATACGATGCCGATATTTACGACTTAACTTTGCCAATCGCTCATAAACGCCTAGCCGATAAAATGTTAATGAACATGGTTCCGCAAGGGCAGCAATGGTGTAAATTCAAACCCGGTGATGTTTTTGGAGAGGAAGGAAGCTCGGACTATCAACGCGCTCTTCAAGCGACCCAGAAAATGACGGATCACTTTTTCAAAATACTTGACCGCTCAAATTTCTATCTTGCCGTTGGTGAGAGCTTGCAAGATGCTTTAATCTCAACCGGAGTTATGGCAATCAATGAGGGAACTAAAAAGAATCCCTTACTCTATGAAGCCGTACCGCCAGCACAGGTCATGTTCCGAGGGAATGCCCTTGGTGAAATTGATGGGATATTTAGAGACTGGTATCAAATTCGAGTCGAGAATATCAAAGCCATGTGGTCATGGATAACCGATGAAGACATTGCGAAACTTAAGAAAAAGCCTGACGATAAAATTGATATCTGGGAAAATGCTTGGGTGGATTATGACGCTCCAGATGAAGAACGCTATAAATATGTGATCATGGCATCAAACCTAATTGTATTGAGTGATAAATCCCATAGCTCTTGGCCTTGGGTAACGTATCGAATGAGGCGGTTAACGGGTGAGATTAGAGGCCGTGGGCCAAGTCTATGCGCCTATCCAACAGCCGCAACGATTAACCAAGCCGTTGAAGATGAATTGGTTGCAGCAGCCTTTCAAGCAAACCCTATGTACATGGCCGCCAGTGATTCCGCTTTTAACCAACAAACCTTTACACCAAGACCCGGTTCAATCGTTCCGGTGCAAATGGTGCAAGGTGAGTGGCCTCTTAAACCGTTTGAACAATCAGGTAACATTCAATTCAATGCTTTAATCGTTAATGACTTTAGACAGCAAATTAACGATATGATGTATGCGTTTCCTCTTGGGCAAGTCAATGCACCTAATAGAACCGCAACAGAGGCAGAGATTCGTTACACAGATAATCTTGAAAGCTTTGCAGCAATGGTTCCAAGACTTCAAAATGAATTTTTTATCCCGGTTATCCAGAGAACACTTTGGGTAATTAACAAAGTATTGCCGGAAACATTCGCCAATATTCCCCCAGACATTAAAGAAAAAATACTGGCAGCAGATGGTCAGGTCATTAACCTGTCTTTTGAAACGCCATTAATGACTGCTAAAGGCAAGGTTAAGACGGGCGCATTGCTTGGATACTATCAAGCCGCAGCCTCAATGCTTGGCCCAGAAGCCGCCACAGCTTCATTAAACCCTGTGAATGTATTAACAGAGCTTGCAGATAATGAGGGCGTGGATATCGATAACATCAAGACCCGTGAAGAGCTTGAACAATTGGTGCAAGCAGCCGGACAGATGGCGCAGCAAGAAGCAGAACAACAAGGGGTAGAGATTGAGTAATGAAGAAGTAAAAAGCACTTTTAGCCCACAGGAAATTGATGACAGGATGTGGTTCGATTTATTTAATACGCTTTGCTATGAGGTGTTTTATAAAAACGAATACGGGCGCAAGATGCTTGCCTTACTTGAAAACAAATATTTTAGAAGTCCGGTTGCATCGCCAGCTCGTGAACCATCTTGGGCTTATTTCAATGAGGGAAGGAATGAATTGATTCGAGCCTTTACGCAAGGCATTCAAACGCATCTGCTAGGCGAACAAGCCAAGGCAAGTCAAAAGCCATTGCCCAGAAGGGCAAGAGTAAAACCAATACGAAATGAGGGATGATATGCATTTAAACGATCAATCAGCAACCACACCTGATACGATGCCGGATGCCGCAGCAGCGACAAATGACAGTGCATCAAATGTTCCGGGAAGCCAGCCTATCGAAAATAAATCAGATACTAAGACAGCCGATAACAGTACTGACAAAACCGACATAAGTGATCCGAAAGAACCGGAAACACCCGATTGGTTTATGAAAGATAAATTTAAAAGCATTGAAGACCAAGCAAGATCATATAAAGATTTAGTTGGTAAGATGGGCAAATTCTGGGGAAGTCCTGAGGATAATTACAAGAACGATGGCATTGAAGGACTTGAAGAAAACGACCCGCTTGTTTCTGCATTAACCCCAGCCCTTAAAGAGCTTGGTGTATCTCAAGAGGGTTTTGCGCACTTGGTAAATGCGTATATGGCCGGGAACAAAGAGATGCTCAAAGGCTTTGAAGACAATCTAAGACAGACATTAACAACGACTGATGCGCATACCTATCAAGCCGTTGATAAATGGATGAATGAGACTCTAAGCAAAGAGGAAGCAACACAAATTAAAAACAATTGGCTTATGACCCCAGAGGACTTTAAGCTACTTAATAACTTGCGCTTGATGGCAGCCCCAACCACAAATGTTCCTAACACAGGGAATACCGGAGCAACCTTTGAATCATCCGATTCAGTCACTAACGAGAAAGTTAAATACAAGCAGGAAGTGAAGCAGGGTATTCGTGTTAAAGACAAAAACTTTGAGAATGAATTGTCCTCAAGACTACGTGATGCAGTGGCTAGAGAGATACGCAGCAAAGGAAGGTAAGACCTATTGCAACCTATAGGGCTTGTGCTATTATTAAGTTAATTTACACAAGCCTGAACTAGGTTGGACACCTTTCTGGTAGCCTCATTCATGAGGGAACCAAAAGCCTGACGGATTGTTTGGACACCTTGATTGTAAACAAATGGGATTTTGTTTATTAATTAATTGGAGTCACAATCATGTCATTAGCCTTATCGCAAATTGAAATACAAGAATTCTTATCCGAAGCACACGCTGAATTCCAATCAGAAGGTTTTCTATTGCAAGGTGCTGTCCGAACTAAAACTGGTACTAAGGGTGAAATAGTTCACTTTCCAGTGTTTGGTGAAGGTATGGCCAACCAAAAAGCACCACAGGATGACATCACGCCTATGAACGTGAGTAACCGTGATGCGCAAGCAATCATTGAAGATTGGTATGCCTCAGAATACGCTGACCGTTCTTTCATCAACAAACTAGCCGTTAATGCCGTTGAAGAATACTCTAAGCTTTGCGCTTGGGCTATCGGTAGACGTGCTGACCAAATCAACATTGACACCATTGCAGGTGCGACTTATTCCGCTACTCCATCAGCCACACAAGGTGCTTTGATTCCCGTGGGTACTACTGGGTTCACTTTCGACAAGATGAAAGCCGCTCACAGATGGTTACGCCAACGCTCTGCTACTCGTGGAAAAGTAACCTTCATTATCGATGCAATAGCTGAGGAACAATTGCTTGATGCATTCCAGTTAACCAACTCTTTATACGTTAACGAAAAAGTATTGAGTAATGATGGCTTGAATAATTTCTCAGTCATGGGAATGAATTTTATCGTTATCCCACAAATGAATGAGGGCGGCTTGCCAACTACTACAGGTGGCACAGTAGGACGTGCATTCTTAGTTAACGAAATGGCCGTTGGTTATGCACAAAATGAAAAATTAGGTGGCGATATCTCTTGGGAAAATATCAAGACTTCGTACTTAATCAATATGTGGATGGAAGCCGGAGCGGTTGTTATTGACCCTAAAGGCTTGGTTGAAGTTGACTACTTATTAGCACCTTAATAACTAACTCTAAACAGGAGAATTTAACATGGCTTTTGATATAGATTACATGGGTAGAGTTAGCTCGGGTGCTAACAACCAAGTTCAAAAAGTATGGATTTACAACGGTACAGCAACGGGTGCAAATGACACGGTTGCAGAGATTGCAGCCAGTGCTTATTTCAATAGCTTTATGGTCAACCTGACTTTAGGACTTGGCCCTTTAAGCGTTGGAGACATTATCTTTGTAAACGGTAGTGATGCGAGTGGCATGTATCAAGTAGCCACAGTAACCACTAACGTGACCGTTTCAGCCTATGAGCCTACTGGCGTTGTGGACACAGCAAACATTGCCGACCTTGCAGTAACTACTGCTAAGATTGATGATTTAGCCGTGACCGCAGGAAAGCTTGCAGCCGATTCTGTTATCACTGCAAAGATTGCTGATGATGCCGTAACCAGTGCCAAGCTATCGCCTTTAACCGTTCAATATGCAGCAGTAGCAGTTACAGCAGCAGAATTTAACGGCATGTATGCAGCACCAAAACTTTTGGTTGCCGCAGCAGGTGCGAATACCTTGCTTGTATTGGATAGAGTGGTATTGGCTATGACCTACGGTGCAGCAGCGTATGCCGCTGGTGGCGTGGCTCATGTTCAATACGATGACACGGCAAACGGTGCTGGGGTTATTGCCTCAACTACACTGGCAGCCGCATCCTTCCAAGACACTGCAAGCACTGTATACAGCTTTAATGCTGGCGTTGTGGAGTATCCTTTTGCAACCTGTGCAAACCAAGGCTTGTACTTATCCAACATTACTGGCGCATTCACTACTGGTGACAGTCCTATGGTAGCTCATGTTTGGTACAAAGTAATACCAACTGTCTAAGCTATCTCAATTTAAACAACGGGGGTTCGCCCCCGTTTTATTGTGGAGCAGCCCATGACAATTGAAATTGAATCATACCCAAATACCGATATTGAGATCATCTCAGGTGCAATATCCTTAGTAGGAAAACAACAATCAGTTAATACCATCGATGGCTCAGGAGCCTTAGGGGTATCTGCTCAAAAGCTATATGGAACTTTAGTGGGTGCCGAGCTTGGTTCTAACCGATGGCGATTCGCACAGCAGTTCAAACAAATCAGCATTCTAACAACCCTTGAACCAAACTTTGATGGATGGCTTTATGAAGCCCAAATCCCAGCCGATTGCATCATGGTGCAGTACGTTACCCCAAACATTGATTACATTGTCTTTGGCGATAAGATTTTAACAAAAAACAATCAGACCTTTACGCTTATTTACAGCAGAGTATTGCCTGTATCCAAATGGCCGCCCCCATTTTCCATGTACATCATGTACCACTTAGCAGGGATGCTTGGCATGTCAATTACAAACTCTGACCGAATGATTGCCCGGATTGAAAAGGGCATGCTGATGTGGCAGTCACGCGCTTTGTTTGCTGATGCCCAAAGCTCAACAACTCAGCCATTTAGATACAATCCCTATGTGGATGTACGTTACAGATATAAAACAAGAGGGTATTAAGTATGCCTATTCGCTCGATAAGTAATACCTTTAACCGTGGTGAGTTAGACCCAACGCTCTTTGCCAGAGATGACTTAGACATCTATGACAAGGGTGCGCGAAGGCTTAGAAACATGATAGCCCTTTGGACGGGTGCCGCAACGATTGCCGCAGGTTCAAAATACATCGATGTTCTTGTTGATAGAGAAAATGCGAACGCACCAATCACTGATTATCTTTTGGTTAAAGGATTCGATTTTACTTACGATGCCGATGCAGAAATTACCTATACCATATTAATTAGAAAATCTGGCACGAATATTGCATTTGATATTTATTATGCGGATGCTCTGGTTGCAACCGTTACAAGTACCGCCTATCTTGCCACACAGATTCAATCAATACACGTGGCTACCGCTCATGACCGTGTTTTAATCCTTCAAGAGAATACACAAATAAGGCAATTAAAACGAGGCGCAAGCCATGCCTCTTGGAGTCTGACAACCTTTAGCCCAAGGGTATTCCCTACCTATGATTTTTCAGTGATCGGAGAGGCAACCAACTATCAAACGTTCACCTTCACACTAGGTGCAACGACCGGAGTAATAACGATTACTTCATCCTCACCCGTATTTACAGCAAATCATGTGGGTGGATTGTTTAGAAGTCTAGGGGGTACTGCACGAATTACCGCAGTTACAAGCAACGTATTGGCAGGTGCTACAGTGCTTGACCCATTCACGGCAACATCATGCCCGGGGAACGTATCAAACCTTGCTGAAAAACTTTGGAATTCAGATACAACCACATTGCCAGTAAGTGCGAATAGGGGATGGCCAGCGCGTGGCGTGTTCTATTTGAACCGCTTAGTGCTTGGCCGAAGCCTTGCGGTGAAGAATCTTTGCAACCTATCAACAGCAGGGGTTTATGATAACTTTGATGATTCAGACCTTGATGGAACGGTGGCCTTTAGTGTTACGTTTAACGGCAAAGGCGAGCAGTCAATCCAGTCTATTGTTGCTGATGACTCTATCTTATTTACTACAGCAAACAAACTATTTGCCCAAAGCCCACTTGTTGAGTCTCCTCTTACTATCAATAACGTGTACTTTGCGCCTCAGTCTCAAAGTCCGGCATCCAGCATTGATGCGGCAAGCATAGACAATCAAACGCTATTCGTATCATCCAATAGAACCAAGGTCATGCAAGCCATGTACTCAACGGGTGATGGTAAATATTTATCGTTCCCAGCAACCATGCTATCGAATGCGATTGTTGATTTTATTAATAGCAATGCGACTTGGGAGCCAGCAGGAATTTCTTCAAGGCTTTATTTAGCAAGCCAAGACAACGGCACCATGTTGCTTTATTCAACGCTTCAAAGTCAAAATGTATCCGCATGGAGCTTGCGTACAACAGTGGGTAAGTTTCGACAAGCAATTGGTGAAGGGCGACAGTCTCATGTTTTGGTTGAGCGTGAAATCAATATAGGTGCAGCCTATGACGAGCCTCTTGATTATGTATTCTTGAGCGATCCCACTTTCAGAGCGCGATATGATGTCACAGAATACTTTGCTACAGCCCCCGGGGTTTCTGCAATTGGTGTTCTTGAAAACACAGACGATTATATCCTCATGGGCAATCAAGCACCCTTTACTGGTATTGATGTTGATTTTAATACCGGAGCAAGTGCCGATTGTGGATTGCAATTTGAATATCTGGACGGCAACGGCTTTTGGGATGCATTCACGCCAACAGATGGTACATCAGGGTTTACAGTTGATGGTGCGATCACTTGGACTTTTGCCGATGTTTTAAATTGGGCACCTTATGATGATGGCAGTGTTACTTCACAATACTGGATTAGAATTAAGCGTTTAGATGATGTGGTTACAAGCCCGGTTGTAGGGCAGGTACAGCTCAATAATAGCAAAAGAATCTATTTGGAGCGTCAAGACTTTGACCTTTATACCGACTCAACTACTACAAAAACATCAGACAATACCGGGTTAGTAACGGGATTGCAGCATCTTGCAGGGCAACAGGTTTATGCCATTACAGATGGTGCGACTATCGGATCTTCTTTTGTAGATGCTAGCGGTAACACCATCATTAAAAATGCCAATGTCACGGCACTAATTGGTATTCAATACCGACCTGAATTAATCCCTATGCCCTTGTATGCACCAACACAAGACGGTGATTCACTTTATGCGCAAAAGTATGTTCAAGATTTATATGTGGACTATGTAAGCTCACTGTACTTGCAAGCTGGGTTCAGGCCGCACTTAACCGATATACCTAACATGCATTTAGGTGCTTACACGCTTGGCCAATCAGTTCCCCCTCAAACAGGAATTTATAGGGTGGTGCCTCAAGGTGACTGGCAACCCCGTCAAGAATTTGTCATAACACAATCACAGCCCGGGCCAATGACCATCATAGGGGTGGGTTACAACGTGGAGGTTTCCTAATGTCAGGATCAGCAGGACAGGCCGCAGGATTAGCGGTTGGTGCGGCAGTTGGAAGCATTATTGCACCCGGTGCAGGTACACTTATTGGTGCCTCTTTGGGCGGCAGCTTAGGGGGATTCTATGATTCCTATACCGCATCAGGCACACAGCACAAGATTGATACCGCAGCCATTAAATTAAATCAGGCACAATATCATGCTAAGGCCGCCTCAGCCGCAGCAACACACGCTGAAAACTTTAGGCAAGCTCTAGCAAGTCAGGTAGCAATAACCAGTATGAGAGGCGGTGCAGGTTCGCTTGGGGTGCAGTTTGGAAACCAAGCCTATAGAACCTTTGCAGAAGACCAAGCAGCCATTGAAGCAGGGGTTAAGGTTGCCGATGTTCAATCGCAATTAAGCGAAGAAGATGCTACCGCCAGACGTGACGCTACCAGACTTGCAGCAGGAAGCCGGGTATTAAGTGCCTTAGACAGCATTAACCTAAGCGCACCAAGGAGCAAATAACATGGCGATTAATCAGCAACCCATGCAAAGACAAGTGGCTACTCAAGGCTCTAGTGTTAGCACAGGCTCAGGATTAACAAGCCTTGCCAATGCTACAAGCCAATTAAGTCAAATAATTACTGAGAAGGTTAACGAAGTCGCCATTGAACAAGCAGGTATTCAAGGCCAGAATGATGTGCTGGACAACAAAGCCCCTGAGAAGCTCGCTTTGCCTTTTACCAAAGCAACCAAGGCTTATAACAACGCAGTAGCCAATACCGAAGCCAGACGGCAAGCCATATCTGCTACAGAGTTAATTGAAGAATCACTGGCTAATAATACCAATCCAGCTACATTTGATAGCAGCTCGCCAGCCAAATTAAAAGCCGAGCTTCAAGGAATCAAAGAAGGAATATTGCAGCATTCACGGCCAGAGACACGGGAAAGGCTTTCTAATGCAATTGATTCAGCCAGTGCACAAGCCTCAGTTGCTATGCTTAAGCATTCCATAAACTATGATAACCAAAAGATTAAATTTGATTTTAATCACGATGTCACAGGCTTACTTGAAGCTCGTAGAGATGCCGCCATTGCCGGGGATGTTGAACGAGTAAAGGGCATTGATGCCGCAATAGATTCATCAGTACATGACTACTCAGAAATGAGTAACGAGATTAAACAACTTGCACCTTACCTTAAGGATGACATCACAAGGCATCGAGAAGTAGACAAGGTATTGTCTGACTTTTCCCAGAGCTTGCAAGATGGTACGCAAGCCAAGTACCTGTCAGAACTTGCCGACAACAAACAAAATTTGCCGTATAGCGTTTGGCAAGATGCCGTCAAAGGTGTGGTGCAAATAGACCAACAGCACAGCCGTTTAAAGAATGATATTAATGCCGAGCAAGTGGCACAAGTTAGTTTAGGGATTCAAACAGGCACCATTCAAAACGCCTCAGACTTATTGAATTACCCAGAGCTTACAGTACCCCAAACGCTTACCGCTATGAAACAATTGAATGCGGCACAGGCTCAAAAGGTTAAGGATAATTCAAAGGTCATCACAGCCCAACAAAATATTTTGAGTGGACGGCCTGAATGGAATACAGCAGACACCAAGAACGCCATGTTTAAAAACTCCATTCAGCAGTTAGAGAAAGCAACAGGTGTTCCAGCAACGCTTCAAGACATGGAAAAAAGCATATTGGGTGAGAGTGAATACCCAGCAAGCGGCATGCCTAATACCCCTATGGGCGACAACGTACCCGCATTTGATTCAACAGTAAGCCAAAAGCTAACCAGTGAAGACCCAATCCAAACCGCACAAGCGGCTATGGTTTACAATGACATGGTGAATGTAAAGGGCAAGCCTAACAGCATCAGTTTAACCGGGGATGCGCTGGCCGTTGCTTCATTATTTAATGAAATCAATACCGGAGGCATAGCCCCAGAGGATGCAGCGAACCAAGCCATTACAAGGGTTCTCAAAGCGACTGAGCCACAGATTGCGCAGCGAATTGAGATGTTTAATAAAACGATGGCGCACATAAATCCAAAGACAGGCAAGCCAGAATTAGCAGTGCAATTTAAGGAAGTCTTTGGATTAGACTATCAAGCATTTGGAGCATCAGAGGCGTTTAAAGTATTTTCTGATACTTACAGAAACTATTATCTGACTTCAAACTCGAAAGAGGCGGCACTAAACGCAACCAAATACGACATGAGAGCTTGGGGAACATCAGAATACTTTGATAAAGGTTATGTAGGTCAACCAGTGCCAGAGAAGGAAGTACCAATCACACAAATTGGCAATGCGTTTGGAAATCAAATGGTGTCCTCTTTGCAGGGTTACATTAACCGAAACAATGCACTACGTGCCGAACATCCAGAGCTTGGAATACCGTTGGTTGAATGGGCAGACAGCAAACAAACCATCACAGGCAAAGAGTCTGAGCAAGATAAAGTATTCAAAAAATTTACCGTTGGAAACAAGCCGAGGTTAAAAATAAATGGACTTGAAACTGATGTGGTACTTATGCCGAGCGCAACTTCACGGCTTGATAATCGGGTTAATTATCTTTTTGGGGTATATGACCAATTTAACAACCTTAGCCCACTTAAGGATATTTCAAACGGAGTTGATCAGGTTGCGCGGTTTGCGCCAACAGAGCTTTCAATCTGGGCACCCGGAGTGGCAACCGCGCGAGTAGATAAAGAGCTTAGAGATGTTGCAATGAAGGTTGAATCCAAAGAAACCAAGATTGTTGATGATAAAGAGCTTGCCGAGCTTGAGAAGAAAGAACCAACTTGGCAAACCATTTTAGGACTTGGAGGCACAGAAGAACATCGAGCTTATATCGAAAGACGTGCTGGGCGTACCGATAAAGGGCGCATTGAGAAGATTATACAATCGCTTAAAGGTGCTGGAAGTGCCACAACACGTACTGAGATAACCAATTCTGATAATGTGGGAATCAATGCAGCCTTGGAGCCTAGAACATGATTGAAAAACAAGAACCTGATAACTGGCTTGATGCTCATGTGAAAGAAAGCACCCCCAACCCGGCTAATTTTGGTTATGTTCCTTTGCCAACTAATGTTGAAGGTGAGCCGCAAGGCTCTGTATACATGGCGCATTTGAGACAAGAAAATACTATTGGTTCAATGCTTAATCGAAAAACTACAGGCCAATTGAGTGAGGAAATCAGAGCGGATTATGACTTCACTAATTATGCCAATCGAATTCCTAAAGATTTATTAGCTTATGCCGATAAGTTTTTTGGAGCAACAACAGATGAAGACTTTCAAAGTATTGAAGCCCAATTGCGTCAAGAGATTAAAGACAAGAGCGTTCTTGCCGCTCACCCTTGGAAAGCCGCAGCCTATGCGCTTGACCCTTTAGAACCGACTAACTGGCTACCGGGTGGGGTGATTTACAAAGAAGCGAAAGCAGGTGCCGCTATTGCCAAATCAATGCTAGGTGTTGGACTTTCAGCCGTGGCGAGTACTGGCATACAAGAAGCCGTGTTGCATCAAAACCAACTCACAAGAACCATGCAAGAGAGTATATTTAACACAGTGGGTGCTGGGCTTTTAGGTGGTGTTATTGGTGGTGGCGTATCAGCCTTTGCCTCAAGGCGTTTAGGTAAGGCTTTAGGTGCTGAGGAAATCAAAGCACACCAACGAATTCAAGAGGATATCGAACAAGCGATAAGTCCTAATGAAAACCTGTCAGCCGCTAAAAGCAACATCATGGACGGCAACGAGATTGCAAAAATGCCGGACTTCATAGCAAAGACTATGGTTTTAACGCCTATGAATCGATTGCTTAACTCACCATTTAAAACCGCACGTTGGTTTGGTTCATCTGCTTATGAACATAACTACGAGCTTGTAAAGAATTCATCAGGCATTGCCAATGAGATATCAATGGAGCAATCCATCAAGAACGAGATGCGAGCTTTAGGCACCAAGCAAATCGACCACATGAATTATTTTTATGAGATGCATGGAGTCACAGCAAAATACTTTAAAGCCACACAAAAGAAAATGCGTGAACTTGGAAACGAATCGCCATTGAATATCAACCTAGACCAATTCAATCAAGCCGTATATGAAACCGCTTTGACTGGCACAGAGCATGAGATACCCCAAATCAATAAGGCCGCTAAGATGTGGCGCAATGAGTTTGACCGACTCAAAGACCAAGCAGTTGCATTAAATCTATTGCCAGAAGATGTTACCGTTCCCAATGCCGCTAACTACATTATGGTCATGTACAACAAGAACAAAATCATCGAAGAAGGAGGCAAGGCCGCACGTGGTGATGGCACCTTTGCGCAACATCTATTCGATCAGTTCCAAGCATCCAATGAATCAGTAAAACAGTTTCTTGAGTCGCCAATGTATGCAGAGGCTAATAATAAACTTAAGGAACTTAGAAAGCTTGAAACAATGTATCCGAACGAGCAGTTAGAAAACTTTGTAAAAAAAATAAGTGTTACAGATAAAAAGATTGCCTCACTTAAGAGAGACATTAAGCGATTCAATAAATCTGAAACGCCAGATATAAAATCAATTAATAAATTTCAAAAAGAAATAAAGGCTCTTGAGGCCGATAAAGAGCGTTTAAACAATTCAATTGAATCTCATAATACCGAGACAGCAAGAATTACAAAAGAGATTGAAGAGCTTGAGAAATCAATTTTAGACCAAGCCCCAGCCAACGCAAAGACTTGGGAAGGTAAATTGCATTCAGTTATTGAAGGTAATGGGGTTCAAGATGCAGACGATTTAATTTGGGATCAGGTAGGACAAACCATTGATCACATTCTTGGAGACTCAGACGGAAAACTATTAAACCCGTTCTTATCAAAGCTTGGCGGTGCGACAAAACCATTCAAGGCTCGAAAGCTTATCATTGACCAACTACAAGCAAGCCCTTGGCATATCACAGACATTCAAAAGATTGCAGAGGCGCATAACCGCGCTATGGTTCCAGCAATTAAGATGCAAGCCTTTGCGCAACAACACGGATTTAAAAACATCGATGACTTTCTGTTAGGGATGGGCGATTCAATCCGCAAAGAGTTTGACAAGGCCGCAGAAGGAAAGACAGGCAAGGCCGCGCAAAAGATAAGAGCGCAATACGATGCGGCAATCAGAGACATGACAGCCACAGTTGAAATGCTTCAAGGCGTGTACGGTCAAGGCTTTAATGTGTTGAATAGCAAGGGTGCAGAGTTCTTTAACAACGTGCTGAACTGGAACTATACCCGGATGCTTGGGCATATGACGATGGCAAGCTTGCCCGACTTAGGGCGCATTGTGATGAAAAACCCTTTGATGGATGTATTGGCGCAGGGGATTGGCGATTCATTCTCAACCGTTAAAAAGATATCTAAAAATGATTTACGGGCTTTAGGGTATGGAATTGAGACAGAGGCCGCAACACAGTTCAAATCATACATTGAACATCATGGGCTAAGTACTAGCCCAAGCCCATTCACCAAGGGTTTAAATTCATTAACAAGAGCCTTTGGTAATCTGTCTTTGATGAATCCTTGGCAAGACATGATCCAAAACATGAGCGGTCATATAGCTATCAATAAGCTATTGAACATTGTTCATAAAGCGGTTGATGGAAAGGCGACACAAAAAGAATTAACGCTGGTTGCAAGGCTTGGTATACCACAAGAACATTTTCCAGCAATTGCCTCATTCACAAAAGACAATATTCATAAAGGAACACGCTTTGCCGATTGGGGTAATTGGGATATCAAAACGCCTAATGAAAGTTATGCTCTTAAATCCTTTCAATCAGCCGTTACCAAGAGCATTGACGAGATAGCAATCATTCCTAAGCTTGGCGACAAGCCTTTATTGTTGCAGCAAAAAGGAGCGTTTGGGAACATATCAAAGCTCATGTTTCAGTTTAAATCGTATCTCTTGGCGGCAACCAATCGCATTTTATATTCAGGAATTCAGAATAGGAACGACATCAATTTATATTTAGGTGCCGTATCTATGATGGCAATGGGAATGCTTGGCTATGTGGCATCAAGCGTGTTTCGAGGCTCAACCGATCAGCTTGATTTAAGCCCCGGCAATCTATTGCTTGAAGGATTAGACCGCAGTGGCGTTCTTGGAATTTTTGGCGAAGGTATCAATATTGGTAGAAAACAATTACAACTTGGTGAGGTTTCGCGCTATAAATCCCGTGATGCTTTTGGTTCTGTGCTTGGCCCTACTGGTGGAAGTGCAGCCGAGCTTGTAGCATTGTTCAATAAAATAAATCCATTATCTAATGCAAAAGGGGAATGGACGACCAAGGATGCGGCTATCATAATGAAGCTTATGCCGTTACAAAATTTGTTTTATCTGCAATCATTAAACAGACAATTATTTCATAAGGTTGCAGAAGGACTTGGAGCAACACCCGTTAACGACTAGAGGGAATTAAAGCATGTCAAACATAAAGATTAATGATGTACCACAGCGCATCCAATATGCTGCAACGGGTGGCCAAACGCAGTTTACTATTCCATTCCCTTTTTTCTCAAACAGCTATGTTTATGTTTGGCTTAACGGGATTCAAATATTCCAAGGTGGCGCACCCGGTCAATACGTTGTAACTGGCGCAGGTTCACCCTCAGGCGGTTTAGTGACGTTCAACACAGCAGCAACGCTTAATGATATTGTGACCATTGAGGGCATCATGCCGATTGATAGAACATCAATCTACAGTGCGACTATATCGAACCTGACAGGCTCAGACTTAAACGGGGATTTTAACCGCGAAGTGGTGATGCTACAGCAGCTTAATACGACCCAATCATTCATGCAATTGCAGTACGCGCCTTGGGCGGAGATATCCCAAGACTTAACGGTTACAAAAGACCGATACATTCCTTTGCTTTTACCCAATCAAGTTTGGGCAATGAATGATGCAGGTACAGAGATAATCGGCTATGACGTGCCTAGCGGTGGTGGTATTGCACCATCTGATGCGACCTATTTATTGCAAGTTGCTGATTCAGAATTGCCAAACGCTCAAGCAATGGGTGCACTGGCATCTGGTTTTGTAATCAATACTATAGGCACTGGCGTTCAATTATCCCGTGTTTTGACCTTCGATAACACGCAATTAAACATAACGAATGCTGATGGGATTACTGGAAATCCATTGTTTGAGATTGCCGATAATGTGGTTTTGCCGGGGATTGAAGGGTTTATCCCCCCAGTAGGTACAACCGCACAAAGACCAGTATCGCCAGTTGATGGGCAAACTCGTTTTAATACAGACCTTCAAGCCTTAGAGTTCTATGGCAACAGTACATGGAGTCCAACTAGTGGAGGGGTAGTTGATAGCGTTACAGGTACTTTAAATCAAGTGGACGTGGATAATTCCGATCCGATTAATCCTGTATTAAGCCTTTCAGCAACCTTAGACTTGCCCGGCACCTTCACTATACAAAACTCAATCGATGTAAACGAGATAATCAACGATGACACAATGGCCACAGCCGCTATTGATAACTTAGCTACAGCCTTATCGATTAAAAACTATGTGGACGGCCTTGACGGTGGAAGCGTTAAAAGTGTTTCAGGAACTTTAAACCAAATCGATGTTGATAATACCGATCCACAAAATCCGGTAGCCTCATTATCTGCAACCCTAGATGTTCCGGGAACATTCACCATTCAAAATACAATTGACGTGTCAGGCATTATCAATGATGACTCGATGGTAACAGCATCAGCCACTAACTTGCCGACAGCACTATCAGTTAAAAACTATGTGGATTCAATAGCCGCAGGATTTACTTTAATTAATCCGGTGCGTGTTGCCACTACTGGCGCATTTACTGGAACTTATGCTAATGGCACAGCCGGAGTTGGTGCGACACTAACCGCAAGTGTCAATGGTGCTGCAAGCATTGATAGCGTGTCACTGGCATTAAATGATCGCGTTTTATTTAAGAACCAAGCAAGCACCTTTCAAAACGGTATTTATAGAGTATCTCAAGTCGGTGACGGCGGTACGCCAGCAATTTATATGAGAGCCACAGACTTTGATGAACCTGACGAGATTGAACCCGGGGATTTAGTGCCAGTCTTAGAAGGTACTGTTAATCAATATACCTTGTGGCTTCAAACGGCTACGGTTACAGCAATCGGTACAGACCCTATAACCTTTGTTCAGTTTGGCGCATCTTTTTCAAACGTGGTAACGCTTACAGGAACACAAACAATAACCGGGGATAAGACTTTTACCGGGGTTACAACGCTAGACAATTTTGTTTTTGATACCAACCAAATGCAGCATTTAGCCGATACAAATAATTATTTTGAATTTGGCACAGACACGCAAAACTTTGTCACTGGCGGCACTAGCCGTATGGATATCTCTGATACAGGTTTTCGCCTTGGCGCAGCTAATGCCAGAGTAACAACCATTCTCACTGATACCGCAATGGCAGCAGCAGCAAACACCAATATGTATACTGGCCTTGCAATTAAAACCTATGTTGATAATCATCCGGCCGGGGTTATGAATGCTCAGCAAGCCGTTAAAACGGATACCCAAACGATTACTTCAACATCCCTAACAGACATAACTGGATTATCAGTAACTATTACCCCTTCATCAGCAACGAGTAAAATATTGCTTATTAGTACGGTTACAATGGGTGGTGCTGGACAGGCAGCCGACTATGTTATCAATAGCTCTGTATCTGGTGATATTTTCCTTGGGGATGCGGCAGGAGGTAGGGCAAGAGTATCCACTGGGGGTGGTGATGTGAGTGCAGCAACCGCAGCAGACGTTTCTGTTAACTATCTTGATTCGCCAGCTACAACGAGTGCTATTACTTATAAAATGACTGCTCGCGGCCGTTCAGCTACCGCTTTTTATATTAATAGAACGTCAACAGATACGAACAGCAGTGACTATTCACGCTATGCATCATCCTTAATTGCTATGGAGATTAAACAATAATGAATATTTCAGATTGTCTTACCTTTGGATGGCCTACAGCTCAGTTTAGCGTGGGCGAAACTTATGAGTCCTTGCAATGGTTTAGTGAGGATATCCCAAAGCCTACAGAGCAAGAGATAAACGCGCAGTGGCCTTTGTTTCAGCAAAGCTTGCTTTTAAAGTCCTATACTAAAGCCATTGAAGCAAGAATTTTAGAGGTGGTGAAAAGCTACAGTTATGATAGCGCGGTTTCAATGGCGAGCTATGTAACTAGCACCAATCCAATATGGCAATCAGAAGCGATTGCTTTTGTTGCTTGGCGTGATATGGTTTACGAGTACGGTTATTCAGTTTTAGCAGCAGTCGAAGAAGGCGCACCCGTACCAACTTTAGAAGAATTTATTGCAGGTATTCCCAATTGGATACCGCCTAATTAAAGGAGAGATTAAGAATGTCATTAAATGTAATGCTATCGCTTGAGGATATAGTGGAGCAGTTAGGCAAGTACAAGACTCAGCTAGTCAATACTGAAAATGCGGTACAGCAAATCAAAGGTGCTATTGCAACATGCGAGCATCAAATGCAATTGCTGGTTAGAAAACAAAACGAGCATGTATTAAAAAAAGCATCTGAAGAGAAGCAACCAGAAGACAATATCAGCGATTGCGTTGAACAAGGCCAACAAGAGCAACAACAAGAGGAGCAAGTAGCATGAAAGGTTCATCCAAAGGTAAAGATAAGAAGCCCCCAATGCCAGGCAAAGGAAATAAAAAAGGTTGCTAGCATTTAAATAATTTGCGTTCTAGTCTATAGTTAAAATGTAGTACCGGCTAGGACGCTGGTTTTTCCCACTTCCTTCCTTTTCCCAGCTATCCTAGCCCCTAACGCTGACTAAAGGAGTCATCCTACCATGAAACCATTTTATGGTGTAGTTCTTGCAGGATTGCTTTTAACATCTTGCCGGACTCAGCAACACGATCCGATTGATGTTGAATACATGACACCCCCTTGCTTAATTCCCGTTCAGGATAATAAATTCAAGCTCTGTGATAATATGATTATTCGCGCTCGCAATAAGTTTCATGCGGTGCCTATGGGATTTAAAACAGACCTTGCGAGTATTCCGCGCATCATGTGGCCTTTGTTTTCACCTAGTGATTATGATTCCATTGCCCCAGCCGTGTTACATGACTGGCATTATTGCTGCGTGGCTAAAGTATCGCGCAAACGTGCCGATGATATTTTTTATTATGGCTTGCGAGTGCATGGCATGAACCGGGTTAAAGCCTTTATCTATTGGGTAGGTGTTCGCGTTATGGGATGGCATTTTTACAAACACGGAGAAGGACTAGCCAAGCATCAAGGCGAGTTCCCGAAAGAAGAATTGCAAGGAGTGTATACCGATGTCAACTATCAACTGGCAAAACTATCCTAACTTTAGTGAGAGTGAATTAAAGTGCAAGTACACGGGCGAATGCAACATGAATCCTCTTATGATGGAACTATTGCAATCTATTCGTACAGAATATGCGCGACCAATGTTTATATCAAGCGGTTTTCGTTCCGTGAAACATCCCGTGGAACAAGAGAAGGACAAGCCCGGAGAACATACCTATGGGATGGCGGTTGATATTTTGTGTCATGGTGACAATGCCGTTAAGATAATGAAGCTCGCACTGGATAGAGATATCAAGCGCATAGGCGTTCATCAAAAAGGCAATGCAAATGGGCGGTTTATTCACTTAGGGATTGCCGATAAGTTTATTCTGGCGTTCCCGGTGGCCATATGGACGTATTGAGAATTGAGATACCATTCCCCCCAACCATTAATCATTACTACCTTCATACTGCTAATGGCGTTATTCTGGGCGCAAAGGGGAAACGCTACAGGCGAGATGTTTGTTTGTTACTTAATCGTTACAAAGGTTATTGCGGATCCGAAAGACGGCTTGCAGTCACAATTAACGTGCTACCCCCAGACAAGAAAAGACGCGACCTTGACAACATACTTAAGGCCACACTTGACGCATTACAGCATGCAAAAGTCTATGGGGATGACAATCAAATTGATATGCTAACAGTAATAAGGCGCAACCCCGTTGAGTATGGCGCACTGCAAATATGGATCACTGAATGCTCGTCAAACGAATAGATTACTTTCAAGATATTTTCCCAGCATACCCCTTGCAGCGTGAACTATTCGAGGCGTTCTTTAGTGGAAAGCACAGGTTCTTTGTTGAAAACATTCACAGGCGTTTTGGTAAAGATGCCATGTTCTTTAACCTTGCGTGGCTTGTGGCCAGCCTTAAAAGAGGAAACTATTTATACACTTTGCCAAAGATAGGCCAGGCTAAAAACGTGATATGGGAAGGTACAGACCTTGAGGGCAACCGATGGATAGATAAGATTCCCCGGCATTTACTGGCAGGTGATCCGAATCAGACCGAGCGCAAGATTTACTTTGCATCAGGTTCAATGCTTCACGTTACCGGAGCCGATAGCATCCTTGGTGCGCACTTAGGTTCTAACTTGGCAGGTTTATTTATGTCAGAGTTTCAACGCACAGCCCCGAGTATTTGGGATTACTTGCGGCCTATCATCAACCGAAGCAAAGGCTTTGCATGCTTTAATTATACGAGCTTTGGACAATGCCATGCCCACAGGTTGAGAGTAGCAAATCAGAATAACCCTTTGTGGCACACTCGCAAACTAACGGTTGATGATACAAGAGACAATGACGGAAACTATATTTTTTCACCTGAGCAAATCCAAGAAGAACGCAACTCAGGAATGGATGAAGACTTAATCCAACAAGAATATTATTGCGATGACTCTATTGCGGTCAAAGGCACATACTTTGCAGAACATATGCAAAAGGCCAGAGCAGAAGGGCGTATTGTTCAAGCTATGGAAGTATACCCGGGCAAGCCTGTCCATACATCATGGGATATTGGAAGCCGTGATTTAAATGCGATATGGTTCTTTCAAGTGATTGGAACGGGCGACTATCAAGAGTTTAGATACTTTCATTACTACGAAATAAGCTATAAGGATGCAGATCACTTTATTCTATACCTTGCAAACATTCAAAAGAGATTTGGGTTTAGTCATTATGGACACCACTTTTTACCGCATGATGTTAGTAACACAGAATGGACAACGGGCAAGACTCGCCTTGTAACCTTAATGCAAAAGGGCATGCGGATTGTTCAAGTACCCCGTATCAGAGTCATTGAACGGGTGCAGGTGGCACGAAGTCAATTGCATCGGTGCCACTTCCTAGAACCTGAATGCAAGAACGGGATTGATGCCCTAGAGACTTCAAGAGCCAAGTATGATGAAAAGCTCAAGGCGTTTAGTGCGGATGAATTGCACGACTGGGCGAGTCATGGCAGTGCGGGCTTTCAGTATGGGCATGTTGGATGGTTGGACAGCTACAATAAAGACAGGTTACAAGCTCAGCAGCAGTACGCAAAGTATCGGCCTATGGGCTAAACCTTGTATTCTGGTTCCTCTTTGAATCCTTCATCCTCAACGCCTATTTGATTTGCGTTTTCAATAGCGGTGATTCGTTGCTCAAGGTCAATCTTATCTTTAACTTTCAGGCTTACATCAATAATGCTTGCGAGCTTTTGCGCTTCATCGGGTGTGAGTTCGCCACAGTCCACAGCGTTCATTAAGGCTTTGAGCATGGCCTTTTCATCCTTAGCCTTGCCTAAACCCTTAACTTTTACCGCTCGCTTGTCAGGGATGTTAAAACGGGTGTTGTACATGCGATTAAACACAGCATGATTAATACCAGTCATGCTTTTGTTTTCTAGGTCAATTTCACTTAATAGGTGTTCATCGCGCATCTTATCGAAGTATGCCCGGGCTTTATCGTGAGCCACATCGCAAGCCCGATTAAATAATGGATGACGTTTGCGCCACTTTTCAAAGGTGTCATTGCAAATAGTATGACGTGCGCAGAACATGGCACGAGTTTTGCCCTCAGAGAACATATTAATAATCTCAAGGCACATTGATTCACTGTATTTACTGCCCCAAGGATTATCCATATCTTTCAAATCTGGTGCTTTAGTGGTCAATGTTTCTGCCCCTTCCCTAGAGTATCGAAAAATATTTATGTCAACCTATTGACATATATTCCCCAATGTAAGATTATATGTGTCAACCACTTGATACAATAACTTAAACACTGAGGAACATTAAGATGAATATACATGATGCAGAGAAAATTTTAAACCTAACGGGTGAGTATACCCCAGAGCTGGTAAAGGCCGCTTATCGCAAAGCATGCAGTGCGTACCATCCTGACCGCAACCCAGCAGGTTTAGAAATGATGAAACTGGTTAATCAAGCATACGATGCGCTTAGAGATGTAACAGGCACAGCCAAAGCAACCGAGCAAGGCGACCTATCAAGCTATGGTGAGGATATCTTCAACGCACTATCAAAAATCATTCATTTAGGTTTAGATATTGAAATATGCGGTGCGTGGGTATGGTTACACGGTGACACTAAGCCACACAAAGAGATTTTAAAAGAAGCCGGGTTTCGATGGGCACCTAAAAAAATGCTTTGGTACTTTCGACCAAACGACTACAAGAGCAAAGGCCGTGGCAAATTCTCTATGGACGAGATACGAAACACACACGGCAGCGAGCGCGTAACGATGAAGGAACGCAATAAACTAAGGGCAGCTTAAGCTGTCCTCAACGGAGGGAAATATCATGGACTTTAAAGTTTTTTATGTAACACGTTGGTTTAAGGATGTGCGTTTTTGCGGTGGATTTAACACCCTGTATCAGGCAATGAGTTATGTAGATTATTTGCAAAACAAATTGCCGAACGGTAACAAAATTACCTTCAAAATAGAAAGCAACCCCATAGCTACAGGGGTTTAATTAAAAATCTTATCCACAAATTCTGTGGGTAAGCCTGTGAGTTTATAAAGTCAAGGGGTTTTAATGGAACAAAAAAGAGCAATGTTACTTGAAGATGAATTAAGGCTCGTTAAAGAGGCTTTGCGAATCAGTATGAAAATTAATTTAGCTTATGGGCGGTTGGTTAAAATGGCCAATCCAATGACTGAAAAAAAACAAATAATGGAGCTTGATGCACTATCAAAAGAAATAGAAAGCTCACTTAAAAAATTAGGGGGTAAAAATGAGTAGCCAAAACGAAGCACACGGGGATGAAGACGAGATTGCAGCAGAGGCTAGGAGGTGCGCTGAGGAATACGAAGCAGAGCATGCCGATGATTGGAAGGACTCAGAAGAGAGGTTAAGTTGTTATGAGCATCAATGAAATTAGAAAAACCGATCCTCTTTATGGAATGGCCGAGACGCACAAACTTGACGAAATTTTTAAGTTATTAAACGAGCGATTAAAGCCAGCAGAGAACCAAGAGTATTTACTAGGGGTAAGCTACAAAGAGGCTTTAGGCGCAGTTACACGGTCAGTTAATGGGCTTTATGATGTGATTAGTGTTTTACAAAATAGGGTTCTTGAGCTTGAAAAATATGTTGAAAAAGTACAGGGGTATTTATGAATAAATTAATAATCGCGCTGATGTTGTTCAGCGCAAACAGTTTTGCCGATCTGCAATATGACCTTGATAAAATGGAGCAAGAAAGGCGTGTTTATCAATTAGAGCGTCAAATGCAGGATATGGAAATAAAACAGCAACATGAAAATGCTTATAAATTCTATGATGAACTTCACGATAAAATAAATAAAACTGGATGGGAATAAATGCAACCAACAATAGACGGGTACAGCATACAAAAAGAGGGCGCAATGCATTATGTGGCTAGCAAATACGACTTAATGCACTTAAACCAGTGGCATAGATGCTCACCAAACTATGATACAGCAGACGAGGCTTATTACCATTTACAGCAAAAGATTATTGATGATTGCGCAGAATACGAAAGACTAAAGGCAAGAGGGCGGAGTTTCCCGGATAACGATTAGGACAATCATGCGATTATGGACAATCATTTTAACCCTTGCTGACAGACGCAAAAAAGAACGGTGTCAGCAAGGTACTAATCTTCAAGAGCAAGACATCGGGATGCCAATTGAAGACTATCTCAAAATCAAAAATCAATGGTTTCAGGATTCCCGGAAACATTCCTCAAATACACATTTGCCTCATAACGAGGATTAATACCGTTTTTAGAAGCGTTTTCTTTTAAGGCTACCTTAGTATTCCATAGGGTAAAATAATCTTTCATTAGCTTGCGGTGGAATTCTGGCGGCACATTGCCAAGACAATTCTCAATGAACTGCATATCATCTCTTAAAAGTTTGATTCCTGACTTTTCAAAATGAGGCTTTACAGCCCCATAAAGCCAGCTATGGTTTACTTGGTACATTGTTTTAGTTTCCATTCTTCAAATTCTTCCAGCTTGGCTATCCCTTTAGCCCTTAAATCTTTTTCTATTGGCGAGTTTACATAGCCTTGGTATGCGCTCCAAAGCAATTTATCTTTTTGTTCTTGCGTTTGCTTTTCAGTTTCCTTCACAGTTTGCTTGGAAACATAGCCCTTTGACTTAAAGATTGCAGCGTTTTGGTGAAGGTTTCTAAGGAGTTTTAAAATCATTTGCTGTCTTTGGTATTCTGAACTATCGGGATCGCTATTGAGTTTCACATGGTGGTGTACGTTCTCTAAAAATTCCTCAGGTGTTCTTTCATCTGACGGGATTTTGAATTCAAGGCATTTGATTTCAAAGGGATTAAAAGAACTACTACACGTAGTAGTAGTATTTAAGGGAGGTGTAAGTTCAGGGGTATTATATGGGTGTACTGGTGGTACAACGGGGGGGTGTACTGGTGGTACAAGTGGGGGGTGTACTGGCGGTACACCTTGATCATCATTTTCCTCACCATCAACATCAGTTATTACT
>ERZ1292632.915-Hain-H43-01um-R2-915-length-31497-cov-7_pt1 | contig 31497 bp, 39 predicted proteins | sample MGYA00564407_ERZ1292632 | MGnify/ENA primary metagenome ERZ1292632 (study PRJEB36523, sample SAMEA6512637) | groundwater metagenome | collected 2019-01-08 | study: AquaDiva: Metagenomics assemblies of 32 groundwater samples | reverse complement strand
GGAGGATGCCCTGCTCGGCACACGACACCAGGTTTGCAAAGCACATCATCGCCTTGCCTTTATCCGCCGCCCGCATCGTGCTTACCGGCCGTTAACCAGTCCTTAGAGGATTTCCTTCACTTCAGGCCCTGACGAAGGACCATCCGGGGGAAATGCCTGTCATGTCGCGTAGCGAACATAGCGTGGACGTCGCCATCATCGGCGCAGGCCCCGCCGGCCTCACCGCCGCCTATCTGCTGACCAAGCAGGGCTATAGCGTGACGGTGATCGAGAAGGACGCCACCTATGTCGGCGGCATCAGCCGGACGGTGGAGTTGAACGGCTTTCGCTTCGACATTGGCGGGCACCGCTTCTTCTCGAAATCCAGTCAGGTGGTCGATCTCTGGAACGAGATTCTCCCAGACGATTTCATCCAGCGCCCGCGCATGAGCCGCATCTATTATGAGGGCAAATATTACAGCTATCCGCTGCGCGCGTTCGAGGCGCTGTGGAACCTCGGCGTCTGGCGCTCGACGCTGTGCATGGCGAGCTTCGCCAAGGCGCGGCTCTTCCCCAACCGCAACGTCCGTTCCTTCCAGGACTGGACCGTCAACGCCTTCGGCCACAAGCTCTTCTCGATCTTCTTCAAGACCTATACCGAAAAGGTCTGGGGGATGCCGTGCGACGAAATGTCGGCCGACTGGGCGGCGCAGCGGATCAAGGGGCTGTCGCTGTGGGGCGCGGTGACCGACGGGTTGAAGCGCAGCCTGGGCCTCAACAAGCGGCCCAATGACGGCATGGCGACCAAGACCTTGCTGGAGACGTTCCGCTATCCGCGCCTCGGCCCCGGCATGATGTGGGAGGCGGCGCGCGATCATGTGGTGGCGGGCGGCAACCGCGTGCTGATGGCGCACAGCTTCAAGCGGCTGGAGCAGGTGCCGGGCGGCGAGCGCTGGCGGCTGATCGCGCAGGGACCGGACGGCGAGACCGTCATCGAGGCGGGCCATGTCATTTCCTCCGCGCCGATGCGCGAGCTGGCGGGGCGCATCCATCCGCTGCCCGATACATTGCCGCAGGCGATGGACCTTAAATATCGCGATTTCCTGACGGTCGCTTTGATGGTCAAGGGCGACGACATCTTTCCCGACAACTGGATCTATATCCACGATCCGCGCGTGCAGGTCGGCCGCATCCAGAATTTCCGCAGCTGGTCGCCCGAAATGGTGCCCGATCCTTCGCTCGCCTGCGTCGGCCTTGAATATTTCTGCTTTGAGGGCGACGGGCTCTGGTCGTCGTCCGACGCGGACCTGATCGCGCTGGCGACAAAGGAAATGGCGCAGCTTGGCCTGTGCAGCCCCGACGCGGTCGTCGGCGGCGCGGTGGTGCGGCAGGAAAAAGCCTATCCGGTCTATGACGATGCCTATGCGGCGAACGTGCAGGCGATGCGCGGCGAGTTGGAGGCGCGCTATCCCACGCTCCACATGGTCGGGCGCAACGGGATGCACCGCTACAATAATCAGGATCATGCGATGATGACGGCGATGCTGACCGTCCGCAATATCGTCGCGGGCGCGCGGGTCCATGATGTGTGGCAAGTCAACGAGGACGCCGAATATCATGAGGCGGGCGACGAAGGGCAGATCGGCGCGACCGAGGCCGACGCGCAGGCCGCGCTCGGCAGCGTGCGCGCCGTGCCGTCGCGGCTGAAGGCCGCCTGACGCCGATGTCGCGGGAGCGGCGCGCGCCTGAGTTGCGCCGGGCCGCGCTCTGGGCGCTGCTGGCGTGGCTGGCTTGCGCTGTCGTCATGCTCTGGCTGTTCCGCGCCAATTATGCGGGATTGAGCTTTCGCGATCCCGACGATGCGATGCGTCTGGCGCAGATACGCGACTGGATCGGCGGGCAATCCTTCTGGGACGTCAGCCAGCATCGGGTGAACCCGCCCGTCGGCGGCCCGATGCACTGGAGCCGGATCGTCGACATGCCCGTCACCGCCCTTATCCTGGTGCTGCGGCCGATACTGGGCGCGGGCGCGGCGGAGCTGGTCGCCTGTCTTGCCGTGCCGCTGCTGCTGCTGGGCGGGCTGGTCGCCGCTGTGTTCGTCGCGGCGCGGCGGATGGCGGGGGCGATGGTCGCGCTGATCGCCGTCGCGCTGCTGCTGACCGGCCCCAGCATCCTCGTCCAGTTCACGCCGCTGCGGATCGACCATCATGGCTGGCAGATAGTGCTGGCGACGCTGGCCCTGGCTGGCGCGATGGATGCGCGGGCGCGGCGCGGCGGGATCGTTGCGGGCCTGGCGATCGCGACATGGCTCCAGATTTCGAGCGAGGCTTTGCCCTATGCCGCGCTGTTCGGCGCGGTGTTTGGGCTGCGCCACTGGATCGCGCAGGATCAGGCGGCGCGCTTCATCGGTTTTGCCGGCGCGCTGGGCGGCACGGCGCTGCCGATGCTGGTGGCGCTGCGTGGACCGGGCGCGGCGATCACATCCTATTGCGACGCCCTTTCGGCAGTCTATGCCTGGCCGCTCGCCGCCTTTGCCGGAGCGACGCTGGTGGCGGCGCGCTGGCGGGGGACCGCTTCGGGCGCCGACCGCTTCGCCATCGCGGCGATCGGCGGCGGGGCGGCGGTGCTGGTCTTCGCGCTGACCGGCGGACCATGCCTGACCGGCGATCCCTTCGCGGCTTTGGGGCCGACCGCCTATCGCCTCTGGTATCTTCAGGTGATGGAGGGCCGGCCGATCTGGGAGCAGAGCGCGTCGATGTGGGGCGTGATCCTGCTGCCGCCGCTCGCCGGCCTTATCGCCTCGATCGCCGCCGGCCGGCGCGCGCAGGGCGAGGCGCGGATGCGCTGGCTGGCGCTGGCGCTGCTGATCGCGGGCGCGACGGGCGTGGCGTGCCTCGTCATGCGCGCGCTGTCCTTGGCGCATGTTTTCGCGCTGCCCGCCCTTGGCTGGGCGATCCTGGCCTTGTTCCGGCGGGTGCAGGCCAGCTTGTCCATGCCGGTGCGGGTGCTGGGATCGGTGGCGCTGGTGCTGCTGACGCCGGCGGGCCTGTGCGGCGCCTGGATCGCGGTGGCGGCCAAGTCCGAGCCGGCGAAACCCGCCGGCCTTGGCTGCAAGACGCCGGAAAGTTTCGCGCTGCTCCGCCGCCTGCCGCCGACGACGCTGTTCGCGCCCATCGACCTTGGCCCCGACATTCTCGTCCAGACCCGGCACCGCGTGATCGCCACCGCGCATCATCGCAATGCGGCGGGCATCACCGCCGTGATCGATGGCTTCGTGCAACCGCCGGAGCGGGCGCGCAGCGTCATCATGCGCACGAGCGCCGCTTATCTGCTCGGCTGCGACAGCCTCTCGGAAGTGGCGGCCTACCGCCGCGCCTATCCCAACGGCCTTGCGGCGATGCTGGCGAAAGGGCGCGTGCCCGCCTGGCTGGAGCCGCTGCCCGGCGCCGGGCCGCTGCGCCTCTACCGCATCAGGCCGGAATGAAGCGCATCGCGACGCCGTTCATGCAGTAGCGCAGCCCGGTGGGCTTCGGCCCGTCGTCGAACACATGGCCCAGATGCCCGCCGCAGCGCGCGCAATGGACTTCGGTGCGCGCATAGCCCAGGTCGAAGTCGCGGCTCGTACCCACCGCCTTGGGCAGCGGCCGCCAGAAGCTCGGCCAGCCGGTGCCGCTGTCGAACTTGGTCGCCGAACTGAACAATTGCTGGTCGCAGCCGGCGCAGGCGAAGACGCCCTTGCGATGCTCCTTGTTGAGCGGGCTGCTGCCGGGATATTCGGTGGCTTGCTGGCGCAGCACCTTATAGGCCCAGGGGCTGAGCTTCTTGCGCCATTGCTCGTCGGTCAGGGCATAGGGATAGGCGGCTTCCGCCGCGCCGGGCAACATCTGCCACAGCGCGATGCCGGCAACGCCGCCGCCCAATATACCAAGGAAATGCCGCCGGTTCATGGCCCCTCCCCTAGTCCGCTCAGCCTGTCGCCGGCCTGAACAGCGTCTTCCACCAGCGCCCGCCCGACTGCATCACATGCCGCCGGAACAGCAGCACGCCGACGCGGATGATGAGCGCCACGAACGCCGCCTGCCAGACGAGCGCGAGCAGATGCGGCCAGACCGCCCCGTCCTGCGCCGCCCGCGCGATCATGGTAAAGGGCGAACTCCAGGGGAAGAGGCAGGCCGCGATCTCGGCCGGCGATCCGATATGATCGACGGCGTAGCTGGCGAAGAAGAAGATCAGCATCTGCCCCATGGTGATCGGCATGTTGAGCGTCTGCACCTCGCGCACGGTCGCCGCCTGCGCCCCGATCCCCAGGAACAGCGATCCCAGCAGCGTATAGGCCATGGCGAAATAGAGGACGCACAGGATCAGGAACAGGGGCCAGCCCACCGCCGGCGTCGGCAGCGCGGTCGCATGGCCGCCCAGCGCCGCGAAGATACCGAAGGCGGTCGCGCCCCAGAAGGCGATGCCGACAAAGCTCATCGCCAGCATCGCCATCAGCTTGCCGAGGAAAATCGCGTCGATCGGCACGGCGGCGGCGAGTATCTCGATGATCTTGTTTGTCTTTTCTTCGACCAGATTGGACAGGATCATGCCCGCCAGCAATATGGTGAGGAAGAACATCACCACCTGCGCGATCCGCCCGATCAACAGCCGCGCCTGCGCCTGCGCGCCGAGGCTCGTCGCCACTTCCTGCCGCTCGACCTTCACGAGGCGCAGCGTCTTTTCCGCCTTGGCCGCGCTGGCAAGGAGGCTGAGATCGCCCTGGAGCCTGTCCAGATCCTCGGGCTTTCCGGTCAGCACCGGGCGGGAAACGCTGCCCGACAGGATCGCGACCACCGCCGAATCGGGGCGGGCCAGCTGCGCGCGCGGCGTGGGGCTGGCCGGCACGCGGCGCAGGCGCGGCAGCGCGCGCTCGCCCATCCGCTCGGTCAGCCGCGCATGGGCGCGCTCGATAGCCGCTATGTCCGCCGCCGGCATGGCAAGGCCGACGATCGGGCGCAGGTCGGTGCTGCTGATCCGCTCACCCAGGCCGCCGAAGGCGAAGCCGATCAGGATCGGCAGCAACGGCCCCAACAGGAACAGGATGAAGGTGCGCGACAGCACTACCGCGCTGAAATCGCGCCGCGCGATGACGAAGGCGGCGCGCCAGAGTTCCCTCATGCCGCCTCCTCCTCCGCGCGCGCATCCATCGCCCGCGCCGCGTCCGCCCCGGCGATGGCGACGAAGGCGTCGTGCAGCCCCGGCCGCTCGATCGACAGGCTTTCGATGCCTGCTTTATCGTCTATCAGCGCGCGCAGCAGCGGCTCTATCCCTTCTTCGGGCAGCGCGAAATGCCATGCCCCGTCGTCGGCGACCGTATCCGCCGGCAGCGCCCGCCGCCATGCGCCGTCGATCATGCGCGTGCGCAGCCGCACCTGCGGTCGCAGCCGGTCGCGCGCTTCTCCCGGCGTGCCCTCGAAACGGATGCGACCGCCCGCGACGATCGCGATCCGTTCACAGAGGCGCTCGGCATGAGCGATGACATGGGTGGAAAAGAGGATGGTGACGCCGCGCCGCGCCTGATCGCGGATCAGCGCCTCCAGCTTCTCCTGGTTGATCGCGTCGAGGCCGGAAAAGGGCTCGTCCAGCACGATGAGGCGCGGCTGATGGACGATGGTGCCGAACAATTGGACCGTCTGGGCCATGCCCTTGGAGAGCTGCCGGATCGGCTTGTCGATCGCGCCGCCCAGCCCATGCCGCTCCATCAGCGCCCGCCCCCGCCTGCGCCCTTCGGCGAGCGGCAGCCCGCGCAAGGCGCCCATGAAGGCGATCGCCTCGGCCGCCTTCATCGAGGGATAGAGGCCGCGTTCCTCGGGCAGATAGCCGACCTGCCGCGCCATCCTGAGCGGCTGATCCGCGCCCAGCAGCGCGCGATGCCCTTCATCGGGATCGACGATGCCGAGCAGGGTCCGCAGCAAGGTCGTTTTGCCCGCGCCGTTTGGGCCGAGAATGCCGTAGATCGCGCCGGCCGGCACCGCGATGTCGATGCCGTCCACCGCGCGGAAGCTGCCGAAATTCTTGACAAGCCCATGGCCTTCGACGGCATAGGGGCTTTCCGGGGCCGGGACGTCACCGTTCATCCCGCCCTGATAGTCTGGACCTGGGCCTGTGCAAACCGAAACCTTGGAGCAGCGGTTGAAGGATGAGGCCGCGCGGCTGGGCTTTGCCGCCTGCCGCATCGCACCCGCCGACGCTGCGCCGCAAGCGGCGGCGCGGCTACGCGCCTGGCTGGACGCCGGGCATCATGGCGACATGCTGTGGATGGAGGAGCGGGCCGCGCAGCGCGGGTCGCCCAAAGAGTTGTGGCCGCAGGTGCGCAGCGTCGTGATGCTGGGGATGAGCTATGCGCCGGGGCGCGATCCGCTGGCGCTGGAGGGCGTGGGCGACCGGGGGCGCATCTCTGTCTATGCGCAGGGGAAGGATTATCATGATGTCGTCAAGAAGGGGCTAAAAAGCCTCGCCCGCTGGCTGGTGGAGCAGCGGCCCGGCAGCCTCAAGGTCTTTGTCGATACCGCGCCGGTGATGGAAAAGCCGTTGGCGCAAGGCGCTGGGCTGGGTTGGCAGGGCAAGCACAGCAATCTCGTCAGCCGAAGCCATGGCAGCTGGCTGTTCCTGGGGGCGATCTACAGCGAGCTGGCGCTGGCGCCCGACGCGGCGGAGAGCGATCATTGCGGCAGTTGCACCGCCTGCCAGACCGCCTGCCCGACCGACGCCTTCCCCGCGCCCTACCGGGTCGATGCGCGGCGCTGCATCTCCTACCTCACGATCGAGCATAAGGGGCCGATCCCGCACGATCTGCGCGCCGGGATCGGCAACCGAATCTATGGCTGCGACGATTGCCTGGCGGTGTGCCCGTGGAACAAGTTTGCGGACATGGGGGCGGCGAACCGCGCGTTCCTGGGCCGCGCGGAACTGGCCGCGCCCGCGCTCGCCGACCTGCTCGACCTCGACGACGCGGCGTTTCGGGAGATTTTCTCCGGCTCCCCGATCAAGCGCATCGGCCGCAACCGGATGGTCCGCAACGCCGCGATCGCGGCAGGGAACAGCGGCGACGCGCGGCTGCTGGCGCGACTACAACCGTTGACGCAGGATGCCGATCCGGTGGTGGCGGAAGCGGCGGCTTGGGCGATATCGCGGCTCAAAACATGAATTGACCCCGTCATCCCGGCCCTGAGCCGGGATCCCGCTCCTTCTCCTCGCCTCCGAGAAAGGAAAGCGGGATGCCGGGTCAAGCCCGGCATGACGGAGTAGGGCTGTTAGCTGGTTCGCGCGGGGGCACGAAGACGCGACGGGAAAAGCCTTTCCTAGTAGGATTTTCTATGCCCTATCCTCCTGGATGATCCCGCCCTTCGTCCAGCACCGCAGCCCCCCCCCCCGGCGCGCAACAGGCGCGTGCCTGTGACCCGGTTGTGACCCTGCGGTTGCCTCATCATGACCCGACAGTGACCCGACCGATACCTTACGGGCGCTGTAAGGGGACAGAAGGATTTAGAGGGATTTGACGCCCCAAGAATTGGGCGTTGAGGCGGGATTATCCGCGACAATCCGGGATTACGTGGGACAGAATTGGCGGATTGCCGTGCTTTTGTGGGGGCGCTGTAAAAAATTGGGCGATCGGGGAGCACGGGGCGCTGTGTCTAGAGTGGTCGCCGAAATATACAGGGGTGGGACCAGAGCGTTTGGAGTGGGCGTCTTCTGAGAGGGTTTTAGAGGATGTGCGGCCCTTGGCGCTTAAATGGCTCTCATCCGCCATTTTCGGGCCTCTGAGAGGCGGATAAGAGGGGCGCGGACGGGCGCGACGCCATGAATGGGGCAAAAAGAAGTGGGACCATGGAGGTCCCAGTTTGCGCGGGAGGTCCCACTTCCAAAAATCGGCGGAAATGCGCGGATAATGCCAGCCGCGGCGAGGGTGTGCGGCAGGTTTGGGCTGATCGAACTGGGCCGAATTTTTTTGGCGCTCAGTCGCCCAGGATCGACAGAACCAGGCTGGCGAGAAAGGCGGCGATGGCGAGGCCGACGAACGCGGCCAGGACGAAGCGGCAGCCGGGCCGGCCGGGCGGATCGGCGCCGGCCGCGACCGGGGCGACGAAGTATATGGACAATGCCGGCGCGAACATCGCGCGGCTGTCCGCCGAACAGCAGCGCAGCTGGGCACCAGCGTTTGCGGATACGATCAAGCCGAGCGCGCTGGAGGCGATGCGCGATGCCATCGTCGCGCGGATGCAGGCCGAGGGACTGGCGGTGCCGGATGCGCCAGCCGCGCCCGCCGAGAAGCCGACGCCGGCCGTGCCGCTGCGCGCCTCGGTCAAGCCTGACTACATCGCCTGCCTGGAATGCGGCGCGCGCGAGGTGCAGTTGAAGCGCCATCTTCGTTCCGCCCACGGCCTGCAGCCGGGCCAGTATATCGCCAAATGGGGGCTGCCCGCAGACTATCCCCTGGTCGCCCCCAATCACGCCGAAGAACGCCGTGAGCAGGCCATGAAGCTCGGGCTGAAGGGAGGCGCGAAGTGATCCGCCGCACCTTCTACAAGGCCGATGTCCTCTGTTCCGCCGAGGGCTGCGACGTGCCGGTCGGCAAGGGGCAGCTCTTCTGCAAGGGCCATTATTTCAGCCTGCCGCGCGCCCTTCGCGATGCGCTCTGGGGGGCATGGCGCGCGGCGATGAACGCCCGACGGGATTGCAAGCCGCGCGTCGAGCAGGCCGCCGCCAATGCCGCTTACCAAGTCGCTTTCCAGAACTGCTGCGAACATCTGCGCACCGCGCGTGCCACAACGGCCGAGGCGATGACCACCGTCGCGATCGCCGCCGATGGCGAGCGCGTCACCTATGCCAATGGGAGGATGCTGTGACGCGCCACCTGACAAAGAAGCAGATCGGCCTCTTGGAAACCTTGGCGAAGGGCGTGATTGTCGCCCCCTGGTCCACGATCGACCTAGTCAAACTCTCGCAGCAGAAGCTCGTTTCAGAAACGCTCGCCTTCGGAGTAAACGGACGGCTCCACAGCAGCAAGATATGGACGCTGACCGACGAAGGCTGCCGCTATCTTGATGAAAGGGGCGCGGCATGAGCAGTGTTGCCGAGCTGCGCACCTTGGTTGCCGACATTCGCATGAGCCTCGACAGCGGGGAGTCGCCCTGCAAGATCGTGGATGCGCTGGTTCGCGAACGCGGCGCGCGCAGGCGCTACAATTGCGGCTCCGACCATCTAAGGCTTGCGGGGGTCACGGCCAGCTGCACCAGCGAAAATCATCTGCTCGGTGCCTGGGTTCGCGCGGCTGAGCGCCGCATTGCCAAGGAAACGGCGAAGTGACCGCCGCGCTCCGCCCTGATCGGCATCCGCAGGACTGGTATGTCGAGCAGACATGGACCGTCCAGGCGCTGATGCGGATGGTCGCGTTCGACCGCGACTATCTGGTGTGGGACCCGTGCTGCGGACTGGGGACCATACCCACCGCCTTCGCGGCGGCAGGGTTCGACGCGGTCGGCACCGATCTGGTCGACCGCTGGCTACCGACCGAGCCGGCGCACCTGTTCTTTGGCGAGCATGACATGATCGGCGAGCAGCGCCACATGCTGGAAAGCTGGGCGATGCTTTCGATCGTCTTCAACCCGCCCTACAGCTATGCCGATGACATTGCCGAGCGGTGCGTGCGCCGGGCGCTGTCGGTGGCGTCGGGCAAGGTGTGCGCGCTGCTGCCGATCCGCTGGCGGGCGAGCGAGAAGCGCTTCGATTTCTTCCAGCGCTTCCCGCCGCTCCAGATCCTCGAATTCTGCGATCGCCCGTCGATGCCGCCCGGCACGGCGCTGGCCGATATCGATCCGGCGACCGGCCGGCCCACCGCCTGGCGGCGCGGGAAAACGGATTATGCCTGGTATGTTTGGGACCGGCATATCCCCAAGCCCGACACCGTGACCCGCATCATCCCGCCCCGCGCGCCAGAGCAGAAGGTCATCGACCGGCTGTTCGACCTGCGTCGGGTGGGCGTGCTTCCCCAGCTGGAGATGGCCGCATGAGCATCGTTCGCAACGGGAGCTACCCCGCACCCCCTTGCCAAGTCGATCGACTAACTGGCGGGAGGATAGTCCCAGACATTGTCTTCGACTTGCTCGAGGTGGATTTCGCGATCCATTCATACATTCAAGACGGCCATCCCGGCCCCTGCGTCATCTTCACCATTGATGACCGATTTATGGACTGGTCGCCCAGCCTGACAATTGAGCGCGCCGAAAGGGCCGCCGCATGACCGAGCCATCCGCCCAGGCCGAGCGCTTCCACCGCGCGCGTGCCGAATTCGAGGAGGCGACGGCGGCCGGCTGCTCCATCCTGGAGCTACGCCGCCGCAAGGTCGCGATCCGCGTCGCCTTGCGCGAACGCGCCTGCGCGCAAGTCGCCGCCCGCACCGCCGACATGATGGACGATGGCGCAGCCATCCAGGGCGGTTTTCGCGCCTGGGACTGCCGCCACATGATGAGGGACTGAGGATGCGTAAGCCGCGCTACATCACCTTCTACGGCTATTTCGGGCCGACCTCCAACGTCAAGGACGCGCCGGTTGTGCTCGACAGCGCCGCCGTCGCGCGGATGCTCGGCAGCGTACCGCCGCGCCCCGACAAGGGAGGCGCGAAGTGACGCAGCATCAGGTCATTTTGCTGGAGTTCGTGCGCGCGCGCATCGAAGCGACCGGGGTCAGCCCCAGCTATGTCGAGATGGGCGACGCGCTGGGCCTCCGGTCGCGTAGCGCTGTGTTCAAGATCGTCAAGGCGCTGATACGCGACGGCCATCTTCGATCCAATCGGGGCCGGTCGCGGGGGCTGTCGCTTCCCGGCGTCAATTTGCGGGCGGTGGCAACGCAGGCCATGATTGTGGAGCTTGAGCGCCGGGGAGTGCGGCTCTGATGTCTGCGCCCAACCTCAAACCCGCTCCCGAGGCGCTCGACACTGGCGCATGCGATCGCCTGATCGAGTGGATGGACCGGCGCGCCGACGTGGACAGCGCCGAGTTTCGGGCCGGCGATTTCTTGCTCCATTATTGGCCCGACCGGAACCAGCGCGAGATATTGTCCGGCCTGCTGGGCGAGGTGTTCCGCCTGCGCCGCGTCGTCGTCGATCTGGAGGCGGATTTCGCCGCGATCCGGGCGGGCCGCGCTCTGCAAAAGCGCGGCGTCACCGTCGCCGACATCATCCAGGCGGCGGCAATGGCGTTCAAGGTGCTGCCGGCGTCCGTTCGAAGCTGTGACGGCAATTGGCAGGTGGTGGCTGCGCGCCAGGTCGCCGTGTTCGTCGCGAGGTCGGTCTTTCGCTTCACGCTGGAACAGGTCGCGGCGCAGCTGTGGCGTCATGAGATCGCCGATATTCAGCGCATGTTCGACCTGTTCGAGGTCCGGCGCAGCCAGTTCGCCGAGCAGCTCGACCTGACCATGAACGCCCTCCGGGGGCTGCAATAATGGTCGCCTATTCCTTCAAGGCGCAGTTCGCCGGGCCGATCGTGGCGCTGGAAAAGCGGCAAACCGTGCGCGGGAATCGCGCCCGTCACGCGCGACCGGGTGAGCCGATCCAGCTCTATACCGCCATGCGGACCAAGCATTGCCGCAAGCTGCTCGACTGCGACCCAATCTGCCGCGACGTGCGGCCTATCCAGATCGTCGTCGATCGAGGGTGGCCGCTGCTCATCAAGTCGATCGAGATCGAGGGCGTCTCCTTGGGCCTCTTCGATATGGATGCGTTCGCTTACCAGGATGGCTTCCGGGCCGAAAAGGACGGCGAGAGCGCCCTCCTAGCGATGGGGGCCTTCTGGCTGCGTGAGCATGGCGAGGGCGGATTCGACGGCGTCGTCATCCGGTGGGAGCCGACCCTTGGCTAAGGCGCGCATCCCGCATCCCGATCAGCTCCCGTTCGATTGGAGCGTGCCGATGCGCCCCACTCTGCCAGCGGCGCTGGCGGGGGTCGATGCGCGCACCGCGCACACGGTCGCGGAAATTCTGAAGAAGGATGATCGCGACCGCAGCGTCATAGCGGCCGAAATGAGCGTCCTGCTCAATTACAAGATCGGCAAGGGGATGCTTGACGCCTACGCCGCCCCCTCGCGTGAGGAGCATAATATCAGCTTCGGGCGCATGAAGGCGCTGGTGGCTGTCACGCACCGCGCCGATCTGCTCGACCGCGAGCTGCGCGACATCGGCGTCTCGGTGCTCGATGGCGACGAAATCTACGCCGCCCAGGCCAGCCACATCCGCAGCGAAATTTCCCAGCTCAGCCAGCAGCTCAAAATCATCGAGCGGCTCCACCCAACGATAACGAGGAATCGCCGCAAATGATCGCATTGGGGGGCAGCAAAATCTGGTTCACGGCTGCGGAAATCGCCGGTTTCGCGCTGCCGGGCCTGCCGAGGACGAAACGCAAGGTGAACGAGCGGGCCGACATCGAGAATTGGGCGCTGCGCGTCGATGAGAATGGCGTCGCCCTGGCGCGCCCTCGCAAGGGGCGCGGCGGCGGCCTGGAATATCACCTGTCGCTTCTGCCCGATGCGGCCAAGGGCGAGCTGGTCAAGCGCGGCGTCGCCTGGGTGCCCGCCAATGACGAGGAGGCGGTAACGATCGCGGCGCAGGCGCATGGCTGGGCATGGTTCGACCTGCAAACGGACAAGGTGAAGGCCGAGGCGCTGCGCCGCGCCGCGATCATCGACATGGTGGAGCGCCTTGTCGCGACCGGCATGAACAAGACGGCGGCAGTCAGCGCCGCCGCCCAGTCGGTCAAGGACAGCGCCGGCACGATCTACAATTACCTCGCCGCCGTAAAAGGCGTGGCGCGGGCCGACAGGCTTCCTGCGCTCGCCCCGCGCCGGAAGGGCGGCGGCAAAGAGGCCGAGGTCGACCAAGGCGCGTGGGACCAGTTGCTGGGCGAATATCTGCGTCCCGAAGCGCCGACCTTTTCGAGCTGCTACTGGCGGACGCTTCATCTTTACGCAATGCCGCGCGGCATCAGCCTGCCGTCGGAAAAGACGCTCTATCGCAAGCTGGAGCGCGAACTCGACCCGCGATTCGTCATCGCCCGGCGCAAGGGCAAGGATGTCATCAAGGACATGGTGCCGGCGCAGAAGCGCAGCGTCGCGCATCTGCACGCCATGCACAGCGTCAATGTCGACGGGCACAAGTTCGATGTGTTCGTGCGATTCCCCGACGGGCGGATCGAGCGGCCGATCCTGGTGGGCATCCAGGACCTTTACAGCCGCATGATGCTGGCATGGCGACTGGGCGACACCGAAAGCGCGCTGCTGACCCGGCTGGCCTTCGCTGACCTGTTCAAGCGCCACGGCATTCCCGGCCACTGCTACATGGACAATGGCCGCGCCTTCGCCTCGAAGTGGATCAGCGGCGGCATATCAAACCGCTTCCGCTTTCGCGTCCGCGAGGAAGAACCGCTCGGTCTGCTGCCCGCACTCGGCGTCACGGTCCACTGGACGCTGCCCTATTCGGGCCAGTCGAAACCGATCGAGCGCGCCTGGCGCGATGTCGCCGACATGATCGCGAAGGACCCGCGCTGCGCGGGAGCCTGGTCGGGCAACCATGTCGATAACAAGCCGGAAAATTATCGCGAGACGGCGGTGCCGCTCGACCATTTCCTGACCATCGTCGAACAGGGCATGCGTATCCACAATGAGCGCACGGGCCGCCGCACCGAGACGACGAACGGGGGCAGCTTCGCGCAGACCTTCGCCGACAGCTACGCCCGGTCGCCGATCGGACGGGCGACCGAGGAGCATCTGCGCCTGGCGCTGCTGACCGGCGAGCAGATCAAGGCAGACCGCAAGAACGGGTCGGTCATGCTGACATCGGGCGACCGCTACTGGACGCCGGAACTGAGCCTGCACGCGGGCCAGATGTTGACGGTGCGCTTCGATCCCGACGATCTCAGCCGGCCGGTCCATGCCTATGACAATGGCGGTCGCTTCATCTGCAGCGCCGAACGCTGGGACGCCTCGCGCTTCGACGACATGGCGGCGGCCAAGCGCCACGCGAAGCTGCGCGGCGACATGCGGAAGGCGATCAAGCGCGTCGGCGAGATCGAGCGCGTCATCGGGGCCGAGGAAGTCGCGGCGCGGATGCGGGTGGAGACGGTCGAAACACCGATGCCGCAACCCGCCGTGCTGCGGCCGACCCGCCATCGCGGCCAGTCGGCCGCCGCGCTCAAGCCTGTTTCAGAAGGCGCTGAGGCGCCTCTCACCGATGATTTCATGGGCCAGTTCGGGACCGCCCTGGGGCGGTTGCGCCTGGTCGATTGAGTGGCCGTGGCGGTCGCGTTGGTAGCCCGCCGCCACGGTCCAAACGCCGCGAAGCGAAAGGATGATTAGCATGAACAACGTGAACGACATAGAGGAGACGGACGACTTCATCGCCGACCAGCGCGCCTGGCTGCTTGAGCATAAGGCCGTTACCGGCCTCGCCTGGTCGCAGCTCACTCAGCCGATTGGGCGCAAGAGCAGCACGCTCTCGCTGTTCGGCGGCGGCAAATATAATGGCGGCCCGTATGCGGGCGGCAATGGCGAGATCGCCAAGCTGATCTATCGTTATCGCCAGACGCTCAACCGCCAGAGCGAGCTGTCGCTGGAAGCGCCGGACATCCCGAGCTTCTTCGAGACGCGGACCGCGCTCGACATCATGAACCTGCTGAGCTGGGCGCAGACGCGCGGGCGCATCTGCGTGTGGGCCGGCGGCGCGGGCACCGGCAAGACAGAGGCGGCGAAGGAATATGCCGCGCGCGCCAGCAATGTCTGGCACGTCGAATTCGACAAGTCGGTCAACTCCATCTCGGCGCTGTGCATCGCGGTCCTGATGGCGATGCGCGACTTCACCCCGCCGATCGGCGCGCAGAAGCTGTCCGCCTATGTCGCGAACAAGCTGCGCGACAGCCAGGGCCTGCTGATCCTGGACGAAGCCCAGCATCTCGACATCGAGCAGATCGAGGTGGTGCGCAGCTGGTATGACCGCACGGGCGTCGGGATCGCGCTACTCGGCAACGAAAGCGTCATTTCCCGCATGAACGGCGGGGTGCGAAAGGCCGAGTTCGCCCAGCTGTCGAGCCGCGTGGGCCTCAGCGACTATCGCGCCCAGCCGCTGCGCGACGATGTCGAAGCGTTCGCCGCCGCGTGGAACGTCCAGTCAGAGGATATCCTCAAGTTCCTGCACAGGATCGCGCTTCAGCCCGGCGCGCTGCGCAGCGCCACCTACACGATGGAAATCGCGGTGATGCTGGCGCGGGGCGAGAATAGCGAGCTGATGCTGAAGCACGTCCAGGCCGCGCATATGCAGCGCGCCAAGGGAGCGGTTGCGGCATGATCCCGCTGGCCGAGATCGACGCCCTGAAGGCTGCAATGGGCGTGCGGACGGACGTAGCGCTGGCCGATGTGCTGAAGGTCAACAAAAGCTGCATCCAGAACTGGCGGCGGCGCGGGCGGGTGTCCGACTATGCCCGCCATCGCGCGCAGATGCTGATCGAGCATGGCCAGATCGGCAAGGCCGACAATATGGAAAAGCTGGCGGCCGAGCTGAATGCGCTGAGCCAGCGGCTCGGCAATTTCCTCTATGGTCCCGGCCGGCTCGCCGCCGACCTGGAGGCGCTGGCGGCGCGCGCGCGGGCGATCGGCGGTGCGCAATGAGCGGGCTGATCGACAAGGCGCTGCGCGCGCTGCTGACCGATCCGGTGACCGGCGCGCCCCTGTCCGCAATCGAGCGCGCGTCGCTGGCCTATGGCCTCGCCGTCGCGATCGCCGTCATCATGGCGATGCTCGTCCTGGCGCTAGGGCTGGGAGGCGGACAATGAGCGCGCTCGATCCCGCCACTCGCGCCGCGCTTAACCTGATGGTGGCGCGGCTGGTCATCCCCCCGGTGCCTCAGGGCCAAGCGATCGCCAACGTCGTCGATCTGGTCGGATGGTATATGGGCGTCTCCCCCCGCGACATTTGCGGGCCGGGCCGGTCGCGCGCCTTCTTTCGGCCACGCGCCGCCGTCTGCTGGCTCGCGATCGAGCTGAAGCTCGGCAGCACCACGGTCATCGGCCGGGTGCTTGGCCAGCGCGACCATTCGACCATCGTCGATGCACGCCGCCGCGCCGAGGAATTTCGCGCCACCGATCCTGCCTTCAAGCGGCTGACCGACCGGCTGCGCGACCATTTCCGCGACCTTCAGGAGGATTGATCCGATGAACGCTCTCGCCAAGCCCGCGACCTTCGCGGCCGATCCCCGCCGCCGCAAGCTGATCGCGGTCGCCAAGATCGCCACCAAGCAGCTCGGCATGGATGATGATGATTATCGCGCCGTGCTGATGCGCGCGACCGGGCGCATGTCCGCAAAGGACTGCACCACGGCGGAACTGGAGCGGCTCGCGGCCGAATTTCGCCGGATTGGCTTTTCCGCACAAGCCAAGCCGCGCAAGCCCGGCGCAACGGCCCGCGCCGATCATCCGATGGCGCGCAAGGCGCGGGTGCTGTGGATCTGCCTCGCGCATCTGTGCGCGATCGACATCGATCCCCAGGCGGCGATCCGCGACGACAAGGCGCTGGAACATTTCTCCACGCGCCAGCTCAAATGCCAGCGGCTGCAATGGGCCAAACAGAGCGAGGCCGACAAGCTGATCGAGGCGCTGAAGGCCATGGCGGAGCGCCACGGCTGGGACCAGTCGGTCAAGGGGCTGTCCAAGGCGACCTATGTCCATGCGCTCAAGGTCCGGCTGTGCGACGCGATCCTCGCCAAGCTGAAGCGGGCGGGAATCGCCGCCGATAGCTGGAATTTGGAGGAAGCCGCATTCCGGTTGTGCGGCATCGAGGCGGCGGACCACCACCGGCCTGATCCTCGGGTCCGCGCCCTTCGTGTTCAACGGAACCAGCTGGGATCGCGCGCGGGGCGATACCACCGGCCTCTACGTAGTGGGCAAGGGGACCGGCGCGATCGCCACCGGGCAGGTAAGCGTGGGCACCTCCAGCACGCTCGTTGCGGCGTCGCGGTCGGGCCGGGGCAAGATCATGCTTTCGGTCGGCGCGGCAAATACCTGCGCCTTCGGCAATACGGGCGTCACGACAACAACCGGCTTCCCGCTGCCTGCGACCGTGGGGGCTTCGCTGACCCTCGACACTGGCGCGGCGATCTACGCCGCCTGCTCGGCGACGACGACGGTGAGCTTCATCGAGCAATATTGAACGGATGCCCCGCCGATCAGGCGGGGGGCAAGGGGCGCGCCAACGCCCCTCAACCGCAGGGGATGAGCCTGCATCTCAGCGCTGATCAGGCGCAGTCGATCCCCGCCACCGGGCACCCCGGCGGTTGGGCTTTTGAGGTGCAAAGTGTGAAGGAAGAGTTCAGATGTCCGGGTTGCCGGGCCTTATTGTTCAAAGCCGCCTCGGCCGCTATCGCTGCTGACATCGAAATCAAATGTCGGCGTTGTCGACGATACACGATCATGAGGCCCTTGAGCCCCCAAACGACCGCAATCGGAGCGGCACCAGGGGAATGAAATTGTGGCTTCATGTTCCGAAAATGCCGAAATACGGGGCGTCTCACTTTGCGCAGGCTACGGGGGGCTCGATCTCGGGCTCCACATCGCCGAACCCGGATATAGGACTGTGTGTTATGTCGAGCGGGAAGCCCATGCTGCGGCCACTCTCGTGGCGCGGATGGAAGACACGTCCTTGGCTCCGGCTCCTGTCTGGGACGACCTGCGAACCTTCGACGGCCGACCTTGGTGTGGAAAGGTTCATATCGTCTCTGCCGGCTACCCGTGCCAGCCGTTCAGCACCGCCGGCAATCGCAAAGGAGCAGACGACCCGCGTCACCTCTGGCCTCACGTCGCCCGCATCGCCGGCGAAATGGAGGCCCCTTGGGTGTTCTGCGAAAATGTCGAAGGGCACCTCTCTCTGGGATTGTCCGACGTCGTCAGAGACCTTCAACGCATGGGCTACAGCGTTAAGGCGGGACTGTTCACGGCGCGAGAAGTTGGCGCAAGCCACCGGCGACGCCGCCTCTTCCTCCTGGCCCACGCCGACGGCGTCGGACGCGGGCTATATGCCGGACCTGATCGTGCACAACGGGTCGGTGCAACCGGCAAGTCCTGCCGAGATATCGGAGACGAGCGGCGGGCAAATTTCGCTAGAGAATGCGAGCCGTGCCTGGACCCAGCTGTGGCTGGTTCTCAAGGCGCTCGGGGTTTCGACGTTTTCGACATCCCCTTGTTCGCTCCGGGTCCGGGTGAGCTTCACGCATGGGCGCAAGTCCTCTCTCGCTGGCCTCACCTGCAACCCGCTGTTTTACGAACTGATGATGGGATGGCCGATCGGCTGGACCGGACCAGGGGAGCCGGTAACGGGGTTTGCAGCTTGGCTGCAGCGCTCGCGTGGCGAGCTCTCAAGGATGCTTTCGGACCCGCTTAGAGGCTTCTGAGGGAATGGCGAAGTGCTACAAAACCTCTTGTCCGACACTCAAAAAGCTTTTGTCGCGCTTCAGGCGCGTCGCGAGCGCGTCGCGGAGGCGTCGCAGGGGCTTTGGGCCGAAAATAGCCGACGACAGTGTATACTTCGCCGGTGTGACCTTGGGCGGGCCTATTTCGCCTGCAATGCCGTCGCGCAGGTCGCCGGATCGACATCGACGCCGGTCGGCGTGCGCGCATCGACATGGGTGACGACCGGCTCCTTGCCCTTGGCGGGCGCATAGAGATAGGCGTCGAGCACGCAGCGGCCATTGCCATATTGCAGCTTGCGCACGCCCGTCTCGCGAATGTCGAGCCGGGGCTGGCCGAACATCTGGTTCAACCCCCGCGCGTCCGAGCCGAGGAGCGGCCCCTGCTTCATGAAGGCGCTGGCCGGCGGCCCCGGCGGCGGGGCGACCGAAGCGGCGGGCGGCACGATCGTCCCCGCGCCGCAGGCGGCGAGCGGCAGCGCCAGCAGAGCGCTCAGCCCGATGCGGAGGATCATGCGGAAATCTTTCGCCCGAGCAGCATATGCACCGCCATAGCCGCGCTGAAGATCGGCGCAAGCAGGTTGACCAGCGGCACCAGGAACAGAAGCGCCGGGACGAGGCCCATCAGCCACCGGCTGCGCCGCCCGATCGGCGGGAGGGCGGGATGACGCGGCTCCACCATGTCGGCCATGTCGCGGCCCAGCAGATAGGCGTTCAAGGTCACGAGCAGCGCCGGCGCGCCCACCCCAGTCGGCAGCAGCAGGAGATAGGCGGGCAGCGCCAGCAGGTTCCAGCCGATCGTCCGCCCGAGCGAAGCGAGCGCGAAGCGCAGGCTGCGCCCCCACCCCACCGGCCGGGCGGCGACATGGGGATAGGCGTCGCGCTCCACCGCTTCGATAATGTCGTCGGCGAACAGCCCCATCACCGCCATCGCCGTCGCCCGGAACAGCAGCCATCCCGCCGCGATCACCGCGATCACCGTCGCGGTCGCCTCGGCCAGCCCGCCGCCGCCCCAGCCGAGCCACAGCCGCAGCGCATGGAATCCCGCCCAGAGGCCAGCCGCCAGCGCGGCAAAGAGCAGCAGGGTCAGCGCCAATGTCTTGCCGAGCAGACGCAAGGTCGCGCCATGGAAGAGCGAGGGGATGGCGCGCAGGGCAGCGGTCAGGACCATGGGCCAAGCTATCCCCTCCCCCGCCGCCCGCGTCAATCAGCGGCGTTGCACGGGCGCGCGGCGATGGCTAGACACGGCGCGATTTACGAACAGCCCGAAGGAATTTGCGTGACCGCTGCCCCCACTCTGGACGTCGTCGCCATCGGCAACGCCATCGTCGACGTGCTCGCCCGCAGCGACGACGCTTTCCTCGCCCAACATGCGCTGACCAAGGGCGGGATGCAGCTGATCGACGCCGCCATGGCGGAGACCCTCTATGCCGACATGGGCCAGGCGAAGGAGATCAGCGGCGGATCGGCGGCCAACACGCTGGCGGGGCTGGCGGCGCTGGGGAAAAAATGCGGCTTCATCGGCCAGGTCAATGACGATCAGCTCGGCGCGGTGTTCGCGCATGACGTGCGGGCGCTCGGCATCCGCTTCGACACGCCGGCGCGCCAGGGCGACGTGCCCACCGCCCGCTGCCTCATCCTTGTGACGCCCGACGCGCAGCGGACGATGAACACCTTCCTCGGCGCATCGCAGTTCCTGCCGGCGGAAGCGCTCGACCTCGACATGATCCGGTCGGCGGGCATCCTCTATCTGGAAGGCTATCTCTGGGATCCCGAGCAGCCCCGCGCCGCCATGCGCGCCGCGATCGACGCGGCGAAGAGCGCGGGCCGCAAGGTCGCCTTCACCCTGTCCGACAATTTCGTGATCGACCGGCATCGTGCCGACTTCATCGACCTGATCGACAATGGCCTCATCGACATTCTCTTCTCGAACGAGGGCGAGATCCGGTCGCTGGCGCAGGTCGAGGATTTCGAGGGCGCGCTGGCGCGGTTTTCAGACAAGGTGCCGGTGCTGGTGTCGACCCGCGGCGAACAGGGCGCGGTGGCGATCGTCGATAGGGTGCGGCACGAAGCGCCGGCCGCTGCCGTCAGCCAGATCATCGACACGACCGGCGCGGGCGACCTGTTCGCCGCCGGCTTTTTGGCCGCCCATATCGACGGGCGCAGCGTCGAGGATTGCCTTGCGCTGGGCGCGGCGGCGGCGGCAGAGGTCATTTCCCACTGGGGCGCGCGGCCGGAGGATGATCTCGGCGTGATCCGCGACCGGCTGTTCGCTTAAGCGGGCTTCTGCTTGCGGAACAGGGTGCGGTCCTCCGGCCCGAAGCCCCAGCGCCAGATGACGACGCCGTAAGCGGCGAGGATCGCCCAGACGCCGACCGCGAGTTCGACCCACTCGAAGCGCGGCGGCAGCGCGACGAAGGCCGCGCCGACGAGGCAGGCGACGCCAGCGGCGCTCAGCAGCGGCCAGCGCCAGGCATTGATTGGCGCGCCGAGCAGGCGCGAGAGCAGCCGCGCCTTGACGAAGGCGCTGACCCCCAGCGCCAGGCAGAGCGCGAGCGCGGGCGCGGCGGCGATCCACATGACGGGCAGCTGCATACGCCGGGCTGCAAGGATCAGCGCAAAGCTGAACCCCGCCTGGAGCCCGATCATGACGAGCGAGATCATGAGGTTGCGGTGCCGGGCGATATAGACCAGCGCCGATTCGCTGACGACCGCTGTCGCCGCGATCACTTCGGCCAGCAGCAGAAAGGCGAGCGCGCCGGTGCCGCCGACGAAATGCGGACCGACAAGGCCCATCACCGCTTCGCCGGGTATCCCGAGCGCGAGCGCGATGCCCGCCTGCGCGGCGATGATCCAGAATCCGACCTGGCTCACCTGCCGAGCGATGGCGGCCAGGTTGTTTTCGGCGAGATTGCGGGTGATGACAGGGCCTAAGATAGGGTCGAAGCTGGTCTTGAGCTTCTGCGGCAGCGAGGCGACCTGCTGCGCGACATAATAGATGCCGATCGCGGCGGGACTGACGAAGAGGCCGAGGATCGCCATGTCGAGCCGGCGCGATCCCCACTCCACCCCGTCGGCGGCAGCGAGCGGCAGGTTGCGCCGGGCGAGCAGCCACAAGCGCCGCGCGTCGGGTCGCCAGCCATGGGGAACGCCATAATGGCGGGTCATGGGAATGAGCGAGGCGACCAAAGCGGCGATCATCGACACGGCATAGGACAGGATGAGGCCGTCGCGGGTCGAATAGAAAGCGAAGGCGAACGCGCCGATGCTGATCGCCCACGGCTCGATGATCGAGCGCGCGCGCACGGTCGCGCCAACGTCGAAGCGATAGGCGCAGGCAGCGAGCGCCACGTCCGATCCGGCGACCGCGATGACCGTCAGCGCGAGCAGCCGGTCGAGGCCGTTGATCGCGCTGTTGGGGAACATCGCCTGCGGGAAGGCGACGAGGATCGCCGATCCCAGCAAAGCGGCGGCGAAGGTCACGGCCATCGCGTCGGTGACGACATGGGCATGGGGCCGCTCGGTCTGCGCCAGCGCGCCGGCAAGGCCGCGCTTGAGCCCGAGCGTCGCAATCTGCGCCACGAACTCCACCACCAGCACGGCGTAAGCGAAACGCCCGAGCGCGTCCGCGCCATACCAGCGCCCGGCGATGAAGAGGAAAGGCAGCCGCGCGGCGAGGCGCAACAGGAAGCCGAAGATATTGGTCCGCCCGCCCTTCGCCAGCGCAGCGATGTCGTCGCCGTCATCGGGCAAGATGCGATCGCTCGCCGAAAGGGGGTGGGGGGCCTGGGTCATGGCTGGGCGAGGGTTGTAGGCGGTTTCGGGCGAAGGCGCGACGGCTTATTCGGGCCGCAGCGGACGCGCGAGCAGCGCGTCGATAACGTGGCCAAGCGGCGCGGCGTCGGCGAGCAGCGCGCATACCGCCTCGACAACCGGCATCTCCACACCCGCAGCGCGCGCGGCATCCCGCAGGACGGGCGCTGTATGCGCACCCTCCGCCACGGTGCGGCGGTTGGCGAGCAGGTCGGCGGCGCTTGCCCCCTCGCCCAGCCCCTTGCCGAGCGAGAAGTTGCGCGAATTGGTGGAGGAGCAGGTTAGGACGAGATCGCCGAGGCCCGATAGGCCGCCCAGCGTTTCCGCCCGCGCGCCGCGCGCGAGGCCGAAGCGCGTCATTTCGGCAAAGCCGCGTGAGATGAGCGCAGCGCGGGCGTTGAGGCCGAGCCCCGCTCCCTCCGCGACGCCGCAGGCGATGGCGAGCACATTCTTGACCGCGCCGCCAATCTCCGCGCCGATGACGTCGTCCGAGACATAGGGGCGGAAGGAGGGCCGGGCGATGCGCGCGGCGAGGCGCTGGCCAAGGGCAATATCCTCGCAGGCGAGCGTGATCGCGGTGGGCAGCCCCTTCGCCACTTCATGCGCGAAAGTGGGGCCGGAGAGGACGGCGATGGGCGAGGCGGGCTGCGCCTGCGCCGCGACTTCGGACATGAGGAGGCCGGTGCCGGCCTCGATCCCCTTGGAACAGAGGACCAGCGGCACGCCTTCCGGCGCTTGGGCGACCACGGAGCGCAGATGCTGGGCCGGGCTGACGACCAGCAGCAGGTCGCAGTCGACAAGCTCCGCTATCGCGCCGGTCGCGCGGATCGAGGGGGCGAGCGGGATGCCGGGCAGATAGAGCGGGTTCTCCCGCGCGCCGTTGATCGCATCGACCACGTCGGGTTCGAGCGCCCAGAGCGCGACATCCCGCCCGTCCGCCGCCATGAGTTGCGCCAGAGCCGTGCCCCACGCGCCCGCGCCGATGACTCCCGCCTTCATGCCTTCACCCCCGCTCCCCGCGCCTTTTCCGCCGCCGGGTCGAGCGGCCAGCGTGGCCGTGCCGGCACGGTCAGATCATCAACCAGCCCGGCGGCATAGCGCTCCGCCCCGGCCCAGGCGATCATCGCGGCATTGTCGGTGCAGAGCCATAGCGGCGGCGCGACGAAGGGAACACCATGTTCAGCAGCCAAGGTTTCCAGAGCCGAACGAACGGCCTGATTTGCAGCAACGCCACCTGCGACGACCAAGGCGCTCATATCTTGACACCAGCTCAACTGCTTGTCGGTCCTGTCGACCAGGCAATCGATCACCGCCTGCTGGAAGGAGGCGGCGATATCCTCGGTCGAATATCGCCCGGACTGGACCGCACGCATCACCGCGCTTTTGAGGCCGGCGAAAGAGAAATGCGGCTCCGCCGTGCCGACCAGAGGGCGCGGCAGCGGCACGGTTTTGGAATCGCCCTGCGCTGCCGCCTTCTCGACCCGAGGCCCGCCGGGATAGCCAAGGCCGAGCAGCTTGGCGGTCTTGTCGAACGCCTCGCCCGCCGCATCGTCGATGGTGGTGGCGATCCGCGCATAGTCGCCCGGCCCGCGAACATAGAGAAGCTGGCAGTGGCCGCCCGACACCAGCAGCAGCAGATAGGGGAATTGCAGCGACGGATCGGCGAGGCGCGGGGAAAGGGCGTGGCCCTCCAGATGGTTGACCGCGACCAGCGGCTTGCCCGCCGCATGGGCGAGCGCCTTGCCGGTGACGAGGCCCACCATCACCCCGCCGATCAGACCCGGCCCGGCGGTGGCGGCGATCACGTCCACATCCGCCAGCGTCATCTGCGCGTCGGCCAGCGCCGCCTCCACCAATGGCGTCAGCGCCTCGACATGCGCGCGGGCCGCGATTTCGGGTACGACGCCGCCATAGGGGCGATGCGCTTCCTCCTGCGTGGCGAGGCGATGCGCGAGGATGCGGCCATCGGCCGTCACCAGCGCTGCCGCGGTTTCGTCGCAGCTCGATTCCAGGCCGAGGATGATGGTCATTGCCGCTTCCATCTAATGCCGCCGGTCATTAGAGCAAGCCGCATATGCTGTTCACGACACGACCGTTGCGCCTGGGCACCAGAGGATCGCCGCTGGCGCTGGCGCAGGCGCGCATGGCCGCGACCGCGCTGATCGCGGCGCATGGCTGGCGCGAGGGGGCGGTTGAAATCGTGCCCGTCCAGACCAGCGGCGACCGGATTCAGGACCGGGCGCTGGCCGAAATCGGCGGCAAGACGCTGTGGACCAAGGAGCTGGACCGAGCGCTGGCAGCGGGCGAGATCGACTTTGCCGTGCATAGCATGAAGGATGTCGAGACGATCCGGCCCGATATTTTCAGGGTTGCGGCGATGCTGCCCCGCGCCGATGTGCGCGACCGGCTGGTGGGGGCGGAGAGCTTCGACGCGCTGCCCGCCCATCCGATCGTCGGCACCAGTTCGCCGCGCCGCGCCGCGCAGGTCAAGCGGCTGCGGCCCGATGCGACCATCACTTTGTTTCGCGGCAATGTGGCGACGCGGCTTGCCAAGCTGGCGGCGGGCGAGGTTCATGCGACGTTGCTGGCGGCGGCGGGGCTCGACCGGCTCGGGCAAAACGGGATTGGCGTCGCAATGGCGATCGAGACGACGCTGCCCGCGCCGTCGCAGGGGGCTGTGGGGATCGAGACGCTGGCGGGCAATGACCCGGTGCTGGAGGCGCTCGGCGCGATCAACCATCGCGATACATTCGACGCGGTGATGCTGGAGCGCGCGGTGCTGAAAGGATTGGGCGGCACCTGCCATTCGCCGATCGCCGCTTTGGCGGTGGTCGAGGGGGACGCGCTTCACCTGCGCGCCGAAATCATCAGCCCGGACGGGACCGAGACGGTGCGCGAGGAAGCAAGGCTGGCGCGCGGCGATCTGGCTGGCGGGGCGGCTGTGGGGTGCGCGCTGCTGGAGCGGGCGAGCCCGGCGCTGCGCAGCCTGTTCGAGGGGTGAGCCGCGTTCTGATCCTGCGACCGCAGCCCGGCGCGGACGCCACCGCCGCGCGGGCGATGGCGCTGGGGCTGGACGCGCGGCTGGCGCCCTTGTTCGCGCCGGAGCCGATCGCCTGGACGCCGCCAGACCGCCATGATTTCGACGCGCTGCTGCTGACCAGCGCGCATGCGGCGCGGCTCGCGGGGCCGGGGCTGGCGCGCTATCGGGCGTTGCCGGCCTATGCGGTGGGCACGGCGACTGCGCGGGCATTGGAGCAGGTGGGCTTTGCCGATGTCGTCGCCGGATCGGGGGACGGCAGCGCGATTGCCGCGCGGATCGCGGGGGATGGGCATCGGCGGCTGCTGCATCTGGCCGGCACCACGGTCGCGCCGATGGACAGCAGCGGGCTTATCGTGACCCGCATTGCCGTTTACAGCATGACCGCGACGCCGCCCGATCCGCGCCTGCTGTCCGAAGCGGTCGATGGCGCGGTGCTGCTGGTCCATTCGCCGCGCGCGGGCGAGCGGCTGGCGGCGCAGATCGGCGAGGCGCGGCGCGCGATGCTGCATCTGGTGGCGATCAGCGAGGCGGCCTTGGCGGCCTGCGGCGACGGCTGGGCGAGCGCGCAGGCGGCCGGACGGCCCGACGACGATGAGATGCTGGCCCTTGCCGCGCGATTATGCGAATGACGGGGCAATGACAGGCGAAAGGGTCCGCATGAGCGAGGTGGGTGAGGCTGGCAGCATCGGTGTGACGCCTCCCGCGCCCGCGCCGCGTCGGCGCAGCCTGCTGCCCATGCTGATCCTGCTGCTGATCGCCTTTGCCGTGGGCGTGGGCGTCACCGTCTGGGCCTGGCCGCAGATCCAGCAGCGTTTCGGCGGCGCGAAGCCGCAGGCCGCCGTTTCGACGCCAATGGTGGGCACGGTCGCGGCGACGGGCGTGGCCCCTCGCCCGCTCACTGCCGACGCCGCGCAGATGCTCGACACGCGCGTCGTGCAGCTGGAGGAACGGCTCAACCGCATCACCGTGGAGGCGCAGGCCGCGTCGGGCAATGCCGCGCGCGCCGAAGGGCTGCTGGTCGCCTTCGCCGCGCGCCGGGCGCTCGATAGCGGCGCGCCGCTCGGCTATATCGAGGGGCAGTTGCGGCTGCGCTTCGGCCAGGCGCAGCCGCGCGCGGTGGCGGCGATCATCAACGCGGCGCGCGAGCCGATCACGCTCATGGACCTGCGCGCGAGCCTGAACCAGGTCGCCGATCAGGTGACGCGGACGCCGCCCGGCGCCAATTGGTGGACGGCGCTGGAACATGAAGCGCGCGAACTGGTTTCGATCCGCAAGGCGAGCACGCCCTCGCCCCAGCCGGAGGCGGCGCTGGATCGGGCGCTGCGATACATTGACAGCGGGCGCGTCGGCGCGGCGCTGGCCGAGGTGGAGCGGATGCCGGGCAAGGCGGCGGCCGATCGCTGGGTGCAGGCGGCGCGGCGCTACATCGAGGCACGGCGGGCGCTCGACCTCATTGAGACGGCGGCGATCCTGGAACCGCGGCAGTTGCGCGGGACGACCGGCGCGGCGGTGACGCAGACCTCTCCGCTCGCGCCCTGAGCTGTCACAAACGACGAACCGTTCATAGCAGGCGGTGAAACCGATGGACGTTCGCCGCGTTTGTCACGACAATGTCATCTTTGCCCGACCGGGCCAAGGATATCCATCGTCGTGCCGCCTGCCGTTCAACCCTATGCCCAAGCCATCACCCATTTCTGGGAGGGACGGCTCGCGCCCGGCCCCCGCGCGACGCAGCTGCCGTCCTTGCAGCAGCTTCTGGGCAACCTGGCGGTGCCTTTCGATCTTGCCCGGACCAAGGCGGAGGCGGCTGGCCTTGCCGAGCGGATGTGCGGCGATGGACGGCATGTGCTGCTGATCCCCGGCCTGATGGCGTCCGAGCGGCGGATGGGCTGGCTGCGGCATATCCTGACCCTGGGCGGCTATCGCGCTCATGACTGGGGGATGGGCCGCAATTTCGGGCCTCGGCCCGACAGCCTGGACCGGATCGACAGCCGGGTCGAAGCGATCCGCGAGGAGAGCGACGCGCCGGTTACTCTTGTCGGCTGGAGCCTGGGCGGTCTTTATGCGCGCGAATATGCGAAGTTCGCGCCTCACAAGGTGGGTGGCGTCGTAACGATGGGGACGCCCTTTTCCGGCGATCCGCGCGCCAATCATGCCTGGCGGCTCTATCAATTGGTCTCCGGCTTCCCGGTCGATCGCCCGCCCTTCCCCTGCACCCGTGAGGAAAAGCCGCCGGTGCCGACAGTCGCTTTGTGGTCGAAGCGGGACGGCGTCATCCTGCCCGAATGCGCGCGCGGTCGCGCCGGCGAACGTGACAAAGCAATCGAGGTGGACTGCACCCATATGGGCTTTGCCGCTGCGCCCGAAGGGATAGCGGCGGTGGGCAAGGCGCTGGCGGCGTTGCGCTGACCGTTCAGGGTTGACCCGCCCGGCTCAGCTTTGCGACAGGCTGAGCAGATTGCCTTCACTGTCCCTGAACCAGGCGACCTTCGCTTTCCCGTCCGGGGCGGTCCAAATTCCCAGCTCGTCCTGGCCCATGCCGTCATAGACGATGAGGGAAACATCCTTGCGGCGGAGCGCCTGGGCAGCGGCAGCGATGTCGGCCACGTCCCAGCCGAACACCGGGTGCGGGCCGGGCTGATGGTCAGGCATGACGGTCATGCGGACCAGCGTGTCGCCGGCGCTCAGAAAATCGCCGAACGCATCCGCGCTCTTATGTTCCAGGCCGAGCAGATCGCCGTAAAACGCCAATGCCCTGCTTCGGTCGGTCACATATAGGAACGCGACGGCCTTGCTGGAACTTTCAAAGATCATTGCGACTCTCCGACCGACGCGCCTCAGCCTATCAGAAGGGGGTGTCGCCGCAACCATTGCCCCGCTGCGCTGCCGCCAGACGGCGCAGCGCTTCTTCCCGGCCGATCAGCGGCAGCAACTGCCCCATGTCCGGTCCATGATCCAGCCCCGTCAGCGCGCGGCGGAGCGGTAGGAACAGCGGCTTGCCCTTGCGACCGGTCTCCTCCTTGAGCGCGTTGGTAAGCGTGCGCCAGATATCGGCGTCGAACGGCGCTTCGGTGAGGATGCGATGGGCGGCGGCGAGGAAGGCGCGGTCCTCCTCGGCGGGCTCGGGCGCGGCGATAGGGCCGGTGACGATGCGCCACCAGTCGGCGGCGCCGGCGACCGTTTCCAGATTGGGACGGATGGCGTCCCATGCCGCCGCGTCCATGCCTTCGGGAACGCGATCCGCCACGGCGTCGTAGGGCAGAAGATGGACGATCTTCTGGTTGAGCGCGGCGAGTTCGGCCTCGTCGAAGCGGGCGGGGGCGCGGCTGAAATGGGCGAAGTCGAAACTGTCGATCAGCGGAGCCATATCGGCGAACGGTTCGATCGGCTGGGAACTGCCGAGGCGAGCAAGGAGCGCGGCGATCGCCATCGGCTCAAGTCCCGCATCGCGGAAATGGGCGACGCCGAGCGATCCCAGCCGCTTCGACAGCTTGCCCTCCGCCCCGGTCAGCAGCGCTTCATGCGCGAAGGCGGGGAGCGATGAACCGAGCGCCTCGAACATCTGGATCTGGGTCGCGGTGTTGGACACATGATCCTCGCCGCGCAGCACATGGGTGACGCCCATGTCGATGTCGTCGATGACCGAGGGCAGCAGGTAGAGCCAGCTGCCATCGCTGCGGCGGACGACCGGGTCCGACAAGAGTTTGGGATCGAAGCGCTGCTCGCCCCGGATGAGGTCGGTCCAGGCGATCGGCCGGTCATGGTCCAGCCGGAAGCGCCAGTGCGGGGTGCGGCCTTCGGCCTCATAAGCGGCGATCTGGTCCGGCGTCAGCGACAGGGCGGCGCGATCGTAAACCGGCGGCAGGCCACGCCCCAGCAAGACCTTGCGGCGCAGGTCGAGTTCCTGCGCGGTTTCATAGGCGGGATAGACGCGGCCAGCGGCCTTGAGCGCCTCGAACCGCGCTTCATAAAGGGCGAAGCGGTCCGACTGCCGCTCCTCCCCGTCCCAGCCGAGGCCGAGCCAGCCGAGGTCCGCCTTGATCGCGTCAGCATATTCGGGGCGCGAGCGCTCCAGGTCGGTATCGTCGAGGCGCAGCAGGAAGCGGCCGCCCGCCTTGCGCGCCCAGAGCCAGTTGTGCAGCGCGGCGCGGATATTGCCGACATGAAGATGGCCTGTGGGCGACGGCGCGAAGCGGGTGGTGACGGTCATGGGCGCGCCCTAATCCATTTCCCTCAGGCGCGCAAAACGCCTTTCCAGCGTCCACATGCGCCGCTAAAGGGGCCGCGTCTCGCGCAGCGTCATCAATCCGTCACGTCACTCGGGGAGTCTAGGCCGTGAAGCTCATGACCGGCAATTCCAACAAGCCGCTCGCGGCCGCCATCGCCGACTATATCGAAATCCCCCTGACCGACGCCAGCGTTCGTCGCTTCGCCGACGAAGAGGTTTTCGTGGAAATCCATGAAAATGTCCGGGGCGAGGATGTGTTCGTCATCCAGTCGACCGCCTACCCGACCAACGACAATCTCATGGAATTGCTCATCATGATCGACGCGCTGAAGCGGGCGTCGGCCAAGCGGATCACGGCGGTCATCCCCTATTTCGGCTATGCCCGGCAGGACCGCAAGCCCGGCCCGCGCACGCCGATCAGCGCCAAGCTGGTCGCGAACCTCATCACCACGGCGGGGGCGAACCGGGTGCTCTCGGTCGATCTCCATGCGGGGCAGATCCAGGGCTTTTTCGATATTCCGACCGACAATCTGTTCGGCGCCCCGGTGATGTCGGCGGACATTCAGGCGCGCTTCGGCGACCGCAACCTGATGGTCGTGTCGCCCGATGTCGGCGGCGTGGTGCGCGCCCGCGCGCTCGCCAAGCGGCTCGACAATGCGCCGCTCGCCATCGTCGACAAGCGCCGCGAGCGGGCGGGCGAATCGGAAGTCATGAACATCATCGGCGACGTGAAGGGCCGCTTCTGCGTGCTGATCGACGATATCGTCGATTCGGCCGGCACGCTCTGCAACGCCGCCAATGCGCTGAAGGCGGCGGGGGCGGAGGATGTGGTCGCCTATGTCAGCCATGGCGTGCTGTCGGGCGGCGCGGTGGCGCGGGTTGAGGCGTCGGACCTGCTGGAGCTGGTCATCACCGATTCGATTCAGGGCACCGATGCGGTCAACAACGCCAAGCATATCCGCCATCTGCCGATCGCGCCGCTGCTGGGCGAGGCGATCAAGCGGATCGCGGATGAGAGTTCGGTGTCCAGCCTGTTCGACTGAAAGGAGAATAGGCTGGCGGACGATCCGGGGGATCGTTCAGCCGAACTCTGTCGGTGTCCACCCTGTTCGACTGACGGGGCGTCAGGCGGCTGGCAGCAGGATCAGCGGCAGGGCAAGGATCAGCGCGAGCGCAGCGACGATCCGCTGCGCGCGGGACACGCCCATCGGCTTGTCGCGCCAAAGCATCGGGCAGGCGAGGATAGCAAGGCCGATCAGCAGGTTGGAGATGGCGACGGAGCCGCCGACCGGCATGTCCTGCCGCAGCGCCAGGCCGCCGAACAGAGCGACAAAGCTCACCATCCATCCCAGCAGCGCCATATCCCGCCCCCTTTCCGTCGCAGCCTAAGACGGCCGGGTTGCGGAAGGCTTAACCGATCCGCTAGGGCCGCGGACTATGACCAGCCGCGATGACCTTGCCCTTGCCAACCGCCTTGCCGACGCGGCGGGCGAAGCGATCCGCCCCTTCTTCCGCGCGCGCTACGATATCGAGATGAAGGCGGACAAGTCGCCGGTGACCGAAGCGGATCGCGCCGCCGAGGCCGCGATCCGCGCGATCCTGGAGAAAGAGCGGCCGGGCGACGGAATCATCGGCGAGGAATATGGATCGGTGCGGACCGACGCCGAGCGGGTGTGGATATTGGACCCGATCGACGGCACGCGCAGCTTCATCGCAGGACGGCCGATATTCGGCACGCTGATCGCGCTGACGCAGGGGGGATGGCCGACGATCGGGATCATCGACCAGCCGATCGCGCGCGAACGCTGGGCGGGCATGAGCGGGCCGCCGAGGATGAAGTCGAGCGTTCGAACGCCCGTCACGCCACGGTGCTTGAGCAACTCGCCGCCGCTGCTGCCAGCGCTTCGCCCCAGGACGCTCGTATCTATCGCGAGGGTATTCGCATCCAGGAGGATGCGATGCG
>ERZ1292632.910-Hain-H43-01um-R2-910-length-31536-cov-8_pt1 | contig 31536 bp, 64 predicted proteins | sample MGYA00564407_ERZ1292632 | MGnify/ENA primary metagenome ERZ1292632 (study PRJEB36523, sample SAMEA6512637) | groundwater metagenome | collected 2019-01-08 | study: AquaDiva: Metagenomics assemblies of 32 groundwater samples | reverse complement strand
ACACTGGAGACAGCACGACTCCATTTCGCTACCAGCAACTCTCCGACTTTGGCATCGAGGGACAGTCTTACGTGCCTGTAGGTACGGGCGGCTACTTCCTCAGCAAGCGGGGGGTCCACTTCATTCAGCCCTCGGACGTGCAGTTGAGCTACGAGTCCTCGCTGATCAGCGGGCAGCGCCTACGGGCGACATGGGACGCACTCAACAAGGCCCGCATTCGCTACACCTACCCAACGCTGTATCGCACCACGGTTGGCAATCTTCTCGTGGTATGGCCGCTCTCGTCGGGCGGGGCGACGACGATTGATATGGCGCTCGTCATGGACGTGACGGAGGGACCAGGCAAGGAACGGTTCTTCTGGTGGACAGGGTGGGATGCCAACACACTGTGTACGTCAATCAATAGTTCGTCGAAGGCCGAAGAGCTATTGTTTGGTTCATCTGTCGGGTTTGTGTGGCAGGGTGATACCGATACCTCAGACAATGATGCGGCCTATGTCGTCGAGGCCGCAACGCGCTGGGAAGACTTCGGGGCGCCAAGCGTCAAGAAACTGCTGCGCGATATCTACGTTGAGTTCAAGCAGTCGGGCTCGTTCAGCCTGAACATCGATGTGTACTTCGACTACTCCACCACGCCGGCACAGACTCTTACCCAGAGTGTCGCGGGAACCACTCAGGCCGCGTGGGGTACGGCGGTCTGGGGCACGGATAAGTGGCCCACGCTGGGATTCGTCCGCTCGTATCTTGTAGGGCTTGACGACGGTGTGGTCATGTCGTTTCGATTCTATACCAATGGAGCCGATCAGCCGTGGTCGGTGTATAAATGCGTGCCAGCAGTGCGCGCGGTCGCTGAGGCTAAGGAATAGATGGCTACGATTGCACGCGGAACCAAGGCAGGCGGCGGGACGAACCTCAACTCGGGACAGACAATCGATCCGGCTGAGGTGAACACCGACATCAACACCGCCTATACCGAAATCAACGGGGCGCTCGATGATGCGAATATCGAGACCGCCACGATCCCCGGCGGGAAGTCGCTGCGCTTCACCGAGATCAGCGCCCCGTCGAGCCCTGCGTCGAATGATGTAGTGCTCTATGCGGTTGATCGTGACACGACTACCTCGCTGGAATACAAGGACTCGGCGGGGCTCGTGGTCTCGCTGGGCCGTGAAGGTGCGCGTGTCTATAACTCAGCCAACATTTCGATCCCCAACGCTACACTGACCGATCTGACCTTTGACACAGAGCGATTTGATCGGGGTGGGTTTCACTCGACCGTTTCGAACACAGGACGACTCACGATCCCTCATGCCGGTACTTACTATGTCGGCGGCTCTATCGGCCTCACGGCTGGTACTGACTACTCAGAGGCATTCCTGTACATCCGCCTCAACGCGGGGGCGATTATCATCGGTGCCAACGGATTTACTCCAACAACGGGTAACGTCTTGCCTCGGATTACGGTCTCGACGCTGTGGAGTTTCGCGGCCAGCGACTATGTGGTGCTGACGGCCTACCACCAAAACGGCGCGAGCGCGGCACGCAACTGCCTGTTCGTGGCGAGCTACAGCCCCGAGTTCTATATCTACTGCTTAGGCGGATAGATGGCAACTTATGGCGGTGGTGGTACTCAGCCACCTACGCTCACCCGTGATGAGGTCATCGGGCTCTACAGAGAGCTACTCGGGCGGGAGCCTAGCCAAGCCGAGATCAACAGCCAGCTCTCGGGCGAACCCACCGCGGCCTCATTACGCCAGCAGATTCTCAACTCGGAAGAGTACAGCCGCCGACGTCTTCAGAGTGAGACGGGAGCCAACCCCCAGCGAATTGATCCTCGGCAGCTTCGGTATCTTGGAGCCTACGATCCCGCACCGATCACTTCACAACGCCGTCTCACTCCCGAAGAGCAACGTGAACTCGATCGTCTCAACCAGGAACTTGCCGAGGCCGACGAGGCATCCAAGCGCCTAGAGGGTGACGAGCGAGCCGCTGCGATCGCGCGGGCCCGTGTCCTCGCCGGGCAGCGGTCCGTGCTGGTCTCGCCCCACATCAAACCTGAGTGGCGAGCCGCCGCGAAGACGATGGTGGGCGGGCAGGCTGTCGCTCCTGACGCGCTTCCCAATGCGTCCGCATGGGTGCGAATGCCCGATAAGACCCCCGATATGTTCCTCGATCCCGTCACCGGGAACGTGTATCGGGCGATCGGCAAGCAGAAGTTCCAGCTCGTTGACAACCTCGCCTCCGAGCGATTCAACGATACGCAGCGGGCCATGTACCTCCGCGTGGCCGAGCTGACGAAGCAGGGGTTGCTCAAACCTCCTGTTCCGCAGGCAGGCGGGCGCGAGGCGGGGGGTCGCGGGTGGCGGCTTCCGCCTAACGTGGCTGAAGCCTACACCCAAGCGATGCGGGCTCAGGGCCTCGATCCACTCAATATCGACACCAGCAACCCCAAGGCCCTCGACGCGCTGCTCTCGTTCCAGCTCAGCGTACCGTGGATTCGCAACACGAACGACAAGCGCAACATGGGCCTCGCCATGTGGGCGGCTGCGGCACTCGGCGGCATCCCGGCGATGGCCGGCATGACGGCCAGTGCGATTGGCTCTGAGGCTACCGGCTCGAAGACGTGGGGCGCGGTGCTCGGGGCGTTGACCAGCATGGGCATGAGTGCAGCGGGGGTCTCAGGCGGGCTTGCTCAACCGATTGGCACCGCAGCGGGCGCTGCCGTTGGAGGCGGAACGGCTGGGGCTGCGGCATCGGGAGCCTCCCAGGCTGCCGTGAGCGAGGCGCTCAAGGCTGCCGCGACTGGCAAGATTTCGTGGGAAGCACTACTGAATATCTTGGCCGGAGCGGCTGGTGGGGCGCTCGGGACTCCTGGGCGTGGGGCAGCCTCGAATCCTATTCTTCAGGCGCTCCGCAAACTCTCTCCCTATCTGCGCGGTGCGGTCGGTGTAGGGAAGGCAGCCCAAAGCGGGTCTGCCGCAGGGGCTCGTGAGGCCCTTGCTCGCCGTACCGCACAGCAGGGTATGGCGGGGCGGGCGGGCCAAGGTGCCAATGTCTTCGAAGCCTTTGGGCAGATGAAGACACGTCAGGCTGCTCAACAGCAGGCGCTCTCTCAGCGTCAGCGGGCTATGCAGCAGGCTCAGCAGCAGCGTACCGCGTTGGTCGAGCAGAATCGTCAACGCGCTATCGCAGTGGCACGACAAGCACGAGAGCGATTCTCGACACGCATGGAAGATGCCAACCTTCGACGCTTGGTCTTCGGCACTGAAGCGCCACTAGCCAAGCCGTCGCTGTTTCCCGCTTCGCGGCAGCATGAGGCCGCACCGCCTCGCACTCGAACCCGAACCGCTTCTTCTCGTGGCATGACCCCCTATTGGATGGGGCGTCGGAGAGTCTAGATGGCCTGGTGGGATGAGTTTGTCAATAACGACTACTGGAACGAACGCAGCACGATCCCCTACGACTTTAACACGTTCCAGTTTCCCGACGATTGGTGGACGAACTTCGATTGGCAGGGGCTCGAAAGTCTCTACACGCCATCGTACATGCCGTTGGGGTCGTATGAGAACATGGGTCTCGAAGGTCTGAATGCAGAGGCGTGGCTGCCAGGAGACTTCTCTGCCCCATCCGCCGATCCCTTTGCCACGCAAGCCTCTGACTTCACGCTGCCGGAGTGGGAAGCCCCTACTTCACCATGGGGGCAGCCGAGCCAACCCGACGCCTTTGCCGACCCGCTGGCCGGGCTCCCCGGCACTTGGGGACCACCTCCTGGCAGTGGCCTAACTGACTTGCTCGGCACTGGGACTATGCCACTAGAAGCGCTGCCGAACGACTTAGCCATACCCGATGTCCTCGGCACCGGGACTGCAACACCAGAGATGCTTGGCACCGCATCAACGAGGCTACTTGAAGACGAGCCGTCTGTGCCTCGGGGATTAGTAGAGGAGCCCCGAGAACCCACGATTATGGAAAAGTGGCTTCAGTCGCAGATTGACCGGAACAACCGTCCCGAACGAGGTAGCGGTATCTGGGGCTCTGGCATCATGGGCTCGGACGTGCTGGGCACGGCGGGGCTTCTGACTAAGCTACTGAGTGGCGATCCCAAGATGGACCCCACGCAGCGGGCACTCTTGGAGGCGCAGATTGAGCGCACCAAGGCTGAGGCTGAGAAGCTGCGGCAGCCTGAGCCCGCGCGTGGAGGTGGTGGAGGAGGATTCGCGCCACCCTCGCCAGGTGGAGCCTCCAACATAGCGGCATTCAGCCGAGCCCTTGGGTTGCCAACTGGCGGGCTCAACACGTTGTTCTCACAGACGCAGGGACGGCTGACCTCGCTGATCCGCGAGAAGTATGACCGCCAGCGTGCTCAGGTGCAGGAGCAAGCGAATCGCATGGGCACCAATCCGGCGGGGCTACTCGCCCAGATCAACAAGGCTGAGCAAGAGGAGATGGCGGGTATCGTCGGGCAGTCTCAGTCGGCGCTCTCGCCGTATCTAGAGGTGTTCGCTCGGCTCTTCGGGATTCCGCTGCCGGGCTCGGAGCCGCGCTACCAGCAGCCGTCAATCTTGGGGGGCTAGATGGCCTACGAGTATCGACCCTCGTTCCAAGACAAACTCGCCGAGTTCCTGCTCGGGCTGGCGAAGCTCCAAGAGACGCGGCAACAGCGTGGACTAGAGCAGGAGACTACTGAGGATACGAGACTCGACCGCTCGCTGCGGACCATGACCGCGGTGGGCCAGCTCCAATCGCTCGAAGGTGATCGACAGTCGAAGCGGGCCGAGTCGGCCGAGAAGATGCGGCGAGTACAGGAGCAGGCAGACGCCGCAGCCCAGCTCTTCAAGGTGCCGCGTACTCAAGAGACCGTTACTGATGTGCCAGGGCAGCCGCTTCCGCCGTTCGGGGGCGAGCCGCCGCAGGAGTTTCAGGGCACCGAGACGCCTAGCACGTTCTTGCAGCGGCTCATCGGCCGACGCCGCACGCCACTTCATGAGGCGCTCGGGCGCGTCACGAACCCAAGCGCACTCGGAGAGGCGGGGCTTGCCGCTGCGGCGAAGATATTCCCTGAAGAGCCGATGCCGAAGCCTGAGGAGCCCTACACGCTGAGCCCGGGTCAAGTACGATTCCGTGGTACGGGGCGTGTTGCGGCCGTGCCCGCTGAGCCTGAGAAGCCAACCGCCTTTGGGGCGTCCCGAGCCGAGGCGATTGCGGCCCTTACCGCCGAAGGTGCATCCAATCCAACCGAGGCGCAGATCGGAGCCAAGCTGCGGCAGCTTCAAGAAGCCTCACAGACCCGAACCGCAATCGCGCCAGAGCAGTATAAGCTTGGTCAGCTCGGTCAAGGCGCTGTCTCGGGCCGATCTCCGCTTCAAGAGCACATTATTCAGCAGAAGTCTGCCGAGCGTGAAGCAGGTGAGCAGCGCGTCCTCGATCCCGAAGAGGCTGCGCGGCTGCGTGTCCCCTATGGAACAACCGTTGCGGGGGCGCGTGGCAAGCATCCGCTGACCACGGTGGGCGAGGGACAGAAGGTTGCTCTAGAAGGAACAGGCGCGATCCTTAGCAAGCTCGAAACCTTGGCCGACAAGGTCTTCATTGCCAAGAGTCCGCTTGAGCGGTTCATGAAGGCGCCTAAGACTGCGGCGGGGTTGGTGACTCAAAGCGATTCCGACGTGGTGCTCTTCAACACGCTCAAGGAGGGCATCCTTGCCAACATCGTTCGAACCTTCGGTGAGCGTGGCACGCTCACTGAGGGCGATATAGGGCGCGCGCGTGCCCTACTGCCAAAGATTTGGCCGATTCCTGACACCCGAGAAGTCGCGCTCGGCAAGCTCAAGCAGCTTCGAGACTTGATCGCCGAGATCGAGCAACGGAACACGGGGATCACCACATCGGGTACGTCACCGTCGAGTGGACCGTTGACCCCGGCTGAGCAGCAGCGTCTCGATGAGCTGCGAAGGAAACGATAATGCCGCTCACCCCCGCCGAGGAGCAGGAGCTTGCGGCGCTTGAGGCTAAACTAGCGGGCCGCGCTCTTCCACCGTCGCTCACCGGCCCATCAGGCGACGAGTTCGAGCGCATCAACCAAGAGATGCAGACTTGGCTAGGGCCAAAGCCGCGCGGGCGTAGTGTCCTTGCCAACCTTGTACGCGGCGGTGGGACTATGTTGGGTTCCCCGCTGGGACTGCCCGGCATAATGGGGGCTGGGGCGCTTTCTGAAGCGGCTGCACAGAAGATCGAGGGACGCGATCTTGATCCTGGACATATCGCGGTCGCAGGGGCTCTCCCCGGCGGGCTAGGCGTGTTGTCTCGGCTTGGGCGCGGAGTCGGGGCTGCGGGAATGGCACAAGCGCGTCGTGGCGGGCTGGCTCCCAACCTCTACGATCGGGGACTCAAGGCAGGCGGGAGTGTCCCCGTTGAGGCTGGACCGCTTCGAGAAGCCGCGACCGAACTCACTCAACGAGCTGGCACGCCTCCAACCCCAACCGCGACGGGTCGCTTACTGCGGAATGTGGAAGGTCGCCCGTGGGGTGAGGGACCAACGACATGGCCGGCTCATGGCGCCCCGACTCTGCCGCTCCGAGAGGTCGAGAATCTTCGTCGTGTAGCAGGTGAAGCCTCTACGGTGCCGGGGTCTCGTATCGCCGGCAAGCGATTGGTCGGGGCCTCTAAGTCTACCGTGGAAGGGGCGGCCAAAGCGGGAGTGCCGGGTGCACGAGACCTCGATCGTGCCACAACCGAGGAACGAGCACGCGCAGCCTTGTTGGGCTCACCACGGTTGCGGGAGGTGCTGCTGACTCTAGGGCTTGGTGGCACGGGCATGATGGCTGGCGGACCCGGCGGGGCGGCTGCTGGGCTGGCACTGCCTCGGTTATGGCGGCTTCTTCGTGGGACACGGCCGGCTCCGGGGCTCGAAGCATTTCTCGGCGGAGCCGGGAACATTGCGGCGGGGAGACAAGAGTGATCCGCCTCAAATCCAATGTGGTACCTCACCCGAGCTGGGCGATCCCTGTTGCGCTTCAGGTTGCAGAAGGCGTCTTCATGGACGTGGCGGCGGCTGAGCTGATCGTCACGTCTGGCATTGAGGGTCAGCACGTCTCGGGAAGCGCCCACTCATTAGGCAAGGCGGTCGATCTTCGCATCCTCCACGTCCGCGAAGACCGCTGGGACACGATTATCCAGGCGCTCAAGGCCCGATTGCCTCGATATATCATACAGTTAGAGCGCACGCCGCCCACTGCGCTTGTTGATACTCGCTTCTGGGCACCCCATATCCACCTCGCCACACCTGCCTAGGAGCCTCTGTGCGGGCCGTAGAGGGGTTTAGGACTGCACCTTGCCTACACAACACCCTGCCGGGCGTACTCATGTTCCATGGCGCGTCCTCCGCGAAGCTGTTTTACGCCGAGACGGCCGTAAATGCCGGCGGTGTAAGTCGTTTTCGCGCGTGACCGCTCACCACATTACGCCGAGAGATCAAGGCGGGCAAGACGAGGCCAGAAACCTCGTGACGCTTTGTGCGCCTTGTCACGATTGGGCTGAGGTCGAGACAGCCGAACGAGGCTTGTCGTGGGCTGAACTGCTGTCTTGGCCGGCTGCCAAGGATGACGAGACTCGTGTGTGGTATCTCGACGCGGACGGGATTGTGTCCGCCGAGATTCTCTAACCCTTACCCAGAAAGGACATGTTATGAGATTCGCGTACTTAGCCGCACCCCTTTTCGTGGCTTCTCTGCTCACCGGCTGCGGCTTCTTCACCCCCTCAGAGCCCGCCCCCATTCCCGACTGCTCGTCTGAGGCGTGGACCGATGCCAGCACTGATGCAGCAGGCGATACCTCCAGAACCGGCACCGGGAGCGACCAGTCCAGCGGCGGATCAAGCCGCGGCTCCTCGGGTGCAAAGGCTGGCTGCTCGGACCCGCGCGTCAAGAAGTAGGCTACTCTTCCCCGCAGGCAGGACACGGTATTCCGTCCAGTATGTGGACCCAAATCGTCCCGTCGTCTAGTCTGCACATCTTTAGCGCCTCAACGCGTACACCGTTATGTTTCACAGGAGGCTCTCCTATGCTTGGCAAGCTCGGTTGGAAATCGTACCTCGCCGCAGCGGTCGTGGCGGCCGGCGCGGTCGGATCGTATTTCGGCTGGTTCCCGCCCGACCTCGCGGCGAAGCTGCTGGCACTGCTCGGCCTCGGTTAGCCGTGTGGCGGTCTGTTGTGAGGCGGTATGTGTGGAACATCCTGGTCAGCGTAGACCAGTTGGGCAACGCCCTGCTCGCTGGCGATCCCGACGAGACGTTAAGCAGCCGCACCGCCAAAGCTAACCTCGCTGGGAAGCGATGGGGGTTGTGGGGGTGCTCGTTTCTTAACTGGTTCGATCCCGGCCACTGTGGAAAGGCGGTAGAGTCTAATGAAGGCGCTCACGCGGTTTGGCCTAGTTCTCCTTCTGAGCCTCGGTAACCTTGGCGCAGCGGGGGCGGCCGATATCGAGCCCCTCGTTGCCGCAAACTTCTTACTTAGCTCGACCGGCACGCAATGCTCAGCCACGTTGATTCATCAGGCTAAGCGACTTGTGTTGACGAACTATCACTGCATCGAGGGCGCGATCAACCGAGTCGAACGAGAAGAGACCCAGCTAGACGGCACTGTCAAGAAGGTGACACGAGTCGCCTACGAGCCGGTTGATCTCTACCAGCACGCCTACGGTGCGAACACGATCGTCGGCCGGATTGAACTGAAGGCCGAGATTCTCGCGGCTGACCTCAAGCGTGACCTCGCACTGTTACGCATCCTCAGCGAGACGACTACGCTACCCGTCGCGGTCATGCTGCCTCCTGCCGGCTACAAGCTCAAGCAGGGTCAGGAGGTCTATGCAATCGGGAATCCGCTTGGACTAGAGAACACCGTCTCGCGTGGCACGCTTAATCACCTCTACCGCGAGGTACGGTGGGCACCTGACCAAGTAGCGTGGTACGTGCAGACCGATGCTGTGGTCCAGGCTGGATCGAGCGGTGGAGCACTCTACAGCGCCGAGGGCTACCTCATTGGGGTGCCGAGCGCGGGGTATCGCGGCGTCTCGCTCAACTTCGCCATTCCCTTCACTACGTTTATCAAGTTCCTCGAAGCCCAACCCGCGTGGTCTGCTCCGTGAGCCTCGACCAGCTTGTTATCGGCTCCTACGTCTACACCACGCTCGTCATGACAACCGGGCTCGCGGGGTTTCTCTATCTCGCAAGCTGGCTACGAGAGATTATGACGAACCACATCCATGCGCTCAGAGAAGATGTAGACCGGCTCAAGCAACAGACACGATAACCGAAGATACCAATGCCCCTAGAGCCTCACCACTCATAGGGGCATTCGTGTTTTAGATGACCCGTAGGCGTGCGTCTATTTGGCCGGGAAAGATTGTCTTGCCATCCCACGGGCACCCGGGACACTCCTTCTTGTGGAGACGCTCAAACGTGTCTAAGAGCGGTTTGCCGTCCATAACGATGGGACGCTTTAGAGTCCACCCCTCCCGGCAGGCTGTGGCCGTTACCTTCTCTGGCACCCGCCCCTTGACATACTTTATGAGTCGTAGGCGAAGCTCCTGTTCATGCACTGGCTTGTTCTGCTTGATGTACCGCCGCCGTGAGGCAAGCGAGTAACCCGGCTCAACAATCTCAGCAAGTGCTTCATGGTGCACATGCCACGCCCATCGCATCTTAGGCCGCATCTTAGGCATTATCCCACCACCTTGATAGAGGCGGCGTCACATTCCCGCCACCACCAGAATCCGCAGGCACGGCAGACGACTCTCTCCATGGCAGCCACACGGATGCGTTCGGTGTGGGCTCCGCACGCCCAACATCTTGACTCTCGACTCTCCCAGGTGAACACTTCAGTACATCCTCATCTCCAACCACCCGCACATGAATCGCTCGATCAAGATACGTCTGTGCCTTCTTCAGTGTAGATAATTCACTCGCCCCATCTCGGCCGAGCCGCGCGAGGTACTTGATCACGTTCCCGAGGTGGAAGTCGAGCTTCCAATCTTCGATGACCTCGATGGGCTCGATGCGGCGTCCCTCGGCATAGTGCGAGGTTCGCGGCCACGAATCAAGGTTTGGCATCACTCACCTCCGGCCACACCTCCAGCGTTTCGATTAAGTCCTCGAACATCTCGCTGCCCTCATCTTCCCAGTTATCCTCGTCTGGCCTGATACATCGTGCATGTTGCAGCTTGACAATCCCCTCATTGACACTTTGTATCCACCCGCACTCTTCCCACAACGGCAAGGCATTTCGGGTTGGCAACACATCAACCGCGTGCTTTCCCTTGTTGCGAAAGGTACAGGGGTCTCGCCACGAGAGCGAGACGCGCTTGCCGATGAGTGACTTCGCGATCTTCACTGTGAACCTCCACCCACCCGAGCAAGAGCCTCAGCTAACGCTTCTCGAAGCGCCTCAACGCCGGCTCGATCGAGCCACACTTTCGTCCCGCGCCGGTCAGCGGCCGCAAACGCAAAGACCGCGACACCGCCCGTTCCGATATAGACATCGATGCCATACTGACCGCCCCGCTCGAACACCGTCGCAATGTCGGTACTCATCCTCTAGTGTCATACATAAGCGTCATTTGTCCGCGCATCCTATAGCCCATTCATAATTATCGACCACACTCCCCACAACAGAAACACAACACCCCCCACCAGCAGCACGACCAGTACCGTAGCTACCATGTAATCAAGTATTGTCATATCTTCTTCACTTAGCTCTTCCGCCTAATCATCTTCACGAAACCGCCGCAACATCCCCGAACATATCACCCATGCCACGAGACCAATAACGAGTAGCAACAAGGCGCTTAGGTAGGTTGTCGTAATCCACACTGACAAATCCCACATTACGTACCTGCCTTTCACTTAGCATCTCTTCTTCTTTGCCTTCTTTCGAAAGGCTACCGAGGGGGCCGCAGGCGGAAAATAGGCTTCTAGCCTAAGCGTTTCAATGAGTGCATAGAACCACCGTTCGATATCTGACACCCGCCTGTGGGCATTCTCTACCCCCGAACGCGCTAGTGAAACTCTGTATTCGATATCGTCTAACCGCCTCCGAGTTGATGGCATCATTTGCCTTTCCTCCTTGTCCGCACACTCTTCAAGGCCGCCTCGATATATGCCACCTTTTCCCACATGACCCGATGCCACGCATGAGCAACGGGCGAGAGAATTAAATCCGCTGGGGGATCGAGCTGTAAAGCGAGTATCGCGTGACCCTTCTCTCGTAACGTGTTGAGATACTCGTGCTCGATTGAGGGGTCAACGTAGATGACGAGCGGCTTAGCCATCAGTCTACCCACTCTAGAAGCGGGCAAACCTTCGCCTTCTTGGCGCGGAGCCACTCGCCAAGAAGAGACGGGGCCTTCGTGCCTCGCTTAGCTCGCCGCCTGTCAATTAGCCACGGGATTCCTGCAGCGAGAACGATAATTGGGCCCGCTGCTACCACCATTAACGGGAACAATGTGAGGGCTATCAACAACTTCCAGGTTAGGGAACAAAGGTTCTGTGGGATATCCACCTCAAGCCGTCGTAGATAACGATAGTGCCACGTTCGACGGCTAATCTTCATCTCTGAATCTCCCGTACCAAGTGTTTCGTCTTATTGTACAGCCCCTGCAAGCCCTTCACATCACTCTCACAGCGGCGAATCATCGTGGGCATATGCTTCTTTGGGTCTGCAAGCACCTTATTCCACTCGTCTGCCGACATGTCCATCTTCTTCTCGGCCGTACCAGTCCACCGAAGCAAGTGAGCTTGTGACCGTCGTGCGGTTAGCAGATTGAACTTGAGTACATAGTAGAGATCGACATGGTGTCGCTGCATAAGGGGCAACGACCCGGCCTGCAACAGTCTCGTGTTGAGCATTGGCACGTCGAAACCCTTACCATAGTATGTCACCCAACACACCAACGAGTCAAGATCGGCCTTGGCCGCAAGCACAACCGAAGCATCGTCTCCTGGCTGTGTCACCGCGTAGCTGACCGGTCGCTTGCCCCACCGTTTCACCGAGACCACGAGTACGCTGTTGTAGTCTCCGCGTAACCCCGTCGCCTCGATATCGACGAAGCCAAGCTCGCCGGCTTTCTCAGCTAACCGTAGAAAGGTTTGGGCGTCTAGTTGCAAATGAACCCCTTAGGGATATTGGGAAAGAAGATAAGTGTTCCTGTTGGGTACTTAGGATCATCTGTTTCTGCTGCAAAGACATATCCATGCCAGCCGTCTTTGTAGACTTTGTGGCCATCATACATATTGAATCCTTTACCTAACCGAAGCACCGTGCTCATGCCACCCTCCGTGTACCATCGCTGTAAATCACGCTATATTCGGCCGGGAACCGCGCTCGAAAGCCATTCACTTCGATTTCACGCTCGACCACATCGCGTATCTCAAGCAACGCCTCCTCGGCCTTCTCGACCGGCACCGCGAACGTTCCCGAGTCATGCTTCGTCTTCACCATCGAAGCATAAGGCAGACGATGTTTGATCTCGATGCACGTCGTATTGAGCAGTCCCGACACACTCCCTTGCATCGGGTGATTCTTCGCTTCTCGCTTCACGGCTTCTCGGCTGCCACACACCATTCGCCGCCGCCCATCATACGCACGCGATACAACGAACGCTTCCCCACTTGCTCCCGTGCGTACCGAGGCGTCAACATACCGCCAGTACTGAGCCACGGCAGGGTGGGCGGCGAAGAACCGTGCGGCCATTTGCACGAGCTGGGTCTTGTTGAGACCCAACGCCAACGCGCCTGGTGTGTCACTAGCCGGCAGCCCTCCATAGCTCAGCTTGAGAATGTACCGCTTGGCGAAGTCTCGGAACACTCGCGGCGGCGGGTCTTCCCCCGAGAGATCGCGGGCGTAGATCGTATAGGGGTCTACGCCATTTGAGAACTTCTCGATCATAGGCCCGTCGCCCGAGAGATACGCCAAGAATCGGGGCTCAGCCTGTTTCCAATCCCACTCGATCCACGCCTCACCCTCATCGGGAATGATGAGGTCTTCGAGGTCTTTGGGGAACTGCTGAAGTGGAGGATTCACGATGCTCCACCGCCCCGAGGCTTGTGCGTGGATGTGGAACTCGGGGAAGATGCGCTTCATGTCTTCGTAAACACCGACCACGCACGCACGTTGTAGCCCATGCCTTGTGTGATCGTATAGACCTTCAGGAGCTTCCCAGGACGCTTCACCTTGGGAACGATATGGTGCATGAAGGCCATGCGCCCGCTGGGCTGTGTGACTCGCAAGCACTCCTGCGCCAACGCGTGAGGGTTCGGATACACCGCGCCAGTGCCGTAGAGATTCTCAGCGTACTCTGTTGAGTAGGGAGGGTCAGCCATAACCCACGCAAAGGTGCCGTTAGAGAACGGCAGTGCTCGCGCATCAGCCACGATCTTTGGGCGTACCTGGAGTCTAATATCAACCGTCCACCCCACCAGCATCGACCCCGAGCATACGTGAAGCACTTGTGTTGGATCGGCGACGCCTAGTATGTCCCACGCCCGCGCAAGGAACCCCTTCGGATACCCGCCGCCGTCAGGAAAGTCGCCAAAGTATTCAGCCTCGGGCATCCCGAACATGATAGGGTGACCCTTACCAATAGCACGCGTATCACGCTGCTTAAACGCCGCAACTGTCATCGACACGCCTTAATGTAATGACTCAACACCTGCTGTGCTGCCGCGTACTCGATACGCGCTTCTATCAACGGATGCGTTCCCTCGCCAACAATTGACCGCAGCTTCAACATTGCCTCCTCGTCCGCTGTCCGCCGCTTGGTCTGCCGCCCACGCTGCTCCGGCAACCCCTCCACGTCGTAGAGCCACATCCCTAACTGTGTTGGGGAACCGAGGTTAAAGGGCCATCCCACGTAGGCTCGGGCCAAAGACACGGCTTCGGCTTTCTTCGTAGTATATTCCAGAGCCGCAGGAGCCACTCGGGCCACATTGATGCGAATACCTCGCTGCACCCGGCCGAGGATGAGTGGGATCAGCGGGAGGCTCTGTTCCCGATAGACCTCGCGGCTCTTCGGGTCGCCCGCCAACTCGGCTTGTAGAGCCTCCCACACCGAAATCGTATCCACCACGTCCCCGAGATTGTATCGTAACGAATTCGCTGAGGCAAGGTGCTTCAGCTTGACATACTCACCATACACCGACGCGAGGAACCCGAGATCATGCGGCCAATCAGACCACAGCACTGCATGAGCCAACATCGTATCATCGATGTGGGCATAGTCCTCATAACCAATACCACACGCCTTCTCCAACACCGGGATATCTGCTACCGCATTCTGGAAGACCACAGGGGTTCGAGCCACGAGAGCTTTGAGACAACGGCAAAGAATCTCTCGACGGTCGGACCAGACATGGGGCCATTCCACTTGTAACGCTTCGTCCATTGATGGGAATCCAAGTCCGAGTAAAGCGAGATAGTGAGTGTCCCGGTTAAACTCGGTGTCGATGACGATGTAGGGCGCTTTGTGCGCTTGCTCAAACCAGGCATGGAGTCTCCCCGTATCGGTCGTGTAGACGTGGCTGACTGGCAGCGGTTCCGGCCATGTGCCATTGAGGTAGCGCCGCACCTTACGCCAATCCCGTAACGCAAGTATATCGAGTGCGGTGCGGCTGAGCCCACCATCTTTTCCCTTGACACCCTCGTTGCGGCTAGAAAGATGAAGTGTGGCTAGGACTGGAATCATAGTGGGCGGGGGCCTCTCACCCCCATGCCGGCGTCGTCCGCCTTTAGGCACCGGATCACAGGCAACGTTTAACCCTTCCGGCTATGTTGACGGCGTATCCTGCCAACACACTACGCATCTCCGCCGCCTCGCAGAGTGCCCGCAAGCCACCCAAGAAAGATGGCTACCAGAACAGCCGTCCACGGGTAATCGTTGAGCACTTGGAAGACTTCACGCACCTAGAAACCCCCTCCACTCGGTAATCTTGCCCTTTTGCCCCATCGCCCGCCACGCGAGCCCGCCTTGTGCCACGACTAATCGTGTCGTGGAAGGTGGCCTAAAGTGCGCCTGCATACAATGACTCAATGCGCCAGCTAACACACTCTCAGGCGGCAGATCGTTGCTTCCTCGCCACCGACACCGTAACGCATTCCCAAGCGAGACATTGACGCCGCGTTCAAGCCCCGCCTCGGGAAAGTACCGTGACTCCATAACCTGTCCCGTCTTGCCAACGAAGGGGCGACCTTCGCGGGCCTCATCCGCACCAGGGTTCTGCCCGAGCACGAAGACCTCAGCGCCCTCGACCAGCTCATCAGGCACGAAGGCTTGACTGCCGTCTTGGAACATCGGGCAGCCGTGACAGGCTGCTATGTCACGGACATATATTGTTAGGATCGACCATCACCCTCGTAATCAAGAACCTCATCAAGAGAATTCTCGATACCGCCGACAGCACTCCGCAGGTATCCTAGAACTCCACTGACCAAATATGCCTCTTCAGTTGACAGCGTTAGCACCACAATGCCGGTAGCCTTAGTATGTTTCGCCTTTGCCATATCTACACCTCACAGCGTTACAGGCGGCACCTCAAGCTTAGACTCAACACGAGTCACAGACTCTCGCATGAACCGCAGGACTGCGCGGATGCTTTCAAGCTCTTCAATCGACATGATCAACGTGACGGTTCCGGCCTTGTAGTCTCGTTCAATCGTTGCCATTCTTCACCTTCTGACAGCCGAAGCACGGCCAAACGACCGGCAACGGGCATGTTGCTTCGGCGCAGACCCACAACTTATGGCACCGTGAGCATCGGTGGGTCACGCCTACCCTACCGAGGTTATGGCATCCAGCCAATTCTTTGCCGCATAGCCCTTCTCGTCGTTCGCCGGGCTCAAGCGGATGCGGAACTTGAGCCGCATCGTCTTCGCCTTCTCCAGCGTCTCGTTGAAGGGGCTCCCCACCGTGCCGGTGTGCTTAGCAAGCTGAGCCGCGATACGCGACACCATATGTGGCTTGCCATCTTCCTTGACGATGCCGGGCGCCGCATCGAACCAGGACTTCCGCGTTCGCCCCCCTACGTCATACAGCTCAACCGTGACGTGAGCGAGTCGCTTGCCGAACAGCACGCCAGCCTTCTCGCTCTCAACGATCTGCGGCTTGTACTCGACCACCGTACCCTCGTAGGTGCCAGTAGGGATGAGATCGCCCTCCTCAGCCGCCTGAACATCTGCCTGCGTGACTGCATCCCAATCTTGATCGAGTGTGCTCACCTATCCTCCTCCGACGAGATCACAGCCTTCTCCAACTCGTCTAGAGCGTCATAGGTATCGTCCATCAAATCCTGGACCTTGTTGGCTGCCTTGTCGATGCTCTTCTGTGTTGCCTCGACTGGGCCAAAGCCCAACTTATCGAGTGCCTTGTTCGCCTTGTTCAACGCCTGCTTAACAGTCATGCGTGTCCTCCTATCAACAGCTTCTCTAGGCCCTGCCAATCTTGCGGCACCGTCACCGGCAGCCGCTTCGCCACTTCCAGCGGCATCTTCACCCCCGCACCCCACACCTTCCCGAACGGCTGCGTTTGCCACTTGTACTGGGCAGACGGCCCCGATCCCTCACGTATCGCATAGAGCACCACGGCAAACTCGCCCATCACGAGCTTCGCCGCCTTGCCCGGCAGCTCTGGAAAGATATGTTTAGAGGTATCCTTATCCTTGGCATCGGGGTCATCCTTCTCTAGCCCATCCCAGCACGTCAAGACGATGTAGTCTACTCCTGAGTAGAATACCTTCTCGATGTACCCAAAGAATAGAGTACCGGCGGTACCATACTTTCTGGGCTCGAAGTCCTCGCCCCGAGCCTTCGCCCCCCCTGTCGCCACGTTGAGACACACGTCATAGAGCTTGTGGAGCCCGTCTCCTGCGAATGTACGAATAGGCCCATGCTTGCCAGACAATGCCTCAACGGTGAGTTTGTTAACTTCTGCCAGCACCCCAACCCAATTCACCGCTGCTGACGGGTCAGGGGCATCCCACACAAACGCCTTAACTCCTTCGCCGTGCGGTGCCGAAGTGGTGCCCTTCTCGCCAGGGTACGAAACATAAACCATCGGGACAGGCCATGTTCGCAGCGAGGTGGTCTTCCCTGAGTTTGGCGGCCCGTTGAGGAGCACGCGGCGGGCACGGCGCTCCCAGACCTGATTCACGTCGGTCTGCTCGATGAAGGGCATTAGTGATAAGTCTCGTCAACAGCGGATTCGAGGCTTTTGTAAATAATGTATGAAGCCTCGGTACGGTCCATATTATGCAGGCGGTGAACTGGGTTGTTAAACTCAACAGCGTCTTTGATAAGCTTTAATTCATCAATGCTTAGATACAACACAATCTCTGGCTTAGACGGCTTCGGCTTGATGACTTCGTAGTGCATCTACGAATAGACCTCCCTATAGATCGACAGCAGCTTTGCATAGATTGCGCCAAACCCGTATCCGTGATGGTCCATCGCTAGCGCACCAAAGAGACGGCTGAACTCAGTAGCCGACAAGTACAGCACAATCTGTGGCTCTGGTGCCTCCACTCTCGTAACGGTGTAATGCATCTAGAAGGGTACCTCGTCTTCGACATTCGGCCTCATCTCGTCATCTATAGCGTTCAGCGTCATATCAATACCGCACGCAAGATCATCCGCAAAGCTGCTGTCGAGTCTACACAACCCTACATAGATTTCCTGTGCCTCATCGTAGGACACATCGAGCAAGAGACGTTGCACCTCTGTACGGACTCGAGTAATCTTCATCTCGTCTTCCTGCACTCTCCGTACTCGTCAACATGGCGGCTTGTCATCTCGTCGTTGTAGCGGCATCTAGCCATCACCCAATGCCTGATCTAGCTCGTCGAGAAGTTCATCGATAATACTGTCTGTATCAGTCTCTAGTGGGTGAAGCGACATATAGACCTCGTGGGCCTCGTACTCATCCAGCTCAATGAGTACATGCGGGCTCTCAACCATGATTCGAGTGACTTTCAATGTACCCTCCTTGGCAGCTGAATATAGTCAGCCATCATCCGTTCGCGGTCTAGATGGTGCCCGAAGCACGCACCGGCATACTCACACTCTCCATACTCGTCCGCGTGCCGGCTCGCCATCTCATCATCGCCCTCACACTGTGCCATACGCTGCCAGTATCGTCGCGCTGATTGCTCCCACCAATCCATCGTTTGAGGATATACCTCAAATGGGTACAATTGGACCCGAAATGGCTCCGCGACGACAAGGCAGATGTAGTAATGGTAGTCGGGGGTCAGCGATCGGGAGAGGAGTGTCTTATCCCGATCCTGCATTCTCGTCCCATCAGTAACCTCGGTGGAAACTGCCCCCGGCCTCTTCTCGGCGTCCCGAGAAGCCTGACCCTGAATCTCCCAGCAGTAGTGTAACATCTGCCACGACATCCGCCACCGCGAGACTTCACGCTCCTCATATTCGCGTTTCAACGAGAGCTTAAACTTGTAGTCGAGTGGCGTCGGGCCTCGTCCGTCATCAACCACGAGATCGGGACGCGCGACACCCGAGGGCAGCAGCGTCTCGACTTGAAGAATACGCCACTCTGCCGGGATAGGGTTGTGGGCAATATACTTCTCGACCGCCTTGGCGGCACGCTCAGGAATGGCATCGCGTTGGCTGCAATCCCATGACTCAACCCGGCGACCCTGCTCTTCGAGGTCTTGGAGCGCATGCACCGCTGTCATGCGCGCAACATACGCAGCATCGGGCTTCGTGAGATTGTGGGCAGCCACTCCCGCCGCAAACGCTGTTCCAAGAATCATCGCCAGATCGCGCTTGCCCGCGACCTTCGTCACCCACCGCTCCCGATAGCGCAAGTGTCGTGCCATCGGACATCGACTGTAGAGATCGGTTTGTGACGGGCTAAAAATAACGCTCACATCTATAAGTACGCGAGAGCGGCTCGGTGTTGCAGCAACAAAACGAGCCAGCCGCGTACTTATCTGTGTGGAGGTGTGGTTTGCTCATCTCGTGGGAAGCGTTGGCGGCTGAGCCCCTTGACGACACCCCTTTCCTCGTCAAACCTTACGTGCCACGAGAGGGCATCGTTCTGTTGCACGGTAAGTATTCGACCGGCAAGTCACCCCTAACCTGGGAACTAGCCCGGTGTGTCGGCGAGGGGCTCTCGTTCTTCGGACACGAAACCGCTCAGGGACGTGTCGTCTACATTGACGTAGATACGCCTCGATCCCTCATCAAGTCGCGTATCCAAGGCATCCCTGCCGCACACAACGTCTGGTGGGCGTTCCCTGGAGCGTTCCCACCAAGTAACGTGCTCGTCGAGTATGCGAACTATGTCAACCCTAACCTCGTGATTATCAACACGTTGCGGAAGGTACACCAAGGCACCGATATCGAGTCGTCGAGCGCCTCGGCCGTCTATGGACGATTTCAGCGGCTCTTTCCTGCCGCCGCGCTGCTCTTCGTCCACCACGACCGCAAAGACTCGACGCACCCCAATGCAAAGGTCAATGACGACGAGGCGTTCGCGGGCACGATGGCGTGGATCAACGATGCCCAGTCGGCCGTCCACATCTCACGACATGGTGCCGCCTTCGCTGTCAAGCACACGAAGTCTCAGGTGAGCGAGCTAGCGCCATCCTTCACGTTCCAGCTCGACGCAGCTGGGCACGTCGTCGCGCTGCTCAAAGAGCGTCTCGGTACGCTCTGGCCGACTCTACCCGAGAACCTCAGCAAGACTGAGCGTGTCCGGAAAGCCAGTCGCGTACTTGGAGTGGCCGAGCGCCGCGTCTGGGAGGCACTCGCCGAGCATCCCGACGAAGCAGCACGGCGGCAGACAGCCATTCGCCGTCGGCACGAAACGGCGGGTCCGCTCAAACTAGCGGACACCTCAGCAGTAACATAAAATCACATAGTTACGCCGCCCATGCACGCTAAAAGTCGTCTCAATGCCCCGCCAAATCGACTTTTGGGGAACTACTGCGGGGTGCCCCCAAGTCACGCGGATGAGCTAAGTATGCGATTCTATTGACTGCCGCGTGAATCCAATGCACCCTATATAGAGTATATAGGTCCGCAGTGATTTCTCGGGTTCTTCGCGGGGGTTTTGACGATGCTCGATACAGTAGAGTGTGGTCGATTCGTTCGCTGGTTCGCGTGGCGCGACGGATTATATCAACTCGTCTGCGTAACATGTGGCAATGTCGAAATCGAAACGACGTTTCCACCGAGCGACTTCAATATTTTCGATCGAGCAGAGCCATCATGATGAGTCTAAAGAGAAGCTCGGGAGTCTTTTTCCTTGACGTGCTCAACCAAGTTAGTGTAGATAGGAGGCTAAGGTGATAAGCAAGCCGATAACCCCTACTGAGCTGACCGCGATCAAGGCGGATCACTGTATCGCTGAGGTTGAGCGCCTCCAGCGAACCGAAGCAACGATAACTCATGACGCTCTCTTGACCCTCACCGCCGAAGTATTCGCGTTAGAAGAAGAGGAACAGGAGACGCGCGGGGAGACAACCCCCATTCTCCTAGCCCGCTACCGCACCCTCGCCCCGCAGCTCGCCCGGGCGGTGGCGGGATTGGTGCAGGTGGTGGAGACCGGTTCGGAGGCGCTCCTAGAACTAGAAATGTGGTGCGCTCATATCAGAGCCGAGTACGGCGAGCCGAGCCGCATGGCCGAGGAACGCCTAGCGAAGTTTAAGGTCGCCCTCGCCGCACTGGAGCCGCTCGACGGAGGCCCCCACTGACAACCATAGATCCAGACGTGCTCGCACAGCTCTACGAAACACACTACACTGCATGGATACGACACGCCAAAGAGTCTCAAGCGGGGCACAACGCTGAAGATGCTGTTCATGACGCGATGGTCGCCGTCCTCGAAGGTGCGGAACCTGAGCCTGACGAAGCACCAGAAGTGTTTATTCCCCGCCTGATCCGGCGCTGTGCCACCCGTGTTCGTCTCCAAGACATGCGACGAGGCATGATCCTAGAAGCGCGTGCTCACCAACCCGATACGCCAAGCTGGTCAACCCTAGAACGAGATATTGCCATACGACGGGCCGTTGAGTCGTTGCAAGGCATCTCACCCGAGTTAGTGTGGCGCGGCCTGGCACAAGGGGAAACCTGTCGAGACCTTGCCCGTCACTGTAGCTATCCCACTGTATCGAGGCGTCTTCGGCGAGCACGGGGTCAATTAGCCGAAGTTCTTGCCCCCTACCGGGAAAATCGTACGCGTCGACATACCGCGCCTTCGTCATCAATAACCAGCATAGCCCCTATTGAGCGCGGGCACTCCCACTGTCTCGTATGTCTTCAAGGAGGCCCCGTGGCTGGGACGTGAAACAAAACAGCCTTCCCACGTACTTATAGAGTGAGTACCAGGGTCGTCACCCTAGCGGCACTGCCTTTCACTGTTCTACACTGGAGACATACCTAGATGCGCAGACCCGGGTACTCCACTGAATGAACCTCCCTATCCAGCTCTGGTGTCAATACTTCTGGTTGGTTGTCTCGGACGAGCTGAACGACGCGGGCGATTGGCTTGGTTCCGGCGAGGAATGGGGGCTAGCGTGGAGGGCGCTCTGCGGTTAATGCCCAAAATGGGCTCTGGCCCACGAATACAGGTAACCCAGGATTTCGGGCTGCACACATCAGCTCGTTTTAGCGGCCACCCTACCGCGATTCGCTTGCACCTAGGACATACTTGACTCATGGTCTATGCCGCGTCGTAAGGTTGCTTATCATGCTCGTACCCTCCCGTCAGGCGTCAAAGATGCCGTCATGGCTCTAGCTCTTGATGGATCGATGCCTCCCGCCGAGATTGCCTCCCGCTTCCAGATTGACCCCCTGACCGTCCGTAAGCTCGCCTCACAAGTCGCCAACATCGACCCCGCACACGTCGCTACGCTGCGGCACGCCCTTCCCAACATTCTCACGATGCTCGGAGCGGCTCACGGCATGGAGGCGCTCGCACGGGTCCACAGCGACCCCGCCATGTCGGTCAAGTCTACCTTCGGAGCCAAGCTCGCCGTCGAAGCGGCCAAGCTCAGTCAACCGCAAGCTGAGGCACCCGGCAAGGTCGTCCTGACGATCATTCAGTCGTTCGGCGAGGCACGCCATCAGCCGGCTTTAGAAGTGGCTTCTTCGATAGTTGAAGCTGAGGTTGTCTCCGAACCGGCTTGCATCGAGGACACTCACACTTCAAGCACAGACACGCCCAGTGATACGCCAAAAGATACTCAGTCTTCACCCTTGTCTCCCTCCGACAGTGTCGGAACCGTCTCGCTTGTCCCAGTATGACCACATCGCCGCTCCGCACACCAGCATGAGATGATCTCCTCGATCAGCCGTGTTGGTGTGATCGGAGGCTCGATCGAGGCCGCCGCGTAGGTCAGGTACTCAATATCGCCGTCCGTGAGATTCCGCCGCGTCTCATAGTGCGCCTGCGTATACCCGATGTAGAGCGTGCGTGTGCCGCGACGTTGGCTCATCGCCACCACCCTCGCTGGAGTGCCCGGGCTCGAAACTTGTCGTAGGTAGGCAGCGGCTCGTCGCGGTGCAGACCAAGCTCTGCAAGTAGCCAGCATCCTCTGCCGCTGAGATCAAGCGAGCAGACAGAATTGCCTGGACGACGCATGACCCGCGAAAAGGCCACTCGAAGAGACGGCTGGTGGTCAAACCACCGAATGGCACGCCAACACGCTCCCTGCCGTTCCAATGCTCTCCGAGCCGACGCTTTGGTCAGTCTGTGTGCGCTCATGCTGTCACCTCCTGCTTCTCTAGCCACGCCACCGCGTTGTCGATAATCTCGGCTAGCGCAGGGTAGACCTCCGCTGCCAGCTTAGCCTCGCCCAATGCAATCGATCCCAAGTCACAGAGGTTGAGCGTCACTTGACGACTCGTCACTGTGCCACCCTTGCCGTGAGTGTAGCCGATCGTGACACATTCGCTCATGGTCTCCTCCTCCAGCAGTAGGTGCCTGTTGGGTTGCATCGAGTCGTACTCGTCTTCAACCATGCAAGCACGATTCTCCCGCAGTCAGGACAGCGTGTCTCAGTAGTACCGGCACTCATCACATTCCACCTCGTTCTCGGTTGGGTCTTCACACTCACACCAGTTAGAGCCGCGTCCGCAACCGGGGCAGTAGTGTCGATGGCGCCACTCGGGCTCGGGCGAGTCGTAGAAGGCCATCTAGTCCTCCTCGCGGAATGTCCGGAATGCCCAAATCTCTTTGAGCTTAGCCAGGTACTCTTTGATCGCCGCTTCGGCATGACGGCGGCACATCGCTACGATCGAGCATCCCTCTGGACTACACAGCCACCCCTCGGCCTTGTGATCCTGTCGATTACCGCGTCCGTCTATGCAGTTCATGGCTCGGGCTCGATAGAGGCTGATAAGACCTCGAGGCTCGCCCACGCAGGGAATTCCCACTTGTCCGTACCTGTCTGCTTGGTGCGCATCCGACGAAACGCCATTTCTACCTCATAGTGCTTGTGGCAGAGCAACACCGCTGCACCTCCGCCAATCGGAAGACGCCGAATCGTGTCTCGTGTCTCGTGGTCGTGGTCGCAGTGGTTCATGTCTGCCTCCCTTCCTTGATGCATTTACAGCACGGCAACGGCCTCATATGATACCAGCAGATCGGACCGGTTGGACGAGTCATTGGCTCACCCCTACTCACTCCGCGGGGGAAAGGGCCCTAGCAAATCATCGACGATACGCTGGGCTTCCCGCAGCGTGGGCACGAAACACTGAATTGTGTGGCCTCCCTTGGTAATGAAGTAACCCTCGCCGGTCAATAGCCGACCAATGACGTAACCGCGGTAGGCTCCTCCTTGTCTCAGCGGTTCGGGGATCTTCGGCGTGATCATGTCGTGGCCTCCATCGGCTGCTCCCGCAGCATCTTACCGAAGCAGGTGAGACAGTGGGAGTCGATTATCCAGCCCTCACTGCGGCACTGGGGGCATTTCGTTGCGCTGCCGCGCGTACTGCTGCGCCAGTAGTTCCCTGGAGAGATAGCATCCCGCGTATTCCATCGCGTATCGTACGGCTTCACGACGAGCCCCTGCGCCACTGCCTCACCAAGCTTCATGTTAGGCACGTAGCCCGGTAGCCTCAACCTCTCGGCAGTTGGCACCTTCCAGCGCTTGCAGACGATGTGTATTGCTCCACTACACGCACAATCTAGCATGATGTCTCCTTCCAGCTGGCTTGTACGGCCGAAAGCCACATACGCAGTACTCGACGATGGCTCGACGGTGTAATCGAGCGATTTCCAATACGGAGAGCCAGGGCAACTACGCGGCAGGCATGAGTGTGTTGATGCCGATCCTCCAGCCCAGTCGCGTAGCGCCAGTTATTGTGCTTTGGGCATTTCGGGCTCAGTACGCGCCCTTTGGGCCGAGAGAGCGCCAATCGCTTTCGGCAGACGATATGCTCTCGACCCTGACAGGCACAGTCGATCATGATTGATCCCGGCGAGACGCAAATTGCACAATTAGGCGCTCGGCTGTCCTGCCATTGCTCCCACCCGTGCGGTAGACCGTCACAACGTCCCGCCCATCGTCGTCAACGCGGCACTCGATCCGGGCACCGACGTTCCACCCTCGAATGTGCCCGCTAATTCCGCTACGCGCGTTGCCCTGTCGAGTTGCTGGGCCCCGAGCGCCTTGGATTGATGCGTAAAAGCGTGCCATTTCACGGCTCCTCCACTGTAACCATGTATGACAGCAGATTCGAACTCGTGCCATCGTCCCACGCGACAGAGAGCCCTTGTGGGATAATGGCTGTTACACAGCCACGTAGCGCCGTCTTAGCGTCGAGTGCGTCTTTGGCACGATTCTTATGGGAGTAGTCTCCGAGGCCGAGCCAGTAGTCGCGCGTGGGGCGCAACGCTGTTTCGCTGTAGCGCACGCGATCGCCGATCTTCATAGCTCAACCTTCCTCACCACGTACACGTGTCCCGAGCGCCCGTCAGGCTGCCCAAGGCCCGCGTAGGGACGTAGCTGGTTAGGAATGCGGCTGCAAGAGACGTGGTAGCCAGCCTGGCGCCACACCCGCGCTTGCTCGTCCCGCGCACGCTTCGCCTCTTCGTTGCTCGGGTAGTTGATACCCCAGTAGGTACGCTGATCACGATGGAGCATTAGCCCCTCCCTTGTCTGACCCTCGGCCAGCATCACAACATGCTTGGCACCGGCGCCGGCCGGCGGCATCGCCACAGTATTTGTCGGTCTGAGTGCCGCAGTAGTGGCAGCCACGCCGGCCCACACTGCAGGCTAGCCCGTGCTGGTGCAACCGATGTTTCATTTGTTCCTCCCCCACCGATTGTATGCTGCAATCGCTTGGCCATGTCCCCGAACCGCGTCAATGGGGATACGCCGGGTTGCACGGTTTCCATTCCAAGACCACCGAGACCATCCGCAGAAGCAGCGATGCAGGCCGGCATGATCTCCACAATCTCGGCAAACGAAGAGGGTGTCGTCAGGAGTAGCACAGTAAGGATTGAGTTCATAGACATGGACGTGCACAGTCGTAGCTAACCCCCTTTACCCACCATGTTAAGAAGCAAGTCTCATGCCTACGCTAAGTATGTGATAGTATTGATGCTCGTCTATGCCCATTGTTGCATGAACGCAACGTCAGCTATAGAACAGATTGGCTAACTCTGCATAGTCACACGCTAATATCTCGCTAGACAGGTAGTGCAATCGCGCAACACCTTATGACCCTCTATGTTGCATAAAAGCAACACCTCGACATGCCTAGATCATAAATCATCCGACAATCATCCGCCTACTTGACAGAATAGACTATTATCGGACCTCGGTGCGAGTTAGCTAACGATATCGAGCCCTTACAAGGCGCTATCACGCATCAACGGACGTTGTTGCATCTCGAGGTGGTCTATGCTGGTATATATTATATATTCTTATATCTTATATATGCGGCATGAGGCTTGCTAATGCATAATGTGTGCCAAATCGCGGAGTTAGCCGCTCCCCTCCCCTGGCCCCCCTTCAGCGCGGCGCTATCCCTCCCACCCTTCAGCGTCTAAACGCCTTCCCTGCTCGATTCAGCTCGCCTCATCGTAGTGAGGTTGAAAGGGTACGGTCTGGACTCGACTGGTCTACCGCTGTGGACTCCGCAGGCTCAGCTCGCCCTCTATGACGCACTGGGCTATAAGCGCGGTCACCCCGAGCAAGATCGGTTCTTGTTGGACTGGGAGAGACGGCTCCATGTCGTGATTTGCCCGCGCCGGTCCAGTAAGAGCTACACAGCCGCGAAGAAGGCGCTGCCGATCGTGTTGGGACGAGAAGCCCTCCCGGACGGCAGTGGTCCCAAACCCACTCGCACCTGGATCGTCGGGCCGACCTACGAACTGGCCGAGAAGGAGTTTCGCTACCTCTGGGACGACTTAATGCGTGTGGGCCCCAAGCTTGGCTGGCCCAAACCCGTACTGGCACGAGACTCGAAGAAGGGTGGCGATCTCTTCATTCTCACGGCATGGGGCAGTACGATTGTGGGCAAATCTGCCGATAAGCCCCAGTCGCTACTCGGTGAGGAAGTCGATTGCCTCATCATGTCGGAAGCGGCCACCATGCCAGCTGATGTGTGGTTTCGCTATCTTGAACCCACGCTCTCCACCACACAGGGCTATGCAATCTTCCCGACCACCCCCGATGCAGGAGCCTTATGGCTTCACGAGCTGTGGCTAAAGGGTCTCGGGGGTGACGAGCCTTCTATCGCCTCGTATACCTGGCCGGTCACCGGCAACCCGATCTATCCAGTCAAGGAATTTGACGAGAAGCGGCGTTTCTACGGAGAGGCGCATCCAGTCTTTCAAGAGCAATACCTGGGTCGATGGACCTTCTACTCGGGAACGGTGTATGGACACGATTTCGATCCTGCTCGCAACATCCGTGAGCCATTTCTCATCCCTCCCGAGTGGCGACGTATTCGTGGTATCGACTTCGGATACCGTGATCCCTTTGTGTGTCTTTGGTTTGCCGTCGCTGAGGATTCGTTGGAGCATAAAACCCAGAAGGGTGAACTGATCCTCTACCGCGAGTATTACCAGCAGGGTCGGGCGATGGCCGAACATGCCGAGATACTGCGGGGGCTCTCCAAAGATGAACGAATCCTCTACACCGTCGCCGACTCTTCAGAAGCTCAGAGTATCGCTGACCTTCGACGTTTGGGCGTTCCCGCCTTTGAAAGCAATCGAGACCGCCGAGCCGGGCGATTGTTGGTTGGTGACGCTTTCAGGACGGGCCGGCTCACACTGGTTCGCGGGGCCTGTCCAAATACAATCCGTGAGCTGTCATTCTATCGATGGGACAAAGACCGAGACAAAGAAGGTGCCAAGGAGCTGACTGTGGGAGACGATCACGCGATGGATGCGATGCGCTATGCGGTGATGAGTCGCCCGCAGCCGCGCACGCTGCTCGCTCGAACGCCCAAAGGCTCCTTTGCCTATGAGATGCAGATTCAGAAGATGGAACGTGAGCGGGCGGTCTGGCCCACGATGGCGCGATAGATGGCGACTCGTCTTCGTCTCAGCCAAGAGCGCGTCGATCGCTACAAAGACAACCTGACCCTCGCACACCAGCAGTTCGAGGCCGACGCCAAGCCGGTTATCGAGCGCATGACGAAGTACTTCCGTGGTGACCAGTGGCCGGCGGTTGGTAAGGATGCCTCGATCCCGCGTGTCGTAGCGAATCTGCTCTTCGCGGACGTGAAGGTCATGCTGCCGGTGCTCGCCCTTCGCAACCCCAAGGTCTTTGTCAAGCCAGTGGGCGCCACGGTGACGGTCCCGATGCCAGGACCGAACGGCAAGCCTGTCCCGACTGCCGCGCAGATCATCGACGGGAAGCCCGTGCCTGCCCTCGCGGCCGCACATGCCAAAGAGAACCTCATCAACTGGCGGTGGCGCGACCTCAAGCTCAACAAGCAGGTTCGCCGCTGCCTCGTAGACTCGCTGCTCGCCCCATTCGGCATCATGAAGTTCGGCTACACGATGCAGACCGAGAAGGTCGTCGCCGAGACCGATGAGCATGAGCTACTCGAAGTCAACGAGGCGATCAAGGGCGAGTCTCCCTTTGCGGTGCGGTGGAGTCCGCTTGACTTTCGTGTCGATCCCGAGGCGCGATATCCCGACCTCAGCGATGCCGGATGGATTGCGTTCGGTTGGCGCGCACGCCTAGACGATATCAAGCGGAACCCGCGCTACAAGAACACCCGCGACCTCCGCGCCACAGTCGAGATGAAGCTGGACTACAACGCGATCGGTGGCCCCGCACGCCAGTACGACAAGGTACGCGGACCAGCCGAAGACTTCCTGCGAGTCCAGCTCTGGGAAGTCTGGGACAAGCGTGAGGGCAAGCTCGTCACGCTCGCGGACGACCATGACAAGGTGCTCCAGTTCGATGATTGGCCGCTGAGCCACGAACACTTCCCAGCCGAGACGCTCGTCTTCACCGAGCACCCCGATTACCTCTACGGCCCGCCCGATCTCTACCAGGTCATCTACCAGCAGGACGCCTACAACGAGCTGTCCTCGATGATCCTCAACCACGTCAAGCGGTTCCTTCGCAAGTACGTGGCCGCACGAGGCGCCTTCGACGAGAAGGAGATGGCCAAGCTCGTCGCGCCGGTCGATGGCGTGGTGATTGAGTCGGATGCGAAGCTCACCGAGTCGATCATCCCGGTCCCCGACGCGGCGATCCCGGTGGACTGGTGGCAAGCGCGCGGGAACTTCCGTGAGGATCACGATCGCGTCTCGGGCATCGCGGACTTCATTCGAGGCGTGGCCGAGAAGGTCGATACCGCCACGGAAGCCTCGTTGCTTCAGTCCAACCTCAACGTGCGGACGAATGATAGTCGAGATATCGTCGAAGACTTCGCAGAGCGGGTCTCCAAGCAGCTTCTCATGATCGACGCCCAGACGGTCGATATACCAAAGGTGATCCCGGTCATTGGGCCAGACGGAGCCCTCGCACTCGGGCAATTCCTCAATATCCAGACCCGCGAGACGTTGCAGGCCGACACGGATGTCGAGGTCGAGATTGGCTCGATGCAGCCAATTAGCGAGCTGATCAAGAAGCAAGATGTGCTTCAGGTGTTCCAGCTTCTCCGCAACGATCCACTCGTTGACCAGTTTGCGCTTCGCAAGCAGCTCACTGATGCCTACAAGAGCACGATCCCAGGGCTCGACCGACTCTTCATCGAGCGGGATGTGTTCCAACAGGTCGCCCAGACGCTTCAAGCGCAGCAGGGTGGGCCCGCCGGCCCCGAGCCGCCCAAGGTGAGCATCAGCTTGAAGGGCGATCTCTCCCCGACGCTCGCGGCGGACCTCGCTGACGGGAGCCTCGATGGTGATACGTCAGGGCACCCGCCGGCTCCGTCTCCAGCCGCCATGAAGCCTCCTCCGACGGGCAAGGCGCCTACCAAGCCACCCACGCAGGCTCCCAGCCCCCTCACAGCCCGTCCACAGCCTCCTCCGATGAGTCCTCTTGGTCGTCGGCCTCAGCGCGGGGGCGTTCCGCCTCTACAGGTGCCGGGAACGGGTGAAGTGTAATGCCCATCTATGAAATGGCGTGCTCTGGCTGCCATACACGCATCGAAGTGCTCCGCGCCTCGTCGTGGACAGGCAACGAGCGGTGCCAGTGTGGCAGACTCATGCGGCGCCTGATCTCGATGCCGGCTGATATCAAGGCTGAGCTAACCCCCTACTATGATGATGGTCTTGGTATCAAGGTGGAGTCACGGCAGCAGAGGCGCCGCTACACCAAAGATCATGGATTGGAGTGTGTGGGATGATCGACTCGACGGACTACAGCAATTTTACTACTGCTGACAACATACATGGGTTTTCTATCACCACGAATCCTCCGGCAGCTCCCGTTGCTCCCGTTGTATGTCCAACCTGCCATCGATGCCCGACGTGCGGTACCCAAACCCCAAGACTTTATCTAAAGGCTCAGTTTCCTAAGCATGTTCCCGACGGAGATTACTTTTTCGTATGATGCACGCGATGCGCCGTAACCCCGCGTTAAGCGCCTTCCTGGCCCAGACGCCCGAGCATGAAGGCGGAATGCCCATGACGGCTCCACCCATGACGCCGCAGGGTGACCCGCTGGCGAATCCGCGCGGCACTCCCGCGCCATCCATGCCTACAATGAAGATGGGTCCGCCTGGCAACCCCTTCGAGACCGCGATGGTGGCGATGGCCCAGCTTCTCTCTGGTGTGGGTCGGCCGCGTGGGCTCACCAAGTACCTGAGGTCGTGATGCCGGCTACCTCACAAGCGCAACAGCGGTTCTTCGCCATTGCGGAACATAGCCCGAGTCTGCTGCGCGGCCCGATGCCGAAGATGACGAAGGCACAGATGCACGACTATGCCGCCACGCCGCGCAAGGGACTGCCGAAGCGTATCAAGCGGCCGCGTGGGGGGCTCAGTTCGCTCTTAGCGTCTCATTCCGAGAAGCGTTAGCGAATCCGTTCCTTCTTTTTCAGTTCTCCTTCACGCCTTCCGGTTAGTTATGCGGCGTCCCCTTCACGCCAAGCGTTCATTCTACGCCTCTGTTCACGGATCGTGAACACGAAAGGAACCTGAACATGCCCGAACTTGAATCCGCTGCCCCGCCACTTGCCGACGCGGGGCCCGGCACCACGCCAGCGTCAGGATATGCGAACCAAGTCCCTGCGGACTCGATCGCACCCAGACGCCCGGCTGGACAGCCAACAAGCGAGGCACCGACCACCGAACACTCCACGGAACCGTGGGACTCGGAACTCGGCTGGAAGACCCCTGACGATGCCAAGCGCGCCTACAAGGCGTTGCAGGCGGACTACACCCGCAAGTCTCAGACCCTCAAAGACCTCGGTGATGTAGACGCGCTTCGACAGGAGCGCGCCTTCATACAGCAGCTCCGCAGCGACCCAGAATTCCTCGCGTGGGCCGAGAAGCGCCTACAAGCGGAACAGACCGGTGTCACGGACCCTGACCCCGATACGCTCGAAGCCATCAAGATTGTCGAGCGCATTGCGGAAGCGAAGCTAGCTCCCCTCAAGGCCGAGGCGCTGAAGAACAGGTTTGAGTCGATCTCGCGGGAGATGGACAAGGCTCATGGTCCCGAGTGGACGAGCCACAAGGGCAAGATGCTCGAAATCCATCAGGGCGACATGCGAAAGGGCATCGTCTCTCCGATGTCGGAGGAGCGATTCGACCTCGATTACATGCAAGGGCTCTATGCTCGTGCAGTGGGGTCGGACCCTGAGTATGCCGCGAAAGCCTACGAAAAGCGACTTACTCAGAAGCAGTCTCAAGTCACGACTTCTGCTCCGGGGACCGCGCCCGCTGCGGTGGGGCACGGCAAGATAGCCTCGTTTGAAGATGCCTTCGCTGCGGCGAAGCGGGCTCACGGACTTACCTAACAGGAAGTAGCCTATGCCCGGTGTTTCTGAAACCAGAACACTCGATGCGGTCTTGTCCACGACTCTCGCAAACTACCGCGAGAAGCTCATGGACAA
>ERZ1292632.908-Hain-H43-01um-R2-908-length-31659-cov-9_pt1 | contig 31659 bp, 39 predicted proteins | sample MGYA00564407_ERZ1292632 | MGnify/ENA primary metagenome ERZ1292632 (study PRJEB36523, sample SAMEA6512637) | groundwater metagenome | collected 2019-01-08 | study: AquaDiva: Metagenomics assemblies of 32 groundwater samples | reverse complement strand
CTTGAGGTCTCTGTATTACCGCTACTGCTGGCACAGAGTTAGTAACCTCTTATTCTTTAGGTACTCTCATCTAAATTGCTCCCTAAAAAAAGCGGTTTACGACCCAAAGGCCTTCATCCCGCACGCGGCGTCGCTCCATCAGACTTTCGTCCATTGTGGAATATTCTCGACTGCAGCCACCCGTAGGTGTTTGGACAGTGTCTCAGTTCCAATGTTGGGGGTCATGCTCTCACACCCCCTACCCGTCATTGCCTTGGTGAGCTATTACCTCACCAACTAGCTGATAGGGCACAGGCTTCTCCTCAAGCGATAAATCTTTACTCCGTAGAGACTATCGTGCATTGTCCCGGATTTCTCCGGATTATTCACGACTCGAGGGAAAATTCCTATGTATTACGAACCCGTTTGCCAAGGGTCTAAACCCTTTCGACTTGCATGCCTTATCCACGCCGCCAGCGTTCATCCTGAGCCAGGATCAAACTCTCATAAAAGAAGAATGAGATGGTTACCTTTCTACTGCTTCTCGGTAGAAAGGCATTCTTTCGAAAAAGAATGTCTCGGTTTTTGGTAGCCTTCCGAAGAATGACTACCGATTTAGAAGAGGATCTCCGTCTTGTACCCTGATCTTCCGAAGAAGATCAAGATTAGGACTAACCACAAAAAATTGTGATTGTTTATTGTATTGTGGCTCGGTTGTTAAAAAACTTGTACAGGTTTTTATGAAAACTCTGAAAAACAAAGAGAAACAAAAGCAATCCGATTTGATTCAAGATTGCTTATCTAGTATAGATAAGTTATAGAGGCTTGTCAAGGCCACAGATCCGCCTTCCAAACCCTCCCAAAAATCCCCTCTTTTTGCCTTGACGAAAAGGCAGAATTTCGGTATAGTTTGGGGTCAGTTTCGTAGCTTAACAACCTGAAATCTTGGAGAACATCCCATGGTTATCCCCGGAACACCCGCACAACAATTCCTTACGGGAATAGGGCTCTTGGTCCTGTTTCTCGTCGCGATCGCATGTGCGGTCATCTCGGCGATCAGCGGAAACTGGATCGGTTTCGGCCTTCTCCTTGTGGCAGCAGCCCTCCTCTTTGTGGCCGCATGCTCCATCCTCATCATCGCCGCCTTCAACAACCGCTCCGTCTCAGACGAAGAGGAAGCTGAAGCGGCCTATGACGCAGACTTCATCTCGCCTCATCAGACATCCTGAAAGGAGAACCCGTGCACGCCACTGGCACTCGCCAAAGTCTTCTAGGACATCTACGCCCTCGACACCCCAAACTCAAGATGGCGCTCATGCTCCTGGGGAGCGCGCTTCTCACAATGGTCATCATGATCACCTGTGTGATCTTCGAGCTCTTTAGGATCACAGGTGCCCTCTTCGTCCTGGAACTGCTTATCCTTTCGGCAAGCGTCGACTTCCTGCGCGAATTCATCAAGGAACGAGCCAAAGAAAACGACGCTCTACCCTACGACGCGCATTTCCTCCCAGGAGAAACCGACGACTAAAGCACTTCAAACAAGAGAGGTGACCTATGAGAAAAAAAGAGTTTGAAACTCTGATGAATAGGTTCACCTACAGCGCTCTTGGATTCACACTCCTCGCTGTCGGAGCTTTCATCGGAGCAGTAACCTTTGCTCAAAATGACATCCCAAAGCTCGCGTATTTCTGCTTCGGCTGCGCAAAAGGAGCAATGATTTGGAGTTTAATACTCGGCGGATTCACTGCCGTTCATGCGTTCAACAACAAATAAGGTGAACTATGAGTAAAATTACCCGCCCCAGTACACCTCGGAAAATTTCCTGGATCGGCGTCTCGCTCTTCATGGCAGGCATCGCTACGGGCTACCGCTGGTACTATCTCCGACATCAACTCCATCAGGACTGGAATGCCGAAATCGTCCTCTGGGCCATCGGCACCTTCATCCTCGGAGTCACTGGATTCGCCATCGTCATCCTCAGTATCATGGCAAAGGCTGGAGTTGGCGCTGGTCCGTCCGACGGCTAGACTACGGAAAAGGAGGAAACGTCATGAGTGAAAAAAGTAAGCGAGGTTTGACCTGCCTCATCATCGCGGTCATCCTGTCGGGCCTAGCCTACGGCATAGACGGGGATCGTATCTTCACCGAAGTAAGCGTCACCTTCTTGGTCGCCATTGTCTTCGCGATCATCGGGAGCGCCCTCTTCATAAGCGGGATCTTCGATCCCAGAAAGGAAGTCGACCATCATGAACCAGAATAACGGACCCGGACTCCTTCCAGACAGACGCTTTGTTCTGTCGGACGTCGGCGTCGTCATGTGGTGCTACAACTGCTGCACGGCGGCGAGTTCCTTTCCTCAGGTGTGCGCCGTGGCCCTTCGTTGGACCGGCGTGGGTCTGGGGATCGGGGCCTTTGTCATCGGGTGCAAAATCCTCGATGGCTGGGAGGTGATCTTCGGCAATCCCCGCACCTCAAAAAAAGAGAAAGAGTCGTGACCCGCTTTTCCCTTTGGGTCGGGATCGCGACCGCCGCTATCGGCCTCCTCTTTATGGCCTCAAGCTTCCTCAATGGAAACTTTGGCTACTTCTTGGTCGGCTTTGTTCCGTTTTGTCTTGGCGTCTGGTGCGCCTGGCCGAGCGGAGCAAAACTCCCTTGGAGAAAAAGAAAATGAGGCCTTCACGAAAGACCTCTCTCTTCCCCACTGCTGCTTGCGCGCATCGTCGCCCAAGCAGCTTTTTTATTTCTGAAAAAATACCCTCAAAATCGAAAGTATCCTCCGCTATTTCAAACGATTATTTATGAAAAGAAGAGCAAGTACAGGAACCACGAGCCAAAACACTACTGCGAGAGGAGAAGCGAAATAACTATACGCTGTAACAGAAATGAGATCGAGCGCTACCTTTTTCGGAAGAAAAGTGAGCACAGAACTCACTATCATTCCGGTCACCAGAATACTCATCACAAACATGCGCCAAAAGAAATCAGTAGCAGCGGTTGATATATGAAGATCAAACAATCTCTTATCAATCATGGTCAAAAACAAGAGAAGGGCCATAAAGGCTCCTGCTGGTGCATACGGAGAAAATTCAAGAAACTTTTCCGGGATAACACTAATGATTGCCAAAGAAATATAGACATTGATGAGCATACTTACGAGCTTGAAACGCCCGAAGAGAAACCCAAGGCCAAGACTCATACCAATAAAAAGAAGGAGAAGCGAAAAATCACCTGTAATTTTGTCCGGGAGATTGAGAGTATCAAAAAATTTCCTGAAGGCTTCCATAGGCTTCGTATCTTTCAAGGGTCCTTTCCTCAAGTGTAAGGGTTCGAAACCTCTCTGTCAAAAGGCTACGAGGCTTAAAAAAGGGATTTTTCTCCCGTGACGAGTGTTCTTCTTTAGAGTATACTAGGTGCATACTCAATTCTCTATGCAGAAGCTCCGACCATTTATATTCTGGCTTTTCTGTGGCCTCTTTTTTCTTACGGTTACTTCGGTAATTCTCTATGCCTTTGGCTACCGATTCAGCCTGGATCGGGGTATTTTTATTTACACTGGATCAGTCACAATCAAAGCCAATCCTCAGGATATCCAAATAAGTGTTGATAATGAAGTCGTCCCAAAGAAACGCCTGGGACTTCTCAATAATTCTTTCCACATTGCTGGCCTCACTCCAGGTGAACACTTTATCGAGGTAACCGCTCCGAGCTACAATACCTGGCAAAAAAAAGTAGTGGTTGAGAGTGGTCGTTCCACTGAATTTTGGAACGTTCTTCTTTCAAAGAATGATCCGGCGCTCGAGACGCTTCCAAAAACAGCATTTGCCACTCGCCTGTTTCCTTCACCACGAAACAACGAAATGGCTATCGTCAAAAAAAATGGGACCGAACTGACCGTAGATATTACGGATACTCGTGACGGATCAGGTGAACAAATATTCTCTCTCCAAAATGCTGATCTGTTACCTGAGGGTGAAGGAAATATTGAATGGTCTCCGGATGGGTCATTTCTTCTTATTCCCCTTTTAGAAAACAAAGAGTATCGTTATTTCCTCGTGGATCGAAAGACAAAAGAAGCAAAACTCCTTGATGTACTTAATCAAAATACAAATACTTCCAAGTACCCTCGCTGGGATCCGGCAGCCCGAGACTTTCTCTTTTATATAAATGGACAAGCCCTCTTTCATATTGATACCGTCAATCCTCTTGCTCCTCCTCTTTTAACCAAAGAAAATATCCGGGCCTACGATATTTCAAGTTCTTCCATATACTACCTGAGTCAAGAAAATGGCATTGTCTATCGTGCACCCGCCGATAACCAAGAAAGCGGAGCGATCCAAATTACTACAGAACCTATAGCGTTGGATCCTGACGGAACATATACCCTCATTGTGTATGATGAGAAAAGACTCGCTTTGTTTGAAAGGAAAAAGGGACAGCTCTTCGTCTTTAATAACGCCGCTGAAACAGGGCCAGTGGGACTCAAAGAGCTCCTTCCAAGTGGCGTTAAAGGCATGCAGTTTTCTGATGACGGAAAGAAACTCCTCTATTTTACCGACAACGAGATTTCCACCTACTTCCTTCGCGAATGGGAAGTTCAGCCAATACGAGAACCAGACACTACTACACAAATCGCTCGCTTCTCAACACCCATAAAAAATGTACAGTGGACGAAAGATTATGAACACGTCCTCTTCTCTCTCAATGGAAACGTAAAGATTATCGAGCTTGATAATAGAGACCGACGTAATCTTTTGGATCTCATAACATTTCCTACTCCGGTTACCCAAGTTGTCTCACGCTTCGGAGAAAACCGTATTTACTTTGTGAATACTGATAACCAAAACAAAGAAAGTGTTTCCGTCATTGCATTCCCTGAAGCACCGAATCTCTTTGGTTTCCGCTAAAAGAAAAAAGAAATGAAAAACGGCGCTCGATATTCTTCGAGTCGCCGTTCTTTTCTTTCGTCCTTTGGACGATTATTGTTTCGGCCTAAGCCGCTTGCTGATGCTTTGCTTCCGCAAGAAGGGGCCACACCGTGACCGCCGCAATCGCGAACTGGAAACCATCAGGAATCTTCCCCGATCCCGGACACCGACGACCTCCCGTGAGCATCATGTGCTCCACATAGAGATAATCATCCGGATCTTCTTCCTCGCCTAAGCCGAGTGGCTTGGCGAGAGGATTTCGGATGAGAGCGATCGATTTCTGATCACACTCTCCGCATCCACAATGCAATGTTCTCATTTGTAACGCCCCTCAAAAGATTGCACTCTTCGGTATTTTTTATTCTCTACCGAGACACCATAATAGCACATTTTATGAAAAATGTCAATACAGTGCCAAAAATAAGAGTCTCCTGCAATACTCCTTCTAAAAAAGAAAACGACGGCCCGAGCATTGCTCAAGTCCGTCGCTATTCCTTGTTTTGTCCCCTACCCTTCTTTGAGGGCAGTTAGGCGGCCGCGAGGGCCCTTTCAGGAAGCCTGAGGCTCATCGAGGAGAACACCGAGCCCAGCGTCGTGTAAGGCTGGGACGCGATCTCTTCGGGAGTTTTCATCCTCCGGATAATTCTTCCACCGAAACACGGCGACCCGTTGATGGGAGAGTTGTGCGGGGCAAGCGTGTACGCATCCTCGCTCTCTTCCGTCGCAGGAGTAATCCGCGCGCAGTGCGGGCAGTAATAGTGCAGTCCTTCCATTCAGACTCCTCTTCTCTGTCGAAAAACTCCAAAAACTAAAAAAGGCTTGCCCCTATAATGCCACTTCTTGATCGGTCAGTCAAGAGTACAGAAATAACAAAAACCCCTCCAATTTGGAGGGGTAGGAAGTTTCGAAAGTTTAACGCTTTGACCATTGTGGACTCTTGCGAGCCTTTTTCAGTCCTGGTTTCTTACGTTCAACAGAACGAGCATCACGAGTCAGGAATCCACCTGCTTTCAATACTGGACGAAGAAGTGCATCATGCTTTATCAGCGCACGAGCAACCGCAAGCTTGGCAGCGTCAGACTGTCCATGGAGACCACCTCCTTGAACATGAATCGAAACAAAGAATTTTTCCTCAAGGCCAGTTGCTCGAAGAGGAGCACTGATGTTCGCTTCCAAAGCAACGGTGCCGAAATATTCTTTTGCAGCACGAGTGTTTACGATAACACCATTTTCCTTTGCTTTTCCAGCAACATACAGACGCACCTGAGCACTCGCCGTCTTACGACGACCAACAGCATAGACGTAACGATCAGCAGCCGAAACAGCCTTCTTCTTTGCTGGGGCCTTTGGAGCCTTTACCTCTACAGCTTCTTCTTTCTTTGTAACAGTTTTCTTGGTTGCCATAATTATTCGTGAGTGACATGAATAGTCTTGTGATCGTGTTCTGCTCCTTTATATACGCGCAGACGAGTCAACATTCTATCGCGTAGTTTATTCTTTGGAAGCATATTGTAGACCGCCTGATGAATAACCTTACGAGAATCCTTCTTAATCTGGTCTTCGAGAGTAATAGAAGTAATTCCTCCTGGATATCCGCTGAAACGATGATATACTTTGGCTTCGCGCTTGTTTCCTGTTACATCAATCTTGTCAGCATTGATGATAACAACAAAGTCTCCTCCGTCGATATGTGGAGCAAAGTTCACTTTGCGCTTTCCCATAAGAAGAGTAGCAGTCTCCGTAGCGAGGCGCCCCAAAATCTTTCCTTGCGCATCAAACAGATGATATTCTCTATCAACTCTCTGCTTCTTCTTGGTAGTTACTTTTTTCACTTCAGCCATATCTTTAGACAAATTCAATAATAGCCATCCGAGCAGAATCACTCTTACGCGGATCGAGCTTGATAACGCGGACAAACCCACTGTTACGTCCTTCGAAACGAGTTACAAATTCCCCGAGGAGCTTCTTCACGGCAACAACTGGGATTTCTTTGTACAATTCACGAATCATAGAAAGACGACGAGTCTCGTCAGAACTTGCTACTTTCGCTTTATTTACAATCTGATCAATAAAGTTCTTTACTTCCTTGGCCTTCGCCTCAGTTGTAGTAATTCGCTCATGAAGAATCAGGCTCCCAAGGAGGGTCCGAATCAATGCTCTTCGTTGGTTACGAGTCCTACTGAGGACGCGTCCGGTCTTTCTGTGCTTCATAAGGGATTTCTAGAACGTTTTCTTATTCAGTCTCTTCAGTAACAACTTTCTTTTTGCGAGTCTTCTTTGGAGCTTCTTCCTCTCCTGCTTCTTCTACAACAGCATCAGCTACTACTCCTTCTTCGATCACCTCTGCTTCGAGAGCTTCGAGTGCCAAGAGAGAAGAGAACTGTCCAACGAGGATATCAACGCTCTTCTGGAATACTTCCTGTGGAGTCATACTTCCGTCAGTTACCACTTCGAGAGTGATTTTGTCATAGTCAGTACGCTTTCCAACACGCATGTTCTCTACCTCGTAGTTCACACGCTTCACTGGTGTGTAGATAGAATCAATAGCGATAACACCGATCTCACGCTCTTCGCGATCACGCTGTTCAGCTGGAACGTATCCAATACCATTATCAATTTCGAGTTCGATTTCGAGTTCAGTCTTCTTGTCAGTAATAGTTGCAATCACCTTATCAGGGTTTACAACTTCTACTGAAGCGTTGGTCTTGATAGCGGCAGCTGTTACTGGTCCTTCTCCTTTGCTTTTGAGAGTTACCTTTACTGGTTCCTCAGAATGAAGACGGAAACGAACCTGCTTGAGGTTGAGGATAATCTGCACAACGTCTTCCATCACACCAGGGATTGTTGAGAATTCATGAGAAACTCCCGTGATCTTTACTGATTTGATAGCAGCTCCTTCAAGAGAAGAAAGGAGTACGCGACGCAAAGCGTTTCCAAGCGTCGTACCATATCCAGGGTTGCAACCGAGGATTTCAAACTTCCCGTGGTTTTCACCAAGAGAGGTGTACTTTGGGGCCTGAGGTGAAGTTATCTTGTACATACCATTTGTTGGCTTCGAATGAGCAGCGGGACCTGTTGTTCTTGCGCTATTCACCGGAAGCAATTAATGAGGTAAAACGAATTATTTAGAGTAATATTCGACGACCATCTGTGGATCCACATTCACTCCGACATCTTCACGAGCCGGAAGCGCAATGACTTTTCCTTCAAACTTGTCAGCGTTCAGTTCGAGCCAGTGTGGAACGTCTTTCTTATTCTTCAACACTTCCATCAAATTCTTGAAATAGGTTTTCTGTTGTTTGTTTGGCTTCGTTGCAATAACATCTCCTACCTTGATTTCCATAGAAGCAACGTTGGCACGCTTTCCGTTTACGGTAAACATGTTGTGTCCTACCAACTGACGAGCCTGAGAACGAGATGTTCCAAATCCGAGACGGTAGACAACGTTATCCAAACGGCGTTCCAAGCGGGAAAGCAACTGATCACCAGTGATTCCTGAAAGCTTTTCAGCTTCAGCAAAGTGGTTACGGAACTGACGCTCAAGCACTCCGTAAAGACGCTTAATCTTCTGTTTCATAGCCAATTGTCGGCCGAATTCACTTCCACCACGACTTGGACTCTTTCCGTGTACTCCAGGAGCATACGGACGGCGCACCATAGCACACTTTGCAGAAAGACAACGGTCTCCCTTCAAAAAGAGTTTTTCGCCAGCGCGGCGACAGAGTTTACATTTATCAGTGTATTTTGCCATAGTTCTCTATAGTGTGTCTTAAATGCGACGTGGACGACGTGGACGACAGCCGTTGTGTGGGATTGGAGTTGTGTCTTTAATCGCAGTCAAAGTAAATCCATTGTTTGAAAGAGCACGGATAGAAGCCTCGCGACCGGATCCAACTCCCTTTACAAACACTTCCAATTCTTGAACACCGAATTTCTTTACCTTTTCAGTCAAATCAGCTACCACCTGTGTTGCGGCGTACGGAGTAGACTTCTTGGCACCCTTGAATCCCATATGACCAGAAGTTGACCATCCCAACACTCCACCATTCATATCAGAAATAGTAATGATCGTGTTGTTGTAGGTACACTGAATATTGGCGCGTCCTTTGAGGATTTGCTTCTTCAGTTTCTTTTTCTTCTTACTCGCAGCTGTTTCTTCTTTCGAATCAGCAGCCGAAACAGAAGTCTCTTCAGTTACTACTGGAGCCTCTACTGCTTCCTCGGTTGTCTTTTTTACTTCGCTCATATTGGAAATCCGGATTAGGTCTTGCTATCTGACTTCTTACGTCCACTACCCATGGTCTTACGAACGTTTCCACGGAGAGTTCGGGTATTGGTCTTGGTACGCTGTCCACGGGATGGGAGACCCTTTTGGTGACGGGATCCGCGGTAGCTTCCAATTTCTTTAAGACGCTTGATGTTTTGCTTTACTTGGTGACGAAGTTCTCCTTCAACGCGATACTTCTTCTCAACACCTTCACGAAGACGGTTTGCTTCATCATCAGTCAAATCTTTGACACGAGTATCTCGGCTGATGTCGAGCTCATCAAGAATTTTCTGGCTGGTCGTAAGACCAATACCATAAATATAGGTGAGAGAGATCTCAACTCGTTTGTTATCAGGGATGTTTACTCCAGCAATTCTTACCATAAAATATATTTCTCTCTATTTAGCCCTGACGCTGTTTATGCTTCGGGGTCGTGCAGATAACGTACACTCGACCGCGACGGCGGACGATTTTGCAGTGTGCGCAGATTTTTTTTACAGAGGCCCGGACTTTCATAGCAAAACTTGGATGGGATATTATTTCAAACGCTGTACAACGCGACCTTTCGAGAGGTCGTAAGGACTCATCTCGACGATAACGCGGTCTCCTGGTAGAAGACGAATATAGTGGACTCGCATCTTACCAGATATATGTGCGAGTACCTCGTGACCATTATCGAGACGGACGCGAAAAGTAGTGCTCGGAAGTGTTTCTAATACTTCACCCTCTACTCGAATCAGTTCCTTGTTGTTGGCCATATTGTACTTCTTTGCTTGAGGTATACTTTTTATTTACCGAGATGTCTTTAGCAACAAAAAAACAGAGGAGGTTGGTTTTTTTGAGAGCAATCAATCCTCAATCGTGAATCTCGGCTGTTGCAATACCCTCTTGCTCAGATCTATGCAGTTTTTCAAAATGTAGTTAGTATTGTAGCAGATGTCCTTTTTTTGTCAACTCCCGAGGATGAGACTATTTCCCGTAACGGCGCCCTCGGTTACTATAATCCAAAATTGCCTCCCCTAAGGCTGTCACATCGAAGTCCGGATACAGCTTTTCTGAGAAATACAGCTGACTATTGGCTATATCCCACATCATAAATCCAGCGGATAAATGAGGCTCCCCTCCGGTACGAATCAGGAGGTCTACAGGAGGCAGATCCTTGGTCATAAGCGCTCCCTTGATCATCTCGTCGGTAATCTTGGTACCTTCTGGAACCGTATCAGCAATATGCTGAATAGCCTGCTTCATATCATCGTCCCCACTGTAGGCAAGGAAAAAATTCAAAAAGCACTGATCATGATCCTTGGTTGCCTCGAGTATCTTGTACAAAATATTCTTGAGACTACTTGGAAACTGCTCTTCCCAATGCCCAATAAACCGAACCTTCACCTTGTCCTTGTAAATGTCTTCCCCTTCAAGAAGTTCTGTAAAATACTGCTCATAAATTCGTAAGAGAGCCTGACTTTCTGGAAGAGGACGTTTGGTAAGGTTTTCAATCGATGATCCCCAAAAAGAAATCTCTTGTACTCCAAGGCGCCTGGCCTCACGAACCAACGATTCGGTATTCTTGGCTCCGGCTTCATGACCTTCCCAGGGTTTTTGTCCGCGAGCAGTAGCAAACCGACGATTCCCATCGGGAATAATAACAACGTGTTTTGGAAGCAGTTCTGGCTGAATCATTATTTCTGACATAGGGTTAGTGTTCACGATGCATCATATATTCCGCAACAGCTCCTAAAAACTCATAGGCTTCTGGAACCAAGCTTTCTTTCATCTTTTCTAAGGCTACCTTTCCTTTTTCTATCAGTACCTCAGCTTCCTTCTCACAGCTTTCCAAGGCTCCTGTTTCTCGTAAAAGGGTACGGAATTCTTCTATTTCTTTCTCCTGTAAGGCTTCCCCTAGGGAAAGAATATGCTTTAAGCGTTTCTTCTGATCTTCAGTTCCGTTCCGGAGAGCCCGAGAAACCAAGAGCGTAATCTTCCCTTCTTGAATATCCGATCCTACCGGCTTTCCAATAACCTTCTCCGATCCAAAAATGCCCAAAATATCATCTTGGATTTGAAAAGCTACTCCCAAAGGAAGGGAATAGTCCGAAAGATCTTTGAGAAGTTCTTTTGAAGCTCCGCCCAAGATAGCCCCTAAATGCAGTGGGCCTTCTACGGTATACTTTGCTGTTTTGTTATGGTACATCTGGAGAATTTCTTGTTCAGTGGCTTCTCCCTTGTATTCCATATAAATATCCCGAGCCTGGCCCACAACGGTATAGGCAACAATATTCTGCAAACAAGAAAGCGCTTCAAAAACTCTTTCTTTTTCAAATCCTGATTTAAAGATCACATCATTCCCAAAAGCATAGAGCATATCGCCCATAATGATGGCGATAGAATTTCCAAAGTGCTCCGTATCCATCTGTGGGAAAAATTTCTTTCCGAAATCAGCATAGCGCTTGTGGAGTGTCGGCACACCATGGCGCATCTCGTCACGATCAATGATGTCGTCGTGCACCAAAAGGAAGGCGTGGATCAGTTCAACACTAACAGTGGTATCCAAAATACGCTCTTTGTCTGTGCCTCCGGCTCCGATATACCCGTAGTACATAAAGGCAGCTCGCAGACGCTTCCCTCCAGCTAACACAAGGTCCCGGCAGTGCCCGAGTGCTTCTGCTACAAGCTCGTCCTCTTTGAGGGCTGTTTGAAGCATGGTATCAAAATACGCCTCAATTTTTGGATCGAGGCGGCCCTTAAAACCTTTCAATTCGTCTTTAATCTGCATACAACGGGAGCGAATAAAAATCGTGCGCAATGGCGCGAGTATAGCATGAAAAGAGACTCAAAAACAAGGGCTAAAAACTCAAAAAACGCTCATAGTGATCGTACAGTGAACCAGTTGCTTTCAGGTCCCGAGCGTTGTATCTGGCAATATCGCGACTCATTCCTTTCTGAAAAAGCTCTTTGACGTTATCACCGTGCACGCCTTGAATTTTTGGACTCTCAATTCCAAAGGCGCGACACCAGAGATGAAGACTCCCCTTGCGCCTGAGTGCTCCATAAAATGACAACTGATCCAAAAGATCAATGTGCCTGGAATGCCCTGGCTGATAATTCAAATATCGATTGGCAAGCAAATTCTTTGATGGCCGAATACCGTGAATCGCCGAACGAATCATAAGATACGGCACATCAAATCCACGCCCATTGAAACTTACGAACGTATCATACTTCAAAGCAACTTCCCAAAACTTCTGAAGCATTTCTTTTTCTTCCATCACTTCAAACTTGAATCCCTCTTCTTCAAAGTTTTCTTCTTTTTTCTTTGGTGAGGATTGAAAATACACCGCGCCTTTGGCTCGTTCACAATCATAAATGCCAATAGCCACAATTTGTCCGGTTAGCGGTGAAAACCCAAGGCTCTCTTTTAAATCAGCCAGCGCTGCTGTATACCCTTCACCACTTTCGGATTCACGCTTAATCCAACGCGTAAGCGTCTCTTGTGTCATTTCGTCGAGGTCTTCAAAATCATCCCCGACGGTTTCAATATCAAAAACGAGTGTTGCCATACCACTAGTATATCGTAGAACGAAGAGAGAAAACAACTAAAGAAAAAGCCCGCGCCCAAGAAAGAATCTTGGGACACGGGCAGTTGTGAGCCGGCGTAGCGGCGAAGTTTCTAGTAGGGTCAGTCCGCGACTTCGAGGCGACCCAAGATGGTGCGGACCACTTGATCGCCACGCTGATTGCGGAGCTCGAGCGTCATGGTGTCGCCCAGATGGCCGAACGCCTCTTCCGGATCACCCAGAGTGTCCGGGATGTCGCCGAAGTCCTTCTTGGCCGAAAGGCGAAGGACGATGACGCCCGACGGCCTTTCCGGCTGTCGGACCGGCTGTCGAGGTTTCGGGCTCGTGACTCGCGCCGGAGCACGCATCGTTTGCCTGGGCTGGAGGAAGGCGGGCTTGGGATCATCTTCCCCCTTCCTGGCGAGTTTCTCCGCCAGGTCGGCGAAGGGTCGTCCACAGGCCGCAGGGTCGACGGGGTCCATCATGCGCCCCCTGTTGCGACGATGTTCGTCGCGAAACTTGCTCCGTTCTTCTTGAACGCTCATCTTCTTTCACCCTTCTTGATAAGAGGCTCTTTGGCCCTCTGTTTTGGGATCATTCCCACTAGAACTCAATTTTTAAGCAACTCTATATTATACTCCTTTTTACCCTATTTGTCAACAAGAAAAAGGCCTTTCCAGGCCCCTACTTCCCTCTTTCCTTATGCAAGGATGATTTCCCCTATTTTTGCCCGAAAGGCATTGATAGCCTCGGAATTATCAGGACGATGCGGGTAGATACGATTCGAAAGAATGATATAGGCTACCTCTTTTTCTACATCCACTACACACAAAGTCCCCGTGAAACCTGTTTTACCAAATGTATGCTCACCTGCATACTTTCCCATAAATCGTGGTTGATTGAGCTCAAAGCCAAGTCCAGTAAAATCATCCAGTTCAGGAATCTGATTTGATCCCATCATCTCTACAATTTCCCGGGAAAAATATTTCTTTCCATTGAATTCACCTTCATGCAAAAGTACTTCCAGAAAGTTCAAAATATCTCCGGCAGCAGAGAATACTCCGGCATGTCCCATAATCTTCCCGTCTCTTTTACAAATATAAGCACTCTCATCATGCACAACACCATGTACCAATCCTCTCCAGTCATCAATTTCCGTAGGCACTATTTCTTCTTTCGAAAATTTTTCTGGATAAAAGGTAGTTCGAGTCATGTTAAGTGGATGAAAAAAATACTCGTCCGCAAGAGCATCAAGCGTAGCACCCATTATTTTTTCAACGACAAGACCGAGAAGTGCTGCCGGTATGTTTGTGTATTTAAAAGCCTCTCCGGGACGCTTTTCAAAGTCGTGCGTATAGAGGACTCTAAGAAGATCTTCTGAACTTCTCTTGTGTAAAGATGCCTGATCCGAACTCCCATCCACTGCCGAAGCGAGACCATAGCCGTCGAGTGTGTACGTCAGCAGGTGCTTGATCAAAACATTTTCTCGATCAGAGTTTTGAAATTCTGGGAGATACTCGATAAGCTTATCTGTGAGTTTCAATTTCCCCTGATCAATCAACATGAGTGCCAAACTTGCTGTCGGAAGAGACTTCGTAAGAGACGCGAGATCGTACATTGTATCCTCTTTCACTTCTAACGCCTCTTTTTCATAGGTAAATTTCCCGAAAGGAAAAATATGTCTTTCGCCACTTCTTTTTACGACACCAATAACACAGCCAGGAAATACCCGCTGTATAATCGCTTTTTCAGATTGCTCTCGGATACGTTTTTCCATAGAATACTCACTTCTCTTCTTTTATTAAACTCTGAAAAGAAAAAACCCGCCAGTGTCACGTGGACACTGTGCGGGCAAGATGTTGATTGTGGCCTGAGGGTCAGGCTCTTACTTTTCTCAGAAGGACTTCGAGGTCACGGTTCAATCCCGCGTCCTCTTCTTTTAGCCCCTCGATACGGCGGACGGCGTGCAGGACCGTGGTGTGGTCACGCCCCCCAAAACGCCTGCCGATATCGGGAAGCGAACGGGTTGTTACCTGCTTCGCAATCCACATAGCGACTTGGCGCGGACGAGCCACTACACGCGCTCGGCGTTCCGAAATCAGATCCGCTTGCTTCAGCTGATAGTGTTCGCACACCACCTTCTGGATATGATCCACGGTCACTCGTCTCTCCGAAAGTCCGATGTGCTGACGAAGAAAAGCCTGCGCTTCTTCCACGGTCAACGCCACCTCTCTTCCAGCAATACGAGCTACGAGAGTCAGAAGCGCGCCCTCCAACTCGCGTATAGAATCAGTGAACCGCTCGGCCAGGAATCGGAGGACTTCCAGTGACACCGTGACCGGCTCAGCACCCTGCGAGGCCAACACGAGGAGCTTACGCTCCAAGATTGCAACTCGAAGAGAGAGCGGCGCCGGGTCGATACCACAAACCACTCCCGAAGCGAGATAGGAACGGAGGCGAGAATCAATCTCGAAGAGTTCTCTCGGTTCGCGTTCGGACGACAGAAGCACCCTCTCGCAACCATCACTCACCACCGTGATAAGCATCTCGAGAAGCTCGGGCCGTTCGACTGACTTGAGCGCCACACGATGCACGTCATCAATCAACAAGAGGTCTGCCGCCCGAAGCTCCTTATAAAAAGTTGGAAGAGAAGCTTCCCTCCGATGCTGTTCAAATCCTGTAAGGAAACGCTCCGCCGTAAAATACAGTGCCCTCCTTTCAGGAAACAAACGCTCCGCCTCCTCTTTGGTTGCGGAAAGGAGGTGTGTTTTCCCAAAGCCATAGGGGGCATGCAGGATGATCGGGTTTTGACCCATATTCTCCCCTGCCGCCGCCCGCTTGGCCATCTGGTGAGCAAATTCGTTGCTCGGACCAGTCACAAACGTATCAAACGTCAAAGGATGTTGAGCCATTTTGGAATCCTACTTTTGCTGTTTCGATGAAGCTCCTTTGTCAGAGCAAAAAACGCACGTCCATACTTTGAAAGAACGAAGTGGCACTCTAAAACAAAAATGGCTAGAAGTCAATATAAAAAAATAAAAGACATCCGATTCCCCTTGAATAAAAACAAAGGATTGAAGAAAAAATCTTCAATCCTTTGTTTACTTGTAGCCTCAAGGGGAATCGGACCCCTGTTTTCTCCGTGAGAGGGAGATGTCCTAGCCGCTAGACGATGAGGCCATTTTTGCAGGGGAAGAAGGAATCGAACCCTCGTATCCGGTTTTGGAGACCGACGTTCTGCCACTGAACTATTCCCCCAGCCTTTTCACTAATCCTTTATAGGCTGATCCAAATTCTTTCAAATTCTTTTCTCTTGTTAGGGCGCTCTTTTTAAATCTGTAAGCCTCATAATATACGAGATCCAATGGCCTACGATTCTTTGTGGAAATAACTCTTCCGCTACTATGCTCAACTATCCTCCTTTTTAAATCATCCGTACTCCCAATATACAACTTACCATCTTTCTTACTCTGTAATAAATATACGTAATGCATATCTTTGAAGGAATCGCCCCGCCATTCGCGAATGGCGGGGTTGGAGACCGACGTTCTGCCACTGAACTATTCCCCCAATTTCCAAAACCCCGCCTTACGGCGGGGAAACTTATTTGCTCTCGTTATGAGTCGTATTCTTCATACAGAAGCGGCAATACTTCGAAAGTGCAAGCTTTTCCTTTACTTTCTTCTTGTTACGCTTGGTGTAATGGGTAATACGGGCACAAGTTCCGCATTTGAGTTTTACCATCGTGTCCTTAATTTGTCCCATATTCTCGCACTGATTTACTTACAAAAAAGCTTTTTTACTCTACCGGAAAATGCCTGTTTCGTCAACCCGGAGAATTTCCTTGAGCCGTTGATCGGGATTGAACCGATGACCCCCACCTTACCATGGTGGTGCTCTACCAGCTGAGCTACAACGGCAATCCCCTCATTACAGAGGGTCATGATTTTGTGGGCCGGGAAGGATTTACCCCTTTGGGGCATAAACTTCTCATCCTACCCTTAAATCAAAAAATTATACCAAGCTGATGGCTGGTAAAATTTTGTGGGCCGGGAAGGATTCGAACCTTCGTAGCCCGGAGGCGACAGATTTACAGTCTGTTGTAATTGACCGCTCTACCACCGACCCAACTTTTTCTCTTTTCATTCATCTGAGCCACCTCTCGGATTCGAACCGAGGACCCACAGTTTACAAAACTGTTGCTCTAACCAGCTGAGCTAAGGTGGCACTAAAAAAGAAACGCTTTCCCAGCATATCGGACTTTTATAAATCCATCAACTGAAAAAGATTTCTTTTATGATTTCTGCGCAAGAAGCTTTTCGAGGCGTCGTATCTTTATCTTTACCATTCTCTGTACCGGACTGAGCTTCAATACCTGTCGATAGCATTCTTTAGCATCTTTTATATTGTCTGCTTCCAGGTAGTAGTCTCCCAGTGCTTCGTACGCTGTAAAGTCCTTGGGATTATTGGCGATTCTTTTGATCAAATCTTCTTCACGTACGCCACTTCTTTTTGGTTTCACGAGAGCACTTTCTGGACGTGTCAATCGGGCACTCACCATTGGTCTTGATTCAGGAGACGCCTCACTTTCTTCTTGCTGTTCACGACCCGAAAGAATCTTTCTCCGACGAATAATTGGGCTCTCAAAAGAAGGCGCTCCAGATTCTTCACGCGCTTCTACTAGAGGAGCTTCAATTGATTCCTCAAAAAAAGTCTCTTCTTTCAAAGTATCTGGTGTTGCTTTTTCTTTCCTTCGTAAAAATCCAAACGTACTTGCAGGAAGAGCTTCTTGAGACACTTCACGGAGAGCATCTTTTCGACGACTCTCTTCAGTGACGGTTTCCTGTACCCTTCGTCTCTTTTCTTTCAAAGACTGCGTCCACTGATTGAGTCCATTATGCATCCGAAGAGCGCTCACCTTCGAACGCTGTACCATCTTTTCAAGAAGACGGAGAAAAAACGCTTTTGTCCGTGAAAAAGACGGTCTCTTCGGAAGAGTATCTAAGTGAGCCATCTTCTCTGCCACACTGGGATCAGCACCTTTACGTGACAGATACCACAGAACAAAAGCGAGACTCACAACAACGATAACCGGCGGGATAATGAGATACCACATCTCTTTCAGTCTTGAATATAAGGAAAACAATCTTACTCTCTTCTTTCTCTATTGTACTACATCTCGTACCGTACGAAATCCCCTACCAGGATATTTTCCCCTATCTTATGGATCTTCTCAGTCAAAAGTTCACCAACTGTCTTTTCTCCATCTTTGACAAAAGGCTGTGAGAGAAGAGCATTTTCACTGCGGAATTTCTCTTCTTTGCCGGCGACAATCTTCTCTACGAGATCTGCAGGCTTCCCCTCTTTTGCAAGCTCTTCGAGCCAGAGTGCCTTTTCCTTCTCTACCTCTTCTTTCGGCATGTCTTCTGGCTTGATATAGCGAGGATTAGCAGCCGTAATGTGCATGGCGATATCTCGACCCAAATCCTGAAACTCTTCGTTTCGGGCAACAAAGTCTGTCTCGCAATACAACTTTACAAGAGCACCCACGCGCTTATTGGAGTGCACATACGAAACCACGACACCTTCGTGAGTCTCACGGTCACCTTTCTTCATCGCTTTATCCTGACCACGCTTACGGAGAATCTCTATCGCTTTCGCTTCATCTCCATTCGCCTCATCAAAAGCTTTTTTTACATCAACGATACCAGCTCCGGTTTTTTCACGCAGAGCCTTGATTTGTTCCATTTGGCTCATATTTCGCTTTTCCTTATTATTACGAAATTAACGAAGGACTTATGCGGTCTCTGCAGGAGCAGTAGTTGCCTTTTTAGTCGCTTCAATAGACTTTCCAAGGGTTCCCAAAAGAAGTCGGAGTGACGAAAGAGCATCATCATTTCCAGGAATTGGATAATCAATAAAACCAGGATCGGTATTGGTATCCACTACTCCTACAAGAGGAACACCCATTTTACGGGCTTCATGAATCACGAGTCCAGCTTCTTTTACATCAGCGATAACAATCGCTCCTGGAATCTCCATCATGTGCTTGATACCACCAACCTTCTTCTGGAGCTTTCCAATTTCTTCCATCTTCTTGGCCTGTTCGAACTTGGTGTATTTCTTGAATTCTCCTAAGGCAAACTTTTCTTGAGAGTCATTCAAATACTTTGCTCGGTCGCGGATACACTTGTAGTTTGTCAGTGTTCCTCCAAGCCAACGATCAATCACAAATGGCTCGTCTAAACGAGTCGCCAAAGAAGAAACTGTAGCATGAGTCTGCTTCTTCATTCCTACAAACAAGATTGGTTTACCAGCTTTCTTTACCTCTGCTAAAAACGAAGCTGCTGCCGCGAGGCGATCACTTGTCTTCTGAAGATCAACAATGTTGATATTCTTACGAGTGGTATAGATGTAGGCATCCATTCGAGGATGACGACGTGACTTTAAGTGTCCAAAATGAACACCTGCTTTCAAAAGACCTTCCAAGCTCGTATCGAGCGTAGCAAAGTCCAAACCAGCGAAGAAATCTTCAGTGGCCTCTTTCTTGGCAGCTTTTTGCGGCGCTACCGGTTCCGTCGGGGCGTTCTTTGCCTCGGTCATAGAGTTGCTTCCTTATTGGTTATACCTCACCTATACGGGAGGCTTGCTCAATATGAGCCACCTACTGTTCCTGTAACGAAATCCTGAGAGCACTACCAAGAGGCAGGCCAGGAACGGATTTCTTTGGAAAAGTATGTCTGATCTTCATCTGGGGCTCCGCCCTCAAAGGAGGGGTTGTCCGAGGGAAAATACAGAAGCTAGTATAGCAGGTTCTCCCCTCTTGTCAATTTCTTTTCTTCATGCTAGACTTTCAACCACGTTGTGATTTTTATGTATTCCGCCCCTTTTTTATAAGATCCTATGAAGCAAGGCATCCACCCAACATACTACGCAAAAACAGCTATTACCTGTGCCTGTGGCGCTGTATTAGAGACTGGTTCTACCGTCGAAAACCCACGCACTGAAATCTGTTCTCAGTGCCATCCTTTCTATACCGGAAAAAAGAAATTTATCGATATTGGAGGTCGTGTTGACCGCTTTAAGCGCATGACTGAAAAGTCCAAGGCAAAAGCCACTATCAAAAAGACTCCAAAGGTAAAGGCTGAAAAAGAAGCTTCCAAGAAATAGCGACTGAGCTAATAAGTCCCGTTTCCGCGTGGTTCGCGGGCGGGATTTTTCTTTGGTTCAGTAAGATTACTGCTATAATGACACTACTATGAAAGACCTTCTTTCGGACGTTGAAGAACAGTACCGTGATATAACGGCTCTTCTCAGCGACCCAAACATTGTTAAGGATCAGAAAAAGATGGCTGAGCTCGGGCGCCAAAAGGCAGGGCTCGATTTGATTATGGAAAAAGTAAACCGTTTCCGCGCCCTTGAACAATCCATGCGCGATAATGCTGAGATGACCAATGACGAGACTACCGATCCCGAACTAAAGGCTCTCGCCGTAGAGGAAAACATTGAACTCTCTCAAGAGAAAACCCTCTTAGAAGTTGAACTTCAACAACTCCTCCTTCCAAAGGATCCTATGGATTCAAAGGATATTATTATCGAAATTCGTGCCGGAGCCGGTGGAGATGAATCAAGCCTCTTCGCTGCCGAACTCTTCCGTATGTATTCTCACTACGCCGAAAAGAATCGCTGGCGTATTGAACTCCTGCATTCCAATCAGACAGAAGTTGGCGGATTTAAAGAAGTCGTTTTTGAAGTAAATGGAAATCCTAACTCTGTGTCGGTATATCAGAAAATGAAATACGAATCAGGAGTTCATCGCATCCAGCGTATCCCTGAAACAGAAAAGGCGGGAAGAATTCATACCTCTACTGCTACGGTAGCTGTTCTTCCTCAAGCTGAAGACGTCGAAATCACTATTAACCCAAGTGACCTCCGTATTGATACGTTCTGTTCATCAGGACCGGGCGGGCAATCAGTCAACACAACGTACAGTGCTGTACGTATTACTCATATGCCTTCTGGACTCGTAGTGAGCTGCCAAGACGAAAAGTCCCAGATCAAAAATAGAGAGCGAGCTATGAAAGTTCTTCGTTCTCGCCTCTTTCAACAAGAAGAAGAGCGTCAGGCCAAAGAACTCGGTGATGCACGAAGAAGCCAAATCGGTACTGGAGATCGAAGCGAAAAGATTCGCACCTATAATTTTCCCCAAGACCGCATTACTGATCATCGCATCAAACAGTCCTGGAGCAACATCCACGATATCTTAAATGGAAATCTTGATCAGATTCTGTCTGCTCTCGAAGAAGAAGATATTCGCCGAAAGCTCGAAAAGCAATCGACGTAAATCTATGATAACGGTTGCTCTCTTGCAAAAAGAAATCCTCCCGGTTCTTGCACCGGAGGATTTTTTTATTCTCCTCTCTCATGCCACAGGGAAAGAAAAAACATTCCTCCTAGCACATCCGGAATATATTCTTGATGAAAAAACACACGCTCTTGCAGAAAGTTTCTTTGCAAGACGTCGTAAACACGAACCTGTCGCCTACATCATTGGAGAAAAAGAATTCTATGGACTTTCATTTCAGGTAAACAAAGAAACCCTTATTCCGCGTCCAGAGACCGAGATTCTTGTAGAAAATGCTCTTGCACTTATTACATCTCTCAAAAGTACAGATATTGATATTGTGGATGTAGGAACCGGAAGCGGGGCTATTATTCTTTCTCTCGCTCACGCGCTTTCAGAAAAAAAACTTCCTTCTCATATAAAGCTCTATGGATCAGACATTTCAGAGGGAGCTTTACACGTGGCGAAAGAAAACCAGAAAAGACAACAGACAAAACTTCCCGTACAATTCCTCCAAGGAAATCTGCTCGAGCCCTATACTCTTCTCAAGGAGAAAAGCAAAACACTCCTCGTACTCGCAAACCTCCCCTATCTTTCCCATGCTCTCTATTCCTCTACAATACCTGACGTTCAAAACTACGAACCAAAAAGCGCGCTTATAAGCGAGAATGCCGGCCTCGCTCATTCCTTTGAGCTTCTTTCTCAACTTACCGCACTAAAAGACACAGAAAAGATATTTTGCTTCTTTGAGATAAGCCCTGAACAAACATCTTCTTTTGTACAACATATTACAGAAACTATCCCTTCCCTGTCTTACGAAGTACAAACCGATCTTTCTGGAAGAGATCGCTTTCTCTTCGTCTCTTTCTAAAGAGTATTCCTCTGTCAAAACAAAAATCCCCGCGATGCGGGGATTTTGTTGTTCAAAGGAACTTCTAAGAGGCAATTACTTGCGCTTCTTAGTAGCTTTCTTCTTTGAAGCCTTCTTTACAGTCTTCTTCACAGCCTTCTTCTTAGCCACCTTCTTAGTAGCCTTCTTCTTAGCTGCCTTCTTTTTTGCTGCCATAGTACTCACCTCCTTCTAAACTTTTCTGTCTTCGCGTGGTTCACGCTAAGAACAAAATAAGTATTTTTATTTTTCTACACAACACGATTTATTTTTATCGATGTGTGATACGAAATGTTTTCCGTATATATTTATTATACTCTTTTTTTTGTAAATGCAAAGAGAAAATTATTTTCTGTCAACACTTACAAGTAAATTTATTTCTCAAAAATATTTTTCTTCCTTTTTTTCTTCTTCAAAAGAAAATATATACTAGAAAAATATCTTTTCTCTCCTTCTCTCAAAAAAACTCTACACTCTTTCCAAAAAAATTTTCTCTCACCGAAAAAATCTTGAGAATTTCTTTTTTCAAACACACATCCCTGTTCTCGTTTTCCAGAAAAGATTTTTTCTCCTTATAAAAATCATTCTCAGCTCTTCGGAGAAAAATTTACCCTTTATTAAGCTGAAAAGAGGGCTTTTTGTCTAGTTGACAGTGATTTTTCGAAACCGTAGTATACATACAAAGGGGGTCGATACGGCCTCTCCTGAGCACTCTCAGGAAGGCTGGAAGGCTTCAACGCAAGCGGTACTTTCCAAACATTACTTGAAAACTAGAAAGAGAGGTGACCACTATGGAAGACCAAACTCCAATGAATGAAGAATCCTCTGCAAACCAGGCGAAGGCTTGGATTCAGGAGAACTTGAGAATCATCGTCAGCGTCTTTATCGTTGCAGCTATCGCATTAGGAATCTATTCCTACTCACAGCGTAGCGAACAGGCTCTGGACGACGACTCCTCTACTCTCCTGGAAACTCTTGGCGATAAAAGTCAGGATGCTATGGATCAGGCTGAGGAGGCTATGGACACTGCTTCAGATGAAGAGACTATGCAGAACAATACTGCTACCATCTCTACTGAAACAAGCCGTGAAACAGAAACCTCTTTTGTAGAACAAGCAGAGGTTGGCGATGGGTCTACTCATCTTGCCCGCCGTGCGCTTGCACACTACCTCGAGAAGAATACTGATTCTTCTTTGACAGCTGAACACAAAGTGTATATCGAGGACTATCTCCGTAAGAACGTTTCGAACAACGGAGGACTCGTACCGAATCAATCGCTTGAGTTCTCAAAAGACCTGATCAAACAGGGAATCGAGAAATCCAAGACACTGAACGAGGGACAATTGCAGAATTTGAAGAAGTACTCTGCCCGTGTCAGCGCTTACCGCTAGACCTTACTGTATTTCTGAAGAACCGTTCTTTCCTATAAAAAACAGCCCCGCAACGCGGGGTTTTGTTTTACCTTTTTTCTTTAACGAAAGGAAAGCGTATCGCCTCTTTCAATATTCCTAGCTGATCCTGCATTTACCTCCAAAACAGCATTGGCTGGTTCTGGAGAAGTAAAGAGCTCCAAAGATGATGGGCTTGCAGCATGAACAATAAATACTACCCGATTCCCATCAAGCCAGATAATATCCAACGGAAAACGCATCCCTTTCATCCAAAAAGGATACATTCCTGGTTCCGGAAACTGAAATAGCATGCCACAGGTATCACACAGGCTGTCGCGATACCCAAGGCCTAAAGCACGTTCTTCGTCAGTATCTGCTCTTTCTAACTGAAAGACTTGATCATCTATACGAACTTCATGAAATACTTGGTCTGAATGACTTTCCCTCCAAAAAAACTCCCATCCTAAAAAAGATATCAGCACAACACAAAGGAGGCCAAGAAGAATCCCTTTTTGGGAAAAGAAAAAACTTTTCATACGCCCCTTTCTTTACGTTTCACGCTATACCCAACAAGAGCAAGGAGAGAGAAAATAAGTCCAAAAATAAGAACAAGAGCAACAAATTTCCCAAGGGCTTCGGTAGAGAGAGCAAGAAGAGCGATCAAGGCGGTTACCACAAAGAAAAACCACGCTACCGAAGACTCCTTCCACCCCAAACGAAGGAGTTTGTAGTGAAGGTGTCTTTGATCTGCCTGAAATATAGAAACATTGTCTCGAAAACGCTCTCCAATGACAAAGAGCGCATCAGCGATAGGAAGAGAGAGCACTAAAAAAGCGGTTGCGATCTTGGTGCCCGCTATAACTGCCAAAACAGCAATAAGAAAACCAAGAAAGAGAGCACCTACGGTTCCGGCTAAAATACGGGCTGGATAAAAGTTAAAAAAGAGAAACCCAAGGATAGCCCCTATACCAATCACACACAGAAGGGCAATGGGAGGCTGATTGACCTCTGGTTTGAGAGAGAGAAAGAATATCGTAGCCAGAGTAATAATACTGACACCTCCACAAACACCATCTACGCCATCAAGCCAGTTCATAGCGTTCATCACCAAAAGGATCCAGAAAAGCAGAATAAAGAATCCAAGGAGAAGTGTGATTCCCTGTTCTGGGAAAAGAAAAATCCCGCCCAGAGGATTGGTAATTGAAACGATACGTACGCCGAACAAAAAAACAATGAATGCTAGTGTTACTTGAAAAAAGATCTGAATTTTCCAGCCTACCTCCTTCATGTCATCCCAGAGTCCGAAAAAAAGGATAAGCCCTGCCCCCACAAACAATCCTACAAATTCACGGGTAATAACAAGGTTTGGATCAAGGAGTGCGGTTACTACAAAAGAAAGTAACAAAGCAAGCCCGCCAAGCCGAGAAAGAGTTTTTGTCTTATGACGGTCATCCTCTCGCCACCGTGAACGCTGAAAAAAGGGTATCAAGATAAAGAAAAGCATGATTACCGCAGAAAACGAAAACGCGATAAGCATCGGAGGCAAGAAGAGATCGAGTCGCAAGCTCTCCATAAACAGTAGGTGTATCCTCAGTAATTAATAAACGCTACACTCAGACTCGCGATAAGCACTCCTGCGCTAATGAGTCCTGCCGCAAGAAGCAAAAGATACGAAGCAACACGATCTGTTCTTTGATAAAAATGAGCGGCCAAGAAAGTGTGCACCACAAAGAAAAAAAGACCCAAAAGTGGCAAAAGGTACGTTTGCCACCAAGCTCCTAAAACATCGACACCAAAATACACGTTGTAATGCAAAACGATAGAAGTCTCGCGCGGTCGAATAAAAAAGGCAAGTACAATAAGACTTGAAATAATCGGGAGGATGGCAAAAAAGAGCAAAAAGCGTACAATCGTGTTCTGCCAAAAACGAACCCCCTTCTCAGCATCACTGATTATTTCCTCCCATTGAGGCACTCCTTGTTTTGAGAAAAACGAGAGCCTCATACCAATTCATCATCCTTTAAAAGTAGATTTCCTGGCTCCTCAATCGAATCGGCATCAGCACCCTGACTCAGTCCTGTACGTGCATGTAAGAGATGATCATTTACTCTTCGTAACCGCTTCTCACTATCATCGTACTTCTTGTAAGCATTCCCCAAATGCTTCCCGAGCTTTTCAAATTCTTCATCAAACTTCTCGTGTTCTTTCGCAAGCTTTCCAAGCTGTCCAATAATCTCCTTGGCGCGCTTTTCAATTTGCGCTCCCTGCAAGCCAAGCAAAATAGTGCTCAGGTAAGCATAAAAAGAATTCGGGGAAACCGGAATGATATTATGCTTTCCAAAATACTCCAATAATCCCTGATCGTCCTCATCCATAATAATAGTCTCGTAGTAGACATTTTCTGCAGGAATATACATAAACGCCCACCCGAGTGTTCCTTCGTCAGGACAAATGTATTTTTTGGCAATAGCATCTACGTGCTTTTTCACATCAGAATAAAACAGACGCTTCGCTACCTTCTTTTCTTCATCGTTTTTCGCTACTATTAGTCGCTTAAAATTCTCCAAAGGAAATTTTGAATCGATACTAATACTTCCGCCACCAAGAATAATAAGTGCGTCTACGATTTCACCGCTTTTAAAACGATGCTGTAAAACATAATTATCCTTTGGGAGTCGCTGACTGAGAAGCTCTGCCAACATATTCTCTCCAAAACCACCTCGGAGTTTTGGTGCCGTAAGAATCTCCTGAAGAGAAGCTACGTCCTTTCCGACCTCTAAAATACGCTCGCTCGACTGTTTTACAGCTTCCAGCCCCTGCTTCACATCAGCATAAGACTTCGCTGCTCCATCGAGGCGCTCGTCGAGGCGCTTACTGCTATCATCAAGTCTTCGGTCCAGGGTATGCTGAAAGCTCGCTAACTGCTGGTTCATACCACTTGAAAGAAGGCGCATTCCCTCTTCAAGACGCTTATTCATGTTTTCAATTTGAGTATTGAGCATTTGCTCATCCAGAGAGCGAGCAGAAGTCTTGTTCCGCAAAGAAAAGGCCAGCCACAAGAAAAGGCCAGCCAAGAAAATACCACCAAATATAAGTACCAAAGAGTTCATACTCCTTTCCCGAAGTGTTCGGCTTTAAAGATCACTATTTCTTCATCCCGGCGATAAAACGCTTCAACTCTGGAACCTTATTCGCTACTTCTTCGTACGGTCCCTCCAAGAATTCAATAAAAAAGCGATCAAGCATATTGAGGCGATAATGGAGTTCTTCGCCAGTCATGAGAACAAAACGAATCTCCTTCCCCACCTCAGCCTCCAAATGAGCAATGGCATGTTTCAACTTGGTCCGATTGACATTGTTCACCACCAAAATCATATCTACCTTACTCTTCGCATAGTTCAAAAAAAGCCCGCTAATCAGTATGAGTTTTACCTCTCCAACAATTTTTAACTTCTTGAACACTTGGGATTGTGCGTGAACATTAAGTTTTGATACCAAGCTCTTCAATTCAACATAAAAAGGAAACGCTTCATTCACCACAAAACACTTCTTTCCTTTTTTGGCGCGTTCAAAAACGAACTTCATTTTTGAAAGCTTCTGAATTTCACGTGCAATATCTGTTCGAGAAACCAGTGTTTTTTCTGCTATATCTGCCGTTGTAAATTCAACACCAGGATTCAAAAGAAAAAATCGGATCAGACGAGCACGAGCTTTAGAACCAAACAGAGAATCAAAGAGGACGAGCGACATACGAAAACATTCTATTTAGGAAATGCAGAAAACCTACTGTACTACGCTGAAGTATAGGAAAAAGGCACAGAAAAGTCAAAATTGACTTTCGCTCTGATTTAAGGCCAAAAAAGCTCTTGAAAGAGACCCTTTTATGGTATACTTGGAGGGTAAATACCAAAAGAAACCGAAGGGAAACAGATTGACTCGGAAGCCTTTTTGTTTTCTACTTGATCCCTTGACCCCTACTCATCTCTTCTTTGATTTTTCCTCTGACTTGTATGTTGGTATGCCAGAAAAAAAACGCCAAGAAAAAGTAAAATTTGTCCCTGAACTTGAAAAGTCTATTACGGAAATAAGCGTGGCCAAACGCCGTTCTTTTGAGCCCTTTATCAAGACTTTTTCTTCTACAGGTGAAAACGTAACAAAGCTAGACCTTGGAACTTTGGTTGGAGTATTTGAGGTTTCCGAAAGAAGCGAAGACTCTGCGTATATTGTAAATTTTCTCGCTTCCGTAGCTCGAAAAGAATACTTTCAAAATCCTCGACGAGGTGCTGTGGAAAGTTTTGAGGCGGCTCTTCAAAAAGTAAACCTCGCGCTAGCAGAACTCGTAAAGCACGGGAATATCGCTTGGCTTGGAGAGCTTCATGGAGCTTTAGGTGTATTTGAAAAAAACAACATGCACTTCTCTGTTACTGGAGAAACACGCATTCTTTTACTCCGAAACGAGAGCATCTCTGACATCAGCGAAGGACTTGCTTCGGAAGAGTCCCACATTCATCCAATAAAGACATTCGTTGAAGTATCGAGTGGGCGCCTCGCAAAAGACGATAAAATCCTTCTTGCAACTCCGGGAGTTTTTTCTCTCTTTCCTATAGAAATCCTCCAAAAAAATGCCCTCCGCATGGGAAAGGAGAAATTTATTCAATTTCTCAAGACAGCCCTCGTAAATGAACTCGATGTTGCTGGCATCCTTCTTATTGATATTGAAGAAAAACCAAAAGAAGCCCGTCTCTCGCCAGCACAACAAGCAAAAAAAGCGACCGCCAAAGCTTCCGCAAGCCATCAGAATCAAGAGCCTTCTATGGTGAACGTTTTTAGCGGAAAAACCTTTGAACCAGGAGAAAGACCATCCCTCGTTGAAGATGTCCCCTTTTCTGAAAAAATAGAACCGGCTACTGAATACGTAGACAGTAAAACTGGCCATATCTATGTACAAGGAGAAGTCTCTACAGAAAATCCTCCTCATCCAATCCTAGAGCATGTGTCCCTTTGGATGAAAGAGGGAGTTACCTCTCTCTACAACGGGATCCTTTCACAACAAAAACTCATTAGAAAAGCTCGAAAAAAACTTTCCATTTTAAAAATCGCTCTCACAGATGCAGCAGAAGAAAGCATTTCTGCCGCAGCGCAAGTTTTAGAGAAAAAACGAGAACAGCAAAGGATTCTCCAAGCAGAAAAGAAGCAGGCACACGAGAGAGAGATGGCAGAGAAAAAAACACAAGCAGTAGCCCTCCCACAAGCACCAAAACCCCAAGAACCCTCTCTTCCCATAGAACCTCCTCTTCATGTACATTCTGAAGAAGAAACACCTCTACAAAGTCCTTTGGCTACTTTCTATCAAAAAGGAGAACGAAGTACTCTCTCGAACAAAAGAGAAAGAAATACTCTGATTCTTAAAACACCTTCTTTCAAAATACTCGCGAGCCTCTCTCCTCTAAAAGAAAATACACGCAAGGTCCTACAAAATGGATGGGGTATCGTTGTCACAACAACAAAACGACTCTTTCTGGAAAGCATACGCATCAGCAAAAAAGCCAGCCAGCGATTTCAATCTCTTTCGACACCAATGAAAAGAGGGGTGCTCGCCTCTTTGTGTCTCATTGCTCTTTTGTGTGTTACATCGGTATATTTCATTGCATCGAAACAGTCCACCCCAAAAGAAGCTTCATCATCTCCAGAAGATACCCCGGTCCTAGAGAGCTCTGAAGGAAAGAAAAATGATTTCGTACTCCATACCCTTACCTCTGTAAGTGGAACGATTATCGATTTTGCTACTCTCAACGACGAAATCTTTGTAGTCACTTCCTCAAAAGTTATCAATACGCAATCTGGTAAGGAATATACTATTCCATCTTCTACGGGGGCGATTATTCTCGCTACTCCAATGAAAGATCTTGGGCTCCTTTTCCTTGTGAGCGACCAAAATGAAGTATTCTCTTTTAGCCCTATTGGAAATAATAACTTTTCAAAAAACAACCTTCCTGTACCGGAAAATACTACCATCAGCAGCGCTGGCACATACCTTACGTACCTCTATACTCTCGATCAAAAAAACAACCAAATTTACCGCTTCCCTCGAGCTGAAGGAGGGTTCGGAGAAAGCACAACATGGCTCAAAGAATCCATCACTACTACTGAGAAAAGCCAAATTGCAATCAACGAAAAGGTCTTCCTCACTCTAGACGGAGGCACTGTCACTGCCTTTTTCCGAGGAAAAAAAGAAAAAGATTTCCAGATACCCGGCGAGACCTCTTTTATAGAAGACATCTCTGTAAGTTCTGAGTCCGGAAAAGTACTCGCACTTGATACCAAAAATAGCCGGGTTATCATATGGGATCAAGAAGGAAACCTTCTCGGAGAGTATTCTTCTCCAAAACTTTCTCTAGCGAACCATATCGCATTCAGAGAGAAGACAAACGAAGTTATCTTTTCAGAAGGAAGCACCCTCTCTTCTCTGAAGATTCAAGAATAACCAGCCTCTAGCAAAGAGAAGGCTTGAGACCAAAAAAACAGGCTCCCTCCTTAAGCCTGTTTTTTCTTTTCTCTTCTCTGTCTCTACTTCGCTTGAATACGAGCCATAATTTCCTTGTTCACGATAGCCACATCTCGACCATACCTGAGACGCGAGAGCTCTTTGAAAGCATTCGCTACTTCCTGATTTCCTGACGTCGGCGGATAGGTCTTCATATTAAATGGCTTCGTCAACTCATTATTCATAAGTAAGCGCACAAAACACTGGTAGTTATCAACGTTCATAAGATCGTTCGCAGTAAATACTGGTTCAAACTGCTTTTCCAGAAACTCAGCATCATCAGGACCAACCCGGAAAGAAACCAACGACCCTACATTTCCAAAGACTGCTTTGGAAATTTCCTCTTTCAATTGACCGATAAACTGGTGTGCCAGTATAAGAACCAGCCGATACTTACGCGCCTCTGAAAGAATCTGTGCAATAGAAGTAGTAGTAACGTTCTGAAACTCATCCAAGTAGAGGTAAAAATCTTTACGCTCTTCTTCTGGGATATCTACTCGAGAAAGAGCAGCCATAAGGATCTTCCCAACAATCACCATTCCAAGAAGACGCGCATTAATCTCTCCAATCTTCCCCTTTGAAAGATTAATAAGCACAATCTTTCCTTCATCCATGACCGTGCGAAAATCAATGGCACTTTTTTGTTGTGCAATAATAGGGCGCATCATATCGTTTGATATAAACGCCGTAAGCTTTGAAGTAATATAGGGAACCATGTTCGCCAAAGCCGCTTCTCCTCCAGCCTTTTCTGCTTCCTTCGTCCAAAAATCATGCACGATAGGATTGGTACAGTGCGACAATTTAAGACGACGAAAATCTTCATCAGCCAAAACCTTTGGTATCTCCATAAGTGTTGAACCACTCTCTGGATGCTCCATAACCAAAAGCATAGCGTTTCGCATATACTGCTCAAACATTGGTCCTCCCGTTGCCTTCATATCATAGAGCTGGTCGAAAATACCAATCATCTCATTGATAACGAATGTTTTCTGTTCTGGACGAGCTGGATCGTATTCCAACATATTGATACCGATCGGCCGAGCCACATCGGCAGGATCGATAATAATAACATCTTCAGCTCGTTCTTTTGGAATGGCTGTCAAAATATCCTCAATAGCATCTCCGTGTGGATCGATAAAACAAAATCCCTTTCCTGCGGCCGCATCTTTCTTGGCCATCTCCTGAAGAAAGTTAGACTTTCCAACACCTGTCTGACCAATAGCATACATGTGTCGCCTTCGGTCGCTCTCGGTGATTCGAATGTCAGTCTTTGTTCCGCGATAATCATTAAACCCAAGAAGTACTCCTTCTTGTGGAATATTAATCGGCGGAGCTGAAGCTCCAGACTTGAGCCATTTGATTTTTGGTGTCTCCGTAGTAGAGATAGGAAAATGAAAGATACTCGCTACTTCTTCTGTATTGAGAAAAATAGCACTCTCGTCATCAAAATTACGGAAAATATAATGAAAGACTTCACGCTTCGCTCGTACACGCTTCTTCACGCGGAAACGATTCACTTCTGGATTCTCAAACTGCCCAAAAGCGTTCTCCATGTGAGCCAAAATTTCTTCGGCTCTTGATTGATTCGAAGCGGAAGCTAAAAGTCGTATATTAACTCGAAATCCACCCTTGCTGGCTTTGCTATCAATAGACTTTACAAGCTCCTGCTCTTCTGGGGTCAGCACTACTGCCTTTTCTGGCTCAGGAGTGACTACCTTTTTCTGTGTTGGATCAAGCGTATGAATTACTCGCTTTCCGATATGGGT
>ERZ1292632.657-Hain-H43-01um-R2-657-length-38308-cov-13_pt3 | contig 31685 bp, 42 predicted proteins | sample MGYA00564407_ERZ1292632 | MGnify/ENA primary metagenome ERZ1292632 (study PRJEB36523, sample SAMEA6512637) | groundwater metagenome | collected 2019-01-08 | study: AquaDiva: Metagenomics assemblies of 32 groundwater samples | reverse complement strand
CTGTATCAAGATGGTGGACAGCCTCAACGAGACGGCCACGGGAGACTTCAACCTTATGATTGCCTGCCGTGTGAGCGACTTCCAAGACTACAACGAGGCCATTGGAGTAAAACCACACGTTCAACTGTTTCCTACGCCCGACAACAACACACCACGCGAGAATGGACTGATAGTTTTGGATCACAACAAGTGCGAACACATCTTCACCTTTGCTGATGATGGTATAATGCTGACAAAGGGGTGGGACGAACTGTTGTTGAACGCCATGTGGTCTGACAACATAGGGGTGGTGTGGCCCTGCACGCAGAATCCAGATGGCAAGGTGCTGAGACACTGCTTCATTATGATGCTCACAAAGACGTGGCTGAAAACTGTTGGCTATTGGTCTTGGGACAAGTTCATCAACTACTATGTTGATCCATTTATTCAGACCGTTGGCGAGAAGATTGGCAGAGCCAAGTGTGTTGACGGCGTTGTGTGGCTTCACGCTCATAAGGATGACGAATGGAGCAAGGGGTTGAGAAACAAGGCCGGAACAGATCGGGAGATGTTCTATTCGATGGAAACCAAACAGGAGATAGAACGTGTAGCCAAACTTCTAAGAATGGAAATTAAACAGAGAAGCGTGGAATGGCGTCCATGTACAGGCTGTCAACCTTCGTTGTGAAAAATGAAGCTACTGATTCTAACATCACCCAAGTACAAGTGGTTGGCGAAGGGGTGCGCTAATCGCATTGGTCAGTTTTGGAAGGCTACCGATGTAGAACTTTTCGTCACAGATGAATACGATTGGGCTGGTTCTGTCAAGAGGAAGTTACAAAAAGCACCCGATATGTTCATTATAATGCTTGAGGACTATTGGATTAACAAGATGGTCAATCCTTCCTCCATAGACTATCTGGCATTACGCTTCAAAGACCCAAACGTGGTGAAGATCGAACTCACCAATGACGGGCGCAAGTGCGGGCCGTACGAACAGGACAAAAAGGACGTGGGATTGATTGTGCGCGGTCAAGCCGCTCGTTGCCGATCCTCGCTTCAAGCCGCGATCTGGCGCAAAGACTACTTCTTGAAACTGTGTGTGGATGGCCGCAACCCGTGGGAGTTCGAGTTGACAGGCGAGAAGGAATGTATGGGGGACGGCAAGACCATCTTGGCAGTTAAGCGCAACGTTTTGAGTTACGACAATATGGCAAACAAGGGTATGGTTAGAATCGAAGCTGTGCAGGAGACGTTCAATGTATGACAAGATGTGTCAATGGTTGATTGAGGGATGGCCGTTTGCGTTTTCTCGGTTCGGGGATGGAGAGTGGTCTTGCGTCTTGGGCGAAATGGGCGCAAATGCAGATGGCGTCGAATACTCGCCTTCTCTTGCACGCCGTTTGCGTGACATCTTGAAACAGCCGCAGGAAACCAGTTACTTGTTTGGGATGCAGAACAAGGCGCAACGCGATATGGGGCCGCGCATCAATCGTTGGATGGCCGAGAACAACGTTACAAAGCAGTGGATAGATGCAGATATCTTCCATGACGCGAGTGAGCGTGTCTTGCTCAAAGAGTTCTTCGATTCCTTGTGCGATCGGCGTGTGATTGTGGTTGGCCCGTATTGGCTGATTCACATGAAACGGTTTATCAACTACGCGCATCACATCATTGTCCCACAAGGGCAGGCGTGGCGAACCTACTTTGACATCTTGGATGCCACAGAGAATGTGACGGGCAAGGACGATGTTGTATTGGTGTCAGCGGGTATGGCGGGGAAGGTGCTGGTAGATGATTTATGGGAGAATGACAGCACCATCTTGGATATGGGAAGCGTGTTCGATGTCTATTGCGGTGGACGTTGTACAAGGCGGTATCATCACAAGGTCTTGGCAAAATTGGCAAGGAGGGATAAATGAAGGTTGTCGGCGTAGTTTCTGTGGCAATGAGTCCGCTGTACTTGGATGCAATAGAATCCCTGTCCAAGTTCTGCGATGAGGTCTACATCAGATACGACAAGTATGCTGGTGATCCCGAACACTTACGAAAACTGCACAAGCTACAGATCAACGGCAAACTCAAGTTGCAACCCATCTGTGTGTCGCACAACAAGTGGACTTGTCCCGAATGGCGCGAAGACTGTCTTGAGATAGCGGCACAAGGCAAACCCGACATCATTCTGTGCCCTGACGAAGACGAGATGTTTGACGACTCGTTGGCCGATGAACTCAAGGACTTCTGGAAATCGGACGCCAATGCTATGATGTTCTCGTATCATCCGCTGGCAAGCGATGACGGGCGCACAATCAACGAGGGGATGCCCTACCCGCCCGAACCGCATTGCAAGGCGTTCAAGTGGAAGAAAGGATTGTCCTACTTCCCGTACCATGGTAACGCACAGATAGCGCAGTACGCGCTCAACCCCAAGGACAAGTGGCAGGCCAAGACCAAGATCAACCACTATTGCGCGTACACGCATGGAATGGAGATGACGAAGCGGTGGAGAAGTGACACACCGATGGGGCGCGGCGAGAAAGTCGTGACAATGATAGGGTTCGGGCCAAGCGCGTCACAACCTATGGATATACGAGGGGAAATATGGAGCGTCAACGATTGCTACAACGTGTTCAATCCCGAAATGATGAAGCGCACTACGCGCATATTTGACATCCACATGGAGAGCAAGCGGGAACGGCTTGTGCTGAAAAACGGGACAATGCACTTCAAGCATTACGATGATCTTGGCAAGAAGGGACACCGAATCATTCTTGAGCGACCTCATCCGCTAGTCGCGAATAGCGAAGCATATCCCTTGTACGATGTGCTTCATCACTTCAACGGAATCCGGTGCTATGGAGGAACGATAGCTTACATGATGGCTCTTGCCATTATGGAAGGATACACCACGATTCAGATATACGGTTTCGATCAGATGGACTGGGAACATACCATTCAGCGTGAGAGTTTCATCTTTTGGTGTGGGATTGCCATGGGAAAGGGCATAGGGATGGGCGGTCAGCTCACGTTTCTAAGTCGGTACAAGAGGTTGTATGGATACGAATACGGGCCGGAGATGGACGACGAAACCAACAAGCAGATGTGGCGTGGTTTCCCGTTTGAGATCAAGATGAAGGAAGAATCAAGAGCGGTGCGGGGCGATTTGTTCAGTAACGAGCCACAATGAAACGCTACCAGCTCCCAACTTACAAGTTCCCGCACGAAGGTCAATGGATGATCTTCGATGAACTTGAGTTGCAGGAGTTGGAGAAGACGAACCCCGACAAGTACCAGTATTGGGACAACTTCATCTACGATACACAGCAAGCACCTATCCGCAACTTCCTTCCACACGGCAAGAGCAACACAACCATATACAAGAATGATGGCTTATCTCTCAGCAACGATTGGCAACACGACCTTGTGCTTGTTACGGCCCCAAATCAGACAGGAAAAACTACAATCGGAATTGGCTACGTCATCTTCCACGGCGCAATTCCTACCGATCCTACATGGTCTTGCTTCACAAAGCATGGCATCGAATACCATCCTTGGACGGGGCCTAAGATTGTCATAGCCGCATCATGGTCTTGGGATAGCGTGGTTGATTTGTGGAGAGCATACCGATATTGGTTGCCACGCAAAGAACTTGGCAAGTACGCTCCACAATGGGGACATTGGGAAGGCGAGAAGGGGCGGCAACAGGAGATGAACTTTGGCGCGAAGATTGCCAAAGAGATTGAGTTGAAGTGCGGGACGCGCATCATCTTCTTGTGCTACGGACAGTCGCAGACGCATTGGGAGGGCAAGCAGTGCGACATAGGACATCTTGACGAACAGTGTCCAGAAGACAAGTTTGACGGACTTACGGCGCGACAGTTGACGCGGGGCAAGTACACGCCAATCATTATGACACTAACGGGCCACACCATACCAGGACGCCCCGACACTGGCGCACACGGATGGATCAAACAGAATTTGATTGATCGTGGCATCACCAAGGGCAAGAAGTTCAAGGAATATCATATCAGGATGGAAGACGTACCAGATGCCATTATCTCGCCAGAACAGAAGAAGCGGGCGCGGATACAGTGGGTAGTGGAGCCGGAGCGTATGCACAACTTGAAGAAGATTAGAGAGGGTGAGGCGCGGTTCTATGGCGGGTGGGAAACGGGCGGTGGATTGGTGATAAGCGAATGGTATCCCGACATCCACCTGATTCCGCGTTTCGATGTGTCACTGTTCAAGCCGTCATACTTCCGCATGATAGATCACGGACAAGACCCCTGCGCGGCGTTGCTTGTGGCTAAGATGCCATGGGGAGACTTTGTATTCATGCGCGAATACTACGAGTTTGGAAACAGCATTGAAACAAACGCTGCAAACATCGTTGAGAAGTTGACGGGCAACACGCGCAGAGTGATAGACGAATGGGATGAGGCCGGACAGACTTGGAAATCGTGGGAAGAAATAGAATCCGGCCTAAAGTTGGAGGCGTCTGAATTGGATGGACGTAGTTTCAATAGCCCCGCTCCCGAAAGCAGACGTACCATGGGTTCGCTCTACAACCAATTTGGGTGCAACTGTTCTCCCGCCTGCACAGATCAGGACAGAACAACCATTCCGCTTCTCAAGGAACTATTTGCACTAGACCCCAAGCGGAAGCACATTTCAACGCATATTGGCAAGAAGTGGGACGGGCCGCTTGCCAAGTATGGCGCGCCCAAGGCGTATGTATTCAGCGACCTTGACAACTTCATTATGGAGATTCAGCAATGGATTGAAGATCCGCGCACGGGCAAGCCCAAGGGCAAATGTCATTTGATGGATGGTGCTAAGTATTTGGCGGCACGGGAACGTTCTTATAGTGGCGATTTCTACGGAAGGACAGAAGATGAAAACTAAGACTGTGGCCGGTGTGGATATTGGCAAAACCGAGAATGATCTAGCGATAGTCAATGCCGATGATTTTTCGCTTGCAAAGACCGTAAGACTTAGAGGAAGATGGATATACGGCAAGAAGTGTGTTCGTCCAGAGGAACGAACGGAGCTGATAATTCAGCCCGATAAGGACAGGTACGACAACACGTTTGTTTTGGTACTTGCCAAAGGTGAGAAATGTACAGACGTAATCAAGATCAACGATATTGTATCAGCCCCAGACGACCACTTTATAGGAATCATGCGATCCCCCTATTCCGAGGATGACTATATGATAGACGAAAGTATCCTTCAACTCCACATACCGCAAGAGGCCCACAATGACTGATATGCTGACCATCCCCACTCCCAAGAATGTTCCGAAGCCAGAATCAGAACCCGCTTATAGGAAGAAGACCCCCAACTTTGCCGACGACGAGCACAAAGAAACCATAGACAAGGTTTTGGCGTGGGCGCAAGATTACCTTGAGAACTTCAAGACTCAATCTGCACGCGAGAAGTTTGAAGACGACATGGACATTGCCGACGAACTTACCAGAGCATCGTTGACGGCAAGCCAGTTGAAGGCCGATACGGGCGCAGAACACGACGCCACCAAGACCGATCTACCTTCGGCTACTTATTACCGTTTTATCCGAACGTTGACAGCGTGGGAGAACAGTGTAATGGTAGGTTCAGGCCAGACGCTTCCCGTGGTCTGCGATCCCATGTACGGACTGCCAGACACAAGCGAAGACTTGGCGCGACAACTTTCCGACTATCGCAACATCGAACTTGAGTACACGTTTGAGCAGGCGCGGTTGCGTGGCAAGATTTGCGATTGGAACTTCTATGCCAACAAGTATGGCAATATTCTGATTGAAGCCTTCTGGAATCATAAGCGCGAGAAGCGCATGATACGTCAGCGCAAGACTAGCGTAGGCGCATTGGTCAAGCAGTTCTTGACTCGCAAGCGTGAACTTGAGTGGGTGGAAAAGAACGTTACAGTTTGTGATTGGCCGGACTTCGAGATGCACGACATAAGACGCAGTTGGTTTGACGCCGAGATAGACGATATGCAACAGCAGAGTTGCATCATTACTTGCAAGCCGATGCAGTTGTCCGACATCTACGCTATGCAGGCGCAGGGCGCTTGGTCGAATCTCGAAAAACTTACAACCGAACATCAGTCGGATATGGATGAGTCTGATGATGTGTTGGACGACCGCAAGACCAATGCCGGAGAGAGTGGAACAGGAACTAAAGTTACTAAGTTGTTTGATGTCTATACGGTGTGGATTCGTGTTCCGGTGGACACAGAAAAGGGCAAGTGGGACACCGCAAAGAATATTCAGCAATGGTTCCGTTGCGTGTTCATTGGCGACTTGAGCGGCAAGACGGCTCTGTGTGCGTTGCTTGAACCCAATCCCTATGCCAATAAGAAAAATCCGTTCTTGCTTTACAACATTCGCAGGGACGATAAGGGCGCATTCCACATGGGCCACGTTGATGTCTCCAAGGCCAACATCCAACTTGAGATGACGCTGTGGAATATGTGCGGGGATAACGTTAGAAACCGCAACAGAAAACCGTGGATCATAGAACGCGGTTCAATCAATCTTAGAGACAAGGTGTTTACCGCCGCAGGAAACAGGGTGTGGCCAAAGAAGCCAGGGGCGGCAGACCCCAAGGAAGTAGAGATACAAGACACCCTTGCCGCAACGTTGCCAATGATCAAGGAAAACGAGGCCAAGATACAGGACATCTTTGGGGTCAACAACTCGTTTCTGGCGGAGGCCTATGGCGGCAGAACGAGTGCTACGGAAGCACAGTTCACTACCGAGCAAGCCGTCAAGGTGGCAACGGAAGATTTGAGTTATCGCGCTGAGATTCTATTCCCGTACATGGTCGAATGGATACTCTGCATGATGGATCAGTTCAGCGATCCCGCAACCGTGCTTGTGCTTGCGCGTGAACCAAAGCCGGTAGAGTTGAAACCATCAAATGTATGGGGGCCGATTAACATTCGCGTAACGGCAATCAAGCAGTTCCAAGATAGCATACTTAGGCGCAAAGAAGAAAACCAATTCATCAATCAGATATTCCCGCTAATGCAGAAGGTGATGAGTCCAAAGGGGCAGGTCAACTTCTTCACGCAAGTTGCCAAGAATCGCGGGTTTGAGAATGTTGATGAGTGGTTTGAGCAGGAACCCGAATTCGATGCCAAACACGTAGCGCGAAGCGAGAATCAGCAGATCATGTTTGAGGGTGTGTACGATCTTCCGAAGCCGGAAGAAAATCACGTCGCACATTTGGCCGAACACGAACCTTTCCTTGCAACCTATATCTTGCTTCCAAAAGAACAGCAGGACGAACGGGCTGTGACAAGAATGAAGCTGCACGTTCAGCAACACAACAACTTCGCAGAACAGGCCGCACAACCCAAACCTACGGCGGCTCCAATGCCGCAAGGCGGCGGTGAGATGACTATGGCCGGTCAGGAGACGGGCGCAATGATGGCGGCTCCAGAAGGTGCGGCAGAGAACATGTGTCAACCCGCAACAGAAGGTGGCGCATGAACATAGAAATCTACGGAGTAGAGTTCGACAAGGACGAAGCCGTGTCAATGTTGGATACGGTTCGTAGTTCCGGTTTCAATTCGTTTCTGCGAATTGTGGCAGAATCGAAAAAGGACGCTTTAACACGCGCCGTGAGTCCTATGGATAAGAAACTATCACTTGAAATGAACGCTATAGAGAAGGAAATGAATCTCACAATAGCACAAAACTGCGATTGGATAGCATCTTTGCCGTCTCAAATTGAGGAAGTTCTGCTACAAGCTGAGATAATCAAGAAATAGCGTTTTTCTTGGCATAATCCACACTTTCCAGCCTCCTAAGTGTCTCAATTCTGTCTCACTGTCTCAAGTGTCTCTTTTTCTGTTGACAATGAGACACGAAATGAGACATATTAGCGGCGTAGTCTGAGGAAGGATTCTAACTTTCTCAAAAATACGGACACCTTGCGTGACTATCGCAAGCCCGTAGGAGGCTATCATGCCTGAAACAGTTGCAGACGCGGGACAGACGGATAATGTCGGAGACGACACCCGAACTGACGCGCAAACGTCGGAGACGGTCACGCCTGATGGCGGCGATGCGTCGGTAAAACTCATAGCTGGCAAGTTCAAGACGGTAGAAGAAACTGAGAAGGCTTACAAGGAGGCTGAACGTGCGATCACTGAAAAGGGAAACGCATTGGCGGCGCTTCAACGTCAGGTTGAAGACCTTTCTCAAAAAGCACAGCTTAACGAGGTTCTTAACAGGCTCGCTGAAAATGCAAAGCCGAAAGAAGAACCGCCCAAGCCGAGAGACTTGGATTCGTTTGCCGAAGAAGTGGGAAACGATTTTGCGACAGACGCCAAAACCGCCACGCGAAAAATGTTGAACGTGATGGGTTCGTGGTCTTCGCAGGACAGAACCACTCTGGAGCGCAAGTTGGATGCTTTGTCAACTCAACTACAGTCTGTACTTGGCAAGGTTGCAGAGACAGAGGAAAAGGCCGATCCCGTTTATCAGAAATTCAAACCTCTGATAGATGAGATGGTACAGGGCGGAATGAACATAAAGGCGGCAAAGCTGTTCGTGTCCAAGTTCAACAAGGACGATGAATCGCAAACGCAGTCTCCCCCGAATCATGTTTCTACTGGCAGGGTGACACCACAAGGTAATGTCGAATCGTATCTAACGGCCAACGAAAAGGCCGAGATGAAACGAGAGGGATACACGGATGACGACATTTCCGCGATGGAAGCCACGCACAGACGTAATCTTGAACAAGCACGAAAGACAAAGGAGTAGACTATGCCGACTTATGAGAAATCACCTTGCGAGAAATGCGGGAAACAGATTACTACGTTCCCCGCTGCGAGAGCAAGACACATGAATGTTTGCGGTAAGCCGGAAGGTGAAACCGCAAAGGTCAAGGAACCCGAAGTGAAACGCGAACCTATGGCAGCCGTACAGCCCCGTGATCCGCTCATTGCAGAGCGAATCAAGACAGCTCTGGCGGCTCAGGAACGGTTCAAGAAAGCACCGCAGGTATTCGTGGCCGACCAGTCATCCGACGAAATGCTGGAACTGAGGAAGATATATTGCCAAGAATCGCTTGGGCCAAATCCAAGCAAGAGCGTGTACTTCGGCATCACGAAGGACATGGATAGGGATGTGGCGAGAGGCTACGTTCCTATCATTGACTCCGCTAATGGCGATCCTGTGCATCTACAGGAGCTTACAATGTACTGGCGTCCAATAGAGATTGCCAAGGCCATTGAGCGAGACAATCAGATTCGCGGCGAAGCCCCTCTCAAGAAAGCAATGAAGCAGGCGGTATTTGAGCATCCGAGAGGAAACGGAGGCGACGTAAGTGCCGCAGGCTTGTCGGTTGAGGAGTTCTCAGCCGAAAAGGTTACGATCACGAAAACAGGAGAAGGCTAATGGCAATTACAGCTACAAAGAATCCCGCTTTTTACAGCGGGCCTCAGTTGGAGCTTGAGAAAACGCTACAGGCCGTAGACTCCCAAACTTGGCAGGCAGGCGATCCTTGCTATCTTACCACCACGGGTAAGGCAAAACCGCTGGCCACCGGAATTGGGCGTATCTATGGTTTCTTCGCGGATTCGAGAGCGTCGGCGTCATCCAGTACGGTTCCGCCGATTTATCGCATTGCGTCAGAGGAAACGAAGTTTGTGGGTGACATAAGTAACGGCGCAAACGATACGACCTCTCAGCGCACTCACAAGGGCGAGAACGCGGGTCTTCGCGTTACGTCCGTGAACAGCAAGAACGTTACGACGGTGGATGTCGGCAATGACACGGCTGGTGGTGTCGTGCTCGATGATCCAATTTGGGTGAAGGAAGGGTTTAAGAATACTTCTACCGATAGTCCCGGCAGGATCATATTCCACTTCAAGGATACAATGCTGCAAGGTTAATGGAGGCTGACAATGGCTACACTTTATTACAATCAGGTCGGCATCATTGACCGATATGGCGTTGGCAAGCACGCGCTTGACAAGGAAATTGACAAGCTGCGTGTGAGATACAATAAGAATCCGTTGCAGGGTTCGCAGTTCGTGCGGCAGGAAAACGCCACGGGTGGCGTCTATACGGAAGCAACCTTTGGAACGAGTCTGGAACTTCCCCGTCAGAACGAGGATTCAGAGCGCGTCCCGATGGCTACACCGATTCCGGGTTACAAGGCGACTGGTACAGTTGTCAATTACAGACTCGGATTGCAGGTGGAGAAGTCGTATGTGGAGGACGACCTCAAGGGCGTCGTGCGGAAACAGTGTTCCGGTCTTCTGAACAGCGGGCGTATGCTCGTTGAGTATCAGATTGCCGCGTACATGAACAACCTCACAAGCTCCAGCTATCCCGGTGCTGATGCTCTGGCCTTGGTCAGTGCGTCTCACCCGTTTGAGCGGCGGGAGCAGGGTACATGGTCGAACTTGGAAACGGGTGCGGCTCTGTCTCTGACTACGTTCTCGACGGCTCGCAAGAACATGAGGAAGCGCACCAATGAGTTCGGTTATCCGAACCCGCTTACAGTCAGGCTTCTTCAGGTTGGCGCGGACGGAGAGCAGAAGGCGCGTGAGTTGAAGACGGCAGAAAAGAATCCTGAGAATGCGTTGAACCAGCCGAACGTGTGGCGCAACGATAATTGGGATTACTTTGTGTACGACTTCCAGACAAGCACAACGGCTTGGAATCTGTTTGCTGATGTTCCCGAAGAGTTCAAAGGCATCGTGTACGTGAACAGGGTACAGCCGAACATCGCACCGCTCGAAGGGCGCGATATGTCTACGGACATCGTATGGGGTCAGAGACTCCGTATTCGTTCTGTGGTTGTCGGCGTGACTGGATATTTCTTACAGCACAACGAAGGCGCGTAAGTTAGAACATCTTGCGGGGCGCGGGACAATCCTGCACCCCGCTATTAAGGAGACATCAAATGGCTACGAAAGAAACTACCGACGCCAAGAAGAACGGCGTTGAGACATCGTTGGACAAACGTGTTACTCGCCTCGAAGCGATAGTTCGCAAGATTAAGGCGAAGGCCGAGATACATTGGGGAGACATTGACATGGACGGCAAGATCGGAACGATAGCGGTAATGTGTTTGCTCATTCCGGCATTGTCGTTTGGGGCAACCGAAACGCTTGTTGATTGGACGGCTGGACAGCATAGCACGGCAACAGCCAAGGTTGTGATTGTTACGGGCGGAAGCGCAACGATGATTGTGGACAACGTGCAGGGCGACATTTCCAAGTGTACGGGAACACCCACGGCATTTGGTATCAACGCCACAAACGTTACGGCAGGAAACTTGGCGCAAGCTCGCATCAGCAACGCACTCGGAACTGCTGGCAGTCTGATAGGGGGTAATGTGCCTATCGCTGCGGTATCAAATGCGATGGGTTCAGCGGGTGCTACGATTGGGGGCAATGTATCGGCTACCACTATTAGCAACGCTGTGGCACACGGAGCATTCACGGCAATACCCAATAGTACAAATGGTTTGGTTACTGGTCAGTTGTTCTACCAGTCAATCAACGGTACTAATGTGATTCATATATTCTAGTTTTCTTTGCGGGGGCGGGGTTGATTCCCCGCCCCCGCTTCTTCCGAAAGGAGAACCATGAAGCGATTTCTAATCAGCTTTTTGATGTGCGTCCTGTGTTTTTCGGCTTATGCTGGTGGCGATAAACCAGTATTGCTTGTTGAGAACGTCTATTCTGGTGCGGTTGCCACAGCCACGCTGTCTAATCTCAATGGATATGTACAGCAACTCTATGTGGATGTTCCCACAATGACCACTTGGACTGGTGTTGTAAGTCTTGCCACGGCATACGAAACTATCTACACAAACACGTTTTCGGCTGATGCCATGAAACGTCCGTTTGTCATGCGCGAGACTATTGCCGGTGCTGTTAGTAATTCGGTTGACCGTTTCTTTTTATACAACGACACCATAACGGCCACCATTACCGTTACATCTACCGGAATGGTTGCCAAGACGGTTCCAATCACGATATATCTAACAGACAAGTAAGGGGGCCGCATGAGCATATCATGCCAAACATTACTTGAAGACATCTGCGACGAACTGCACCGAGACGCAACGGATGAACGGTTCCTGCGAATGTTCTTGAGGGCATTGAACCGCAGTCTCGACGAACTCAGCCAGAAGTGCAATTTGGGTTCCCACTTCACACACGTATCCAGAGCGGACGGAACCGTTGCTATAGCCGCTGACCGTGAGTGGATGATTACGGCTGGTATACGCTACCATCTTGCGCTTATGGGTATTCGTCCTAGTGATCCTAAACTTGCGGCATTGGCGTTCCGTGACAGCAAAGATGCGTGGGATGACGCACTTGGAATGTACGACACGGAAGAACTCAACGACAAACAGGCAACGGATACCGGCATCATTGGATGGGGTCATGTTGACTCATAATGAACTATGCAGACATTTACTTTCAACGGGTTCTTGGAACTGGCGGGTTCGTTTCCTCCAACACTCAACACGGAGTTAAATCCAACTCAGTTGAAGGTTGAAGAAACTCCCGCTTGTTACGGGGTGGATTGCGGAAACGATGGACGCCTTGCTTCCGGTTCGTGTCCTATGGGGACGGCGCGAAACGCTCCAATCAAGACGATTAGTTCTACCAACTACTATTGGTACTACGATAGGTTGTGGAGATCGTCAAGTGCTGTTCTGAGTTACGGCATACCCAAGGTAGACGATATCTACTTCCCGCAAGACTTGGGTAAGTTTGTTGCTGACGCCACAATCATAGAACCCGTTGCGCTTGCCGACGATCAGATGGCGGTTGTTACGGCCACGGGTACGCACATGATGAGCAACTGTGCCGACGTGCGGGGTTACTTCGCGCTTGGCCGATTCTGGCAGGAATTAGGCGCAGACGGAACAACCAAGATCAGCGTCTTGGGCGGCAACCTCGTTGTGAGCAACACAAGCGGCGTCTTCATGTTTGTAGATGGCTCGGTAAAGGAACTCACGCGCAAGGTGCGCGACACGCTTGGCAGTTTCAGTAATTGCGCCATACTCTGCAACTACACAAAGAACTGGATTATCGGAACATCCAAGTTTGCGATAGACGTTGCCAATGGGAAGCTGTTCGACTACGGCACGGCTGGATTCCTGTTCACAAGCAGGACGCTTACGGCAGATGATGAGAACCGCCCGTTCTCAGTAGAGGGTTTGGCGTTTGTCCTTGAACAAGCCAATGCCAATGGCGGCACAATCAGTTGGCAGACCAAGTTTGAAGATGGCGATTGGAAGGACGAACAGGACATTGAAGTAAAGTACCAGCCAGAGCAGTACACGCGTATAGAGAAAAGCATACAGCGCACAGGAACCACTTGCCGCAGATTCGCCATGCGGATAACGGCGCTTTCCAGCAACATCTACATCAAAAGCATACAGGCTCAGGTACAAGGCTTTGCACAATCAGTTCCATCGGAGTAACGAATGAGTCAGCTACAGACAACGACAAACGAGACTGATGCAAGATTCGTCAAGGCGATAGGCGATCCACAACACGCGGGGTTCCAACTGATTCGCCGGTGGGAGAAGATTCACCCAAGCAACGTTCAATCACTCGTTACCGCTCTTAACGCCGTTGACACCTATACCAATGGACACGCCGACAAGAAGACCTATACAGGGCCATTCCTTAACACCATCTTGGAACCCGACGTGGACGTGGAAGATCACGGCATTATCACGCAGACCCTTACCAAGATCAAGAACGTAGCACTTGAGAGTGACGCTGATTTAGTGGAAGCGGAAGGCGACCCGATGGAACAGGGCAGTACCATTGATAGGGCGTGGTACTACATCAGCCCCATGAAGGCCGATACAATCTATCGGAACTTCTCGGCAAATGACACCTATCTTTCTCATATCCACGTTGACAACCAGAGCTACGCAGGGCCGTGGGCTTGCACATATTCCATGAAGAAAGAGGACAACCGTACAATCACGATTCTCAATACCGCAACGAAGGTCAAGAGCGTGGATTCAGCGGGAGACTTGACTGACCCATTGATTGACAGACAGCGCGAGACATATCATCCGTTTGGTGAAGGACGTGGCACGGGCGACAACGTTCTGTATAGGTACAAGAATCTTGACGCCAGAACCGACACTAAGTGCATGGCATTTGCCGACACGAAACTTGAAGTCAAATGTACACCCACAGGACAAGGGTGGGACTTGGTGGACAGGAAGACCAAGACCGAAGATGACAACACCATGACGTTCTACCTGTTGTTCCGACACAACGACAGGATCAAATGGACTAGTACGCTGTTTGGAACCCCACACCAGCGCATGATTGAGAATGGCGGCAGGGACAACGAACTAAGGATCAAGAAGTGGTTTGGCATTATGCGTGAATGTCACACCACGGCGTTGACGCAGTTACAGAGCACGGCAAACGTGGATACCAACTTCGCGCTTCTCAAAGTGGAGTTCCAAGACGTTGAGGATGGTGCCAAGGATTATCAGCGATACATGGTGTTGCAGTCGGGCGACACGCGAACGGACTCTGAGGCATTGACCCCGCACGGACTGTGGGAACCCAAACTCAGGGTGCGAACGGGCAGGGCTTGGAACCGATTGACAAGCAATCTTCCAACCGACATTAGCATGAAGGACACGGGCTGGAACTTCAATAACGTGGATATTCAACCCGACGCCAATGGCTTGTTTAAGAAGGAAATGGTGCAGTCCCAAGTAGCGTGGCCCAATACTACGCCGCTCTATGATTCGATGTCCGTGACAAATCTTGGGGGGCCAGGACGAACCAAGTTGTTCCGTGCCGGTGGTATGCCTATTCACAATGCCCTTACTACGCTCAGAACCTTGACAGGTGACAGTGTGGTGGATGCTTCCATTACCGAGCTTGACAAGGGCGGCGCAAGGCTCGACATCAACCGTAGGATAGAGAACCGCGTTGTAACAGAGGTGATGCGTGATGCTGGAATAGGGAGCAGAGCCAAGACCATTCGCAAGGCGTGGTTAGGACTGCATCCTGACAACATAGACAGCACCTACACCAACGCGGCCATTCCCTACGCTCCTACCGGCTATATCCACGATTGGGCGCAGAAGAAGATTGACGCCGATGGGTGGGGCGACGTTTACGCCGAAGCCACGGACAGCAAGGCCAGTATGACGGCTATGGCTGATGCTAACGCTTGGCATAAGGTCAAGTACTACATTGAGAAAAGCTATCGCAAGCCGTTGTCCAATCACGCCAATCTCCCGAACTCCACGGCTGAAGGCTACTATTGGCGCAAGATATACGAGCATCGCAAGTGCGTAATAAAAGCCACATCCATAGGCGCAGAGAACTTCATAAGCGATTCCGGTGCGTTGGTGGGTAGTTTTAGCAAAGACCTCAAAAATGGCTTCTTTTATGCAGAGAAGGTTGATTCCCGTGCTATCGGACATTGGAATGCCACATCACTTGCGACGGATCATACTTCGCACGGAATGGTGAAGGATAGTGGAGACTATCCGTGAGCAGGGACATTGACATAGATAGGATAGGGCCACCGGAAGTAGACGTTGAAAGCGTCTTGAGTGAAGTACAGTTTGATGATATAGGACAAAATAGAGTCATTCAGATTTTTGGAGACGGAGGCGTTAATGCACAGGACTTGGGAGATGGAACGTGGATCGTGGAGTCAGACCCTCCGCCCGACTTCTCCAACTTGTCCTTCTATTGGCAACTGTTCGGCGCAGAGTTTCATTGGAACGCGGGTTCATTGGGGATAGTGGGAACCATGTATGATATAGCGGCAAGTGCAATACCAAGCACGGTGGTGCTGAGTGGAAGCACGGAGTACACCTATATCTACCACAAGAAAAATCATTCGTCGTCGGGAATAGCGAATAGTTCAACCGATCCGGGGATGGGCGATGGAACCGAATGGCGATGGCGACTTGGAAAGTTTACGGCTGTGGCAACGGGACAGTACAAGATTGACAAGGAATACTACAGATACGGTGGAGACATCGTCTGCGCCGTTCCAATGAGATAGGAGACAACTATGGCAAACTTCGATGAATACAAAAACTACCCGTCTTGGGCTTGGTCGGGAGTCAATCCCGCTATGGCAACCACGGACATAGCAAGACCGAACTTTGATACGCTTGACAATTTGCAGTCACCCACAACGATGACTCCCAACGTAGCTACCATGCCTGCTAATCAGATTCCACAGCGGGAACAGAACGCTATGGTTGGCTCGCTTGGTACGTCGGGACGTATGCCGCCGTCTGCATATAACGAGATTCAGAGGCCGGAAGGCGCGTCTGTAAATGTGGCGCGTCCTTTGTCGAAAATGTCAGACGTTCAGATAGCCAAGGACTTTGGTATCCCGCTGTCAGCCAAATCAAAGATGCTTGCCATCCGAACGAGATTGGCAGAGAACGAGAGGCAGGCCGCAGAAACGGCGGCGTTGAAGGACAAGGACATTGAGGTTGAACAGACCAAGTTGGCGCAGAAGGTTCTACCCGCGCAGATATACGCGCAAGGCAGACTGAGCCAACAGGAAATGAAAGGTCAACAGAGTCTTGAACAGATCAAGGCTGAGGGCGAGAACGCCGACAAGTTGGCAAAGTTCAACGCCAAACAAGTAGCGGCCAATCTTCGTTCTCAGGGTAAGTTTGTAGGCACAAAAGAAGCCGCGCAACTCCAGACGCAGGAACTTGAGAAGATTCAGAAGACCGAGGAAATTAAGGGCAACTTCCAAGTGGCACTTGAGTTGGAACGTCGTATCTCTGCCGCCAAGCTGGAACAGCAGAAACAGGAGTTTGAGGCTAACAAGGTAACGAAGAAGGGGATTACCCGCGATCAATACGGGCAATCCATTATAGAAACCACATCTACCACGGGAGCTCCTAGTGAAGGTGCGGCGGGGGACACCAACAACAACGGCGTTCCCGATGCTGACGATGCGCGACACGGCAAACTTATTCTGGCAATGCAACGCTTTGACTCGTTGCCGGAAGGTAGTCCACTGCGAACGCCGCAAGCTGTTGCAAACTATGACAAGTGGAAGATGGATTTATCCGAACTACGCACTAAGTACAAAGGCAAACTGAGCGGAGAATAATATGGCTGACGAACTTGACGCATTCTTGGCCGCTACCGAACCACAAACGGAAGCACCGAGTGAAGCCAAACCTACCGACGATTTGGACTCCTTCCTTGCGTCAACAGAACCTACGCCACAGAAACCGACACCGCCCGAAACAGATGATATAGACTCGTTCTTAGCTGCAACAGAACCGCAAGAAGTTGCAACCCCCGAATATGATAAACTTCAAACGTCTATGGGATTGAGTAAGGAAGACCCCAAGAAGTTGAGTCCACTTGTTTCCTCTGCGCCTGCCGAGCCTACCATGAAGAAGCCGGAAGTTGCCGCACCTATTGTGGCGCAACCCACACAAGCCGTAATCTCTGCCGATCCAAGGAAAGAGGCTATGGCACGTTGGCAGGCCGCCCCCGAAGGCTCTCCCGAAAAGGCAAGGTGGGCTGGCGTGTTGGAGAAGTTCCGTAACATCTCTACGCAGGGTACAGACTTGGCTGCTGAATCAGCCGAAGCATTGGAACAGGCCGGAACTACGGCGTATGTGGGCTATCGTGGCGCATTATCGGGGCTTACAATGGGACTGTCCGATATAGCAGTACGCAACATAGAACAGAAATACTTTGGCGGCAAGATCAACGCTGAAACTGGAGCGGCTATGCTCAATGAGGGCATAGGCAAGTTGGCGGGTGGTTATCTTACGGGTTCTGCTTTGGTCAAGGGATTGGCTGGCAAGTTAGGTGCAGAAGGCTTAAAGGGGATGCTTGCGTTGCGATTTGGTGCGGGTTCAATACAGGCTGGAACCAACGCCATATCAAGCGTCTTGGCTGGCGATAGAACAGCACGGGAAGCGGCAGGCGATTTCGGACAAAACTTGGGTTCTATGGCTGTCAACGCCGTCACCGGAAACGCTTTGCCGCGTGGCGTTGCCAACTTCATTACTCAGGTTGGCGGCGACTTTGCCTATGACTTCCTTACGGACAAGTATATTCGTGGCCGTCTGACCGATGAGAATTTCAAGGAATGGCTGTTGCAAGTGGAGTTGCCGCAACTTGTGGGGTCATTGGTGTTCGCGGGACGAGATGCCACAAACAAGAACTTCAACATGGAACGGACAAAGGTGTTGGCAGAACTCAAGTCTAAGTTGTTCAAGGATGTGAGAACAATGGAGGCGGGGACAAAAGAGATGGCAGTTGTGCCGCCTCCTGCCCCTCAAGAAAAGGTCTTTCTTCGCACGGGAACAGAAGCACCTATTCCTGAAACCGCCAAGACACCTACAACCAAAAGGCCACGTGAGATATTAGAGGAAGCATCCGAGAAGATGACGAGAGAAGGCGTGATTAGAAGAGCCGGAGAGATTGGCGCAGAGCAAGCGGGAGTTGTTCCATCCGAAGCTAAACCAACAACAGAACCAGCGATGGAAACGTCTCCCGTCAAAACTATTCCCGAACCCACTTTCGGAACCGAGAAAGAGAAGAAGTTTCTCGGAAGGGTCAAGGGCGCGGAAGACACTCCAAGTCAAGTATTAGACAGACTAACCGATGTTCCAGCCGGATACGAACAACAGAAGACTGGCGAGATGGTGGAGAACGTCAAGGCGTGGTTGCCTAAAGACAAAGGGAATGTAGCAGAGGCAGAGTGGCGCATAGATTCAAAGGACGTTCCCATTGACACCAAGGGTGCGATTGGTGTGGCGTTAATGGAACACTATCGCAAAACGGGAAATGCCAACGCAGAGGCAACCCTTGTCAAGAAACTAGATGAGGCGTTTCGTTCCGGTGGTCGTCTTGTTCAGGCTGCGTCGTTCTACAACAAACTCAGCGGCAAGGGGTGGGATACGTTGGTTAATCGCTACTTACGCGAACGCGGTATCTCTGTTCCACAAAAGGATTTGGCCGACATACGCAAAATGTTCTCAGACGCATCTAAGCTGCCGGAAGGTACAACGCGAGATCAGGCCACACTAGATGCAATAATGAAACTCAATAGTCACGTTCCTATGCGTATGAGCGATTGGGTTGACGCCTATCGTTATAGCAATATGTTGTCTAATCCACAGTCTCACGAACGTAACATCGTGGGCAACTTGGTCAATACTGTTTTGGTGAAACCATTGGTGTCGGTAATGCATGGAGACATCAAACAGGCGGGGCAATACATTGGTAGTGCCTTGGGGCGCGTTTTTGATCGTTCATCCTGGAGCGAAGCGGCAAAGGCTATGCGTGGTAGTGACCTTGGGAAGTGGTCTGAACAATTTGGTAATCCCAAAATGAGCGTGTTTGACGCCATTCGTTTTCAGCATGGGCCACAATCTCCGTTTGGAAGTAAGGCGTGGAACACGGTGACTTTCATTCCTAAACTTATGAACGCAACCGATGTTTGGTTTCGCAACGTGATAGAAACGGGGGAAACTACACGGCTGGTTAAATCCGGTGTTGCTCCAGAGGCGGCACAGGCAAGGGCAAAAGAAACCGCCAATCAGTTGCTCTATCGTAATCCGTTGTCAGCAAAAGAAGATATGTCACTCAACGCGGCTAGTCGTAAGTTGGAGGTTTTTGGCGCATGGCTAGACAAAGGACGCAACAAAGGGTTTGGATTGAAGTGGTTTATTTCGTTCATCAAGACGCCGTTTCGCGTGGCTCAGTTAGCAGTTGACACATCCCCACTAGGATACGCCACAAGAGGGATGAACACAGAAGCTATTGCCAAGTCTAAATATGGAAAGTCTTTTGCTAAACTTGACGATGTACAGAAAACCGATGTATCACAAGAACTCTATCAACGACAAGGATTAGCGCGATTGGGTACGGCGGTAACAGCCATTGGCGCAATGATGGCGGCGGCGGGGCGCACCACTTGGGCCGCTCCAAAAGACGAGAAGGCACGAAAAGAGTTCTATGCTTCGGGGCGTCGTCCATATTCTGTGTTAATTGGAGATAGGTGGGTTCCGTTGTCATACACCGGCCCGCTTATGCTTGCTCTTGGATTCCCCGCTGCTGTGCGCGATGCCTTCTACGACAACCCCAAGGCGGCAACAGAAGAATGGTATCAGCATATTGGGAGAAGCGCAGCGGCAATGCCTCAGATGATTCTACAGATGACGCCCGTATCGGGATTGAGCGGTTTATTGGATGCCCTATCAGGAGATTACGACAAGACCATATCGGGACAGTTGGGTGCAATAGCAACACAAATGATTCCCGCAAGCGGATTGCTTCGATGGATGAACAAGATGGTTGATCCTACGTTTAGACACGCAAAGGGTGCGTGGCAGGGAATGGCAACCGGCCTGCCGTGGTTTAGTCAAGGCGTTGCGCCAATCACTACTCCCACTGGAGAACCCGCACAACGCAATATGAGTGACATCTGGTTGCCCTACACGGTAGAACGCAAGAACGCAGAATCAGAGAAGCGTTATCAGGCGTTACAAGAACAGGCAAGACAGAGGGCCAAACTTAACCAACTCAACGTCCAACGTCCATAATAATCTTGAACTTCAACAACGAACAATGATAGGATGACGAAAATGAAAAGATGGATTCCAACGATTCTGCTTGCTCTTGTGGCAACTCCGCTTCTTGCCGCGTTTCCGTACCACATGAACGCCACCACTGTCAACATGGACAAGGTGACGGGTTCCTATGATTCCTTCAACTGGCGGTGGGCTGGCTACGACACACAGAGCAATCGTTTCGTGTTTGATAGAGACATATCGGCGTACAACATAGGATTCAAGTTGTCGCAACAGACTGATTCGGGACAGTTGACGTATATCAGCACGACCAATCTCACTGTGGCCACAAGCAACGTCACGTTTGAGATTGCCAACACAAACATCCCCAAGAGCGGGAGCTATCAGGCGGAACTCTTTATATGGACGCCGGTGTCAACCAACATATCCCGCACTATAGCGCAGGGCAAGATTACCACGTTCAAGAGTCTGTATGACGAAGACGACAGCACGTTCCCTTGGCCCACTGTCACCAATCTTACGGAATATCTCACCAAGGCGGCGGCAGAAGCTAAGTATATGTATACAGCAACAAACTCTCCCGTAGCCGGATATTTCATGGCAACAGACGGAACCACCAATGGCGCATATTGGACGGCATTAACAGGCGGGGGCGATATGCTCTGGACTGACTGGAATGCCGCGTACTCCAACACGATTGCAAGCAACCGGGTCAACATTGTGGGTTTATCCTCCACCCAAGCCCTCAACACCGCCCGTCTCGGCAGTAACGACACATGGCACACGGCGCTGAATCTGGCCATCGGCAGCAATACGGCGGCGCATACGAGTTATGACGCGCAGATCGGGACGAACACCGCGCTTGCCAACGCTGCACAGGGCGGGGTGAACTCGCTCTCCAATACGATGTACAAACTCTCCGGCGACACATTTCTTGGCGCTCTGAACCTCAATACACAGCGCGTGATGAATGCAGGGGTATTCACAAACGGAACTTTTGGCGGCTGGTTCAACATGGCGAATGGCCAGTTCAACGGAGGCGACGGCTTCGGCTCTGCTTATCTCAACTTCACCCTCGGCACGGTTTTCAACGTCAACACGAATCAGAACATGAACAATCACACCATCTACGGCGTCACGGATTCCGCGCTGGCCAACGGCCTTGTCACCCGCGCAACGTCAGAGGCATGGCGCGATATCGCCAAGACCAACGCTCACCCCGAATTGCTGGCTACGGCGGCGAACGGACAGACGCAGACGAACACCTCTTGGACAACGCCGGAGATCATCACAGGCACGAATCCGACTTTGAGCAAGGCGACGAATCCAAGCAAGTCTTGGTATGTCACTAACACCTCAAGCCTGACGCTTCCGGCTCGGGACACGAATCGAACTGAGTGGTTCTCACTGGAGATATGGGCGCAGGGCAACAGCTTCACGTTCAACACTGATGGCGTGGCCAGAGTCGTGGCAAACGGGCATCTAACGAACAATGGTGTAAACATCGTACACGGGCCATATCTGACGAACTTGTGGTTCATTAACTCGATGGGGTTGTAACATGAAAATACTGATAGCATTTCTTCTGATGGTTTCAACGGCAATCGCAGGCGGCACGAACTGGGGAAACATCGTGACACTCGACACGGCAGACAAACTTCCGACGTACTACAACAACACGTTTGACCCGACGCTCAAGCAGTTGCAGGGCTGGGGCTGGCGCAAGATGACCGTGGAGCAACCAGCGGCGGGAATGATCGTACTGACTCGCGCTGTGCAACCCGTAGACGGAACCAACTGCCTGTACGCAATCACGGCGCAGCGGACGCAGGCCGAGCAGGACGCTATCAACGAGAGTAATCGGCTGGCGCGGATTGCTTGGGACAAGGCCATGATTGCGAACACGATTGACAGTGATCCACTCGAATACGGGATCGGATTCTACTTGCTCAAGGTAATGGTTGCGACGGGGCAGGCAACGAATGTAGCGACGGCCAAGCAACTGGTATTGGACAAGGCATACACGAAGGTGAACACGAACGGCCCATGAGAAAACTTCTTTCCATAATTGCGGGAATACTTTGCGCGGGCCTCTGCCACGCTGAACCTGATTTCGCGTACAGGATGTTTCAGCAGGAGTGGGCGGCGCTTACGGTAACTGCAAGCACTCCCGGTATCACCGACCCGAATGCAATCAGCGGTTGCGCGGTGTGGCTTGACGCCAATGCCGGAACCAACATCACTCTGCTATTTGACAACACTACCTACGGAACGTATGGCCTCTATGTCACCTCGTGGGTGAGCAAAGCCTCAGCCAGCAATATATTTCAGCGCGGCTCAGGACAACTCTGGAATCTCTATACTAACCGTCTGAATGGACGAAGTGTGATTGCCCCCATGGCGAGTGCGGGATATTTCAATTGCGCGGCCGGCGCCGGCACTAACCAGACATTTTTCTTCGTGTGCTCAATGACGAACTTCGTTACTGCGTATGCTGACCTCTTTGAGTATGACAGTTCTTCTCAGGCTGGATTGCTGTTGAATAACGCCGATACCAATACCCTATTTCCTGGTAATGCGTCGTCCATAGCTTATCTTCCGGAAGCAGGAGGCTCGTGTAACTCTACAAACTGGATCAACGGAGTTCGCACGAACTCTCTGCCAGCTCTCTGGCGTATGTACTCTTGGGCGTTGAATAGTCCCTACAGCGTAGGCGTAAGAACACTGTACATATCAGGCACATCTCGTGCGTGGGCGTGTGGGGAATTTGCGGAGGTCATTATCTACAATAGACGTTTGACTAATGCCGAGATCGGACAGGTCGAAACGTACCTATCAACCAAGTGGGGAATTGCGTTACCATAGAATCAGTAGCCTGCTAGGGAGGCTGAGAGAATGAGCGAGAACGAGATAGCTGGAGACAGAAAATGACGGGCATAAAGATAGCGACAACGGCGATGATGGCAAGCGGGCTTGGAACTGGCATAGCGGCGATCATTGAGCCAAAGGACTTGGATGGAATCGGCGTGACGGCGTTACTGGCGTTTATCTGTCTGGCAAGTCTGGGACTTCTCGCGCTTTTCATGCGTACGCAGGTAGGGGCGATGAATAAACTGACGGAGAAAATTTCGGAGAACACAACGCAGACATCGGTAAGTAATGTGGCCATGCAGGCTTTGTGCGCGAAGATGGAAAGCAATCCGTGCCTTCTGCGGGACGAAACCTTGCGAGCAAAAGTCATAGCGGCGACGGTCGTAGAGGATGCAAAACTGGTTGCGGCGGAAGTGGTGAAGGAGGCGGTGGTTACGGCGCATCAGGTGATAAACGATGCGCGGAGGGGGCGGTGAAGGAGATAACGCAATGATCCGCTATCATCCCAACTTCTTCGCGCTCGGATTCGGGATTGAGCGCATTACGAATTGCGATGAGACTGAGCGGTGGACGGCGCTGGCGGTCAAGGTGTTCTTGGGCGGGTGGATTTACAACGGACATTTTCGGATCGGCAGGAAAAGGCGAGTACGCATTGGAGGGTGACATGCACTACAGAAACGGCAGAGAAGCGAAGAACGGGGACAAGATTGTTCAGTTGGAAAACGGCAGTGGCAAAATAGTCGCTTTCGGGGTGTTGCACGGCGCAACTCCCGGCAACGATTATTGCAATGGAAATATCGCCGTAGTGCAGCCTGCAAATGAGGGCGCGTGTATGTGCGATTGTCTGCACATTGACGACGTGGCGGCATTGCTAGCCGAGAAGGGGCTTGGTAAGAGAGGTGACAAGATGAAACCATTTTGGATCGGCTTTGAACAGGGCGCAAGATTGGGCGCGTTGATTGGGTGCGTGATTGGCGGGACATTCTTGGCGCTGAATAGCTGCAAGACCCCCGACTGGCCGCCGTGGAGCGATACGACGACGACAACCATACCGGACGTGCCGACTGTGACCACTACTACGGTGCCGCCTGTGATCAACGATGGCGATACGGACGTATCCGGCTATGACCGTTTCGGCAATTATGAGTTTCGGCAGGCCAAGACCATTATGCGAACGCTGGAAGCCAAGTGCGGGGCGGTGGGCGGCGATAGCGGGCCGTTCGGTATTGTCACGTTGGAATCCCCTACTCCGTGGCCGACGCAGGACGGGTTCTGTAACGCGCTCGTGGTGTGCGTCTGGAACGGACAGGGGACGTACTTTGACTACGTCGCGAATGGCACGGTATCGCACGGCTGGCGGCTGAGTCATGTCGTTGACGGGTGCGCGGAAGCTGGCAGGCAACCCCCGCAATCGGGCGAGAAGATTTCCTTCTTCGTGATGAACTATGAGGGTACAGAACGCAGCTCGGTAGCGTGGACGGTGTGGCCGTGAAAACGCTATCCCTGATTGCGGATAGCGTGACTGGCATCACTGGGATTGATGCGCGGGTAGGGAGGAAATGACAATATGAGCCGAGACATTCCATACGACCCGACGTTGCAGTGCGAACACTGCAAGGCTATGGGCGCTAACGATTTTATGGGTGACGTGTTGTGCGTGGACTGTGTGCAGCGGGGCTTAGTTGAGCAGGACAATCTCAAGGAGCAAGGAAGAAATGAGAACCAAGCGCGAGCCGTATAGTTTTGCCTGCCTGCCGATTGGCGCCGTGCACTGGTGGACTGACCCGCAGACGGGCAACGAGTGGCTTGCGGTCAAGGTAGATCAATACGTTCGTCGCGTGTTCGCTCTATGCAAGGATCACAAGGGACATTATCACATCACGTGGGACGCGATCATGGGCACGAGCGAGCATTGCACCGTTGACGCAGAGGTGAACGCATGAAAATACTTGTCGGTATACTGGTTGTCCTCGTCATCGGTTTGCTCTGGCTGATTCACGAGGCCAGCAATGCGCCGGACTGGACGGATTACGACGACCATCACGAGGGGATGTTGAAATGATCAACGAACTGACATTCGCAAAACGCAACGCGGGATACTGCGTGAAGAATCCACGCCGGGCTTGGGCGACGGTCAAGGCCATGCGCGAATACGCCAAAGCAAATCCGCTTTGCGCTTGGTGCGGCAGGATGAAAATAGATGTGCACCATATAGAGCCGATTTCAGTCAGGCCGGACAGGGCGGCGGACAAGTCGAATATGATCAGTCTGTGCCGCAAGCCTCAGTGTCACCTCGTGATCGGGCATCGCGGAAACTTCAAGGCGGCGAATCTGATGGTACGCGAAACATGCGAGGGTAGAAAATGACGGGCCACTTCATCAATTCTGGCTACGTGAAGACGGGTGAGCCTATGGGCTATCACGCTGGCGTCATTGATCAGGTTGACCGTGGAATGTTCAAGCCGCTGAAGGCCATCTACCGCTTTCAGCTCAACATGGCGACGCCGCTGACCTTCGGGTGGGATGGGATTTTCTACCAGCCCGACCGCAACTTCGACAGCGACCAGGGCAGTGTCCCTCTTTGGGCGCAACGAATTGTCCCCAAAGACCGCTTCCTTGTTGGCTTCTGGATTCACGACTCAGGCTACAGGCATGGAGGCTTGCATATAAGCACGGACGGCGCGAATTACATTTTCAGGCAGGCCAAGAAGTCGGAGATAGATTATCTGCTTTATGAGATGGTGCTTGCCGATCCGTGCCCCGGCAATCAGGCGATAGCCTATGCGATATGGAAGGCCGTTTGCATTGGCGGGATGAAATATGGAGCTGGCGACTTGAAGAAACGCAAGGACTGACAATGACTTACTGGCGCACGGTGATGCTCGGTTGCTCTCCCCTCCAACTCGCACCGCGACCCGCAGACCGATAAACCGTGCGCTGGTTTTCTTTTGGTTGACATATGCGTAGATTCATAACAATTCTGTTGTTACTTGTTACACAAAACGTCAACGCGGCGTGGTACGGGATGCCGTTGGAGACGAATGGCGTATTGACCAATGCGGTCTTGGCCGATTGGGAATACACACGAACGAATGTAGCACCGCATTACCAGATATGGAGCGGCGTTCTGGAGCGAGCGCATTATTCCTATACTAATGTTGAAGGGTTCTATGTTGACGTGCCAAGTAATACCGTTGTCACCAATGGCGGAGTAGTCTACACGAACCAAGGGTTTCAGCGAATGAATTATTATCGCACAAACATCCTTGCTGAGTCTCAATACGTAATAGGCAGTTACACGGGTACGGTGGTGCCGTCGCTCTATGATGATGAAGGATTTGAAGGCACGGTGCCCTTTCTTGACGCCGTGGACATGTTCGTGCGCGATTGGACGACCAACTTTCTAAACACGAACGCGCTTGAGTCCACATATGGAACCTTTAACGATTGGTTTGTCACAAATGGAGGCGGTGCCAACTTTCCGAAGTGGAGCATAGATGGCATATGGACTATGCAGGAACTTACGAGCATATCGAATTGGCACGCATGGACGGGGGAGACATCGGATGGTATGTGGCTGTATGAATCGCACTACACGGGGGCATGGTCACAGTTGCCGCACTCGTCTATCTATACGCCTGACTCCTATCTGAACCGTTTCAATCCTGGCACGAACCGTCCGGCGATACGATGCAACAGTACCAGCGCGGTTAATGTGAGCGTGGCAATTACGGGGACGGTGGACAATCTCACAAAGACGTGGCCATGGCTGACAACGAACAGCGAGACGGTTGCACTGAGTGACACGAACTGGACGGCATTGACGTACCCATATCAGCGGATTGAAATAATGGTGCCGAGTGGTGCTGCCAATACGGGCGACTGGATTCTGGCGTCTTGGAACGTTCCTGTTACTACGTATGCCATTGCGGACAACATCAGCGTAGCACCTCAGACGTGGCCGTACACTCTGCGAGGGCTGGCATTTGACGAGCGATGGAAAGCGATTGATCCATTGCGGTTTGTTGTGGCTACGAATACCAGATGGGGAGTAGGCACTCAATATGTATGGTCTGCATTCTCATCGAACAGTTGGGCGGAAGCATTATCCATTCTGGAAACCAACGTAACAATATCTATCGTTACTGGTGTTGTCCCTCAGTGTTGGATGTACGGAGTATTTGAGAATCATGTTTTTGGAGGGTATCCTTTTAACTGGAATGTTACGGCGAAGTCTGTTCAGTCCTATGCGTTATCAGCGGCAATGGAGCATTACACGAATACGGCCAGGAACGTCCAATGGTACACGAAATTTGCATATATCAACGTCTTGGAGGATGAAAACCCGCTTGGCAACACCAATTCATTCGGAAATACACACAACTCTACGAACGAGTGGGACAACAATGGCACGGGATTTACAACGTCTGCATACTACAAGGCAATGTTAACTCTTTCCGTCAGCAATATGATCGGCTTAGTGGTAACAAGCGCAATTCCAATTGGAAACATAAACTATCCAGCCGAATGTATTGATCCATATCTAACATCAATATTACTCAACGAAGATGCGATACGCGGATATTCTGGAAGGGGTTACATCAACGTCGGTTTGACAAGCTTTCACGACCTCACGCCGGGACTCGTCTACAAGTAACCCTTAGCCGTTCCACATCCTTGAATAGCTTCCTGATTTTCTGATACACCTTGTACTGGCTCATGTTCTCAGAAATAGAGACGTGATACGATGCCGCGTCAAAACCATCGTGAATGGTGATGATCCACAAAGAATGACCTCGTTTCAGTTTTTCTGCCATGCCCCATCCTCCTTTGTCCATCCCACCTGCCCCGCTACACACCCCGTTACAAACTCGTATAAGGACTCTTTACGGTCTTTGGCGTACTCCAAAGCGTCAACGGCAAAGTCGGGGTTGACGGTGGCAAGCAGGTCATAGATTAGATCGTCGCGTGAGGGGTCAGTCATTGGTGTTCTCCGGAGGGTCATCCTGTGGCCCATTTGCTGTTTGTCGTAACGCTTCGTTGATTTCCACGCCCTTACATCCGTTCCTAATCCAGCATACCACAAGATTTGATACGCTTCTGTTTTGCGATTTAGCATAGTCGCTAACCGCAAACCAGTCAGAATCAGGTATGTAAAGCGTCCGTTTAGGTCTTTTCTGTTGTGTCGTATCCATAGCGTATATTATCCGTATAACCTGTGTCAACCATCACTTTGCCGCCTACAAATCGTCGCACATTCTACCCTTGAAATAAACTATACCAGTCCCCTCCAAGCGATACCTAGGCCGTTTTAGAGCGTCTTACAGTCCTATTGACTGCTTCTATAGCCTCGTCCACCGAATGCGCCACAGCTATCTTGAATCCGTCATGTTCGGCGTGCCATACAAGCTGTTCGCCGGTAGGTTCCGAACTTGGTAACTTGATCTCAAGTAACAACATTACCCCGCTTCTGCCGATAAGCAGGTCTGGACAACCATTGCCTACCTGTGAAAGGCAGAGGACAGAGCAACCCGTAGCCCTGAGTGCCGACACAATCTCCCCCTGATTCCCGTCTGCCCTGTGTGTACGGTGTCGGCTCATACAGCTATTGGTTCCGGTGCGGTGTTGTCGTCTTGCCCGTCGTTGAAATCATTCCAGACCTGAGGTTTTGTGTTACGTCCGCACTTGTAACATAACGCCCTGATTCCCCCTGCTATGCTTATCTTGTGTTCAACGTCGTCATGCAGACAGATATCTTCATTTCCGCACGTCTGACACGGGTTATAGAATGGAATTATCTCGCCCATGTTACAACCTCCTTGTTGTATTTCTTCGCTGATTTACAACCTATGCCTTGTATCCCTTGCCTCCGTTGCTGAATAAGTCCGACAAGAACTCCGGCATCTCCGGCATCTCGTTCTGCGCCTCAATTTTTCCCTGCCTTCTGCCCTCTTCAAAGACACGCTTTGCAAGTAACCGCCATGTGCGTATCTGCGCGGAAACCTTAGCGTCTTCTTTCCCGCGCAAGGTAGGGATGTCGTAACGGATTGTTTCCCACACGTTATAGAAGTTCATACGGCCTCAAATCTAGGTTTTGCGACCTACTTTTAGTCACAAAAACGTATACATATTTGTGACAACTATTTCATCTGCCACATGAGAATAGCCCACGCTAGAAACGCCCAAGAGATAAGCAACATCTTCACCAGTTTCTCGGCTGCGCGTCCCATGTCCTCTATGATCTTGCGTTGTGCGCTGACCTGCAACTTGAGCATCCTGATTTCTTCGTAGTTCATGCGTCTAACCTTTCTGCTTGAGGCGTTGTAGATTGTGCTTCTCTCTCAACTCAACGCCATACTTCTTCAATTCTTCCGCAAACTGCATGATCTTCTCAACGCTTGGTTCCGGCAGTCCGTGGCCTTTGCTGTCTGCGCCCAAGTTCAAAAACTCAGGATTGATCTCGCCTATCCATCGCGCAAGAATCTCAACGTCGAAATTCATGACAGGCTCAATTGTTACGAATTTGCGCTTGAACGGAAGTCCCTTCATGGCCTTGGCTCTGTCAACGCGCCACGGCGCTTGACTCTGCTTCTTGTATGGGTCTTCAATGTTGGTTTCGATTGTGGTTCCGAAGATAGAGTTTTCCGGCCACACAAAATCATTGAACCGTATGGGATTCTTGCTTTGGAAAACGTAGGTGTTGTCGGGCCACTGCAAACAGTGATCAATGATGCGCTTGACCATTTGCTGCGTCACCCCGTCGGCCAGAATGTCGTTCATGTGCTCAATGAAGATCGTCTTGCCCTTGCCATATTTAACCGAGAGCTCGCTTTCAATGAGTCGCAATTCACCGGCGTACCTACCACTGTGCCAGCGATTCTCGATGTCCTGAGCGTAGCAGTATGAGCATTTGTGCGGACACACACCGCCAAGGTGCGAATGCATGTGTGAAATCCACGGGTACATCTGACCACTTGCTTTTGTAAGACTCATCATTCCTCCTCGGTAACTTCCGACCTACTTTGTATTACTTATGACCTCTTTATTACCGCTCGGTAATAGTGCTATAAACACTCATATCTAGTGGTTAAACTACTCGCATCGTATCACTTTGCCCGCCCAACGAGCAACAGCAAACTCGGCGGTTGACCCATCGTTCATCGCCCAATCCTTGAGCATATAGATAGCATCACACCCTAACAGTGCCGCAATATCGTTGCGTATTGTGGCGTCCTTGTCCATTCCAGCGGGAATCGCCGACCAATCCGTGTCTTCCGGCATTATATTTGCGTCAACGCCAATGGTTCTGTCCATGTCTGCCGGATTCACAACTTCGTGTCCCTCGCGCAGAAGCATATCACGGGCGGCGTCAAAGGCGGGGAAGTTGTAATGTGGCTTGCGAAGCATTGGCCCCGCTATGTAGTATTTCATTTTCTATCCTTCCACTGAATAATGTCCGCTTGCTGTTAGGATTACGGGTTTCATTTCCTATCCTTTCACGGGGAGTCCAGCCGCATTCATTACACACCGCCACATCTGCCGTCCATGATCATCCAGTGCATCATACGAACTCTTCTTGGCAGAGTAGGCTTGCGTCAATTCTATCGCAATCAAAGTTTGATCGCGTTCCGGCAGCAACGGCCACGCTTCTGCAATCTCGCCAGCAAAACAACTAGCGGAAATACTGCGTCTATGAAGGAAATATCGGAAACTCCAAAACACCAGCCCTGATATACCGTCGCTGAATTTGGCAAGCAACTTGGAGTCTTTCTTCGTCATGTTTCCAATCCTTTCTATTGGTTTTGCAATAAATCTACATCTCTTTTTGCTACATAAAAGTACCTGTAACGCGCATTATTGCAACTAAGTTCCATTAACGCCCTTAATGAGCATTATTCTGCCTCTTACCATACAACGCCACTAATTATCATTTCTGTTTGGTAACTGCAACGACTATTCATTGAAAATCGCCTTGCTAACGTCGGCCAACACCCCACCTTCTATCGTGATCCTGATGTGCCCTAACTCCACAGGGTCGTATCCCGCCATTTCGGCATATCCGGGATCACCGTCGTTGCTATACTTCTTCAAGTAACTGCCCGTGTTGACGTACCAGCGTGAGTCAGGTTCAATGTACCCGTGTTTGTCGGCGTGAGCGCAACCTGTATAGTGCTGGTGTAATTTCTCGCCATCGTCGGTGAGGACAAGTTTCTGTACTGGTTCCACAAGCAAAAGTTGATGCGTGTGGC
>ERZ1292632.907-Hain-H43-01um-R2-907-length-31699-cov-7_pt1 | contig 31699 bp, 24 predicted proteins | sample MGYA00564407_ERZ1292632 | MGnify/ENA primary metagenome ERZ1292632 (study PRJEB36523, sample SAMEA6512637) | groundwater metagenome | collected 2019-01-08 | study: AquaDiva: Metagenomics assemblies of 32 groundwater samples | reverse complement strand
GCATCGCGGCCCGCGCCGGCATCAACCCCTGTTCCGTCTCCGTCGGCCTGCTGACTGGCGGGTGGATATAGGCGTTCTCCGACCCCCGATGCGCGTCGTCATCTTCACCGACCGTTACCTGCCGAGTCTCGCGGGTCCCGAGATCGCCGCTCACGGCTTCGCGGCTGGCCTCGTGAGGCTGGGCCACGCGGTCTCGGTCGTCACTGCGACGCAGGGGCCGCCGGGTCATCGGGCGACGCATCGAATCGACGGCGTCACCATCGCCTACGGTTGCTGTGACCCGACATTTGCCCGCCATCTGAACCAAAAACCGGACTTCGTCCTCGTGCAGCTCGCATGGTCTACTGATGTCGTGCGGGCGTGCCGCGTGGCAGGCGTGCCTGTTGTTGCCCTCGCCCACGCGCCGTCCTGCTGCCATCGCCTCACCCGAACGCCACCGGATCTGGTCATCGTTCCGTCGGCCGTGTTGGCCCGACAGATCATCGGCCGCTGCGCCGTCGTGCCCCCGCCGATCGATCTCGCTAGGCTCAGGCCGCCAGCCGATGCCCCGCAGCGAGAGTACGTGACGGCGGTCAACTTGGCGGCGCGGAAGGGCGGTCAAATGGTTCATGCCCTCGCCGCGCGGATGCCCGAGCACAGGTTCCTCGGGATTCGCGGGGGCTACGGCGAGCAGGTGAAGAACGCCTCGCCCCCGAACCTCGAGATCCGACCGTCTACGCCGGACATGGGGTGCGTCTACGCGGCTTCCCGCGTCGTGATCGTGCCGTCGCAGGCCGAGACCTTCGGGCTCGTCGCAGTGGAGGCCCAGGCCGCCGGCGTGCCGGTCGTCGCGTCCGACCTGCCCGCGCTCCGGGATTCCCTCGGCGCTGGAGCGCTCTTCGTCCCCGTCGGTGACGTCGATGCGTGGGCGCACGCGCTCGCGAGCCTCGACGACCCTTCGACGTGGCGGAGCCTCGCCGTGGTCGGCGCACTGAACGCCCGACGCTACAGCGCCGATGCCTCGATTCGGATGCTCGAAGAGGCCCTTGTCGGGATGGTCTCGGGTATGCTCGTTCCGCAATTCAGAGGAGACCCGAAGGTGGATGCGTGTCCGGTCGCAGGGCGAGACGTGGGTGGGTCGACGATCGCGGACGTTCCAGTGCTCTGCGACCTCGGGGCGCCTGGGCAGAACGCCTTCACCGACGCGCTCGTGCGCGAGCTGGGCTTCGTCTCCGTGCCGCTGGCTGAGGTCGAGTCGTACCTGTGGAGCGGCCGGCCGGTGCTCGTGAACGGCTGGTATGACGAGTACGAGCGACTCGCTTCGAAGTACCCCGGGCTCCTGCACTGCACGTGGCACTCCGGTTGGGCTGGATCGGGGCTGATGGGTGAGGGCGTGCCGCTGCAGAAGCTCCTGGCCCAGCTCGCCGCCAGGTGCATCAGCGTCTTGTGGCTAGAGCGGCGCGACGTCCCGCCCGTCGGCGCCCGGCACCTGGCCCCCGTCTGGTCGCCCGGCGCGATGCGGCCGCCCCTTGGGGTCAAGAAGCAGCGCGGGCACGTCATGGCGGGGCTTCACGGCGCCTTCCCGACGCCGCCCAAGAACATCGTCGCGACGATCGTTGGTGCGGTTGCGTCGGGCGCCGTCGTGCACGTGGGTGAGTCGACGGTTCGACTTCCGAAGCTCGGCCCTGTGGTCGAGCTTGCTTTGGGCGACACCCGGCACGTCATTCACCCGACGCTCAGTCGGGCGGCGTGCCTGCGCCTGCTCGCGTCGATGGACCTCCTCGTGCATCCGAGCGTGAGCGAGACCTGGCCGGTGATGATCCTGGAGGCCGCGCATGTCGGGACGCCCGCTGTGATCTCCGACGTGACGGCATGGGCGCCGCTGCTCGACGCCCGCGCGCAGTCACTCTGCATCGTGCGGCCTGCGACGTCGACGGCCGAGATCGCGCGCCTAACGCGCCACCTGCTCGCCAACGATGACGACCGGGCCCACGTGCTCGTCGAGCAACAGCGTGTCCTCGCCGACCTTCTGCCCGTGCACGTGGCCGAGGCGACGCAGACCTTCCGCGACGCGGGGTTTCCCGTTGCACAGATTCCCCGCGAACCTGACCTGACGGTGTTCGTTCTTACGACGGGCGAGCCGTCCACGGACGAGTGCCTGGAGCGTCTGCGAGCACAGGACGTCGAGTTCAAGTTGGAAGTCATCGACCACGTCGCGCCGATGAACGCGGCGTTCCAGGCGATGCTTGACCGCTGCATGACGTCCCTCTACGTCCAGGTCGATGCGGACATGCTCCTGCGGCCGAACGCGATCCGAACGCTGCGACAGAAGATGCTCGCCCAGCCACCCGAGGTCGCGCTTTACGTCGCGTGGCTCTGGGGCGACGACGTGCAGCGCCCCATCCAGGGGATCAAAATCTACCGGCACGAGATATGCCGGAGGTTCCCGTATGGTGCGAGCCTGAGCTGCGAGGTGACTCAGCTTCAGGCGATGGCGGCGGCAGGCTTCATCCACGTCGCGGCGGATTTGCCGAAGGGCGAGGCCGGCTGCGTTGGGGTCCACTTCGCCTGCCAGACCCCCGAGATGGCCTATCGGCGGTGGGAGCGGCTGTGCGAGAAGCACCAGCGACTCCCGTGGATGGGCTGGCTGAAGGACCACATTCCCGACCTGCTCCCCCGCCTGTTGCGCAACCCGAACCCGATCAACCGGGCGGCGTTCATCGGCGCGTGCGTGGGGCTGGGCGTTGTGCCCGTCGACCGGGAGATGGACTACCGGATCGGGATGCCCGAGTTCGAGCGGCTCTGGCGTTACTTCGGCGAGGGCTCGGCGGACGCGCGCTGCGGGGGGTACGACTCCGTGCTCGCTGAGGCGCACTTCGCCGCGGAGGCGAAGCGGTACAAGGGCGAGGTGCGTCCGCCCCGGGAATTGGTGCTCTACCTGACCGACAAGTGCAATCACGGCTGCCGTGATTGCAAGCGCCAACAGACGGGCGTTGTGTCCGGTCTTGACTGGACGGCGCCAGGAGCGAGTGAGCCGCGACCGGACATGGAGCCGGCGTTGGTACGCAACATCCTCGCGCAGTTCCCGTCCATCGAAAGCGCGTGCCTCGCGGGATTCGGCGAGCCGCTCTGCCATCCTCAACTCGACGAGATCGTGGGCGTCCTCGCCGAGAAGAGCGTTCAGATCGGGCTCATCACGAACGGCTCGCTCCTCTACCACCACCGCGAGATGGTCGCGCGCTGGCCGTTGGCTTATTTGAGTGTGAGTTTGAATGCCGTAACGCCTGAGGCGCACCGGCTCGCGGCGGGTTGCGCCACCTGGCCTGCGGTCATGCAGGGTCTGCGGCACTTCGCGACCGAGACTGAGCAGAACGCCGGCGTTTCTTTCGTGGTGCACCGTGAGAACGTCCACGAGATCCCGGCGCTGCTTGGACTCGCGGCCGATCTCGGCCTGCAGTTCGTCAACCTCGTCAACCTCCTGTCCCACGGCAACCCGGAGAACGAGTGGTTCCTGTCGCACGTGCTCACGGTTGACTGCCCGGAGGCGGCGGAGATCGAGGCTTACAGGGCGCTCCCCGGCGCCGAGCGCGTGCATGTCTGGCCGACGCCGATCGATCTGCGGAACCTACCGCCGTTGAAGTGCCAGTCCCCGCTCGTTTCGCTCGGCGTCAACTCCTGGGGCCACACGTCGCTCTGCCGGCGCATCGAGGACCCCATCGCCTATCAAGGAGACCATTTTCAGATCGACGGCATGTGGGAGAACGAGCAGAACACGCGACTGCGTCGAGCGATGGCGGGGGACCTCCCGCTCCCGACGCGGTGCCGGAAGTGCTTCGGCTGCTGGGCGGGGTGAGGCGATGAACGCGTGCAACCTCTGCGGCGGCGCGAAAGTCGAAGTCGCACACGCCAACGTCTTCGGGCAAGGGGTGAGCCTCGTCCGCTGCGTCGCCTGCGGATTCAAGTTCTACGACCGGACCTACATGCAGCCGGAGGCGTTCTATAACTCGCCCGCCAACGACGACTTCGCCGAGCGGTCCTACATGTACGGGTCGCAGGTGATAGCGAGGCAGACGGATGAGCAGGCGCCCGCGAACAAGGTGTTCCTCGTTTCGTACTACGGCGCCGTGCTCGATCAAGTGGCCCACGTCCTCGGCCGACAGCCTCGGACGCTCTATGAGGTCGGCTGTGATTGGGGGGCGTTCCTTCGAGTCGCACATGACCGCGGAATCCGTGCCACCGGCTGCGACCTGAACCGGCGCGCCGCCGAGATCGCGCAGAAGCGCATGGGGCTCGACGTCGCTGCGGGCGCCTTCCTCGCGTTGGACGTGCCGACCGAGCAAGACGTCGTGGTCCTTTTCGACGTCATCGAGCACATCCCGAACCCCCGTGACGTGATGGAGCGCGTGTGGGGCATGCTTGCGTCGGGGGGCATCGCCGCGATCAAGACCTTCTACGACGAGTACCATCAGACTGTCCCGCTCGATTTGTCGCCGGCGCGCCACATGGACCGGGGACTCAAGACCACGGGATACTTCGACCCGACGGCTCACCCGTGCCACTTCGACCTGCCGGTCCTGCGCGCGTTGATGGCGCGAGTTGGGCTCAATGTCGTCAAGGAAACCCTCGACGAGGTCAACGGGCAGGTGACGCTCTTCGTCCGGAGACCGGCGGCATGACGGACGTCAGTGTCCCGATCGAGTGGGTGGCGCTTCAGGGCCTCGAGGCGGGGGTCGCCTCGTTCAGCGTGGGCGACGTCTACAGGGCGTTCGCGACCGGAACCGACCCAATGGAGACGTGGTACGCGAGAACCCTCCCCCACCCCGACATGCGGGGTCGGATCGAGGAGCTTCGCGAGGCGTGCTCGCGGCCGTTGGCGCTCGATCCGCCGCTCCCCGTCGTGCTCACGGCCCGCGGTCGCTATGAGCTGCTCGACGGGCACCACCGGGCGGCGCGGGCGCTCCACGATGGCTGGACCAATGTCCCAGTCCGGGTCGAGGCCGTTTCGCCCCTGTGGCAGCGTCTCGTAGACGACCTGTCCGGGATCTACCCGGGCCACCCGACCCGACTCTACCAGCCGATCGAGCACCCCTACTTCGAGGCGTGGGCGGTCGATCGCGCCGCCGATCGCGTCACGTTGGTCTTCGACGCGCTGGCCGAGATCGGGCTGATGAAGGCCAGCGGGCCCTACATGGAGATCGGAAGCTGCACGGGGCGGTTCTGCCGCGAGGCATCGCTCCGGGGCTGGCTTACCTTCGGACTGGAGCAGGACCCGATGGTGCGAGGCGTCGCCGAGTACCTCGACTTGGTGTTCGGGCTCCACACGACCTACTACGGCCGCGGAGATCCCGACGTGTGGCTTGCCGACGTTGTGACACAGATGGGCGTGATCGTCTGCCTGAGCGTCTTTCACCGGCACATCCACCAGAAGCGCCACGAGTGGGTCCGGGCGCTCTATCGGCGCTGCATCGCGCAGTCACGCGCCTTCATCGTCGACTGCGGTAGCCCGAACGAGGCGGCGCTGTTGCCGAGCCCTGTCCCGCTCGATCGCGCTGGCTTTGCGGCATGGCTTCAGGACATCGCGGGATCGAAGACCGTGCGCGCCATCGGCGAGACCGAGGGGCGCGTCATCTATCTGGTCGCCTGACGCCGCAACGGTGTAGGATTCGCGCATGACCATCCAGGCCAAGGTGGACGTCCCGGTTGATGTGCAGTTCACGCTGTACGCCGCCGACGGCTTCACCCGGCTCACCGGCCAGGCCGACGCCCTCGACATCGAGCTTTGGAGGACGGCGCCCGGCGGCGCGCCGCTGCTGGTCTTCCGCAAGCTCGGGCTCGATCCTGCAACAGTCAACCTCGTGCCCGTCGCCGTCGTCGAGAACGAGGACGAAGGGGGCGAGCCCGCATTCGAGTACACCGCGACCTTCACGTCGCCCGTCGCGGACGTCGTCTACACTCTCGTCATCCGGCACCCCGAATCGAACGCGGACCACGAGGAGTACATCCAGGTCTGGACGGCCACCCTATCCGACATCCGCGCCGCGATCGATGCCGTCGCCGCTGGGTATCTGGTGACCCTCTCGGGCGAGCCCTTCCAGGTCGACGATCCGATGACGCTGACCGTCCAATTCTGGACGCAGCGCGGCCCGGCACTGACGAACCCTGCCTCCGTCGTGAGCATCGAGCTTCTCGCGCGCGACGGTGCGACGGTGCTCCAGACGAAGGAAGGCGCCGACATCGCGAACCTCGGACTGGGGACCCGGCGTGCGGTCTTCGCGGCCGTTGAAGACGTCGGGTTCTACTTCGTCCGGACGACGTTCGTGGGGATCGATGGCGGCGCGGAGCTCACCGACATCCACACGGTCCAGGTCGCAAATCTCGCCGCGGTTGCCGTCGCGGGGGTCATGAGCGTTGAGGAATTCCTACGCGACTTCCTCGGCGTCATGCCGGGCATCGACGATCCGTTCGACCTCCTGAGCGAGGAGGATCCAGAAACGGGCGAGCTTCGACGCCTGCTACCCGACGAGACGATCGCCGCGGCGATCCGCCGGGAGGCCCGGTATGTCGAGCGGCGCGTCGGGTTGAAGCTGTCGACGACTCGGTACGCATGCCGGCCGGACCTTGTAATCCCGGGCGAGGCGCCGCTGGTCCGGGGCGAGGACTACGACGAGGAGGTCGATCCGCAAGACCTCCATTGGCCGCACACGACAGGGCCAGGCGCCATCTTCACGCTGCCGACGCGCCCCGTCTCGCGCATCACCCGCGCGAGGATGATCTACGGCCAGACGGTCCTGTACACGCTCCCGACGCGGTGGTTCAACTTGAACCGCCGCCAAGGGCACGTCCGGATGATCGTCGACACAGGAGTCTTCCAGAACGCCGCGGCCGCCGTCGCCTACTCGGCGACCTTCGGATGGATCATCGGCGCCGCGGGGATGAGGGGCATGAAGTGGCCCCTCGTCTGGGCTCTCGACTTCGAGGGCGGCCTGCCCGAGGCGCCCGAAGAGGTGAAGGCGCTCATCGGCTGGCGGGCCGTCGGGAACATCCTGCCCGTGGCGGCGCGCAAGGCGAACGCGGCGGCGGTCCAGTCGCAGAGTACGGGCAAGGATGGATTGTCCCGGTCGATGAGCGTGAGCGACTCGCAGCCGGGTGGCCGCTTCTACGCGTTGCTCGAGTCCGCCGTGATAAAGGACTGGATGAGCAACGACAAGCTCGCCGAGATCCGGAAGCTCGTGCGCGGCGGCGTCAGGGTGTACGGCTGATGGACGGCGGGCCAGACTTCGCGTTGGGGATGCCCGTCATGCGGCAACCCGTCCGCAGCTCGAACATCGAGTCAATCGGCTACGACGGGGGCGCCGGAGCGCTCGAAGTCGAGTACCGCGGCGGCGCGGTTTACCGCTACGCAGGCGTGCCATCCGACGTGTTCGAGGCGGTCTCTCGCGCGCCGTCGGTCGGCGCTGCCCTCGCACATGCCGTCCGGAACCGCTACCCGTGCCGCCTGATGCCGATGGCAGGTCCAGAGCTGGAGCCGGGCGATGTGTCTACCGCAGAGCCTGAGTTCCGACCGCGCGTGCGCCGCGGACGCGCAGGCCCTAAGCCGCCGCCGGTGGAGGCTGCTCTGATGGACGACGATCCCGAGGCGGACGCGATCCGACGCCCCGAGGAGCGGCTGGCCGACGGGACGGTGCTCCGTGGCGGCCGTCCGTGCCCGACGTGTGGGCTGCCGCTCATGCAGGACCGCGACGAGGCGAGGGCGAAGGCTGGCCTCCAGCGCTGCTCCGCCGGCCACGTCGACATGAGCCCCAGTATCGACGCCAACCGCCTTGAGGCCCGTCCGCGATGGTAAGGCCGATCGCCTGGCGCCAGATGTGGGGGCCGCCGCGCCTCGACGCCGACGACATCAACGACCAGTTGGAGCGCGACGGGATCGTCACGCGGATCCGCCGCGGCGTGATCTGTTCGTGCGTGGACTCCGAAACGCGCTCGCCCGACGAGAACTGCCCCGTCTGCGATGCGTGGGGCTTGATCTACGCGGACGCGGACGACCTCGCCATCCGCGTCCTGTGGATCGGCAACGCCCCAGAGACGAAGTTGCACGAACGGCTCGGGACCTACGAGCCCGGCGCCTACACCGTCACGTGGTCATCGCTTTACCCGCTCGGCCACGGCGCGCTCTTCATCCACCCGATGGAAACGAACGTCATCCCGAACGAGCTTCTGCGCCGCGGCGAAACCGATCCAGAGGGCGGCAACCTTGAGCGACTCCGCTACCGATTCCCCATTCGCGTGGAGATGGTGCGCACAATGCAACAGATCTACGTCGAGGGCGTCGACTGGCGCCTGAATGGCCAATACGTTGAGTGGATCGACGGCGGGGACGCGCCGGACGCTGGCGCGCTCTACGGAGTGCGGTACGGGCATCGGTCGACCTACATAATCGAAGAGGACTTGCCACACCTGCGGGAGGATGGCGTCGAGAATCGTGTGGCCTACACCTGCCGCGTCAAAAAGTTCGCGAGCGTTTACCGCCAGGGCGGCGACTGGCTGGGGCACGGCTGATGGCCGGATCGTCCACCGGCTACGTCATCGGCGTTCCGCTCCCGCCAGCGCCGGCGGGCGTCGTCTTCCGGCATACTCGCGAGGCCGTGCGACAGGCTGGCGAGCTTCAGTTGCAGGCATGGTTGAAGCTCGCGGATGGCGAGGTCGTGAACCGCCTCACGGGCGACTACATCGCGGGACTCCGCGAGGCCGACAGCTTCCAGCACCCCTACGACAAGGACGATCTCGCGGTGGGCGTTTTCAACCTCGCGAAGCACGCCGCGCCGATCGAGTTCGGGACGCGGGCGTTCAACCTCGCGAGCGCGATCCGGTGGGGCCAGACGCCCAAGGCAAAACTAGGAAAGCATGGCTGGTATCTCCGCATCCCCTTCCGGCACTATACGCCGCCGCGGGCTGGCGAGGGCGCGACGCCTGGGCGCGAGAAGGCGAGCATGCCCCGCGCCGTCTACAATCTCGCGCGGCACCTTGATCCAGGCGAGCGCCTGACGGGCAGACGGGGCCGAATCGTCACCGAGACGGGGCGGGTCCCCGGCGGCGTCCGCGGTATCGGTCCCGGTTTCGGACGTTACCTCGCTTCCACGCGATCCCCGGTCGCAGCCACGATCGGAACCCCAGGGGCGAAGAGCGCGGCGAGTTTCGCCGCAGCGCTCGCAGGGGCCCGCGAGTCGGGGGCGGCACCGCCATCGCCGTTCCACGTGAGCGGCAAGTTCGAGGGGATGTTCCGATCGGGGGCCAAGGGGCACTCGCAGTACATCACCGTCCGGACCATCACGCCCGAGTCGCAGTGGTGGATACCCGCGCGCCCCGGTTCGTTCGTCGCGCGCCGAGTCGCAGAGCAGACCGATCCGATCGTCCGGGCGATGATCGAGGACGCCTTCAGACGCGACGTCGAGGACGCGATCGGCCAGGCGCTGGGGGGGACCGGCTGATGCAGTACCTCTTGCGCAGGCTGATCGAGCGCCAGATCGTCGCGCGCCGCGCCGACGCCGACTTCATCCGCCGGGCCATCACGGATGCCTACGACATCACGGGGCGTGTGCGCGCCGTCCAGGGCGACACGATCACGGATCCCGAGCAGCACTTCGCGGCGAACGTCTACGGGCGCTTCACGGGCGATGGCGCAGCGACACCCGGCGAGCAGCTCGTGATGCTTGACGGCGCCGCCGAAGGCCAGGCGTGGGAACTGCTGTCCACCATCGGCAACGAGTTGCAGGTCGCCGAAGACGCCGACCTCGTCGCTGCGGGCGTAGCAGTGGGGGATCACTACGAGATCCGCCGCGCGCAGGAAGATCGCGCCATCGACTGGTTCTCGAAGGCCGCGCTTCGCGTCATCATCGGCTACCCATCGGATCCAGCTTCGGCGCCCTGCTACAGCGTGAACTTCGAGGCGACAACCGAGCAGAGCCGCCCGGTGGGCAACGTCGGCCGCCGGCTGCCGCGCGCCGAAGCGGCCGAGCCTACGAACGAGCTGCGCTCCCGCTGGGGGGAGCGCTACACCGTGCAGTGCGTCGCGATCACGCCTGACGCCGTCGACTGGATGGCGCGCGTGCTTCTCTACGTGTACCGGACAGGGATCCGGCTCTTCGATCGGCATTTCGAGGGCGATACCCGCGCTGAGTTCGGCGCGCTGCGCCGCATCGACGAGTTCGGCTGCTTCGTGCGCGAGTTCAGCGTGCACGGCACGGTGGACCACATGAACCTCGAGGTGCTCGATTCGTTTGTGGACGAATCGGCGCAGGCGGTTCCGAATCCGAGGCGGGTCGTCTGATGAAGATTTCGCTTGACGAGTTCATGCATGCCCGCGATCCGGTAGACCGCGCCGTGCTTCTCGGGTACTTTCACCGGCAGGCGCGGCTCCCGGGCGGCGACCACCGCGGGAGAGCGAGGACTGTCGACGAATGGGTCACGCTGACCGCGCGAGAGCGGGCGCGAAAGACGCCCTGATCGAGAGGGAGAGATGAGCATTGCCGTCGTCGACTTTGCGGGCAGAGAGCGAGTAGAGCCCAGCATCGACACCGAGATCACGGTTGTCGAGAGCGCAGGGACCCTCGTCATCAACCCCTTCGTGCCGACGCTGCTCGGGCGGTTCCGCGCGGGACCCGTCGACACCCTGTCGACGTTCACGCGCCCCGACGCGTTCCTTCAGACGCACGATCCCGAGGGCGCCAGCGATGCGCCGAGCCTGTGCGGGCAACTCGCGTTTAGGCCCGGGTTCAATCGCAACGACCTCGCCGGGGCGCCGAGCGTGCGCACCGTGCGCGTGGGAGACGGCGACAACGTCCCCACGCAGGCGATCCTCGATCTCCTCAATGCGCTGGACGCGGCGGTCATCAGGCTCACGTCCATCGACTACGGGACCGCGGTCAATCAGCTCCGGGCGAAGGTGACCGCCGCGTCGGCCGGGACCGGGCGGCGGATATACTTGGGTTACAAGGACAGTCCGGCGAGCGTCCGGTCCGGCGACAAGCTGGGCCCGCTCTTCGCGCTGACCTACAGCGGGGACGCCTCGGCCGCGGTCGTCACCGTCACGCGCGCCAACGATCGCGCCACGCGCCTCCAGATCACGCTCACGGATCCGACCGACGGCTCGGTGTCCCAGGATCTCGACTTGACGTCGGCCGACTTCGGCACGGTCAAGCAGGCGATCGACTATCTGAACCGCCAGATCGGCTACGACGCGGCCATCCAGGACACGGATCTGAACCTCGCGAGCTGCCCCAGCTACGAGATCGACGCGCCGGCGGCGCCGACCGATCTCGTCAATGGCGCGTACACCTTCACCGCGCTCATCGGGGCGGTGGTCCAGTGGGTCAACGCGAACGCCGCCCGCCTCGGTCCGGTCGCTGGCATCACCGCCTCGCGCACGGCGGCAGCGACCACGCAACCGGCCGCCATGGCGGCCTACGAGAACCTCGCCGGCGGAACGCAGCCCGCGGTCGACTCGGCCGACTGGACCGCCGCGCTCGCCGTGCTTGAGCGCGAGGAGGTCTCCAGCGGAATGCTCTTCGTCGATTCCGAGGACGACTCGGTGCACGAGATCATCCGCGGATGGATGGACCTGCAGCTCGCGCGGGGCCGGATCTTCCGCGCCGCCTTCGGCATGGTCGGCGGGACCACGGCCGAGGAAGCCCGCGTCTACGCGGGGCAGATCAACAACGAGCGGGTCGCGCTCCTCCACCAGCGCTTCATCGATCGCCGCGGCACGGAGCGCTCGCCGATGTACATGGCGGCCGCCTTCGCCGGCGCCACGGGCGGCATCAACGCGACCGTCGACATCCAGACCGCCGTGCTCACGAGCAAACGCTTCGCCGCGGCGGGGCTTGCCACGACCGACAAGCAAGCGCTCGACGTCCGCGAAGCCTCGCAGGTGTCGGGCGTCAACGTCTTCCGCGAGGAGGCCGGCAAGGTGCTGCTCGGGATCAACCGCAGCACCTATCAGCCGCGCAGCGCGACGCCCGGCTCGCGCAGCCCGTTCGAGATCTGGTCGGAGACGGTCACGCTCGATTGGATCCGGATCGACGTCGAGGTGGCCGTGCGCCCCGGCATGGTCGCCTGGGCGACGCCCGAGTACGTCTCTGGCACGCAATCGAAGGTTATGGGGCGTCTCCGGCTGTGGCGCGACCGCCGCGTCATCACGGCGGGGGTGGATCCCGACACCGGGGAAGCCGTCAGGGCGTTCACCGTGCCGCGCGTCGTGGCGAATCAAGGCGCAGTCTACATCTACTTCGACCTCGGCCTCGCGGGCGAGATCGATCACGCGCGGATCAAGGGTTCGGTCCGCCGCGTGAACGTGAGCGCGGCCCTGGCCGCATAAGGAGGACTCGCCGATGCGTGACGCCAGGACCAGGTCAGCTTCACTCGCTTCGATCATCGTGAAAACCGCGAAATTCCCCGACGGCTTCGTCGCCGGCTTCGTCGAGAACCTCACGCTTGGCGAGAGCTACCGAACCGAGCTCATATACAGCGTCGGTACGACGCGCGCGAAAGAGAACGTCATGCATGGTGTGGACCGCGCGGACATCTCATGGACGAACGCGCACACGGTCCCCGCCGAAGATCTTCAAGCGTTGGGAGTCGGACCGTTGTCGGACGAGATTCCCGCCTTCAACCCGATCGGCGTCGAGATATTCGACCAGGATCGCGGCGAGAAGCTCTGCGAGGTCGAAAGCGTCCTCCCGACCCACATCGGGTTCAACTGCGCCGCGATGACGAAGATCACCGACAACTTCAGCGGCTCCGGGATCTCGGTCCGATGGGCCAACGAGTTCCTGGGCGACTGACGACCAGCGCCGGCCACCAGCGGCGTAGTGTGGAGGCATCCCCGTGTTCACCCCCCCAGAGGAAGCGTTCGTCCTCAACGATCGCGCGTTCACCCTGCGACGGCCCGGCCGCGGCGGGATCGCCCGCATCCCGGCGTACCTCGCGCGCGCCTACGTCGGGCTCAGCGGCGCCGCCGCGGCGTTCCTCGAGGGCGAGGACGGCACGGGCCTGCGAATGGAGGCCGTGCTGTCCGAGTACATCGTGGCCTGCCCCGATGACTGGCGGCAGAAGCATGTCGCCGGCAACAGCGGTCGGCCCGCGCTCGACTTCGATCGCGTCGACCCCGAGGAGTTCGCGGAGGTCGGCAAGCGCGTGCTCGCGTTCCATGCCCGATTTCGAGGCGTGGACGCTCAATTCGGCCTTGGCGGCAGCCAGGAGTGACGAGGAGCGGGCGCGTTGGCGCGCCATCCGCGCGCTGCCGCATCTGCTGGCGGTCGACGGCGACGGGGTCTGTCCCGATGTCGAACTGTCCATCATCGCCCACACGATCCTCGACGACGGGATGGACTTCTGCGTCCCCTGTGACCAGCTCGTGCGCGGGGGGCGCTTCTGTGGGATCTGCGGCCGCACGCTTGGGGGGGGCTCGGCTGGCACCGCGAGCAGGCCACAGCGGCGCTGCCCAGACGACCACTGCCAGCACGAGACGCGCAGCACCTACTGCGAGTCGTGCGGCGCGCGCGTCGTCCCAGTCGACATCGAGCGAGTCGAGAAGGGCGAGACCACGATCGGCCAGCTCGCGCGAGAAGCCCAAGCCGCGTACCGCGCGTGGCAGGCGCGCCAGAAGCCCGAGCCGCCGCTTGAGCGCGAGCGGCGGCGCCTGTACAGGGACGGGCCGCAGTGACGCGCATCCGCGACATGCCCAGCGAGTCCGGGCCAGTTGGGATCATCACCCGCGCCGACACGACTCTGTCCGAGGGCAACGTCGACGCGCTGGCGCGGTGGGGCCACGAGGTCGGATCGATCCTCGGGGGGATCCCCGAGACGGTGAAACGCGCAGCGCGCGATCTGTCCGTCTTCGCGAGGTGGCACGAGCAGCACGCCGGCATCGAGCGCCGGCATCGAGACGTCTGGCACGCGCAAGCCATGGCCGTCCGCGAGCAGTACGAGCGCACGCTGCTCGATATGGCCGCCGAGATCGCGAACGTCTCTGCGACGTCTCTTGCCTCCGGCACGCCCCTCGCCGATCTGACGCGACGCGGCGGCGACTACAACCGAGCCTACGCCCTGCGCAACCGCGCCGCGCACCTTCGGACGATACTCGAACGCACCAGGCATATCGCTGTGCGCTCGCCCGATTGGCTTCCCTGGCAGTTCGGCACGCCAGCGATCCCGGGCGTCACGATGCCCATCTACGGCGCCCCGGGAGGCGCGGGGGGACCGGGCTCGGGGCCTGGAATCGCCCCGCCGTCGATTGCTGGGCTCGCAGCGGGCGCCATGCCGGGCTGGCAGGGGCGCGCCGCCGTCGCGGGGCACTTCCGCATGCCGCCGCTCGCGCGGCGCTTCATGTGGGGCCCCAGCGGGACGGCAAGGGGTTGGGCGCTGGGGATGTTGCGCGGTGGGTTGGCGCGCGCTGGCCGGGCGGCGGGGATGGTGCGCTTGTACGGCGCGGGCTACCTGTTCAACATGCTGCGCGAGGGCATGAGCATCGCCGAGCACAATGCCGAGGAGCTGACGGCGTTCGCCGCCGAGCGCAACACGCTTCGACTCGACACTGGATTCGGCGAGAACGAGCGGCGTCGCGTCGAGCGGACTGGCGATCCATGGACAGAGGAGATCCGGGATTGGAACGCGGGGACTATGGGCGCCGACGCGAAGTTCGAGACCTTCTACCTCCGCAAGGGCGACGCGGCAGTCCTAAGCGTGCGCGCCTTGATCGAGGAGGCCGCGAGCCAGTTCTACTTCACCTCAGGCGAGATGATCGCCGGCGCCAAGGCTCTCGGCTTCCACTACACTGGAGGCCGCGTCATCGCGGCGGCGCAGTACGCGCGCCGCACGGGGCGACGGCCCGCAGAGGTCGGCGCCTTCTACGACCGACTCCTGACGATCACCCACGAGCCAATCCTGAGCATAAGGCCGCCATCAATCCGTGGTGTCGGGCCGTTCGACCCGCAGCCGGAGAACGAGCGGCCGAAGTGGGGCAAGAGGCTCGCGACCGACGTCTTCCGGCAGGAACCCCCATCAGGATCCGTCGTCTCCGAAAGCCTGCTGATGACGATCAACCGCGCCGCGCACCAGGCCGGGATGCGGAGCCGGATCGCGCAGTTCGAGGGCAACGTCGCGGCCGTCGGCAACGCGATGGCTCCCGGCCAAGGGCGCGTCGACTCCGGCGACATGATCGGGATCCCAGTGCTCTTCGCCGAGGCCGGCATGGGCACAGAGCGATGGCAGGATCTCATGGTCCGAACGGTTGGCGCCATCGGCCAGCACCCGAATGCCGCCGTCACCGCGGCGAAGATCGCGGCCGTGCGCAAGTTCATGGGACAGGCGCGCCTTGGCGCTGGCGAGTACGAGGATGTCGTCGACCCGAGCACGCTTCGCGGCGCGATGCGGATCATCGAGTCCAACGATCCGCGCGTGATGGCCGCATACGCCCGATACGCGAAGTCGAAGAGCCCGGGTGACGAGGAGTTCGCCAAGACGATCTTTCAGAGGATGATGCCCGGCTTGGGCTACCTCGACACTGAGCGCGTGTGGAAGGTCGCCGCGAACGTCGGCAAGGTGCGCGCCGCTGGCGCTGGCCTTGGCGTCGAAGAGCCGCTCGACGCCATCCCGCGCGACTGGGATCCGGATCGACCGGCGCCGAAGCTCAACGAGCCGTGGCGGGCCGGACCGATGATGCAGGGCGTCGGCGGGACTCGGAAGAGCATCGCGAAGGAACGCGCCGAGATGGACTGGGTGGAGTGGCGCGCCGGAATCCCACTGCTCAGCATCGCGACCGACATAAAGGAAGCCACGGTCATCTGCGCTGACGCCTTCGGGGACGGCGACATGATGGGCGGGTTGATGCGCGGCATCGACAGCCTGCCGTGGAAGACCCGCATCATCATCGCCGTAATGAGCCTTGATCGAGGACGGATTGGGGCGGCCGTGGCCTCAGTGATGTTAGGCGGCCCCGAAGCCGAGGATCTGAGAGAAGGGGTGTCTGATTTCTTGGCGGGCGAGCCATCCCATGAAGAGAAAGAGGCCCGGTTTCTCGCCGGGATGTACGGGTCGATGCCGAGCTTGCACAATCCGCTGCCGGGCGGCCGAATCACTCACGGATGGGGTGATGACCGCGACCACGCCGGAGTAGACATCGCCGGCCCGTCCCGCGGGGCGGATGTTGTCGCGGCGGAAACCGGCACGATTGAGACCATGGCCTTCCAGCCGCAAGGGTTTGCGCGCTACGGAAATGTCGTGGTCCTGCGGCACGCAAACAATGCCGCGATGACGAGCCTCTACGCCCACATGGACGCCTTCGACCCCGAGATCGAGATGCGCTTGCGGCGCGGCGAAGCGGTCGACGTCGAGGCGGGGCAGCGGCTCGGCGCCATGGGGTCGACCGGCTACTCCACCGGCCCACACTTGCACTTCGAGTTGCGTTTCCGTGGCCAAGCGATCGATCCTGCGCCATATTTCCGCACGGTGGGCAGTCCGCTCACGAGGCGCTCACCATGAGCATCGCGAACATCGCACTGCGCTTGGAGTCGGGCGACACGCAACTCCGACTCGCGCGCTTCGCGATGGACTCCTCGACCGTCCGCGAAAGCTGGCGGGGACTCCCGGCCGACGTCCGGCTCGCGCAAGGCGAGATGACGCGCCTCGCGCAGACACAGATCCGAATGGGTCACATGCGCGCGAGAGATCGCGAAGCGTTCCTCGTGCACCAGGAGCGCGTCACGGCTCACCGGACATCGCTTCAGCACGCCATGGGCACGATGCGGGGCCAAGCGGACGCTCACCCGCTCATGGGGTGGTATTCGGCGCTCCAGTCGGGCGGATCGGCCGCGCAGATGCGCTCGGCGATGCAGGATCCCAGCTTCGCGGGGCTCCATGCCAACATGCAGCAGATGCGTGGCGTGGGCTCACAACTCGCGGGCATCGACGAGACGAGCGGACTCCTTGGTGACTACGGTGCCACCGGGCGGCGCAGCCGGGGCCAGGCCGCGAGCTATTGGGGCCGGCGAGCGGCGTTTGGCGCGCAGCCTGACGGGACACCGTTGACCGCGGGTCAGTCAATGGGCCAGAGCGTCGCTGCCGGATTCACCTGGACTCGCACCCGCTTGAACCAAGCCGCGGATCTCTTCACGCTCTTTGAGGGGATCCGCATGGTCACGAAGTCCATGCACGCCTACGAAGAGCACGCCGAGACGGTGCAGGACATCGGCGCGCAACTCGGCGGCGCGTTCCAGGGCGTGACCGTGAGCCTGAAGAACCTCCGCGAGGAGTACGCGCTGACCTTGGACGACATCAAAGCGGGGCTCACCACGTACGCGGGGCTCGCCGGAACGGTCCAAGGCGCCGACTCGGCGGTGCGCTTCGCGCGTGCGACGGGGTTGTCGCCGGACGCGATGCTCGGCGCCTACGGGCGCATGGCGATGTACGGTAAGGTCGACCCGAGCATCGTCGAGCGCGGGATGAGCTACAGCGGCATGGCCGCGAAGCCTGGCGCGTACATGAACTGGTTGGGCGCGACCGTCGGCACGCTCGGGCACGGGATGGCCGACGTTCCATCGCTGGACGCCGCGCGCTACGTCGGGCTCGTCGCGAACGCGATGGGGCCCGGCTACCAGAACGAGCGCGGTCAGGACGTCACGATGCGGCTGTTGGGCGGGATGCGGGGCGCTGGCGGCAACGATCCCGTGTCGGCCGTTCGCATGCACGCCGTCCGCGGGTTGAGGATCCCCGGCATGCCCGATGTCGACACCGGCACCTATCGCGGCATGCAAGCGGCGTTGGATGCGGGCTCGCCCGAGGTGATGCAGTCGCTCTATCGCGAGGCCGTCAGGCTCGGCGGCAGGGGCGAGATGGGCGCTGCCGCGTTCCAGAAGCTCGCCGGGCGAGGCTTGAACGTCTTCGAGTCGGACCGGATCTTCCGCGAGATGGGGCGCCACGGCATGCCAGACGCCAAGGGGATCACGGCCGCCCCCGACGTGAGCGAGCGGCTTGAAGCCGTGCGCGGCACCGACGCCTACCGCATGCAGGCGCTAAAGAGCGAGATGGAGACGAGCGTCTACGAGCCCGTCGGCGCAGCGCTCAAGCCGATCGCGCTGGACTTTCAGGAGGCCGCGAAGCTCCTGGCCGTGCGCATCGCCAATGCGTCCGAGTCGATGAACCTAGCGACGGAGCTTCTAGCGGGGATTGGAGAAGCTGCCACGTATCTACGCGCGTCGCAGTCCGGCGCTCGCTATATCTTCGAGTTCGGGTTGCTTCGCGGATCACTCATGCAAACTGTGGCCCTCCAAACTGCTGTCGGGGTTGCGCAGGCCGGTGCCAATGCTACCGGCGGCGTCAACAAGGGACGTCGCGCGCCACCCATACAAGGCATCTACCGTGGCGCGTACGGAGCGCCGTAGGTCGTAGGTCGATGCGCACCACCTTCTGCCACGTGAAGATCATCACACCCGAGCTTCCCGGCCGCCCGTCGGAGACGTTGGAGTGGTCCGGCCCAGACGGCGTCGACACCCTGCCGGGACTCAGCGACGTTGACGTGACGACCAGCATCGACTCGATCGTCAACCACTTCGCGCTGCACTTCGCGCCGGTGCGCTTCGGGCGCGCCGACTCGATCGCCGAGCGCGTGCCGGCCTACTCGCTCGTGTTCATCGACGGCGGGGTCCACGGCGACGAGGCCGATCCGACGCTGATGGTAGGGCTCACCGATCCGGCGATCGAGGCCGAGCAGTGGACGCCGCAGGGTCCGCAACGGCACATCACCATCGGGGGCCGCGGCATCGAATGCGTGCTGGCCGACGCCAGGGTGTTCTGGGCGCCGTACCTGGAGACGCACAAGCTCAGCGCGGGCGAGTATGACGCGAGAATCGCCGACGAATTCCTCGAAGAGATCACGGGCCAGCTCATCTGGGCGAAGAAGATCGTCGGCGAGGACATGGATCCGCGGCAAGCCGTGCTCGCGATCCTGTTCTACTACCTGACGAAGCACAGCTCAGCCGTGATGAACATCCTCCTGCCGGGCGATCTGAAGATCCGGCACCTGCTCATGCCGTCTGGGTACACGCCCCAGCAGATCGATGCGAACCTGGAGCGCTTTCCGCCGAAGCCCGGGGTTCGCTACGACATGCCTGCGGATTGGACGTTCATCGGCGATGCCCTCGGGCTGACGAAGCTCACGCTCCCCACCGCGACGATGCACCCACAGCCCGGGCCCGTGCTGAACATGCTGATGAGCGTCGTCGACCACGAGTTCCACGACTTCTTCGTGCGCTACGAGCGCGACCACGACGGGAAGGGCGCGCCCCGCGCGCGCCTCGTGCACCGGATCAAGCCGTTCTTGCGGGTGGCGAGCGTTGGATCTGCGGTGCGCGCGGTCCTCGCCGGTGTCGAGCGGTCAATGAGCCGCCGGCCGCAGATGTCGCAGTTCTACGCGGCCGAGCCATCGCTTGAGACCGTAGAGATCACCAGCGGCGACGTGATGGCCTCGCAACTCGCGCACGGGATGCGGGACATTCGCAACGTCTTTTCCGTGCAGCCGGCGCAGGGCGCCTTCTTCGAGAACGACGAGTTCAAATCGCTGGTCCCACCTCGCTTCGCCGGGAAGCGAAGCGACTACGCCTACTTCGGCCGCTACGGGATCCGGCCGCTCGAGCACGTCACTCCGCACTTCGTCGTCGGGCGCGACGGCGCAACCGATGAGAAGCTCATCCTCCATGCGGCCGACACCATGGCCGACACGCTGAAGCGCTGGTACGACCCGCACCCCGTGATGATCGAGGGCACGATTCAGGTTCTCGGCCGATCCGCCTATCGCGCAGGGCAACGGCTCGTCTGGCACGGTCGCGACGAGAACGGCGATCTGGACGGGAGGCCGACCCGGGAGTTCTACGTGACCCACGTCCAGCACCGCTACGGCGCGGCGACGGGCGCGTTCATCTCTACGCTGATGGTCACCCGTGGTTGGACGATCGCGGAGCCTGCAACGCCGATGGGGGTATCATGAGCGAAGACCTCATCGGCGTCGGCGCGGGTCGCCTGGCCTTCTCGCTCCATTGGGCGAAGGTGATCGCGAGCTTCCGCGACGAGCCGCGCTACGGCGCGCAGTGGCTCGTGGACGTGCGTCTCACGACGGGCGCGAACGTCGAGAAAGCGAAGGTCGTCGGCAACCGGCTGCCCCTCGTGCACGACGAGACACACCCGAGCTGGGGCGTCATCGGGTACATCGGGGGGAACACCCACGATCCGATCTTCTGGCCGTGCCCATGGACGTACGAGAGCCGGGCAGAGATCGCCTCGCACGACATGCTCGATCGGCACGAGGTCTTCACGTTCCACATCGAGAGCTTCCGCGGCGACGTCAGCGACGACGCGCCGCAGGGCACGGACGATGCCTTCGGGGTCTACACGATCCGGGCGCCCGGCAACGCGCCGCCCAACGAGGACAACGGCCCGGCAACGCGCTACATGCAGATCGTCTCGGCGAAGCGGCGAAGCGGCGGCTTCGGCAAGGTCCAGATGCTCGGGGGCGTGCGGCGCCTGGCGCGCGGCGGGGCGACCAGCGGCGATCCGCGGGGCGACTACGTAGCGATCGACGTCACCTCGTCGCCCGCGTTCATCGCGTGGATGCAGGCAGTCACGGCGGCACTGGCGACGGTTTCTGCGGGCCTCACCGCGCTCGCCGAGGGCCAGGCCGCACTCGCCGCGCAGACGGTCGCACTCCAGGCGTGGGGTGCCACCGTGGCCCCCCCCTGCCCCCCCCTGCCCCCCGCGCCAGCGGATCCACCCGCGCCCCCTGTCGCCGTCCCGCTTCCGGTCGACCCCGTGCCCGACGTCGACGGCGGCGGCGGCCTGCCGGGCGATGTCGTCCAGGTCGTCGGGCAGATCGTCACGGGCTCAGCTACCGTGACCGGGAGGTAGACGATGCCGATCCCCGCAGGACTCGACGCTGGCCTTGCGGCGCTCACGAAGGGACCGAGCGCCGCGTTCGATCCGAAGCACCCGAACGCTCTGGGCGCTGAGCTGCGCATGGTCTTCCGCTTCGTCGAGAAGTCGAGCGGCGTCGTGATCAAGAGCTTCGGGATGCTCGCGGAGCCCGAGCAGTACAGCGTCCAGCCTGGCGTGCGCCTCACCGTGCACCCGACGGCGGGGGGCTACGAGGTCGACATCCCCGAGATCGATGCTCGGGGCCTCACGATCTTCTCCCTCAGCGGGACATCGCGGGTCTGGCCCGACGGCCGCGGCCCCGGAAAACCCGATGGCGCGGCGTGGCTGCGCGGATTGCAGGAGATGTTCGACGCCTACTTGCAGCCGACCGTCATGGGGATCCCCCGCGACCAAGTCGAGCTTGAGTTCGTCAACACCGACGCCCCGATCTCGGCGTCCGATCCGGCCGGCGACTCGCTATTTGTCGTGGTCCCGCACCAGACGACCGTTTCGATCGCCCGGACGGCGCGACGAAGCGCGCTTTACCCCTACTCGGTCCAGATCTGCGCCTACCGGCGCCGCCACGGGCCGAAGAGGGAGAAGAAGCACAAGAAGCACGGCGAGCTTTCATTCTTCAAGAAGCTGCTCAAACTCGTGCGTGATCTGAACGCCTTCAGCTTCGACCAGATGTTCTCCCGCTACCAGCAGTTGATCGCCCCCGTGCTTCAGGGCATGGCAGCGATCAACGACGTAAAGCTCTTCGTCAATGGTTATCTGACCGGCGTCAACACGTTTATCGGGTACAACATGGGGCTGCTCCGCGGTCTCATCGAAACATTTTCATCCGCCGAGCAGACCGTGTCCGAAACCCTGGGGATCGGCGAGGGTGATCGATTCGGCGAGGACGGCGCGATCGTGCGCAGGTGGGCCTCGACGCGCCGCAGCCTGTCCCGCTCATGGAGTGCGTTGACCGCGCGGGAGGGATTGCGGGGCCGCGCGGGGGCCCCAGCCGCCCCCGACGAGGTCGGGCCCGGCACCGGGCAACCCGGAGGGCAATCGTCGCCCCTCGACGCCGCGAACGGGCGCGCACGCCTGGGTCTCCATGACGCGCAGGACGGCACGGACGTCACGACGGGACCCGTGGCCGCGATGCAGGCAGTGGTGACCGCAGGCGACACGCTCGAACGCTTGCGCCCGCAGGGCTTCACGGACATCGACGTGATCCGGCTCAATCGACTTCGCTGGCCGTTCGTCGACGGGAACCGCGTGCGGCCCGCAGCCGATCCGGCCCCCAGCCGCGGAACGGCGCGCGTGCTCTACTTGGGCGAGCCAATCCTGCTGCCCAGCCGCGTCGGCGCGGTGGGCACTGCCGCCCGCGCCGACGTCGCAGCCGAGTCGGCCGAGTCGGCCGAGGAACGGCTGTACGGGTCGGATCTCTACGTTGACCCGACCACGCGCGCGCTGGCATGGGATCCAGCGACCAACGATCTTGCCACAATCTCGGGCTTCGACAACCTGATGCAGGCCATCCAGCACATGCTCCGCCTCCCGCTCGGCAGCTACCCCCACGCCCCGGATCTGGGGAGCCACTTACTCGCGGAGTCGAGCGGATCGTGGGCGACCGATCTGCAAGCGCGGCTCGAAGCGATTGCAGTGCAGCGCACGCTCACGCAAGATCCCCGCGTCCAGTCGGTGGGGCGTGTTACGGTCACCGCCGGTGGAGGCGTGACGCGCGTAGAGTTCGACTTGACCCCGATCGATGGGGTGAGTCGCGGCCGGCTCGCGCTGGCCTCGTGAGGATGCTGTGGCCGACTTCCTGACCCGCGCCGAGAACGAGATCGGCGATGACGCGGAGAACGCGATCATCGCGCAGACTCGCGTCTCCGACATGGCCCGGATCTCGATCCTCTCCGCGCTCTGCCGCGGCGTGATGGCCCCCGAGATCGCGCAGGTCTACGCCTCCGGGCTGACCCTCGCTGAGGGGTTCTACGTCCACACGGCGACCGGCGAGCTGCTCGACAATCGCCTCGCCGACTTCGGCCTTGCCCGGCGTGCAGCCGCCGCGGCCTATGCGACCGTGCGCTTCACTCGCGCACCGGGCGTCGCCGGTGAGATCGTGGTGCCCGAGGGGACGCGCGTCCGGGCGCGCGATGCCGATGGCCTCGCGCTCGACTACGCCGTGCGCATCGAGTCGCCGATGGCGGCCAACGAGAACACGCTGGACGCCTACGTCGATGCCCAGGAGCCCGGGGCGCGCTTCAACGTGGGCGCCAACCAGATCGGCGAGCTGGTCGACGCGATCCCGGGCCTGCCCCCCAACGGCGACGATCCGGCGCTCCCCGGCGTGAGCGTCACGAACCGCTCCGCCGTGACGAGCGGCCGCGACGTGGACAGCGATGAGGACGCGCGGGGACTCTTCTACGCGTGGCTCACCGCCCGGACGCGGGCGACGCCCGCCGCGCTGAAGCTCGCCGCGACGACCTACACAGAGACCGACGCGAACGGTGTCGTTCGATACCCCATCCTGTCGGCGGCGGTGCGCGAGTACCTGAACGCGCCGGGGCCCGACAACCTCGCCGCTCGCGTCTACATCGTCGGGCACAACGGAGAAGCCGCCACCGCGGCCCAGCACGAGGGCGTGCGGCGCCGCATCGATGGCTACGTGGACGCGAGCGGGATCGAGGTCGAAGGGTGGCGCGCCGCTGGGATCCTGGTCGACACGGCCGATCCGGTGTTCGTCCCCACCGACGTCACGATCATCCTGACGCTCACGGAGAAGGGCAGCGCGGCGACCAGCGCGAAGCTCGAGGCGGACATCACCGCGCGCGTGGCCGTGCTCCCGATCGGCGTCTCGCTGACGGTCAAGTCCATCTACGACGCGGTACGGGGCCTGGGCGACGAGGTCGCAAACGCCCGGATCGTCGTGCCCGTCGCTGATGTCCCAGCGACGATCGGCCAGAAGATCACCCTGGGCATCCTGCTCATCCAGGCGACGTAACGCATGGCGCGGTGGCTTCATCACGTCCGCGCGGGGGAGACCGAGGCCGACCGCCGGGATCTCCAGGCGAACGGCCGCGCCCGCGCCATCGGACCGTGGCGTGGCGTGCACGCCACGTTTCGCGCTCCGGGCCTTGTCGACGTCCCGGGCCAAGTCGACGCCTACACGGGATTCGCCGCCGATGGGCAGTGGTACGAGCACGGACGGCGCGTCACCGCGGCCCTTGCCGAGCCGCTGGGGGATGCCCAGCACGACTTCAATTCGCACAAGTGGACCATCGTCAACGATTCGATGCCGTGGGCGCAGGACGCCGTTGGCCTGAATCTCGCGCCCGAGGTGCCGTCTCAGTTCGGCGTCCAGGGGCGCTTCGAGCTGCGCGGCGACTTCCACGTCCGCCTCATCGTCGCCTCGACGACGATGGCCTACGGCCTTGACGGGCAGCCCGGCCAGGACAATGCGGTGTACCTCGGCGTGCGCGCCGCGACGGCGCTCGGGAGTGCCTGGCGCGTGAAGCACACGCGCAACGCGACCTTCGACAACAACGACGGCTTCGCCGCGGAGACCCCCGGCGGCGGATCGATGGACGGCTATGTCGCACAGGCCGTCGAGTCCGGCGACTTCTACATCCTCGCGCTGCGCCGCGACAACGACGTGCTCCGCTTGATCGTGACGCTGTCGGACAACACCGTCGTCGAGGTGTGGAACGGCCCTAGCACGGGTCGACTTCTCGTCGAGTGGGGGGCGCGCAGCACCGGCGCCGACCCATGGACGGCCGCGGTCGGCCGGTTCTCGTACGTGTCCGGCTGGCACAACTACTCGTCGCTCGCGAGCTGGGCGATCGAGCGCGCACACGGCGCGCTCTTCGAAGAGTTTGTGGGCGCCGAACTCGACGATCGGCTGTGGACTCCCGCGTTCACCGGCAATGGCTACGTCACATGCGGTGCCGTCGAGCAGCGCGGCTTGCGGTTGGGGCTCGCTGGTGCGGGCGACGCGCAGCTTGATCTCGTGCCGATCGTCGGCGACTTCACGCTGCGCATGGGCGTGCGCGTTGTCCGCTCCCCGAGCTACGTGCATGACTTCGAGGCGCCCGACACGCTCTTCGGCGTCGACCTGGCGATGCCGCCGGTGGTGATGGCCCATCCGCGGCTGCGCCTCGAAGTCGTCGCAACGCGGTACGACGGCGGCGGCGTGCTGCCCGACGAAACGAAGATCGTGCCGCGCATCATGTGGGACCCAGGCGACGGCGTCGAAGCGGTCCTCGTCTCGGGGGACGAGATCCCCGATCTGGACCCCGCGCTCGACGTTACGATCGAGCGGCGCGGCCAGTTCGTGCTGTTCACACTCGAGTCCCAGCATGATGGCACGCGACCGCTCGTCTACACCGCCGAGGGCCTCCTGCCGACGGCTCACGCGGCACTGCGCCTGCGCACCGAGAGCGGCGGCAGCACCGGCGCGACGTGGACGGTCGACGTCCCCAACGTCCGCGTGACGTCGCCGCACGCTCTCAATCTCGACGCCTGGCCGGGCGACTACTACGGCGCTGGTGCGCTCGCACTCGCGGCGGAGGTGACCAACTACGCACTGAGCGAAGACGTCCCGCCTTTCGCGCAACTCACCCTCCTCGGCGTTGAGACGCGCGCGCCCTTCTGGCGCATCGTAGGCGCGATGCAGAAGGGCGGAGCGTCCGCCGCCGCCGCCCTGCCGGCGGGCGCGGTCGGCGACGTCTTCGCGGACCCCGCGGGCGGCCGCATCGTGATCCCGGTCGCCACGCCTGACGTCGAAGGCGACGGTGGGTTCGTGATCGTCGACCTTCAGACGGACGAGATCACGCTGAAGCGCGGGCCTGATGAGCTTGCGTTCGGCGGCCCTGTGGGCTGGCGTCACTTCGATATGGGCTACCTCCCGATCTCGTCTGGCCCGGCCGTCGATGCCCCCCCCGTGGGCGCCGCGCTGGGGTACGACGAGGTTGAGGCGGGCGGAACGCTCGTCGGCGACGCGCACGTCTGGACGACCGCCGCTGGGATCCGGCTGGTCGCCGCGAACCTCGCCGAGCAACAACTGTCAGCGCTCGTGCTTGCTAACAACGATCCCGAGGCGAACGGCGAGACGCAGACCTACCGCACCGTCACGCTTGCGCCGCTCGTGGCACCGCAGGGCGCATGCCTGGTCGTCGCCGCACGTCGCCGCAACGACATCGCCCTGATGATCTACCGCGACGTCGCCGCGACCATCCAGGCTGGCGACGAGGTCTTCCCGGGGGGCTCCGCGAGCGCGCGCTACACTGGCGACGATCCCGATCCGTTGAACGTCGACATGACGCCTGGCGTCGTCTACGGCGGCGCCGACATGACGGGCGACGGGATTCCAGACGTCCATGCCGTGCGCCCGACGTCGGAAGCCGCCGGCGGGCGTCCGCTCGTCGCGATGGCGCGGCGCTGGTGGGGCGCGGCCCTCATCCAGGACGCGATCGAAGCTGGCGACGTCCTCTCGATTGGGTGGCCCATCGCCGACGCCATCGGCGAGATCGGTGAGGGGGGCGGAGCCCTGGCCGACGACGGCACCGAGCTTGGCGCCGGCCCTGTCGCCTGTCGCCTGTCGCCCGACGCGAACGCCATCCCCGGCGAGCGCGCCGGGTGGCTCGCGCTCGGCGAGGGCGACGCGATCAGCAGCGAATTCTTCGTCATCCGCGGCGCCATCGAGGCCATCGCGCTCCCGTCGATGCGCGTCCGCACCCGGCTCGACATCCGGCTTCTGGACGTCGACGAGTTCGCGCCCGGAGTCGACCGGCGCTGTTGGTCGCAGGGGCTCGCGATCATCTACCCGCCGCCCGGGGTCCTCGCGGGGCTGCGGCTGTTGGTCGGCCTCTACGCTAGCGCGACAGGCGTGCTCGAGTACGACCTGTTGAGCCTTGCCGGCGGACCGTGGACGGGCCCCCACATCGGCGGCACCACGCTCGCGTTGCAGGGCTTCGGCCTCGACGAAGTCGTGGACGTGGAAGTCGGCGGCCTCGACTGTTTCCGGCTGGCGCTGGACGTTCGCCCCGACCCCCCGATCCTGCGGTGCGTCAACCGGGCCCTCGGCTGGATCGAGCACCCAGAGGCCGGTTCCCCGGTGATGAGCAACGCGGAGCTCGAAGCGACCGCGTTGTGGCCGAAGGACGTGCTTCTGAGGTGGCGCGACGGCGCCGAGCTGCTCGTGCCCGAGGGATTCGTCTACGAGTCGAACCTGTGCATCGAGGCGACCCTGGCGCGGCTCCTCGGCCGACTGCCGCCCGCCATCCTCGACCCCGACCCCAAAAGCAACTGGCCACAGCGACACTTGCTCGTCGCGCTCGCCTTCTTGATCTGCCGCGTCGTGCACAGGTTCCACGTCCCGATGGAAAACGACTTCTACATCAAGACGGCGACCAGCATCGGACTCCAACACATCGCCGGGAGCTACGCCGCCGCGCCGCCCTACGCGGGCATGACCGACGAGCAAGTCCGGGCGTTCGCCATCGCGAAGATCGGCGGAAGTCGGCTCACCACCAAGGCGATCCGCGACTTGCTCGAACCCATCTTCGGCGCCCGGCCGACGATGACGGAGGGCTACCGCGAGTTCACGATCCACGTCGTCTTGCCGGCCCCCGGCGGCGCGACCTCGCCGCGCAACTTCTGGGGCGATCTCGACGACGCCGATCCCGCGAGCGGCGGCTACATGGACCGCGACTTCTGGGGCGGCGACGATCCCCGCTTGGTCGCGGCTCGCCGAGTGCTCGATATCTGCCGCGCGGCCGGCGTGCGCGCGAACCTCGTCGTGGAGGACGCATGATCTGGCGATTCCCCTTTGTTTACCCGAACCAGCGGATCATCCCCCGCGACTTCCTTCGCCTCGCCAGCATGGCCGAAGATCTGCTCGCGCACGTCGCGCAGCAGTACCTCTTCAGCGCGAGCGACGTCGACATCACGACGCCCGGGATCGTGCTCTATGGCCTGGGCGTGAGCATCCAGGCTGGCCCCGTGGCGCGCATCGCCGCGGGCGCCGCGTTACTCCCGGCGGGCGCTGGCGAGCGCCGATGGCGCCTCGTCTACGTCCCCTCTGCGCTCGACGTACCGATCGAGGTCCCAGACGCAGGCGACCGGGACGACATGATCGAGCTCGGCCTTGAGCCGGAGCCCGACGAGACGGCCGATCCAGACGGCGCCGACGTGAGCCTCGACGCGACCAGCGTGCAGGACCGGCAGTTCCGGCGCGTCAACAACGACGGCGCCGAGGAAATCTACAACGACAACGTCAGGACGTACCGCCGCCCGGTCGCCCTCGCGCAGGCGCAGCAGGACGTCAATCCAGCGCTCGCCGCGCCAACGCAGGGATTCGTCCGCCTCGCGACCGTCAACGTCACGTCCGCAGCCGTGGCCGTCGCGACGGATCGCCGCTCGTTCTGGTTGACCGGCGCGACGACGGTCGATTTCCCGAACGGGTGGGATACCGGCGCAGCCGAGAGCGGGAAGTACTACCGCGGGATCCGCGCCGCCGTCTCGCGGCTGCTCACTGCCGTCTCAGGCGTCGCGCGCCCCGATGGGCGCCTACACACGGTGCTGCGCCCCGCAGACGGCGGCCCGAGCATCCAGCTCGCCGCGGCGGTCGGCCAGACCCCCGCGCGCATCACCTTCGGTTTGCGATCGGTCGAGTCGACCCGATACGTGAGGGCGCGCGCCGTCGACATCGGCGCCGATCTCGACGTCGCAGCGTACCGCAACATCCCGGACGGGACGCGGCTCAACAAGGGCACGATCGTTCGGGCCTCGGTGAACGTCCGCGCGACCTACGACGGCGCCGGCAATTTCACCGGGTGGACGTGGGTCGGGCAGAACATCGACAGCGTGACGCGCGAGGTGGGCCCCGACGCCGCCGATCCGGCCGGGTTCTCGTGGGTGAAGTACGTCGTCGGCTTCGACGCGAACGTCAACTTCGGCGAGGACAACACCGTCGCGAGCGGGCGGTGGCGTATTGACGCGCGCCCGAACTTCTACGAGGAGGCGTTCGCGCTGGGGCCTCACGCGACCCGCGCCGCGTGGATCACTCCGACGCGCATCGGCGGAAACGCCGTGACCCTGTACCTGTGGCGCTTCGGGTGGAGCGCCGGCGCCGGTATCGAGCAGTCCGTCGGCTCCGACTTCAGCTTCTCGCTTGACCTGCAGGGCCCGCTCGGGCAGGAGGACGAATGGACCGTCGGGAACATGCCGGATTGACCGCGCCCGCGCATCCCGTCGACCCGACCTGACGTCCGTGCAAGTCCGCGAGCTTCGGTCGTTCGACGAGCTTCTCAGCGAACACGATCCACGCTTCCCCTCCGGCGTCCGCGCCCGCGTTCTCACCGTGACGTGGTTCCGCGACGGGCCCCACATGCGCGTCCTACGGATCGAGGCGCTCGTGTTCACCTGGCCGCCGACGCGCACAGTCCTGGAGCCGGCGCGTTGGCTTGCCGCCGAGCGCGACGGCGTCCTCCCCGTGTTCGCCTACCCCCACCAGTGGATGCAACGAGCCCATGATCTATCCCGGTCTTGTGGACGACACTAGCGCCGAGGCGCCGACCGTCGATGCCCTCGTTGGTTTTGGGCTTGCCCTGCACTCCAACACATGTGGGAGACGCGGGTGCACGTCGCCGTTCTTCGGCTTCCTCACGCCGTTCGATGACACCAACGGCGAATACGCCTGCGGCGATCTCGCGTCGGTCGTGGCGACAGTCAGGCACCGCGCCAGCCTTCGCGGGTGGATGTGCTCGCTATCGGTGATCCGCCTACGCCCGCTTGGTCTGGCCTGGCCTCATGTCGTCTAGTGGGAGAAACCGGCTGCGCCCCAGCATCGGTCCGCCCCGGGGCGCGGCGGTTGCGGAGGGTGGAGTCGAACCACCAAAACCGGGGGTATGGGCCCCGGCTGGCCCCGTGCCTCTCCGCAGTAGAGCCATCGCCCGCCCCGGTGAGCCGGGCGATGGCTCAATTAAACCGCTGGCACTCCCGCTCGCCGCAGCGGCAACGAAGCACCGCGGCGGCAAATACTAACCGCGGCTCTTTCGAGCGGGTCGCCCCTTGCGATCGGGGCAACGTTGCGGCCTCTGCGCCGCCGAGAACTTCGCCGCTTCGCTAGCGGGTCAGGGGCTCTCAGCGACCGCCCCGGTCCGACTCTCGGCCGGATCCGAAGATCCGAAGGACGGACGATCCCCCGCCGCTCCCCAGCGCGGCACGAGACCGGGGCGCGAAGGACAGCGACGGGCGGGGGGGGCCTTTCAAAGAACGATTGAGCGTATCACAAACCGAGAGGCATTCCAACGATTTCGGCCAACCATGGGGATCCCTGAAGTCGGGGGCCCGGACCCACCACGATCCGGGCCCCCTGGTCGCGGCCGAGTTCTCGTGACGGAAACCACCCGTCGGAGGCGGGCCCGAGCATGGGCCCCGAGCGCGACGGCCGGCGCGCGTCCGCATGAGCGGACGACCGAACGTAATCCAACGGTTCGTGCCGCGATAGGCCCGATTGGCTCAGCCGCCCATGTCGAAGAGCGGTAGCAAGAGCTGCGCATGGTCCTCGTCACGTCTGCGGATCTTCCGGGCTCGCACTGGAGCCCCTGCTTCCCGCCGTTCGCAGACGGGGCCAATGCCGCGAGCGACGCTTTCGCGCCTGTGGAGATCCCGCCCGCAGACACGGCAGGTCGCGCGGTCGCCCCGGTGATGAATCAATCGGCGAGCCCCGGCAGGGTGTCCGCCGCGGGCACGCCAGCCAGCGCGAGGAGCCCGTCGACCTTCGCGCGGGGCGATGTCCACTCGGGCGTCCACTCGCGCGCGAGCACGCGCCGCGCGGCGTCCCCGTGCTCGACGAAGAGCCGGCCGGCGAGGTGGAGTCCCGACGTCCCGGGCCGCCTTGCGATGCCGCGCAGGAGCGCGCACGCCGCGCTGCGCACCTTCTCGGGGGTGTCGCAGGTCGTCTCGTCGCGCTCGACGGGGCGCGACGCCTCGTAGACCAGGCGCTGAAGCTCGCGGCGCCGCTCGGGCGTGACGTCCGCGATCAGCATGGCCTGCCCGCCGCCGAGCAGAACGACAGGCAACGAGGCCACCGCGGGCAAACGTCCCAAGCGCGGCGCTACGCAGAGCACCGGAAGCGGGCGTTGCTCGCCGCCGTCGCAGTCGTTGTCCCGGCTGTTGCCGTCCTCGTCGGGCACGGCCACGAGGGCCAGCGGCGCGGCCGGACTGGACCGCAGCGCCGCTGGATTGGGTCGTTCGCGCTTCAAATCATCCTCCCTTCGTAGTCGTTGGCGGGTCAGTCCGCGGCGTCATGCCGAGCTCGAGCCCGAGCGCACGCGGCCGCCAGCTTGCGCTGGGTCTCCCGCCCGCTCCGGGCGCCTAAGACCAGTCCGAGTACCATACCGCCCACACCGAGGACGATGAGTCCCGCGGCGATGGGGACCAGCAATGGCCAGTCGCGCAAGACATACCCGGCGCTGGTGCCAGCGCCGAGAAACGTGAAGATCGAAAAGAACTCGAAGACCCGCATCACCGCCTCCCGTAGAAGTCGTGGGCGTGCCGCCCGAGCCATGGCCCGGCGCGTCGCGCGCATGAACCCGGCGCATCTCGGGGTGAGCAATAGTAGATCGCCCGTCGCGCCCAGGGCTCGACGGGCAGGCGGTCGGCGACGAACTGCGCGCCGAGGCGAACGTGCTCCGCGGTCAGTGGCCAGCGGCACCCGTGGGCGTGCTGCTGCGGCGACCAGAGCGCCGTCGCGAGCGTGCCGTCGTAG
>ERZ1292632.906-Hain-H43-01um-R2-906-length-31752-cov-39_pt1 | contig 31752 bp, 34 predicted proteins | sample MGYA00564407_ERZ1292632 | MGnify/ENA primary metagenome ERZ1292632 (study PRJEB36523, sample SAMEA6512637) | groundwater metagenome | collected 2019-01-08 | study: AquaDiva: Metagenomics assemblies of 32 groundwater samples | reverse complement strand
CTTGTTCAAATACTAATGTCGAAACTGCCTGACCTAATGCAAATAACGAACTTATGTATTCTCTGTGTGCGCTGCTTACACCAGTTAGTGCTTGGCCGAGACGAGACTGAGCATTAGAGAGTACGTCAGCATCTTCAGATATCCGTTTATCTAGTCGTTCTAACTCATCAATAAATACATTAAACTTTATTTCTTCTAATTTTTTCTTTAACTCAATCTCTTCTTTTATTTTCTCTCGCATAACATTAAGTTCATCGGCAACTATTTTGGCTGATAGATTTGACTTATCTGTTAGTAATGCTTCGGCTTCAGCTCTCTTTTTAATTGGAAAAATGGCTTCTTCCATAGCCAGCTTAGTGGAATCTGTTGTTCTGTTTAACTTAAATTGTCGTTCTTCTAATGCTACTAGTGACGTAATAGCATCATCTAATGTACGACTGGTATTCAGCCCAAGAACTTTTAGTTTTCTGTTAATCCTGTCGGTATCAAATACATCGGTTTTTATTTCGGTGCCTCTAAGAGCGGAGTTAACTCGTTTAATTATATTTACGCGACTATCTTCGATGTCTGCTATAAAGTCTATCTGTCCCTTTAAATTGTTAAATAAGTTGATTATAGCAGAGTTTGCTGCACTTATATGGCCGATTTGTGATTGATACGTATTATTAAGTGTAGCTTGCTTATTTTCAAGATCCTTAATAGTGTTTACAAGTTTTTGTTCGGCTACAGTCAATGTTTCTAATTCACCCTTTAGGCCCGTTTCTTTTCCTTCTTTAATTCTTCTCTCTATCTCCTCTTTTTTTAGTCTTACCTCATTTAATTTTTCGACTTGTTTGGCTATCCCAGTAGTTAATACTTGTCCAGTAGCCTTAATCTTAGTACGAACTTGATCTAAGGTGTTTAATACTTGCGGCCCACCTAATCCTGCTTGCATAGCCTTAGATATATCACTAAATGTTGTTTTGGCCTCTTCATTTATATTATTGAAATGTTTTGTCCACTCTTCAGTAGTTCTGGCAAAAGCAGCAGTTCCTTCTTTTAGAGCATCATCAAAATTTAATCGTTTAGTTATGGCCTCAGCTAACTTATTTAAACCATCAACTGTTGTAATGGTGGATGCGCCCATTTGCGTAAGTTCTTGTTCAAAAACCTTAGCAAACTCAGCATTACTAATAGTTTTGGACATTCCAGTAATAGTTTCAAAGACTACATTTTGTAATTGTTTAAATGTTTGGATTGCAATATTATTGCCTTCCGCTATTAGAGAATTAAGTTTTGAGGTTTTCTTATTCACATCTCCTGTAGCATTTTCTAGTTCTCTAAGATTTCGTATACTAGATAATCCCAAAAATGAAATCTTGTCTTTTTCAACTTCTTTTGTAAACTTATCTAAGGTGTCATTAGCTTTATTAACTTGTTGTTGCCAAAAATTTATTTTTCTTTGATTATCTTGTACTTTGAAACCAAAAGAGTCTAGTACTGTTTCTGCCTTAGATATATTTTTCGAACTAACTCCGAATTGTTTAAGTCGTGATATGAAAGATTCTATATCCTTGGCATCAAAAGTTTTTCCCGCCTCGACTTTAAAATCGTTCAGTGACAGAATAAGTCCAGTAATATTATTTTTGACCAGGGCAAACTCAGTCGATACATTTCTTATATCATTGAATATCTTGGTGAACTCTCCGCCTCCAGTGATATCTGGTAATACCAGATCGCTAATAGGTTTGATATCTTTAAGTGCTTTGTTTTGTTGAATAAAGTTATCTAATATAGCATCGCTAGATTTTTTTAGATCGTTCATCGATAAGTTTTGCTCTTTGACTTTTTTATTTGCATCATCTAGTATGCTGCCTAATTTAACTAGAGAGTTAACACGATTTTCCTCAAGACTATTTATATTTCGAGAATTCTCTAATACTATCGATGATAGTGCGCTAAACTTTTCAAAACTATTATTAATAAGTTCTACAGAAGCACTTAAACCTAGTAGTGGATTGAAATCACTGAGATTACGAATAGAGTCTTCTTGAATTTTCATGGCAGCAACTTCTAAATCTAATGCTTTATTTATTTCGTTATGTAGATTTTTATATAATTCTGTTTCAGCATTCACGACGCTTTGCGAAGCTGCTATTTTAATTAATTCGGCCGTTTGTACTTTGGTGGTAAGTAAAGAGTCTACTTGAATTTTACTTTGTTGTAATAGTTTTCTGGCATTTTCGGCGTTAACTTTAGCTTGTTCTAATAGTTTTTTTCTATTGCCATCGAATTTATCTCCAAGCGTCTGAACTAAAGTAATTATATCAGGTAAAACAGCTAAGAAAAACCCCAATACACCAGCCCCTAATCCACCCCTAAATGTTAATATTCTTTGTAAAATATTCATTGATTTGGCGGTTCTACCAGCAGCGATCTCGGCAAGTTCAAATTCTCTTCGAGCCTTGGCCATCCCAATTCCAAATTGTCCAGCTATAATTGCGGGAAATGCTCCCTTATTTAAAACGGCCGTGATAGCCTGAAAACCATTAGCCACGTCAGCTAAGGCTGGATTCATTTTTTTAATTGCTTCGCCTATACCAGTTAGTGAGCTATCAATCAAAATTGTTGTAGTGAATATGTTACTAAATATCTTTGCGGAACGTTCGATAGCCTTATCGCTCACACCTCTACTGAGTTGTTTCTGAACCAAGTTGTTGGCCAGAATACTCTCCGCATTAACTTGTTCTTTAAGCCCAAGAAGCTCCCGCTCTTTTGCATTTAGTTGTGTTGCCAGGTTATTCTGTGCTTTTTGTGCCGCAGTAGCATCTTGTGTTAACCTTGCTTGTTGTTCTTTAGTGATAGCAAGTTGCCCACCTAATGATAAACTTACTTCTTCAAGTGCCGCTAATTCTCTTTGTAAAGTAACTACTTTGAAAGTAATTTGTGCGTTTTCTTTTTGTTTATTAACTTGTCTTTTACGTTGTTTTGGCTCTAACTCAGCAAATCTAGTCCTTTGTTGGGCCTGCGCATCATTCAACTCTTTTTGTAGTTCAACTTTTCTAGCACTTAATTTAGCCGCCCTCGCTTCCATATCTACTATGGAAGTTTGAGTTGTCAGTTGTTTTTCTGTTATATTCAATGTTTGAATTGCAATTAGATGTTCCTGAACACTAGTCTGTAGCTCTTTCTGAGTGAATTTCTCTCCAATCTTTCTTTTCGAGAGCTTATCTAACTCGTCCTGGTGTTCTTGTCTTTTCACTTGAATCAACTTGGAAATTGTAGCACTACTATCTTTATCTATTTTACTTAAATTAATTTTTGTGCCAAGTTGTTGTTCAAGTATACTTAATGTTTTTTGTACTAATTGAAGTTGTTGTGCTGCTGCTTGTTCATCCTCAGTTCTTTTAGCTGGTTTTTTAGCTTGAGCCTGGGTTCCCGATTCTATTAGACCAAGTAGTCGATTTCTAACAGCAATTTCAATATTCAAAAACCCTAATTTTTCTTTTATCTTATTTAGTTCGTTTGTAGCAGACTGCGTAATTGCATCAGTTTGACTTTTTATTTCTATTTTTTTTTCTGCAATATTAGTATTTCCACTTAGAATTGCAGTATTAAGTGCCTTTTCCTGATTCAAACTAGCAATTTGCGACTTTATTATATTTTTTTGTTCAATTATAGCGTTCTTCGCCTCTTGAGTTTTAGATCGTACATCAGTCTTCTGTGACAAGGATACACTTAAGTTATTACTATCATCTGTTGCTTTTTTAACTAATCCTCTTAGTTCATCAACGTCTTTTTGTGCTTGTTCAAACGCCTTGATCTTAACTGGAGTTGTGCCTAGTTGTTGTAATGCCAAATTGAACTTTGAAACTGCTTTTGTCAGAACTTCTTCATTCTCTTTGTTTCCAGCAAAAAGTCCCTTAAATGCAGTAATCTCTGAAAGAGACTTTATGTTTTTGGCACTTTCTATCATTGTTTGATTAAGTTGTGCCGCAGAAGCTCTCGCATCAAAAAACTTATTAATTAGACCACCAGTAAACTTAAATACTTCTGTAGTGATTGGGCGTAGGATTGCCAAGAATAAAGCGAAATTTTTAACTAAATCAACCGTACTTTTTACAGTTTGTCGAGTCTCATCATTTATATCAAATAGTTTTACGGCCATATTAGAAAAATTAGTAGATAGATTGGCCGTACCACTAATTAAATTATTGAATAATGATAAAAGTCCAACTAACGATGACTGTATACCGCCGACCTTAGCACTTGAGTCGACTAGCTGAACTAAATTATTTTGAAGTATACTAAACTGAGAACCTATTCTATTAAGCAAGATCTCATTGGCTTTAAGGGCGGCATTTTGACTATTAAAAGTCTTAGCCGTCGCAGCAACTGCCGTATCAAAATTAGTTAATAGAGCAAGTAATCTTGTATATTGTAGACGACCAGCTAGCACAACGCCTATGTTTGTTTGTTGTAATGCAGAAAGTCGTGGGAAAATTGCAGCTAGATCTTTAAATATTGCCATACCGCTTCTTAAATCACCATTTGTTTGTTTAGTTGCAACTCCTATTCCTTCTAGGGCCCTAATAGCATCTGGATTTGACAAATTAGCAAGTATGGTCTTATAAGCATTTCCGATAACTTTTCCCCCCTGTCTTGTTGATTCTTGTACTGCCGTAATAATACCGAGTAGTTCTTCCAGCGATACTCCTGCAACAGTTGCGGCTGGGCCAGCCTTAAAAATACCTTCGGCCAAATCAGCCACTGTAACGGCGAAAGAATCAGATACTCCTCTTAGTTTATCGACAACTGGAATAACTCCGCCAGCCTTTTCACCGAATTGTTCCATGATAGCCGATAGAGCTTCAGTAGCTCTAGCAACTTCAATTTCTCCAGTCTGAGCTAGCAAAATAGATCCAGTTACTAAGTCTAGTGCTTCTTTTGCAGTTTTGCCTTGCTGCAAGAAGACTTCTACACCTTTTTGAAGTTCTGCTATAGGTGCCCCTAACTTATTAGCCAGTTTGATTTGTTCATCACCAAACGCAGCCAATGAAGCTTTACTTGTCTTTAAAAATATATTTTGTTTTTGTAGTGTGTCGTTAAACTTTACGGCCGCCAGCGCCGCATCTTCCATTCTGTTGACAAAGTTTCTAAATACGAATGCCGCTGCACCGAATGCCAAAACACGTTTTATAGATCTGGAAACTGACGCATTGAACTTTTCGGCTGGCGAAAGTAGTGCAGAGAATTGACTACCTAAGTCGTTAAGTGATAATGAACTTAGCGATGCTATATTCTTGTTTATTTGACGAATGCTCGCATTTAATTGTTGAGCACCGCGCTCTTTAATATCTACTCGAATATCTACTTTCGCGTCTGCCATTTAATCCTCTATAGCAAATTATGTTCTTTTTTATAAGTAAATTCTGGATATCGTTCCCTGAAATCAGTTATATTGTTCATAAGGTATATAACATTCTCTGTGGCACTACCAGTATATGGTTCATTGCCTTTATTTAAGACATCCTCAAATGATTTATACACTTTTTCATTGGGATCTTGATAATATGTACACTGGCTAACAAAATACTGAGTTCTTATCTCGCCAGCATAAGAATCGGCCGTATTAGATAAAACATCGAGTCTCGGCATTTGTGACAACTGAATTTTAGTTCTAATACTATCTATTTCTTCACATATTTTTTTTCCATCCTCAAGTGGTAGTTCTGGCTTTAATTTAGTGACTTTTTCATCCACCTGTTTAAATAATTCACTTAAAGTAGTCTCTTGTTCGTCTGTCCAGATATTTCTTTCTTTTACTATTTTAATAGCCTCATCTAATGTCATGGCACCAGCCCTAATGGCCTGGCTTTTAGCTATCTTAAATTTAAACTCTGCATTTTGTATCTCGATCATTGTAGGTTTGCGAACATACATCTTGTATTCTATGTCCTTCGAATCTTTTCCAACGAACTCTCTTTTTTCAATACTCATTAGTTAACTCCAAATAGTTTACTACTTAATGTTATACTTTTATTAAAAAACTCTAGTGACATGGACTTTAAACAATGACCACAAACTTTAGATCCATTCTGAATATTATATTTAATAGAATTTTTAATCATATTAATTTCAGATCATATCTCTATGATTTTCAGTAGTATTAGTTTGATTTGATATTGGAACTAATCTAATATGATATTTATGTCCATATTGTTTATCTACATCCTTTTTCATGTTATATATAATCTTATATGTTAAAGCAATTATGTTACGTCTAGTACTATTCCAAGTATTTTCGTCACTTTTGATAACTGTACTATAGTTAACTTCAAATTCATTTAAAATAGATCCCATCATTCTTTTTAACTTTTTTTCTAATATATTTTTCAACTCTGTTGTATCCTCCATATTATTTTTCTTTCTCTAGATTTAATTGATACAGTTTATGTCTTAGATCAAACTCGCTAACTGATCCTTCTTTAAGAATTCTTTCATTTTCTTGTTCTATCCTATTCTGTACATTCATAGGATTACTTCGATATATTTCCTCAACTGAAGCTGAATCATCTTCTGTAAACACAAAACTATCTCTCATGGCGCCATGTTTTATAGGTCTTTCTGGTCTCTTCTCTTGTTTAGACTGCCTTTCGAGCCATCTATCGAATAAATCATCGTCTTCTATAACATAGTTAGACGGTCTATCAGTGCTTTCGTAAGCAGAATCATATATTTGACTCCACATAACTAATAAAGACTGTTCCTGTGAGTAGTCCGATACAGCCCTTCCAAACAATCCATCGTGACTTTTTTGCGCACCACTCCATTTAAATCTCCATTCATTGCTTTTGGCTATATCCCTAATAGTAGTCATGTCTAAACTTTTGTTGAAATATTCACTTAAAATATTGTTTAAAAGAACTAGATCAGTAAACTCAATAAAATCTTTAAAATTCCATATTAAATTATTTTCCAAATCTCTAGATATCTTTGGCATTAAATATAAGTGAGACATAGAATTCGCGTAAGACTCAGTACTATCTGAAATAATACTAGACTTAGCTTTCAATAGATCGTCTAAAATATTTTGTTCTTTGGCAATCCTTTTCTTAGTTTGTTTAATTTTTATTGGACTGTCCTTGTAGATACCCCTTTTGGGATCTATTGCTTCCTTTAAATTAACTATTCCCTCTTTAATTTTATTTATTTCAGAATCATTATGAGAACTCCATAAATCTAATTTAATGGCATTATTTATAAGTTCTATCTCTGTCATCATCTTACTATCGAGTGCTTGTTTTAAAAACTTATTATACCAGAATTCATACCACATTATATCACTTAAGTTGGGGCTAGATAAAATAATATTTAGTTCATCATTTAGAGAGTTTTGAACAGTACAGAATCTATAACCAGTGCAAACATCCTGTATCGTACTTTCTATCATAGCTATCCGACTGTTGGTAATCCAACAAATACTAGCTTTAAGGACTGCCTAGAGGGAGCTTTTAACTCCCCCTAGGTAACTAATTCAAATCTTAATTTATTGCCTATTTTGTAACATGTACTTAAAAAACCATCATGATCCATATCTGTTTTCATTGTATTAATTTGGGTATCGACCCACTGAAGATTATTAATATCATGCGAACCACCCCTTGATACTTTGTTATTTAGTCTTCTTTTTTGTATAGTATTCATATACCTATAGTATACATTAAATATTGTACTTAGTACTGGCCACATCCATAACGTTGAAATTAGTGAAATTATATGTACAAGTCTCGTTTCCGCCTCCAGTGTCCCCGCCACCCTGACTCATACTTGCAAGCGTATTAGCTGATCCTAAGTCAAAACTAGTCCCGTCATCGAGAACTATTTTAATTGTTTGGTTAGTTAAGTTATTTCTATCAGATAGTGCTTCAATTCTATCACCTTCAGACGTAACACACTCGAATGCAGCAGTAACCTCTATGGGTAGTGTTACGAATTTGCTTACATAGGTCTTTTGTCCTAGTTGGAATAAGTCTTCTCGTCCTAGATCAACAGATATTGTGATACTCTGAATCTTCTCATCAAGGCCGCCAGCCCAGTTACCAACTCCAGCGCCAGTTACGCCAGGAATTACTGCTGGAATCTCAGATAGGCTCTTGTTTATGTTTTGTCGTCTTTGTATTCCAGACGCAAGAGAAGTACTAGATGCATTTCCAGCCACAGTAAACGATGTTCCGCTAGGCTCACCAGCACTATTAAGCCAAGTTTTGTCTGAACCGACAAGAGTAATTTCTTCAGTAAAATTTCCGTCCACTGGGAACGTATATGTAGCTGCTGAAATAAAACATCCAGACGCATACATTGTACGATTCGGTACGCCAGATGCACGACTTTGAGTACTTGGATAAATGCTTAACGCAAGGTCTGTTTTGAAGTTTTCTACACGTCCAAGTAAGTTATCTGCTAATGGTTGTGTAACAACTAGGAAAGCTGGCATTGTTCCATCAAGAACTCTATTAATAGTTATCTGAACTTCGGGTATATTTTCAATTGTTTGATAGATATCTCGTTGTCCTAACTCAAACACCTGCTCAACGTTAAAGTTAGTATCTATATCAACGCTTTGTACGCCAGATAGGACCGTCCAGCCCTCAAATGGGCAGAAAGTTCCGCTAGTATGTGTTCCAGCAGTAGATCCGAACGCTCCACGAGAAGCATTTGCTATACCGCTATTAGATACCACGCCACTGTAAGATATCCACTCATTATCAATTCTTAACTGGCCAGTAGCAGGAAGAGATGTTAAATCGCCAGAAGCAGCATTAAGTGGAAGACTAGTTTGAGTAGCATTTATAGAACCACTAGTAACAACACTAGGTTGGTTCCTTAGATTCTTAAGATTGCGATATCTATTATCTTTAACAGCTACTAACTTACTAGGAAAAATCGTACGAGTATTACTCACTTAAGTCTATGCCTCCCAATGGGTTATATTGATTTTTATACATATTGTTTTTCCACGCCACAATAGTAATATTTATTTTTTACTTACAATCTCTAATATTTCTACACAATTTTAACCTGTTCTTATAATAATTTACGGATTTATATCTATAATTTCTATGTTAAGATCTACCCTGCCCTGATAAAATCCCTTAGTTCCTATAGTTTCTCTACGTATTACATCCGCCGATGTTATATATGCATTTTTATAAAAATATTGAGATTGCATATCTTGATAAGATAAAACACCACTTGATCTGTCACCATAAAATGTCCATTGGGCAGGAATATTACCAAAATCAGCCATGTCAAAATTAATATATTCTAGACTATTCAGAAAATCAATTAAATCGTCTCTTTCGGCAGCATTATTAGATATAACCCAACAAGTCACGACTTCTCTTATAAATCTACTCCTATCGCCCAACTGATAGGGTATGGATGATCTTCCAGTATTCTCCAACACGATCATAGGTAATTGTACGGCATTTCCTGAAGGGAAATTGATATTTCCAAAGTTATATGGAGCATTATCAGTTAAATAATCATAAAGTTGTGCTATATTAACTCTTGATGTATCAGTTATATAAACTGTCTTATATGCAAAATTCATAAAAACATCATAGTTAGATGGTATTCCGCTTACTATAATGGCCCTTCCTCTAGCATAATCAATTTCTATCCCAGATCCTCCAGCACTATATTGTCTAGGGAAAAAGGTTGAGCCAATATAAACTCCAGATGCTATAGTGGGAGTTGTCATGCCAGATGGAGCATCTATTCCAGACTCATAAATAAAATTATTATGTACAGACTCCCAAACATATGTTTTGGCAGAATTTCCAGGTAACATTTCATCATTTGTATTTGGACTTAATCGACCTAGTGAGTTACCTTGCCAGTCCGTAGTACCAGACGTAATATTAAAATAATAACCTCGCTCAAGTAAATTTTTATACATAAAATACTGTAGATTTTCTCTAATCTGCGTGCTAATATTTAATTTTTTAATATATGAACTCATTTTATCTTCTACTATTCTTTGCCAATCTATTTTTTAAAATAGTCGTAACATCTTTCTGAAAGCGTAGCGCCAGTCTTTTAGCATTTGCGCGAGATGTTGCTGCTACTAGTCTCATTGGTTGTATAGCAAATGATCCTCCTCTAACCATAATATTAGAGAAACTTCGGCTATATTCAAATGTTAAAGGATTTAATATAGTCTTGAATCCCACAATACTGATACCATTCTCCACCCAATCAAACCAATTAACAAGAGGCCCTTTTTGGACTATTCTTCCGTGCGCAACCTTATCTAACGTATGTGATAATTTATTATTTGACATCATCTCGTCAATAAGACCCCACTTGAATCTAATGGACGATTTAGTTTTTCGACTTTCTCTTAAACTATCTTTCCTGAGTACTTCTAATAATCTAAGTGGAGTATCTGGATTAGCAAATCCAAGTTCACCAATTCCTTTTTCGCTAGTTAAGTATTTCCATCCTGGAGTGGCCATTAATCTTAACTCTAAGAAATCTATGGCATTATTTATTATTTTTTTACTTCCTCGAAGCGTTTCTTGAATAGAAGTCTGAGATAAATTATTCACAATGGCTAAAATATTTCCTTTTCGGATTACTTTAACTTCAACCATCCTCCTTCCTTGGAAAAGTGCCATCATGGACTCCTATGCCAAAAACTCACAACAAATGCATTGTCACGCAAGCCCGTCAAAACTGGTTCTGCTAATTTTATATATTTTTGACCATCCAAAACAACAAACTCTGCATCAACTAAATCTTGATATGTACTTAATACAGTTTTCAAGCGCAATACAGTTGTTGGATCTACTCCATAGAATTCATAATTTAAATCATTTGGAGTTCTTCTTACTAAAGCCGTATAAATAAAGTTTCTGTAAATAGGGAGTGTTCCAGCACCTAAGCAGACTGGACATGTACCTCCCAGAGGAAAAGAAGTATTAAATCCGCTAGCATTGGGCGTATATCTATTGTTACTTCTTTTTGTAACAGAATTATATTCACAATTTGCACAATCTATTTGTTGGGGTGGTAAATGTAGATTCACTTTGCGGCCAAGATCACTCACAAGTTGTTCGATTGACTCTCGATATGTATCAACAAGTGCCTGATCTATATAAAGACCAGAAGAAGGAAGTACTTCTGTTCCCATTTTATCCCATTACTATAATTTTATAAGTCCCACTATTTGGCATAAACATTATTTTTGTTGTATTATCATCAATATGTTCTACACTTTCTGGAATCACAACATTATTATCATTTAAATCTATCATTTCGACTATAGGTATATTGCCAAATGAATGATTAATTATTTGGATACCAGACGTGCCATTAAAAATATATTCCATACGAGATAAACCGCTTGGATGATATTGTCTTATTAGATTACTAAAATAACCACTAAGTGCAATAAAATTATTATTTATGACCTGAGCATAAGTTGCAAAGTTTGAATATATACCACTAATACTGGTATTTAAATCCATGAGCCTAGCAATAGTTGATGGTACAACACCATCTTTAATTTCTGTAACTATAGAGTGCCCTTGTATCTCAGATATTCCAGAACCAACTGCTATAAGATTACCTAATATTTTCAATTTTTATATTGTCCCAATAATCTTTGATTTCTATCTGCGATAAATTTACACATTTCTATAAACTCTTTCTTGTCCAAATCCCACTTCATATGATTAATAGTCAAATCAATCCATTTCTTTTTTCTTCTGATCTATCTTTTATCATTTTAATATTTAATTTTATCCCAATAGTCTTTAAACTCTTTAGCCGCATTTATTATTTTATTTGCAAAATTAATTTCTAAATCTTTTAAATCTCGGGAATTTTTTTTACTATTACAAGGTTGACAAAGTACAACAACGTTTCCTGGAATTAACTTACCTCCTTTTTTTAATGCAAATACATGATCAATAGCTAAATTCTGATTTCCTCCACAGACCACGCATTTATCTTGTAATTTCAATAAAGAACGATCCATATCCATTGTCCAAATATTCGATTTTTCACGCTTTACGCGCCCTCTTAGACTCCAATATTTTTCTTTTCCTGATTTTCCATGAATTATATTTCCACAGCCTTTTTTTGACATAAAATCAAATATATCTTCCATTATTGAAATCCTCTAAAGCCTTGTCTTGCGGTTCCTCTCCATGCTACTTCCAACCAAACTTGTGGACTTGGAATATTGGTTCCAGAAGCTATACAAGTTATTGTATCGTCTTTGTTTAAGTCAATATCCGATTCTATAGACGCCGCAGTTATAGGAATTATAGGGGAAACAAAAAGTGGATTAAATATATTTCTATTCCTGAATAAAGCAAATCTCCAAGGCCTGATAGTATCTGTGGTAGCAGAAATAGAGGTTATAGTGGCAGCTCTAAACATCTGCATCCCACCTATATTAGAACTAACACCATTTTGTCTAAGTATTGCATTCGTCACTAATCCTTCAATTCCAAATCCAAGATTAAATCTACTAACGGATAACCATTTATCTCGATCTCCATCATAAATATATGTTATACCAGATACACTTACTTGAGCATTATTTCTAATACCATGTAATGGTATACCACTTTGATTAATTATTAATGGAGCTACATCATTAACAGATATTCTACTTCCAGAAGGTCCTATTTTTTCTGGCTGTATAATACACGGTCCATCTATTATTATATATCTTATACCATCAATGTTGGCTACTGGGATCCCTTGTTTTATAAGACCACTTGTATTAATCAATATTAGCTCCTTATAAATCCAAAACTATCTTGCAGCCCACTATATAATATCTTAGCTCCTAAAATATGTAGTTGATATCCTGCTGGGTCGTTCATAACGGGCAGACCAAAATTTATAGAAATAAAATCTCCAGAAGATATATTATTAGCAGGTATTTCAAAAAGTAATTCTTGCATCGTATTAGCTGGAGGGGCAGGAATCGATTTGAAAACAACATTAGTGCCATCCCATCCAGCATTTTTTTCGCGCCATAATGAATTCCATAAAAACGCGGTTAAATCTACCACGAGACCAGTAGTAACACTATACATTATATCAAAATAAGCTATTGTACCACTTACCCAGTTGTGAGGCCTATTAAATGTCCAATAAACAGATTCATTACTATTATCATCTAAAGATAAAACTGGTATATTCCCACTATTTATGAATCTGTGTACTCCAGCAGTTTCAAACGCACCACCTATATCCAAATGAAACCACTCTAATCCGCTAGATGGTAGTTGAAATCCAGAAGTAGCTATGTTTATAGTTTTATTTGAATCATTTCCAACTATAGACGCTATACCTAATCCAGGAACTAAATTAATATTCCCGCCATTATAATTTGATACTCCTTCAATTGATCCAGATTGTTGACTAACAGTAACAGTATTACCAGCAGAAGTCACAAAAATCCCAGAAGTACCCGTAACTACTATATTAGTATTAGTCAAAGCATTTATTGATCTTAATCCACTTTCAGTAAAAGTAATAGTTTTGGTTGCGTCATTACCAGTAATAGTCATACCACTACTAGCAACTAAATTTATATTGCCACCAAGATAATTAGAGACTCCCTCAATAGATCCTGATTGCTGCGATATAATAACAGTATTTCCAGCAGATGTAGCAAATATTCCAGACGACCCATTTATTATAATATTAGAATCTGTTAATGTATTTATACTTCTTAAACCAGATGTAGTAATAGTTATATTTCTATTACTTGTATCGGTAGATATAGTTGTCCCGCTACTTCCTAGTAGATTAATATTTCCGCCGACATGTAATGATATATTATTTAATCCGCCAGATTGTTGTGCTATTGTTATGGTATTTCCAACACTTGTTACAAAAATTCCAGATGATCCGTCTATAGTAATAGCTGGGCCAGACTGAGAATTTATTGATGTAATGGCACTTAGGATAAATCCAGATGTATGAATTGTAATAGTTTTTAATATATTATTCCCATCGATTCTAGCAATTCCGCTTCCTTCAACAAAATTAATATTACCCCCATTAGCCGCAACTCCCTCGATTGTCCATCCCGATTGTCCTTGGAGAGAAGTAACTCTTATATCTAAGTTGCCAGATGCAGAAATTAATGCATTAACTTGAGTATTTAAATATCCTGATGCGCTCTCTAATGAGTCAACTCTGAGCCCTAAGTGTTGCCCAGAAGCTCCCAATGTACCACTGGTAATAAAAATAGTAGCCAAAAATCCAGACTCAGCTTTAATGAAATGAGTATTCGTACCACTAGAAGTGATAGTTATTCCAGAAACGCCACTAATAAATTGATTTGGAGATGTTAATACATTTATTGACTGAATGCCAGATGTATCAACTATATCATCTATAACAGCAATTTTTTGGAATCCAGTAGTTTGATTTTTGCGAACCCAAACTCCACTCGTCATGTCATAGGTAATAACACCACTATTCGCATTATCTATATCGGCAGCTAACGTAACTTGTTCATTTGCTTGTATTTGTGCTCTACCGTACGTATCTATCGTGGCGCTAGTATTTCCGAATGCTGAAAAGTCTGCTAATGAGTTTAATATAAGGTCATCTATAGAATAGATATTGCCAGAGCCCTGAAATCTAATTAGTTCATTAAGCAACCTAATAGTATCATTGGCGAAAACACCACTATTGGAATGAATTCCGCGAATAGGAAGTGTCCTTTGGCCTATGTCCCTCAATCCACTTTGATCTGGAAAATATGTTCCGCTTACTGCGCGAGAAGCATCGCCAAGCCAGTAAATTGGATGATCATCATCCAAAAGCTCACGCAAAGAGCCATGTTCAAAAATATTCCCACTATTTGGATTAATAGATAAAGTAATAGTATCATTTGTCACATCGTTTACTATGAATAAACCACTCGTAACATTTAAAAAAGCATTTGGACCATCAATCGAGTTTATTGAATTTAATCCCGATGAAACTCCACCTCCCCCAGTGGTAGTGAATCTTATGAAGGGCATTTAAATTCTCTATTTAATTACAAATTTGTTGAAAGTTTACTAAAAAGATATCTAACCTGATTCAAGGCATCTCACATTTACTGTACCAGCCGATATCCCATATATTTTTACATTATTTGTTGCTGCTATTTCGATCATTTGCCCAGCATCTAGTTTCACTCCATCACTTGTAGTAACGCTTGCTCCACCAATAAATATTGCAGCCGACCCATTATTTTGTATTAATATTGTTCTTCTAGTAGCTAAACTAGCCGTAAGTTCTATAGCAACCGCACCAACACTAACTGCTGCTGTCTGAACAGCAAATTTTGTTAGCGAAGTAAGTTCGTCGGCATTAGCAATATAACTATCATTAGATTGTTTTTTGCTACCATCCCACTGGGTATAAAAAGTCTGCGTGGGCATTTTTAACCAATAACTGTGGCGAGTATTCTAGTTCCACTTGGCGCTATGCCATAAACTGTTGGAGCATAAACACTTAAGTCGAGAGTCGAACCAGATGGCAACGCATACGCAGAAGTATTTACGACATGTACGTTGCTCAATGTAGAGTCACCCAAATATGCCTTGTTCACGTCTGTATTACCACTTGTAGTGCCAATGTTAGATAAAATCACTCTGCGATATCCAGCGCCAGGTATACTAATTAAAGATCCAGCTCCAGCACCACTAGCATTAACAAATGTAACAGTAGGGGCGTAGAATGCTCCAGAACCAGCCTGATAGACTGGAAATGGATTGTCTCTTTCAACGAATTTTTGGTTGGGATTAATTATTATTGAAGCCAAGGATAGTTTCTCCAACAAAGTTTTTAGATATATCGTTGCAAAATAATACAAACTCTTTATGTGTCAAGTCGCTTTTCATATGATTAATTTTGATATCGACCCATTGTAAATTATTAATTTTATTACTCCCACCACGAGATCTTGGGATAATATGATCTAATGATGCATTTATACCAGGGATTAGTTTTATTTTAGTATATATACATTGAAAATTTTGTTTAATCAACATGTCTTTTATAATATTGTAATTTCTCCTATTTCCAGTTGTATTATGAGCCATTGATTTCAACCAACAAGATTCACAAAGCGTTAAGTTATCATTATATTTTTGATTTTTATAACATGCCGCACAAATATTATTTTTTAAACTATATTCGCGTTTATTTTTATTATATTTAGTAATCTTTTCTCTACAAGACAAACAACTGACATATTTATCATCTGATGCACTGTTTATCCCACACCAAATACAAATATGTTTTGCAATACGTTGTTGATGCAACAGGTTATTTCTTTTCGTAGCCTTAGATATACATGATGGACAAGCTGTTTTGCCATTTGTTAAAATATTAGAACATGAGTGACACTTATTATCTCTAATTTTCTGTTGATTTCTTTTCGTACTGCAATCAAGACAATAATATGTATCTGGAGATTCCTTTTTACAAGTTACACATAGTCCCATTAAGCGTAAATGTCTATGTTTCTCAGTACCACAGTCTTTATAAGACTTAAGATATAACGTATCCATTAATTAGTACTCCAAAATATCATCAAAATCAGGTAAGATTTCCCATCTTTGATCTATCCCATAAGAATCAGAATGGTCATGAATTTGTATATTTTTTCTATTACCAACCCAAATAATTTCACCATAATTCTCGGGCCCACCAATATTTCTATTAAGTTCATCAATAAGTTTTTCTACCTGCATACATATTCCAAATTTAGGATTACCTAACAAATTATTATAGCCGCCAAAAGATACACTTGTATCTATTAAAGTGTCACCGTCTTGAACTTTAATACCTTTGGATATTGAAGTTATATAACGTCTTTTTTGAATAAGACATTCCATTTTCATTACTAATAAAGAAAACATTGTATCACTAAATGTATCACTAAAAGTTCCTACTCCAGAACTCCAATTATATATAGGCGAAGTACCAGAGGCGGGATTATTGTAAAGCCTCATGTTTAGATAACTTGCAGATTTGCCAATAAATATCTTGTATTGATCGTCAGTAAACGTCTGAGTTGCACCATCGTCACCTATATCACTGCGTACTGAAGTAATTATTAGAGACGTGAGGCCTGATCCTGTAGTTTGGCTTGGCATTATATTTTCCTGTTTAATCTAGCATACAAAGTTACGACCGAGCACCCTAAATTATTTGCAATCTTACACATTGGTACACCAGCATTTCTCAAGTTAGATATATCATCTCTATTTATATTACACTTTGGGCGCCCAATAGATCTTAGTTTAACGTTAGATTTTCTTAATATATAATAAACCTGATATTTTTTAATATTTAAAAAGTTGGCTATTTGCTCCAAACTAGAACCATAATCTTCATAAATATCGATAATATCATTAACTAATTTATTATTTTCTGTTATATAAGAATTTGTTGACATATTGATAAAAAAAATAATCAGTACAAATGAAAAAGCCAAAACTCCATGTACTTATACACAAAGTTCTGGCTATTACTAAAGAGTTTTTAGATATTATCCGACTATCGCAACTTCCTGACTACTTTGATTTCCATTCATATCCTCAGCATTGATGATAAGAACACCAGTCATCTTTCTGCCAATCCTTACAGAAAATAGCACTTCATCATCATAAGAATCTGCAAAATTAGACCAAATTACTCTGCTGCCATGTTTAATTTCCACATAAGTACCGCCAAAAGGAGAGAAAGCATAGCCAATTAGATCTTTTCCTTGCGAAACTTCTTCTGGCGCAACTATTATAGGCCAAGCAGTATTAGTGGCAGAATGCGCCAAACTACATAGGAATACCATAAATAGCAATGGAAGTACAAAATACTTTTTCATATTATGTCTCCTAAGTATTTGTGACTGGAACATTTGCTGCGGTCAATGTACTTTGGACAATATTTGATCCGTTGGTGCAATAAATATTGGGATAAGGATTGGGATAATAGTGATAAGTCCAGGGAGGAGTTATGTTATATTTAAATCCACTATCTTCACAAAAAACTATGCCGCGCCCACCACACGCTCGACATTGAACTGGCAGACATCCATCAGTAGTAGTACCAATATTTAATTCATAAAAATCTTTGCGCACAATACCTTTTCCAGAGCAAATTGGGCATATAACTGCTGTCATTTAATTCTCCTTTTTAAAATATAGTGAAGTTTTCTGGGATTGTCTAAAAATTCTGCATACTCTTCTGAAGTGAATCCTAACCACTCATGGATAGGAACTTTACTGTTGGATTCGTGCCAAGCTTCAATAAACTCATCAATCTCATTAAGATCGAATATTTCGCCATTTAAGGCAGATTGAACGAACGTTTTGCGGAACATACCAATATATTCTACACCTTTATTTTCTTCCATTCACCATCAATTAAATCCCAAGTTTCATTATTTAGGGCGTCCACTATATTAGAGTGTCCTAAGCAAGCTAACATTATTATCCAGTTAAGGTTGTGTTTTGCACAATAACTATGAGATATGAGGTGACCCAATTCTTTATGATCAAAGAACTTATAAGTAGGACACAAACAATTCCAGACTGTACATCTATGTGGGACAAGGATATGCTTAACTTTGGCAAGGAATTCTTTAATCGGATAATTTTGTTTCATTATTACCAAATATCTCAAAGAGTTCTTTTGTAAATAAACTTTCTTGATAATGAAAAGCACATAACGAATAGTTACTTTCTGGTAATGTTGCCCACAGAGTACAATATTTATCCTTACAGATACCCTTGGGTCTAAAGATCTTTTTGATTAGTGCTAATAACTCTCGAAATGGTGAATGAATCCATAACCAAAGTACTGGAAAATTTTTGTATAGATAGTACTTCATATTATATAGTATACATTAATTTTGGTTTTTCGACAAATTCATGATAGTGTTGTTTACAATAGTCTTTGGCACAAAAAGACTCTAAACATCCTTCGACAGAACACTTGCGCTCAACCATAGGTTTGCCATTTTTATACTGAGTGGCATCCATATTTGTGAGATATGACTTTAAGTCAAGATATCGCTTATACTTACGTTCAAGATGAATGGTGGAGTCTTTATAAATCCAGTCTAAAAACTTAATAGTTTGACGATTGCCGCCAACTTGTAAATACCATACATTATACGAAAGTGGATGCTCATGTCCATAATGATATAGTGTACATTTACATACATTTTTATTATCTAAAATATTTTTAATATATGACAAAAATTCGGTGGTTCCGATAACCTGAATAGTTTTCTGATTCTTGCATCCACTTAAAGACCCATCTCCATCAAAATAACCACGGATAAAATACGGAATCATGTTGTCTTGTAAATAATCTGGAAATTTTAATGTTAAACTTTTTTGCGGTGTACATCCCAACTTGTTTAGTTGTTCACATAGATATTTATTGCCCAGAATTAATTGAAATGCTGGATATTTATCTTTTCGCTTAACATGAATAGGCCCATTATAACTAATTAAATCTTTAAATTTCTCCAACATATATTTATCTTCGGCTTTGAGGCCAAGAGATATCTTGTTTTGTTTGGCATAGTTACATCCATCGGCGAACAGAAAGCCCAAAAAATATGCTTTTTCTTGTGAGTCTATGCTATCAAAGTAATGCTCATTTAAGTTATATTTTCGACACGCAAAGGTATGTTCTCGGGCCTTAACATTATACTTTCGCATCATCTGTTGAACATAAGCCTTTGACATACCCACCTTTTTAGCTACTTGAGAACAAGATAGGCCACTTTGATACAATTTAATTGTTTCGGACTCTAGATATTCAGACATTTTTTGTTACCTCCAGCTATATAGTATACATCCTTTGATAATTAGAGAGTCATTTTTGCGCAAAAAGAAGGGCCGAGGTTAGTCGGCCCTAAGTTGTTGTTTAGAAATTACTTAGCGATCAATGGTTCCATGAAGGATTCTACGGTTATCCATGCAAGCAAAACCCAGCTCCATCTCTCCATACACTCCAGCCTTTCGTCTGCGGTTTAGGTTCTGGTCTTCAAACATTGCTAGGTCTCGTCTTACAGGCATCATAAAGGCTTGTTTTCCATCTGCTGATAAGTCTAGGCCAGTTATGAACTCATCGCTTGCTAGGGCGAACGTATATGCAGTAGTTCGTAGGTTATTTAGAGTGTTGAATGTAGTATTGTATGTTTTTCCTATACCAAATCTGTTATTCTTATGGATGCGGGTTCCATAAATAGTGGCTATGACTTGGTCGTCTCCAGTTCCGCGCCCAATATCTGTGGGATTGAAGAATATATCGTGGCGACTTAGGAAGTCTATAGAGGTATCTACTGCAAAGTTTCGAATATCTCGTGCAACTTCTGGAGATACATAAAGATCTGTTAAGAATGCTTCAGAGAAGTCAACACCTCGTTCCATGCGAAGCTGCATGAGAGAGATCTGTCCTAGTGAGAACGCATTACCAGACGCAACTATCTGATCATCTAGTCGATTAAGTCCAGCACCTATAATATTGCGCCACCCCTCATCATTAACTTTCATTGTAAAACCCTTGCGGAATACTTCTAGTGCTCGCGCAACGATATTCCATCGTGCCGTGCGCGCAAATTTAAGATCCCAGTCGATTGAGTTACCAATTTCGAATGTATCAACAGTGATTTCACCGCTGATCACTCGGCGTTCTGGAATGTAGCCCTGATCAGGAATAAAGTATGCTAGATATTGATCTTCCCCAGATGGACCTACGAAATCAAGTCCATAGATAGCCTGGGCGCTAGGATCAAGATCTTCTCGCGTATATATCGAGCCAACAGTATCTCCCTGGAAGAAACCCATTCTGATGGGACTTTCTACCTGAGATATAAGACGATTCATAGCATCTGAACGTTTGGAAGTATCAGGACTGGCAGTTTCAACTACCAGTGCTTTCACTTCTTGAAGTTCTTCTGGTGTTAGGTTAAATAGAGCCATTTTTATATTGCCTCCTAATTAGCTATGAATTCCATAGTGACGATACTGTAGATATGCAGAATCTACGTCAATATACACGGCAGCATAGCCGTCAGAGTCTTTTGGAGACTCAAATCGACCTATTACTATACCAGATTGTCCTGCGCCAACTGAAGTTCCGTCACCGATAAGTCCGCCAGATGCAGAGTATGCTAGATTTCCACCAGATGGGAAAATGCCTGGGAAAAGTTGATCTGTAGAAATGAGGCCTTTGCGATGAATCGCAACTTTCTCGCCCACATATCGTTTTCCTTGCGGATTCATAAACATACCAGCATTTGGTACATCAGTAACCATTGTACTATTTCCAGCCCCACCAAGCGCATAAACGTTTGTAGTTGAATTAGTTGGAGCAGCAATAACTTGATCCATCAAAATACCAATTGGACGGACTGGGCTAGCTTCTGTTGCACCATCATAGAAAATACCACTTGTTGATAGTCGCGCAACATTATGAGAAGTTGAGTCTGTGGGATTAGAGTAAGCTACAACTTGTCCTGGGCTAGCAGCAGCATCCATCGAGAACTGAATTGTATCATCGACTGTTCGACTAAGTCCACGTAGTGCCATTTGTATAAGCCTCCTTATTTCTCTTTAAGATCTAAAATTTTAAGTAATGCTGAACCGAGTACTTTTTCGCGTTCACTTCTATCTAGTTTTTTTGTTGGAACTGAATCAAGAACTTTTGCCGCTGTAGTTTCCTCAAGCTGCACTTCATCAAGGGCTTCTGGATCTTTTCCTTCATCAACTGGTTCAGTCGCAACTGGTTTAATAGAATTAATGAGACTTCTGATATCCTCTACGTGTTCATCAAAAGTCTTGTCATCAAAGGCATCTGTTTTCTTAAGTTCACGATTTATTCGATTTTCATCAAGACTCAATGCAGATAGTTTAGATTTACGATCTGCAACTTTCTTTTCATGAGCAATCTTATCAAGTTCAGACTTAAGAGAATCTCGTTCTTTTGTAATAGTTTCAACGTCTTTTTGTAATTTGGATACTTCGGCTTTTAAAGTATTGACTTCATTAGTCATTGCACTCAAAGCTTTTTCTGCTTCCACCATAGCATCTTGCACTTCTTCAAGATTTTTAACATCCACGTCAACTTTTACAACATTGTCGGCCATAGGTTCCTCCTGTTTTTTAATATCCTTACTATTTTCTACACAAAAACTTAGGTCGCCTATCATATATTTTGCTAAAATATCTTTATAATTAGCTATTTCGTGTCGTTTTTGAGTCTTTTCGTCATAAATATTCTTAAAGATCTCTAGGAATAGTTCATAATTCTCCTTAACTTTAATTATGTCGTCTGGCAACTTTGATATTTCGGCGGCAATCTGGGCTTGATCTGTGGTATTTTTAACTTTATCCACTGTGTTTCCTGCTATTTCTAATATAACACTATTGGGATTAGCTGGATGTTTTACTGCACCAATACCTCCAAATGTAATATTTCTAATGACTCTTTTTAATTGCTCTCCCTCAAATACGCCGTCTCCACCTCGAATCCTTAAGTGAGGATCTAGTATCTCTGAAGTTTCGTCATTTCGCGCTATAACTTTGGTTCCTAAAGCATAATCCCAGTTAGTAAACCACGCCTCAACACTAACATAAAAATCTTCTTTTAAAAGTCTTTCAACCTCACTGGCACATGCAAATTTCCATATTACAGCCAAATTACCAATATTTAACGAAAGCGGTAGATCTCCATCTTCGTCTATTTCATGATTATCTTTGTCTAATAGGAATGCATCTGCCATAACTCCAATTATATTCTTGGGATTATGATCCATGTTAAACGGTTTCAACATTACTGTATCGAGTTTTGGAATACATTCTTCATTTAAAAATATATCATCATTTAAGTTGCCATGTAAACCAGTTGTCAAAAGTACAGATTTAATTGGAAGGATGTCTGGCTGATTAACAAAGTTTTCGGCATAAGAAGTTCTCATCATGCGTTTTTTTCGTTTTTTTTCATCATGATTCTTAGGCATATCATTCATGTGTTTGTCAGCAAATAATTCTTTCTCAATATTTTCAGGCGTTATAACTGTTGCTTTGGCCTGTAAATATAATTTATTTTTATCCATTAACTATTTCCTTAAGAATATTTTCATTCTACCAAGCTTAATTTCTCTATATTTTTGTTCAGGTTCAATCTTGTGTTCCATAGTGCCTGGCATTGATTTATTAATATGATCTTTTTTCTTATTAAAATCTATCATATGTTTGTGATCATCACCTTTATTTGGCCCGCCAGTTTGCATAGTACCGTCTTTTTTCATTTTGCCACTAAAGGAATGTCTATGTTCATCGCCATTAGAAACTGCTCTTGTTTCGCCCTCACAATTACCATCCTCAGTCATAACACACATATATGAATGTGTATGTCCATCTGATTCCTCAGTAATCCCATCTACTAGTAGTGCATCATCTCCGACTACAACATATGCACTTATTTCTCCACTAATATTCACGCCATTTGACATACTTTGTTGGATAGCTAAGTTTTCCTGTACAAATTTTGATTGTGGAAAAATAACTTTGGCATGTCCCATTAAGTGTGCGATTGCCCTAAACTTAATATCTATAGGAACTTTGCTATCTTTAATGCGAGCTATTTGGAATTTAAGTAGAGTTTTATTCACAGTGCCATGTTCATGCCCATTTTTGACGCTGGCGTTATGGTGCGGAAACAATTTATCCATGGCAAATGCGGCTGCTGGAAGAACTTTATCTTTATTAAAATATTCAATCATTAATTCTTCGAAATCGCCAACTGTAGTTTCAAGAGACTCTATGGCCTGTGTAAAATTCATTTGGCCAGAAACAACATAACTCATTATCTCTCTTATATTTGGATGATAAAATGTTAACTTCTTGTCGTTTGTCATTATGGCTCCTATTAAATATATTTCCTAAGTTTTTATACACATAATATTATGTTAGATATCAATAATTATAAGTTTAATCTACTACGGCATATGCCCCAACTTGAACTTAGTAAATCTTTATTTTGTTTAGAGTTAGGGGCATGACCATTTTTTTTGATAAACTTTTGTCGTAATGACTTATGAACTTTACGTACACAAGACTCTAAAATTGCTGGGGCGCTAACAAATTTTAATATATTTTCTTCAGTTATATCGTCTTCAGACTCAATATTTTCATAAACTTTTAATATTCTTTCATCCAACTCTTCTTTTTCTTCATTAGTTAACGCCTTCCAATATTGTTTATTTTTTTCAATTAAGAATTTTTCAGTTAAGTTATTCTCAATTTTTTCCAATATATCTTGGGCTTCCATCTCATATAACTTAAGATCTTCCATATATTCTGGTTTTATTGAACTTATCCCCATTCCGACTGGATTTCGATTTTTATTTTTCTTTTTAAGTTTCCTAGACTGTGGATCTCCCTGATTCCCAGGTCTGCCAACTGGTCCTGTCGCAGGCGCTGGCCCTACAAGTCCAGGATCTCTAATAAATGGACCTTTCTGTTGGAAAACATCTTCTTTATCACGAATCTTATTTTCAGCAGCCTGTTTAGCACGTTCAATCTCGAAATCAAATCCAGTCTCATTAAGAGTTGTTGCTGCACTAATTAGACCTCTATCATACATTCCAATAATTATATTTTTCTCGGCAACTTCATCTCTTAGACTCATGTGATTAAATTGCAGTTTAGCTGGTGTGTCAAATCCCATTGCATCAGCAACTTCTTCTATTTCGCGGTTCCAGAAATTTAATAATTCTTCACGTCCATCTTCTAGGATCTCAAGAAAACCTTTTACACCCAAGAAACTATTCGAAAATCTCTCGCCAGCACCTCCACCGCCAATTATGACTGGGCTGATACCTAAGCCCTGCAATATATCAGAATTAACTTGTTCGTACTTATCTGCACCAAGAATTTCTCCAACTGGCATGGCTACATTGCTTATGTCTATTTGATCACTCCAAACTATATTCATGGCCTTGGTTGGAGTTTTTAATATTGTGGCAAGTTTTTTAAATGCATTGGGAGTAGGTGGAAATCCATCTTTGGTATTGCCTAGTTTAAATATAGTTATGTTTTGAATAACTGATTCGGCCGCACTTATATCCATGCGACGAAGAACTTTTTTAAACTTAATATCATCTAACACTGAAAATAATGGAGGATCACCCCAACTTTCATCACTAGCTTTCTTGAAATGAAAGAAATAAACTCTATCATTTTCTAACTCTAAATATTGACCTTGCACAATGAGTGCTTGAAGATCTTTTGAAATTTCTTTTTCTTCATCAGTTTTGGCAGTTTTTCCTTTAAGAAACTCCAAGTCTGCATCGTTAAGTTTAAATAAATATGTTCTAATAGGATTAAGTAAGGATGGTTCAACTATTTCTACTCTAAACGGAGATAATATAATGTACTTCCAAGGTATAACTCTTTTTTTAACTTTAGTAGTTTCGCTGACAAACGCTTGTACTAAAGACATTATTTTGTCGTTAGAAGTTATTTTGGGATTTTGACATAAAGACTTAATAGAATCGGTATTTAAAGAATCAATATTAATATTATATCGTCGAAATGCTTTTAATAACTCACGTTCAGTTTTAAGTTTTATTCTGGCACGTAATTTATAAGTTCCTATATTGCCAAGTCGATATAAACCATGTAATATTTCTTTAGAACGTTTTACGCCTTCTATTTTAGTCCACCATTTTCTATAAAATGATTCTATTTTTGGATCTGAATGAACCATTGAAGATCCTTCAATAGCAAAATCAACCATCAGATCAATCGCTTTTTTGGCTATACCGACTTGTCTATATGCAGAATCACATTCGGCCATGATATCTTTAATAGAAGCATATTTAAATTTACGAGATGCATTCTGACCTAATTTTCTACCTCTAGGTGAGTCCAAACCATGTGGTGAAGTTTCGGCATAAGCAGCACTGGATGGCATATAATCTACTAAACTTAACTTAACTTCTTCATTGCCAGCAGCTAGTTCCATATTAGATTCGGCGATGGCATCGAAAAACTCAGTATCGCTAACTATTTGTTTTGTTTTTGTTATGTCACTTAACATAGAGTCTATTTTATTCATTTAAAACTCCGTATAAACATTTATGTCAAAATATTCTGAAATATCCTGGAGTTCCTCGTTATCTGGACCCCCAACCAAATTACTTACTTTGTCTCCTTCTGGAGGAGCATCTTTTGAAATATTTATTGGACTGTTTCCTATACAACTCCTTGCTATATAAGCACCTATAACTATTGCAGAGAATCTGTCTTTACGCATCCTTATTTTAACATTCTTGTCTTTAGACTCTGGTACATCAAAACTATTAAGGCCAGTTGGCGTTTGTGATAGCGTAATAGTGTTCATCTCAATTTTAGACTTACATATTTCGTCCAAAATTCTTTCTGGATCTTTATAATTTTGACTGCCACTAATAATTCTTGAAGGCGATGTACCACACGGAAACATTATGCGCCTATGATATAGGTCATTTTGTAAAGTAAAGTGAGCTTCATTCTTCCAGTTATAATTGGAAAATTGTACTAACTCTAATATATGTAATCCCTTATATTCTTTTTCTTTTTCATCATCCCATAGCCAAATTTGTTGTTCACCTTCTCTTAAATAGATTGGAGAACACAAATTATCTTTTATTGTTGTTCCACCACCACCAGCGTCAATTCCAATTCTCGTAGGATTAAATGCATTTATTATATCGCGCAAGTCAAACGTGCTTTTTGTCCAATCTTTTCTACTCCAACTATTTATATAAACTAATTTATAGTTTGGTGGTTCAAGTTTAAATATTGCGATGGCAAAATTGTCAGAAGTTCTTGCTGGATCAACTCCTATAACATATCGAGATTTTCCATCAGATACTAATTCGATGTCATATTTAGGATTAATTTGTACTCGGCCATGTTCATCCTTTACGTGGTGCCCCTTCCCATCTAATAAGTGATTTCCCGCAGTACAGTTTTCTATATCAGACATTGGATAGAATCCTTCAGTACCACCAGGGAAAATAGCATTCCATTCTCTGTCAAATTGTTCTTTGGAAGTTGTTGCGGCAGCTTGAGTTATGATGTCTTGAGATAGATATCCTTTGGGAAAAGCTGTATAAGGTACTTGAAATATACAAAACTTTCTATAATCTACCTCATCCATCTTTAGTTCTTCGGTATCTATATCTCCTTCTAATTTCTCTTCTATAATTTTTTTATATGTTGAAAATAACTTATAGAAGTGATTAAATTGATAGTCGGCTGTACCTGATACTATAAACTGATTGGGCTTAAATATATTTTCTACATGCATCCCTTTATCTTTTTTAATATTATACATAACTTGATTATAGGGATCTGCCGACACAGCCCCAAATCCTCTAATAACTACGTTTAAAATTTCTTGGTCTACGGAAGCTACTTCGTCAACTAGAATGACATTTGCACGCAAACCTCTAATAGTATCACCAGTCAAGGGAATTCCTTTAATGGTTGAATCACCTATACGCATGAAAAAATTGTCACTTCCATGAATTACGCCTTGATAGTTACAGATTTCTCGAAATAATGGCGCGTTAAAAAATATTTTTTCTATATACTCAAATACATTCTTGGCCTGTCTAAATGCAGATCCCACTATAATAATATTTGAACCTTGATCTATTACTGCCTTCATTATAGCATATATTGCGTAAAGAAAGGTTTTAGATCCTCCTCTGGACATAACTATAGCCAAAAAAGGTTTAGTCATCATGTATTTTAATATTACGTGCTGAAACCCAAGTAACTCAACATTAAGAATATATTTAGCAAAGATTGAAGGATTTTCTATGGCTAGTTTTGCAAATATTCTTTCAGGTTGAAATTCTCCCTTAAGTTTAATTTCTTCTATTGGATTACGAAGATTTTTGGGAATATCATATAAAAATACATCGGCATTGGGCCTGATAAGTTCAGTTCTTTTGGGCCTGTAAAGATCTTTAACTTTGGACATTAGATTGTATTGCTGAGATATCCTCTAGACGAACTTTATTATTAAGTTCTTTAGAAGCTATTTGTTCTAATAACGAACCAACATATTTTTGAGCATATTGACCATGATCTAGAAATAAAGTTGGAATACCATAGTCGCAATATATTTTATGAATTAAATTTATAATATATTCTGGAGAAAGTCTAGAGAATCTTGAACCACACATAAGTTGCGCCAAAGTTGCTTCTATAACTATAAACTTATATTTATATTGTGAAAGACCATTTAATTCTTTATAAAATCTATCCTTATTTTTTTTAGTTCCTAAATTAGAAAATATCTCAGAAATTGAATCTTTGCGTTCTATTGATATTATATTTTCCAGTCCTTTAACTGAATAATCGCCATAGTCTAATTTACATATTTCCATATTTGGATATATAAATCCATGTCGCTCTCTGCTATCTTTTATAATAATTAATTGACTATCTTGCATTTTATATTCCTGATCCAACTGGCTCTTCCGCCGTAATCAGATATCCTTTTTGTTTATATTCTTTTTCTTGCATATTCGCATTGTATTCAAGGGCGGCTGCTTCACGCGAAATTCTACTTTCTTTTTCGCGCTCTGTCATCTCGCGCAAGAGTGTTAGAAAACTTAAAGTTTTTTGACCTTGTTCTTTAATGCGTTGTTCCCTAGTGGCATGTAAGTTTTTCTGCATGACCGCGAACTGTTCTGCACATTCCCTAATTTCTTTTTGAAAGTCCCTGCGCAGATCTGGGTTTTTTTGTTCGAGAGCCCTCATAAGTGACATCTTTTCGAGTCTGTGGTACCTATCAATTCTTATGCTCATTAAAATCATAATATGAAGGGACTCTTGTTCAGTTGGAGTTAGCTCGTCTGCATTTGTAATAAACTCAATCCATTTATGTTCATAAGTTTGAAGCTCATTAAAAGAATCAGTTTTAAGCAAAATTTCTTCAGCATTCTTGTACCACCTAGACTGCCTAAATTCCTTAGTGGCCATATTCTTTTTTTGTTCATCGGTAATAGTATAAACTGACGTTAATTTTTCTTCGTGAGCCGCAGCAAGATTTTTGAAGAAACCCATCCTAGTGCGCTTATTAGTTATGGACTTCTCGTCTTTTCCTAGTTTTAACGCCATTTCGGCATCAGTCATAGTTAAATATGAGTCGCGCAAAAAATCTAGTTCGTCAGATGTCCATTTAGCCATATAGTACTCCAGAACATGTTTGTTGAATTTTTAACTTTATTTTTGCAGGAATCTTTTCGCCAGCCAACAGTTTATCATAATATCCTACTAGGTCTGGCGCAAGTTTAGTGCGCATTGAATCGTCTAAGTCAAAAGAACTGGCATCACGCACATAATTTTCGTCAGTTATTTCTTCATCAATCGTAATTGGATTGGCCGCATTAAGTAGATGTTGAACATATCGCTTATAGGTTAACCAAGCTTCACATGTATCATATAGTTTATGAATACAAGGATCTGACTTTGGGGCATTTTTATCCCAATAAATACACCAGTTATCACCAGCGGGAATCTGATTAGATGCGTAGCCCCCTGGCATACAAGGCGGCGTTATATGAACATAATTATCGCGTTTTAAGTTTTTTAAATAATTGGTGGCACATGTACTAAAAAAGGCTTTAGCGTCACTAGGCCTGATCCCACTGTATAAGTGTGCTATTTGTAAGCACTTAAGTATAACTTCCTGTTTAATATCATCTGGCTCGTAATAAGCAAATGAATATTTATAGGAGTGACGTTCGGCTACTTCCATAATGGCGCTAAATAAACCTGATTCTATTGGAGGCTTAGATACGTCTAGTATGTTAAAACCAGCAATATGCCAGGCTACAACGAAGTCTTTATCCATTTTTTAATCCTAATTATATTGTAACCCTAATATTTAAATAATTTAGAACTTTATCACGATATTTTTCGAACCAAGCCATGTCTACATTACACTTTGTACACAGAAGCCCGCGAACTTTCATAGTAGTATGATCGTGATCAACTCCTAAATATTTTTTATTACTATTTGGAGGCATTTTTCCGCAAATACAACACTTGCCATTTTGAGCACTTAAAATTGATTCATATTCTTCTATACTGATATTATATAAATATTTAAGTTGATTTGATTTTCTTTTTTTAGTTATAATATTAATATCATTTTTTAAGGTATTAGAAAATTCTTTTAAACAAATAGGACATGTTTTGATCATAATTGCGATTCTCTTACAATTGAATTATACACGAGGGAGACCCTCGTACTCCCGAAAATCGAGTGGTAATGCATTACTTAAAATTTTTTGTTTTAAAAACAATATCATATAATATAGTATACAGAGGGAGACCCTCTGACTCCCATAAAAATGAAGTGACAAATTAAAAAAAAGATGGTCAATTTTAAATTAAAGTACAACAAGATATAACTAGAATATCGGAAAGTACCTTTAACCATATTAAAAGGAATATAAATCGAAGTGACAAATATTGTGGATTTTATAAATATTTTATGACGTAACCTCCTCCGCGCCGCGGACGCGGCGCAAAAAAAACGAAGAAATACCCTACCTCATGATCCGATTGTCATTTAGTACATGTAATTTTACAGGCACTTGATGATATTAGGGTCATATTGTCTCTTTGAGGGCCGATGTCGCCTATCCTTTGGAATGAGGCTAGCCCTAGGGAATCCTAAAATAATTTTCTCAAAAGTTCTAACTCTATATCCTGCAAGGGGTTAGAGCGTAAAATAATCTTAAGGTTTCCCTCCTCTCGGCCGATACTAATGGTGGCGGGGGGGAAAGGGGAAGGGGGGGGCCCAAGGGGCCCAACGGTTCTTTGAATACTAAAGACGGGCAGACGGAACCTTGAGGCCTTACCTTGCCTGGGGCAGGACCTAGTACCCCTTGAGTGGTAAGAATCCAAGATAGGAACCTAATCTTTCCCGTCGAATATAGCGTCATAGGAATCCAGGGAAGGGACCTAGGGTAAGGGTGATACGGTATAGACGTGCGCCCCTAATCGCCTAAGCACGCCTTTCCCTTATACCTTCTTTGAATGTTTCAGGGAAGGATCATAAAGGCAAGGGGTACTTACACTTACGAAAGGGAAACTCATGTTGTCAATGAATCGGCTCCTTTTCGCGGAAACGCTCCTTACCGCCGCGGAGCTGGGACTTGAGGCACTCTTGGCCGTCAAGCTCCCGAACGTGGGCAAGGGCGGCAGCTCGGCCCTGTGGGCGGCATTCAACAACGTTGTCTGGGAACTCTCGCTAGCTCTGCGAGAGGCCATGTCCAAGGGCTTGAGCGGGCCCTTCGTGGATCGGTGCAACGTGGTCAACACGGGGCTACGCTCCCTTCGGCACCTATTCGGGGGGCGACAGGCCCCCCACAAGATTTCCGATCCCGCTGTGGCCGTCGCGGCGGCACAGAGCGGGGGCATTGGGGCCCTAGAAGCCCTGCTAGCCCAGACACAGGCGGCCATAGCGGCCGCAAACGCGGGCAAGGGGGCGGAGCAAGGGGGCGCGAGAAAGGGGGCAAGGTACGTGGTCAAGGGTGAGAAGGGAAAGGTTCCCGATGCGCCCGCCCCCATCAAGCCCCCCAAGGCGAAGCGGAAGGCGCCCATCATTCCGAAGGCGCCCATTCTGCCCGCCCCC
>ERZ1292632.905-Hain-H43-01um-R2-905-length-31767-cov-33_pt1 | contig 31767 bp, 46 predicted proteins | sample MGYA00564407_ERZ1292632 | MGnify/ENA primary metagenome ERZ1292632 (study PRJEB36523, sample SAMEA6512637) | groundwater metagenome | collected 2019-01-08 | study: AquaDiva: Metagenomics assemblies of 32 groundwater samples | reverse complement strand
TCGGCAGGAGTATTTGCCGGTTACCTGGAGTCCCGCAAGGAGCGGGAAGTGATCTTAACTAAAGCTAGGCGTTTATGGTACTGGTCCGGGGCATCGAGCCTGAGCCAGCTCGCGATGGAAGGAGTTAAATACCCGGATCAATGCAAATTCCCTTGCGAGGTTAATAGAGTAGAACTTCTTGAGGCAGTAGAGATCTTGGATGTTACGGAGACGGCTAGGCTAAACATTGCGGCTGTACCGATATGGAAACAATAAGTAAGGCAGATAATGGCGATGGCTCAGATGATGGCTCAGTCTCAGGCTATGGCTCAGTCTATGGCTCAGGCTCAGGCGATGGCGATGGCTTAGGTGATGGCGATGGTTATGGCTAGGAGGATGTGTGGATGATAATAATCGCGATGGTTTAGGCTCAGGTGATGGCTCAGGCACAGGCTCAGGCTATGGCACAAGCACAGGCTATGGTTATGGCACAGGCGACGGCACAGGCACAGGCACAGGCACAGGCACAGGCACAGGCTCAGGCAGGGGGGGCAATGGCTCAGTCCGCTCGGGCTTTGGGTGAGCAGTTGTTATACCCTAAAGGGTTTATTTAATATGTCTAAATTCGATTTGTGTGATGGCGATAAAGAGGATCATGGACAAGAAAAACTTATTAAGCAATGGCTTGGAAATAGAAAAGACCATGGCATTGTATTCATATACACAAACAGCAAAGGGAATGCTCGCCACTCTAGAGTTAGGGCATCAGTCTTCTTGGATGCAAAAATACAACCAGGTGCCACCGACACATTTGCTGATATTATTGCAGGCAGTGATGGAAGAGATAGTATGTGTCGAGAAGATCCTGTCGACTATACTCGACGGATAGATACATATTTACAAGCTATAGGGCTAGCGAAAGGAAGAAAAAAATGGCTACAAACCATCTTATTAAGCAAGATAAACAACAAGAACCTTCAGAACTCACTGGAAGCGCTAAACTTAGAGCCCTTGCAGAGGTCTCGTCTCAATTTCAGATCTGTGCCACGGTGGACACCCTTCAAAGACTTATGACAGAGGTCACAAACACAAAGATAACACCTGAATCTGTGAATGCAGCTTGTAATTGTGTCCAGAATTTAAATCTAACAATCAAAACCGCAATGCAAGCAGCTAAGTTTCTTTCCGATAAAGAATGACCACACGTATCTGTCTTAACTGTAATAGGAGGCCCATCAAAGAACACGGTAATGCAAAATGGTGTATTAAATGTTCAATAGCCTTCATACACAGACCCAAATCGACTTTAACGAGCCAACAAATTAACACAGCCAAAAGATTGATAGGTAAAAAACCCAGGGGCGAGATAGCTAAACAATTAGGCGTCAACGTTAGTAATCTCAAAAGAGCATTTAGAGGCGTGAGTTTAGCTTATTATAACATATGGAAAAGGCAACCAAACTTAGTGAAGGACATCTGTAAATTTTATGAAAAAAATGGTGCAGTAAAAACCAGAAGGATGTATCCAAGCGCGAACCTTAGATCGGTATTGGAAAGATATAAATGGTACAAACCCAGAACAGTAAAGTTTACAAAAGAAGATTTTGAAAAATGTATAAAATTTGCTGGATTAATACCATCCGAGACACAGGCTAGAATCCTGAATAGACCGAATGCTTTTGCTGGTAGCATAAAGTCATTATGGTGTAAAAGAATAAAATCCCACCAAAGTGGTTTACATGGGCTAACTCAAGTTAACCGCGACCATCTGGTATTAAAATCGTGTCCACAAATAACAACTAGATTTGGTAGTTCACCACGTTCTCATAAACTCTCTTTATGGGTAGATGTAGAGAACCACCTTAAGCCCGACTGTCCCGAATTCATTGTATCCGCTGTAAAAACTCTGGCAGACTTTCAGAGATGGGTGTTTCACCCTAATAATCCCAGAAAAGAGATACTGAAAATATTAAGATATAAATAAAAACAATCGATCTTCGCATTATTCTATTGCTTTTTTAGCCGTAAATAAATTAATAATCTCCATTATTATGCACGAATTCCCTAGTTGTCCTACTTGTGGTGACCCTAGAGTACCACTCAATAAAGTATATCATTGGAAACGTAAATTAGAGCAGGCCTATAATCAACCCAAAGAAATCAGATATTGCCGCTGTAGTAACAACCAAGAATATCAGGCAATGCGCCGACAGCTGGCATATGTACCTAGTGGTGGCGAAATAAAAGCCTACGATAAGGATGCCGCCTGGTGGGAACAGCAAGCCCGACTAGACTGGCAAAAAACAATGACAGAATATCTAGATAAGATTGACTTAGAGATTAGAGACTGATAAACACACTTAAATAAAAGGACTATGCAAAATGTTAACCAAAGACGATATAGCTATTCTTACGCAACCATTCCCACACGAAACACTCGGGATAAAAATACAAGCCCTATCCAAAGATAAAACCAAAGCCATGTTAATATGCTACCTACAGCACACGGATGTAATGGGCCGTTTGGATAAAATAGATCCATGCTGGTATAATCAGAAGATCTCACTTACGGGTGAGAAGACTGACGCTGGAATGTGGTTTATTTGTGAAATGACCTTAACCTTAAAAGGTGTAACCCGAATTAATATAGGGGAAGGCAACACAGAGAAGGCGGCATATTCGGATGCTTTAAAGCGTTGCGCGATGCTTTTTGGAGTAGGGCGATACCTGTATGACAGTGACCAAGCGTGGGTACCTTATAATGAGCAAACAATGAAGCATAAACAATGGACTTATGAAGAGTATCAAGTAGCTCTAAAATCTCAGACAGAGTTTAAACCCATTACCAGACCAGTAATCGCATATCAACAACAACCCGCTAACCCAATAGTGGATCTTAATATTCCTTTGAACCCGGAAACGTTTATTTTTAATTTTGGCAAATACAAAGGCAAGCGTGTCGGTGACATGCCTTTCGAGGAACTAGTGTCCTATGCTTTATATATTGAAGAGAAAGCTAGTCAGGAGCAGAAGGCCCTCTCTGGGCAAGTAAAACAGTTTGTGGGCTGGGTAAAAAAATTCTAGTCAAGAAATCGTACAGGGGGATAATTAGATGGACCACCAAGCCAGAGTGCTTATTAAACTCATATTAACTGTAAATAAACAAATTCAAGATGATACTCTATTCCGGGCTGTGGTGATTGATATATTAACAGACATGTTGTGTGATACATCGGAGAATATTGTTATTGATGACTGTTAATAATCTGGTACCTTTGGGAGATTTTTATCTGCGATGTCCCCATTGTGGCCAATCTTTAGGAAGGATCATTACTACAAACACGGGTCCTAGTCATGGGTTGCAAATAACATTTAAAACATGTCCGGATACATCACAAACCAATAAGGAGAACCAAAATGCAAACAGAAGAGACGGTAACAATAACAGCAAATCCAATAAGAAAAAAAAGAGGACGCCCCGTAGTAAAACAGACGTGCCCTTCTATTGATAGTACGGCAATGCTAGCGGCCATCCAAGGAATAGCCTGTGTGGTTTTGTCAACTGAAGATAAGAAGAACCTTATCAATGCAATTTTAGGCTCTATTCATTAGAATAAAAATCTCACTTGACAGTGGGCGCTAATTGCATTGTAACTAGCGATGAGATGCCCCTTGCCATAGTCATGCATAGTCTTATGATGAGGGGTGTCTTACCAAAAAAGGAATACTATGCATCCTGTCAAAGTCTGGGTCTTCACGCCATCGTTTTGTAAAGCAGATTTATTAACAGATTTTTTTAAGACTCTAGGAGTTATTACAAAATCTAGCCTGATATTCCCAGTACAACACGTGATAATTGATAATCATTATCCGGTTGGCAAGACAAAAAACTCTGATGCACTTAAACAACTCGCCCAGGCCCATGATGCTATCTATATTGATTCGGGTAAAGATTTAGGTTTACATGGTGGACTTAATAATGCCTGTAAACAATTACCCATTGAGCCACAGGATATCTTTATAGGTGTCGATCCAGATGATCGTCCAGATAAAGAGTTTATCGATAAGATAACCAAGACCCTAATCTTCAATCTCGATATCGGAATCATAGGACTTAATTTCTGGGTAATAGACCAACGATTTCAGCAAGGCAAACTCACCGAGTATATTGACGCCGACGGCACCGTTATCTGGAAACATCCATTCATAGAGATGTGGAACGTTATCGGTACCAGATTCAGTACAGTTATGAACATGGGTGGATTTAATCAAACTTATGCCTACTACGGCGGGTTTGAGGTAGCCTTCATAAATCAACTACATGCAGAAAAACGTAAATTAGCTTATCTAAAGGATTGCCGCTCCGATCGCATAGCAATGGATCGGGAGAATCGCATCCTATTCGATCCAGAATATCGTCAATGGAAAACCGACCACGTGGATAGACGATTCAATGGGTCATTCGAAGAATGGTTAATAGCAAACGGTAAACAAGATCTGATTACATCCAAACATCGAGAACAATAAAATGAAGATACTCATCGTGACTACAAATACTAGGGATTTATGTGCATTTTGGCGCAGCGTCGGGCCATGGCAGACATTAGTAAAAACAGATAAGACCATTGAGACGGAGTTAATACTCACTGCGGGCTCAGCGGGCTGGGAGTATGTACAGAAGTTTGATCTAATCTTTATGCAGCGCGCATGTAGTAAGGAAGACGTTATGATCCTTCAACTAGCGCGCAATCAAAACATCCCAGTGTGGGTGGATTATGACGACTGGTTGTTAGATGTCCCAGGGTGGAATCCTGCAGCAAGTCTTTATCACGATCCTATACGACAGAAAAACATTGCAACCATAATAGCCTGTGCTGATCTAGTATCTACTAGTACCAAAGAACTAGGCCGACAGTGCGCTAAGGTCAATTCAAATGTTATTGTGATACCTAACGCTTATCCAAAATCGATGTTCTCTTATGCTCTTAAGGAGCCAGGCCCACGCAACAAAACAGTAGTATGGCGTGGTACAAACACTCATGACGGGGATATCTTATCTGTTTATCAAATGTGGTCTAAAATCCCTGAGCATGTTCATTTTATGGGCTCTCCACCATGGATACTAGTCAACTCATTAGACCCTACTAAATATACTTTGCATGGTCATAAAGACCCATTCGAATATTTCAAAACATTACACGAGATGAGCCCTACAGTATTAACCTTCCCGCTGTTTGATTGTGTGTTTAATAGGTGCAAGAGTAATATAGCTTGGATTGAAGCTATCCACGCGGGAGCCCTTTGTATAGCCCCAGACTGGGAAGAGTGGCAACAACCCGGCATTATAAATTACGATTCAAAGGCGCCAAAAACATTCTTAGAAGCCATTAATAAAGTCTTCAATATGACGCCTGAGCAAGTTAAAACTCAAGTAACCGATGCCCGTGAACTAATCCATAATGGCGAGTTGAGTATGGGAACTCAAAACTCTATAAGACGTGACCTAGCGGATGTCATCAAACAAGAGAATACTTTAGATCCCCTAGCACCAGATACCGGAGCTGGTGCACTAGCCAAACTACTGCCAAGAAATACTTGATCTAACTAACCAGCCATGTCAATATTCTTTCAATGCGAGACATAATATCAGATGTCGCTCAATTCAACGGCTACCCTGAACTAAGAGTGTATCTTGAACAGCTCAGACAAGAGAAGATTAAAAAAATAATATTCAATAAGTTCGAGAGCTATACGACTATTGAGTTAGAAGAAGCTCTTAATCTATTAACACCACTCAAAGTTGGTAAGCATAAATAATGAAGATCCATTGTCAGTATTCTAAATTAGTACCCCTCGATGAGCTGCGGACTCACCCTAAAAACCCCAATAAACACCCTAAAGATCAGATAGCAAGATTAGCTCAGATCCTCGAATACCAGGGCTGGCGCTACCCGATCAAGGTGTCGAACCTCTCAGGGTTCATCACCTCAGGGCACGGCAGGTTAGAAGCAGCACGAAAGCTCGGGCTCACTGAAGTCCCAGTCAGTTTCCAGGACTACCAAGACGAGGCGCAAGAGTATGCCGACATCGTCGCAGACAACACAATCTCTAAATGGGCCGTCTTAGACTTCTCGGGCATTAACCTCGCGCTCGGCGAGCTAGGGCCAGACCTAGATATCGGAATGCTAGGGCTACAGAATTTCTTCCTAGACCCGTCCGAAAAAATAGACCCAGATAAAGAATGGGACGGAATGCCGGAGTTTAACCAAGAGGATAAATCGGCTTACCGCTCGTTAAAGGTAAACTTCGCAAACGATTCGGACGTAGAGAGGTTCTCCAAATTAGTAGAGCAAAAGATAACAGAGAAAACGAGAGGTATCTGGTATCCGGCGGCAGAGATAGGAACTTACGCAGATAAAAGATACGTCGATAAGAATGAGTAATCCGAACCAGTTTCCGATCTATATCGTATCGAAAGGTAGAGCGGATAGTAGGCTTACAGCTAAATCCCTAGAAGCCATGAGACTCGACTACCAAATAGTAGTCGAGGAGCAAGAGGTTGGAGAGTACGCTAAAGTAATTGATAATCGAAAAATTATAATCCTAGATAAGAAATATCAAGACGACTACGAGACCTGCGACTTCCTAGGCAATAGTAAGAGTAAGGGACCGGGACCAGCTCGAAACTTCGTATGGGACCACGCTATAAAAAACGGCTTCTCCTGGCACTGGGTCATGGACGATAATATAAACGGCTTTTATCGGCTTAACGATAATTTAAAGGTTCAGAGCAAGTCTGGCCTAATCTTTAAAGCCATGGAGGACTTCTGCCTTCGATATAAGAACGTCGGTATGGCCGGGCCTAATTATTTCATGTTCGCCTTTCGAAAAAGCGTAATGCCGCCGTTTGTTCTAAATACTAGAATCTATAGCTGTAACCTAATGCGAAACGACATCGAGTTTAGATGGCGCGGCAGATATAACGAGGACACCGATCTATCGTTAAATATCCTAAAAGCAGGGTACTGTACGATCCAGTTCAATGCGTTCCTACAGAAGAAGGTTAGGACTCAGGTGTTAAAAGGCGGAAATACCGACGCGTTTTATAGCAAAGAGGGTACGCTACCTAAGTCCGAGATACTCGTTAAAATGCACCCAGACGTGGCTAAGGTAGTCTATAAATTTAAACGCTGGCACCATTACGTAGACTACTCGCCTTTTAAGAACTTAAAACTAGAAAAAAAAGATAACCTTAAAATAGAGTCTGGAATAAATAACTACAACATGAAACTTGTAAAGATTAAACAGAGTCAGGTAGAATAATTACATGGCCAAAATGGGCGCACCTAGAAAAGAAATAAACTGGGACCACAGGGTCAACTTAAATCATCTAGTCGTAAATAAAAAGGCGCTAAATATATCTGATAATTACCAAGTAAAAAATAGTGGTTCGGTCTTCAGGACTATGAGTCAACAAACATTGGCTGGAAAAAAATGTGATAATTCAACATATAAAGAAATCTTCGAGTTAGTAGTTAAATCAAAGTTTGTAAAAGTAATAGGATAACTGAAAGGATGGTATGAAAAAATTGAAAGAGTTACTAATAAGGAAAGGAATCAGGAGTGTGGATTTAGTGAGAGAGCTAAATCTTGATGGTGGAAGGGTTTCTCTACAAATTAATGGCCATAGAGCACTTCCTGAAAAGCATCAGATCAGATTGGCAAATTTGCTTCATATTACACTGGATCAGTTGAGAACTATGGCTGAACTGGAGGTAGATCATGAGTAATTTTCCAATGCTACAGAGAAGATCTATTGTAATATGGTGGCTTATAAAATGTTGATGGGACGAATAAATAAAGTTAGGTAGAATAAGTATATGGCAGTCGAAAAAGATACTTCCCCGATGGGTAGACCACGCAAAGAGATTACAAAAGAAGAGTTTGAGAAACTCTGTGGACTCCATTGCACACTAGAAGAGGCTGCCGGCTGGTTCCACATGTCAGCCGATACTCTAAATGCGAGACTAGTAGAGATGTATGGTCAGACTTTTTCGGAGGTCTTTAAACGGTATTCTGCGCCGGGTAAAGTATCTCTGCGGCGTAAAATGTTTGAACTGGCATTAGGTGGGAATGTTACGATGTGTATCTGGCTTTCTAAGCAACACATAGGTATGACTGATAAGGTGGAACAGAGGTCTTACGAGATTAAAAAACAATTAACCCCAGATGAGATTAAGGACTTGATACATAATGACCCAGCCCTTACGCCAACACAATGAAGAGTATTTAGTATTATTACAAACAGCTTCCAAACTAGAAGGCGAGCGGGATGCATTGTTAGAGATAATCAAACTGCTCATAAAGGAACACCATGCCATTGAAAAAGGGATACTCACAGAAGATCATCAGCAAAAATATAGCTACCGAAGTAAAGAGCGGGAAGAAACACAGCCAAGCTGTAGCCATTGCCCTCTCTATAGCTAAGAAGGTCAAAGCTAAAACGAAGTGAATGAACACGTAGTTAACTGGGCTATCACTGCTAAAACGCTCGCCGAACTTTGGACACCCCATCCAGGGCAATCTAAAATCATCAAAGCCTTATTTATTGACTGGATCAAGGATTTATTCATTGAGGCTGGCCGAAACGCTGGGAAAACTGAGTTACTCTCTTATTGTTTCTGGCGATATGCTCAGAGCTTCCCAGGCACAGAGAATTACTATTTCGCGCCAGAACAGAAACAAGCAAAAGAGATTCTATGGTCGTCTAACCGCATTCAAAATTTCGGACCGCGTGAATGGCTACTAGGGGGCACTCAAGGCATCAATCATTCAGAGATGCGTTTGAAGTTTAGGAATGGGTCCTTCATTAAGATCGATGGCTCAGACAATATCGACAGTTATCGTGGTGTGAAACCTAGCGGATTAGTAGCTTACGATGAGTTTAAAGACTTTCGTCCAGAATTCCATGAGACATTTGATCCCAATAGGGCAGCGTTCAATATCCCGCTAATCATCATAGGAACCCCACCACAAGAGGATGGACACTTCCAGGCTGTAGCTGATAGTTTTAAAAATGATCCTAAAAAGTTCTACTATCACGCGCCCTCATCCGAGAACCCGTATCTATCACGTGAATGGTTAGAGAGTAAGCGCACCGAACTCTATAACAAAGGTGAAGGGTATATCTGGGAACGAGAGTACATGGCCCTGAGAGTCAAAGGATCACATAACAGAGTGTTTCCGATGCTATCTGATAAAATAAAGATAGACCCATCTCAGGTCAAAGAGATCATCCATAGAGACGGACGTAAACTAGAGTACATACTATGGACTGATCCAGGAGTCGTCACAGTGTTTGGAGTTCTTTTTGGCATCTTCAATAGATTCTCTAAGGAACTCTATATAGTGGATGAGATTTATGAGAAGGATAAATCTAACAATGCCGTGTCAATTATAGGTAAGCGCATACTTGAGAAACGCGATGCAATCAGACAAACTGAATGGCGTCAAGGTTATGATGAGGCCGAGACATGGTTTCAACGGGAGATGCTGGATCAATTCGAGGAATCATTTGAACCATCACATAAGCACCTTAATGATAAAGAAGACGGCATATCCTTAATTAAAGACCTCATGCTAAAACATAAACTCTTTATTTCAACGCAATGCGCGCAATTATTCTGGGAACTAGACAATTACTATCTTGATAAGCATGGGAAGCTGCAAAAGAAGAATGATCATCTCATTGATTGCTTGCGCTATATGTTGGGAGCGTTACATTACTCGCTAACCGAAGAAAGATTCGATCCAATTAAAGAATATGGACCGAGGAAATTAAAACAAGGAGGCTCTGTATGGGACCTGAATCAGTTGTAGCATTGACAGCACTAGCAATTTCATTTCTTGCATTAGGAGTTTCCATCTATAATCTAGTGGAAACACTAGCAATGCAGAAATCCACACATAAAGTAATGATGTATGACCCGTTCGCCAGTACATCGGAAGATCTAGACCTAAAAACCAAAGCACGTATGGTGGAAGACCCAATAGGAAAAATATAGAGGATTAACAAAATGGCAGACTTTTTTGATGATCTAGAAGATGGCAATGTGTCCTCACATAATGATCAGCCTTTTTGGATGATACCAGCCGATGACGATAAGAAGCGTCTCAAATGGCTCACGAATGAAGTGGAATATCTCAAAGATAAAAATCGAGATAGGTTTAAAGATATCGAACGTAATATGGCTATTTATAAAGGTCATTATTATAGAGATCAAGATTACAGATGGGAGTCTCGTACAACTAGTGTAGACAAATCAAAATCAATAGATAAGATCGTATCTAATCAAGTATTTGACTTTGTTAACACACGCACCTCGCGGCTCATTAAATACAAACCAGCTATCCAAGTCCTGCCCACCAATGATGAGTTCGGGGATAGGGTAGCTGCTAAGATGACTAAAGCACTAGTAGATCATATCTGGTACATGGAGCGTTTTGATGGGTCAATTCTCCCTCAAATCGCTAAGTACTCTGATATCTGTGGTGAGTCTTATCTATTCCAATTATGGAACCCAGACAAAGGTGAGGAGTCCACTGTTTTTAAAAAAGCCAAACAACAAGGCTATATCAAAGAAGATAGACTTCTAGATGAACATAAAAAACCAATGCTCGATGAGAACGGGAGACCCATTAAGATCGAGAAGAGTATTAGAGTAGGAGATTTAGAATATATCGTTGAATTACCGTTTAATGTGTTGCTGCAAAGACAAAAAAACCTATCAGAGGTCAAATACGCCTTTCGTAAAGAGATCCTAGGCTACTACGATGTACAATTAAAATATCCAGAAAAAGGAGGTCTAATTAAAAATACTAAGCCTCCTGTACAATATGATTATGAACGCTTGGAAGAATATACTGAGAGGAATACTGTAGAAATACAGCACTTCTATTATAAGAAGTGTCGCGAGATAGCTAATGGCCGTTACGTATGCTTCACTAAGGACGTTATTTTAATAGACGAAGAATTCGATCCGGGTCACGATAATCTACCTTTCGTGCGAATGACGGATGTCGAATATCCGGCTGAATTACACGGAGATTCGTTCATTAATCAAATCAAAGGACTCATTGGGGTCTATAATAATCTAACTAACCTGGCTTATCGCAATAACATTATGGTGGGACATCCTAAATGGATGTTCCCTGCAGGGTCAGTAAAAAAGGAATCATTAGGTAATGATATCACCTTGGTTGAATTCAAAGGCCCTATACCACCGCAGTTAGTATCGGCAAATCCCACACCTCCAGAACTGTATCAATTCAGACAAACAATGCTAGCCGAAGCTGCACAACTCTCTCGTGTATCACCTACATCACGCGGTGAGCCACCTAAGGGCATAACTGCCGCTGTAGCACTGCAATTCCTGTCCGAACTAGATCAAGAACGTGAAAACGAACGTATAGTTAAACTCTCAGAATTTATTCTGCAAACTACAGCTATGACTATCGCTACGTGTAAAAATAAGTATCAACCTGATGAAGAACGCATGATCAACATCCTAGGGCATAACCAAAAATGGATGCGGATCTTCTTTAAGCCCACTTACCTAGATCGTGACTACGATATTCGAGTACAGACCGCCTCTGCTACTAGTGAATCTAAAGCCGCTAAGAATGAGACCATTTTATTTATGGCGAATCAGTTCAAAGGCGTAATCTCAGATGAGTCAATCATTGATCAACTAGATTTTGGTCAGTCTGAGAAGTTCTTTACCGAGGCCACTAAGTCATTACGTGCTGCCGAGGCAGAGAACGAGATAATCCTCGAGTACAAGGGGCAAGTGATCAACCCTACCAACTATGAGGACCACATTATCCATTGGCGTGCGCATATCTCACGGATGCAGGAATGGGACTTTAAGGCCCAAACCCCAAGCGATATGCAAGACCATCTAAAAGATCATACCATGGCGCATGAGTATATGATGATAGAGAAGGCTAAAACCAATGCGGCCTATGCCCAAAAGATAGCCACACTGGCCGACTTCCCAGCCTTCTTTATTATGCCACCAACAATAGAAACACCACTGCCACCAATACCAGAACCCAGTCTATCGCCTGTAATTGATCAAGCATCACTGCCCCCTATAGGAATGATACCCGAACCAATGGCCAGTCTTAAGACAATAATTTAGGAGAGTAACCGAATGGATATAGAGGAAAATAATGAGACGATAGAAAAATCAGGTTCTAGTGCGGATCTAACATCGTTTGATGAGCTGGAAGCAGCGGGATTAGGATCGACACCTAAACCTGAATCTAAAGAGATATCTAAGCCTAAAAAAGAAGAATCGGGCTCTAAAGACTCAAAACATTCAAAAGACGATAAGAAGCCCGAACCAATTAAGCCGCTCCGAGTCAAGTATCAGGATAAGGATTTGGAATACTACCCTGATTTAAAATTCCCAGTGAAAGTAAACGGAAAACAAGAGGAAGTTGAACTCCAGAAACTATTAAATGAATATTCAGGCGCTACTAATTGGGGACGCAAGTACACTGAGTTTGACAAAGAACGTAGACAGTTTATCCTTGATAAGGATAGCTTCAGTAACCGACTTAAGGATGTTACGACTCATCTTAAAACCGATCCAATGCTAGGATTAGAACAATTAGCAGAACTGGCCGGTGAACAAGGAAGTGAGTTTGTCAAAGGACTAAAAGAAAGCCTGAGCAAAAAGTACTCTGAATATGCCGCACTGCCTGAAGAAGAACGTGTAAGGCGTACTATAGAAGAAGAAAACCAATATTTAAAACGTAAACTAGAGCTTAAAGACACAACTCAAAAACGACAAGCTGAAATGGACAAAGCCATTGCAGAATTGAATGAGTTTAAAACTAACGCTAATCTAGACGACGATGCAGTCAAAAGTCTATATAATGAACTCACAGAGCTGAAAAAAGCAGAGGGTACCTTAGATAAAGATCTAATCACCATAGAGTTCTTAAAAGGCTATTATGATGCAAAACAAAAAGTATCTAAAATTCAAGAAATGGTTGGGGAAACTAATCTAGAATTAGTACCCCATATAATAGAATTGATGTCCACTGACGCCTACAAGAATATGTCGATGGAAGATATGCACGCGATAGTAAAAGAAGTAATCGGTCAGTCGATACCTAAACAAGTAAAACAAAAATTAATGAAGTCAGAGCCTACGGGCGTACTTCAAAAAAATAAAAGTGCTGAGAAAGAAGTCTTGTTTTTTGATGACATTTAAAAACAGGTAATCTCAACTAATCAGCCATTCATTATCTTTCGAAAGGGATAAGGCAATGGCAAAATATAATACCACTGTAGCAACTAATCTGTTCAAAATTAAATATGGCAAACTCTCTGCTAATACATTCAATAGCTCGAATGTTATGTGGGCTCGAATCAAGCAGGATCATAATTTTGTAGGTCGTCGAATGGAAGTACCCATTCCTACCACGTTTGCGGGAGGTGTAGGCTCAGGGTCTCTTCCTACTGCTAACTATTATAACCCAGAAATGGCCGTGATCACGTCTAAGAAGCTCTATGGTGTAACCAGAGTGGAACGTGAAGCCATTAAAGCGGCAGAATCGGATGAAGGTGCTTTTGTTAGAATGACGAAGGAACCTATTCAAAAGTGCGTCGAAAGCTTTTCTAGAAATATGTCTAGAATGCTATTCAATGATGGCACTGGAGCACTAGGAGCAGGGGACGGTGCTACTAACGTATCTGGGGCCGGTACTACAGGCTCACCATATCTAGTTATCATTGGAACAGCATCATGGAAGGAAGCAAACTGGGAAGAACGCGACTTCGTTAACTATAACGCTGAAACGACTAATCTAGAAGTAACAGCAGTCAATGCTACAACCCGCCAGATTAGTCTAGTTGGCACGTCCTCTGGACTAGCGGCTTTGGCTGGGTCTGGACCTGTTCTAACCACTGTATACTTCCATATGCAAGGATCTAAAAATAACGATACAGAAGGTTTGAAGGGCGTTCTAGATGCTACATCTAGTACAAAATACTCTGTCAATATCGCAAGAAGGTTTCAAGCGTCTCAGATTGATGCGGGCGGTGTGGGTATTACTGTAGATCTTCTGAATCAGGGAATGCTTGATGTTGAGAAGAAAAGCGGGAAAGTGCCTAATTTGATTGTCATGTCCTATACACAAATGCGTAAAGTCATGAACCAACTCGAGGATCAGAAGCAATATAATGTTGATCCTAGAATGACCGATCTGAAAGGCAAAGTATCCTTCAAAGGATTAGAATTCATGTCAACCATGGGGTCAGTACCTATGTTTGCTGATAGATTTATCGAAGATGCGCGTATCTATCTATTGAATGATAACTACATTACTTTTCATACCCGTCCAGGTGGACCTGAGTGGTTTGAAGACGATGGGACAGTCTTCCTTCGAGTAAGTGACGACGATGCTTATGAAGCGCGTTATGGAACATATGGGGAAGTTTTTATCATTCCTACATTCCATGGTGTTATCACTGGACTAAGCACTTAATTAAAATAACTCGGGCGAGTCGGACCACTGACTTGCCCACTCAAGAAGAGGTCTAGAAATGAAAAGAGATATACAAGGCTCACAAAGACTTCCACGTATGCTAGCATTCAGGGTAACCGGCACTGGTACAGCGGTTGTCGATGAGGGCACTACAGATGGAACTCTAGTCGATAATGGCACGGGTGATTATACGCTCACCTTTGTTAATCCATTCACACGGGTACCTGCTATAGCGGTAACATCGTTAACAACGGATGTTTATCCTGTTATTGCAGGCGCAAGCGCTACGGGGGTGAACGTGAAAACTTTCCAAGCCAATGACGGCACCACGGCTACTGATGGAGTGTTCCATGCATTAGTTTTGGGCTGGGATACGGCAGACATAGTTTAAATAAATAGGAGGGTATAATAGCCCTCCTATGATTTTGTGAAAGGATATTATGTCAAGTCAAGCATTGTATGATGCGAAGTTTCACATATCGCAAAACTTTGCCGCTACAGGAGTGATCGGCAATAGCTCTTATGATATTCCGGGTGAGGTCCGACTGAGTGTGGTGGTTGAGGAGGTGGGAGCTAATAATATTATAGACGTGAGGGGCCGACTCAAAGATCAAGCTGCATTTGTATCTTTGCAAGGTGTGACTGGTACATCCACAGGCACTACAATCACGACAAACGCCTATGATCAAGTTCAATTTCATTGTGATACATACGACGCTAACGGCACACCTAAATTAATAACCTCGGGGTTTTATTTCTAAAATGGCCGAGGGTGGGCACCACTCAAGTATTATGAATAAACTTTACAATCATGAGTTACAGGAAGAAAATATTACCAGTCACTAAGAACTGCCATCGAGGACAGGGAGGACCATAATAAATGTCAAGCGCACCGAGCGGTTATCCAAATAATCAAAAACTAGATCGTATTAACACTCGCCATGCTGGAGTAGAGCCTAGAGATACAACCAAGGATGCTCTATCAGTATTAACGCATCAATACGTTTATGTGGTGGGAACCGATGCAGTTGACTCGGCCACTACTTCCGTTATTACTGCAGCATCTCATGCAGCTCTTCGTGGGGATGTGATTAGATTTACATCTGGTACCTATTCTGGAAGGGATTACAAAGTTTGGGATACTGCAACCAATACGATAACTCTGTGTGAGGACCTATCTACTGCGCCGGCTGCTCTAGATACGTTTCAGATATTAAGACATCGATATCCAGTAGTAGATTCTACCGGCAATTTAATAGCGAATCTCACAGAAGGAGCGACAGCTGCCACTGGAGACATACTTCCAGATCTAGTTAAGGTGGTAGCCGGATATGATGGCACCGCTGTTCGGGTTTTAAAGACGGATACAAGCGGTATTCTAACCGTAGGGTTACCATCCGGCGCGGCTACACTTGCTGAACAACAAACACAGACTACTGCTCTACAATTGATTGATGACGTGATAGGAGCATCCGGATCAACGCCTCCTACAAAGGGTGTATTAATATTAGGCTCAGATGGCGTCAATGCAAGAACTGTAACGACTGATACCGATGGATATCTACAAATAGATGTTCTGACAAGTGCGTTACCATCCGGTGCAGCCACACTAGCTGAGCAGCAGACTCAGACTACTGCTCTACAACTTATAGACGATCCAGTAGCTACGGTAGGAAGTGCTATTACTACTAAAGCTTTTGCCATAGCAGGAACCGATGGCGCTGACGCTCGAATACTGAAGACTGATACCGGCGGAGAGTTACAAGTTGATGTACTAACCTCCGGGTTGCCTACTGGAGCGGCTACACTAGCAGAACAGCAAACACAGACTACGGCGTTGCAGTTGATTGATGATTCAGTAGCTACAATAGGCAGCGCGATTACCGCCAAAGGTTTCACGGTAGCCGGAACCGATGGGACTAATGCTCGGGCTATAAAAACTGACTCAAATGGTGAGTTACAAGTAGATGTCCTAACACTGCCTAATGTTACGTTGAACATGTTAGACGTGGTCGATTTTATTGATACGACTCCGATACTAGATACATCTATAACTAACATTCCCGCGTCTGGGTCTGCCCCAGTGACTATTGTGGCGAATCTAGCGGCTACTACTAAACGCCTTCGTGCGGCGGATACTACGGGGGCATTTATAGGCGTTTACTCTGACCCTGCAGGTACTCCGGTATTAGAGTTTATCATTAACCCTGGAATGGACAATGAGACTGACTTTGCTGCTAGTGGCGGTACAGTGTTAGGATTACGTAGCATGACGGCTAGTGCGATTAGTAGCGGATTAGTATGCATACAATTTTATGGATAGGAGAGAGATAATGAAACTGTTTTCGAAACTCATAACGATTCTAATGTTGACATGTGGTGCCACAGCCATGGGTGCTGCGGTTATCTTTTCAGGTAGTGATGTTAAGACTTTAAAGTCTAATATTGATTTAAATGGTCAGTCTAAGATCTTATCTGGGAGTGTTGACCCAACATCGAGCGCCACATCAGCGCCTTTTGGGTCACTTTATCTCAATAGTTCGACTGGATTTATCTATAAGAAACTAGACTCGGGAAGTTCGACTAATTGGGAGGTAGTAGGATCTAGTTCGGGTGAAGGAGGATTCAACCTACTCTCTAATCCTGGCTTTGAGCTAGGCTCAACTACGGGATGGACTAACTCAGGTGGAACATATGCAGTAGTAACATCGGGTGCGAATCTTCTATTTCAAACCAAATCAGTAACTCTAAATGCTTCTGCTACAGGGCAATATGTAGAGAGCACCGCTTATACGGTCCCAGTGGGACTACAAGGGACTAACTGTGTAGCCAGAATCCATTATTTGGGTGGAGATACTAATCTAAAAATGGATGTCATTGATAACGGAGCTGTCGTTATCAGCACGACTACATTTAGCGGCGCAAGTACCACTACCACTTCTTTATCAGCTAACTTCATTTGCCCTACTAGTGGGACAATTAAACTCCGAGTAGAGTCTACGGCTGACGCAGCAATTGTAGCACTAGATCGTATGTATTTAGGCGGTGCAGATAATCTTTCCCAGATAAGTCAAGCATCATTTTATGGCGGTGTTATATGGCCAGCGACTACTAATTGCGGATGGACTCGCACGGCACAAGATTCGTTTGCTGATTTTAGCGCAGATACTGATTGTACTACGCCAGTTGGCAATAACCTATTGGGTAATGGCGCGGCCCCTGCTACCAAAATCCCAGCGGTAACATTTAACAATATGCCAGCGGGCGATTATTATATCACGGCAATAGGTGAATTTTTTGTTAATGCCTCTAATACGCAGTGTGCTTTTAGATTTTCAGATGGTACTGATAATACATCGCCTCAGATTATTTATAATAATGCCGGTTTAATGCAAACACCTGTAATCAGCGGGCGATTGAGTTATAGTTCTTCGGCGACTCGGACGATTAGCATTCAAGCTACCGCAGTTGGAGCCAGTGCAGATTGTAGGGTAGTAAGTGCATTACAAAATAACCTACAAATTCTGGTTTACCGTTTTCCTACTTCCACTGAAACCGCATATAATGCCGGTCAATCTCCTGCTAGCTGGAGTGGATCTCTTTTAGGTGCAGGCGGTGGATGGACTACAACATCAAGTTCATATGCAGACGTAGCAGTAGCTACAACATCAAGCACACTTACGACTCTTACTAATACAAATATGAGCGTGATAGCCGAAGCAACAAAACTTCCTGCAATTACATTCACGCCTACTCGCGCTGGATCATACCAAGTATGCGCTAATGTAACAGTTACTAATACGGCTTCTGACAATACTAATGTTCGTATGGTAGACGGCGCTGGAACCGTTATAGCAGCAGGGGTAGGGAACTACCCAGCGGCTGCTAATGCTATATCAGCGGCGACATTATGCGGTATCTCTAATCTAACTAGCACTGCTGCTGCAACATATAAAATACAGATGTTAGTGGCATCTGGCACGGGACAGGTATCTCAAGCAACTAATCATCCTATTACATGGATGATAGTAGCCCTCAACCAGTCATTCCCAGCCCCTCTCTTAGTGAATAGTGTGGTTAGTCCGTCCGCTGGTATTGTGGGTGTAGCTACAGCTAGCATAGGTGGTGCTACGGTGGCCACTAGTTGTACAGCATCACCGTGTACGGTTTATAATAGTACAGGTACCTGGATTAGTTCCGCTACACGAGCATCTACAGGCAACTATACAATAAATTTTACAGCCGGGTATTGGTCAGGAGTGCCGCAATGCTTCTACTCCTCGTTAAATAATTCCGCGCCGATAGGTATGGGTCAAAGTTCGGGGGCATCCACGTCATCGTGGCCTATTTACACAATAGCTGCAGGCGGAACACAAACAGATGAACGCTTTTCGGTGTTTTGTATAGGACCTCATTAGATAAGGAAGAGATATGACACGTATGAGCTGGCCAATGTTTGTAGATAAGACCTTCTGGATATTGCTTCTAGCGGTGTTTAGTTACTCTGCCAAACAACTCAATGACCTAGAGAACTCAACCAGTAAATTGAATGACAAGCTAGGCATAGTAATATCGACCATCGCTCAACATGAGATTAGATTGAACTATTTAGAAAAGGAAAAGAACTAAAATGCCTTTCACCACTCTAAGTCTAGGACTCACGCTTACCATACCCACGTCAGGTACTAGATCTTGGGGTACGACTATGTTCAATACTACTTGGACAAAGATATCTAATCATGATCATACTGCCTCCGGTAATGGTGCTCAAATAGGCACCACTGCCCTAGTAACTAACGCTGTAACATCGGCAAAGTTAGCTAAGAACTGGGGTTTTTATAGGTACACATCTACCAGTACACCCACAGGTTCAACCCAGACCATTAATTGGAATAACGGGCTAGTGCAGAAAATGACTCTTGCATCAGCTTCGGGGGATGTCACGGTCACATTATCTAATCCTGAAGACGCTGCTATATATGTGCTCTATCTAATCCAGGGCGCTACGGCTAGAGATGTTATATGGCCTGCTAGTGTGAAATGGCCACAAGGTCAAAAACCTATTTTATCGACGACTAATACCGCGATAGATAAGATCACACTTACATATGACGGTACTAGTTACTATGGCGACTGGAATTTAGATTATCAATAGGAGGATATATAAATGGACCCAATTAGCGCGTTAATTTCAGCGGGCATAACAGGAGTAACAGGACTAACAAGTGGTTTAATGGGCCAGGCCGCACAAAAAGAGATAGAACGTCAGAAGCGAGAAGCAGAGGCTTACAACCAAGCATTCCAGGCTCAACTAGCCGGTGTTCAAAACCAAGCCACAATGGAACAGAATGCACTAGCACGACTAATGCAACAATATGGAGGTATCGGAAGGTGAACGACAAACTAAAAGCATTATTGGATCAGATGAAATCCATGTGTGATTCAATGGGTGCAGACATGGGCAAGATATGTAGTGATTATCTCAATAGCGACCAGGAAGAGTCAATAGAGGACTCAGGTGAGATAAAGGAAGGCATGCCAACGGAGAAAGCCCCAGATGAGCATAAGGGAGCTAAAATTAAAATGGCCATACTAATGCTCAAAAATAAAATGAAGGGCAATGCATGAGAGCCATTGAGAGACTGATAAACGATTCTAGAGCCTCTACAGAGAATCTCTCCTTTAGTACAGACGCGGGCATTCAAGACGATGAGTGTTTGGGTTATGCTAATGATGCTCAAGATCGGATATTTTCTCTTATTATTGGTACTTTCCCAGCCATGTTTCAGGAGGAGAAAACTATCTCAGTCAATGCTCAGACTGAATCAGTAGATATCCCTAATGATGCATATTTTGGAATTAGAATAGAATTAGTAGAATTTAGTCGCACTGGTAATGCTCGTGATTATTATCAGCTTGATAAAGGTTCTATCCAAGAGCGCATTAGTTCGGTGGTTAATGAGCCATCATTCTACATTAGGCGCTCAAAGAATATGTTGTTACAACCATTGTCTACTAACGGGGGAACACTGAGGCTCACTTATGTGAAAGCCATCCCAAGACTAGATAAGCGCCGATCTAAGGTGAGTAGCGTTACTCTAGGAACCGATTCGATTAGCTCATTAATTCTAGATACAGCTATGCTTGACTCCGTTGATTCTACTTATATGGCGGATCTGGAATATATCACAATTGCCGATAAAGACGGCGTAGTAAAGATGAAGAACATCCCTATAACTGATATTGCTCTTAGTACCGGCATAGTGACAGTATATCCAGGATTTACATTTGAATCAGGTGAGACGATTATAGCAGGTGATTATGTGTTTGGAGGTAAAAACTCTTGTAACATATCTCAGTTACCCGATGCGTGTGAGCGGTATCTGAAGGCCTTTATGGATTGGAAGCTATTAAAACGGGACTCATCCAGTGATTCGATAGAACAAAATGCAGAATTAAAAGAAATAGAAATGGAAATTATCCAAGCTGTGGCTGTAGCAGATGAGGGTGTAAGTACGATACCGATTATAGATTCTCAATTTATGTCTCTTGGAGGTAATTAGTGGGATGGAGCATTTACTGTTTAAACGATATGTAAACCACTTTGGATTAGATCTTAAATCCAATGATATCGTTAGAGATAGTAAATACGCTTCCAAGATTCTGAATGCTCAGTATAGCATTCCTGGTTCTATAGAAAAGAGAAAAGGATATCAAGCTCATGGTCCAACATCAGGGGGATTAGGGAACTTTACTTACAATCGATTCGACCCTTCCACTAATACGCTAGCCAGAGAGTTTATTACAGTAGACCAAAATCTATTTAAATACACCCCCACGACTTTAAATGTGGCTTATAGTGGTGCGGGTGCTAGTGCGACTATTTCCATATATTTTGATACTGTTACCGATCAATACAGATGTCTAATAAGTGAAGAGCAAACAGACGTTTTGGATTATGCCTTAGGCTTGGGCTTTGATGAGGTATCTCCTGTAACTATAGACGACCTGGCCGCGCAAATAAACGCCATTACTGGTTTTGCAACGACGATTACAGGCGCTATCACTACCCCTGCAGCATTATTAAAAATAGTCAGAGCCCATGAGTTAACCACTGAGAGTATTGATCTAGAAGCTGGTAATTGGACACAAGTTAACTCGACCGTATCTAATCCCTTCTCTAGTTATTATGGCGTGAGGCATACTGCCGAGGATTTTGAGAACGTAAGCATTGTTCAAATTAATAATTGTGCATACCTCTCTAATGGATATGATGATGTTCATAAATATGATGGCCAGACCTTCTATAAAGCGGGCCTGCCCACGCCTACCGCTCCTACTGCCACCATAGGGGCATCTGGTAACATCACAGGCAGCAATTATTACTATAAAGCACAGTTTATTCAATATGATGCGGCAGGGAATATTGTTGAGGGTAATCCGACTATATCCGCTACTGGATATGTCCCATCGGCGCAGCAATTAGTTGTTACGCTTACTAATAGCGTGGCTGGGTCGGGATTTAATACTAACTGCGCTACAGTTAGCGGGAGTCAAAATAATGTAACCACAATTACCGTAAATTCTACTCACACTCTTAAAGAAGGCGATACAGCTTATTTTTATGATGCCGTAACGCTTGGACATGTCACTAGAGAGGTTTTGGGTGTCAGCGGTACAGCGATTGCGATAGCTGGCTCGGACGTGACTGTTACAGACGATGCGGTTATATCCAATAATTTGCGCATCGCCATCTATCGAAATAAAACATCGGCTATTACACCTACATTATTCTATCTTGTAGCTGAGGTGCCTAATGATTCATTCAACGCTACGCAAACTTACAATGACAACCTGGCAGATGGATCTCTAGGTGCATTGTTTGTAGAACCTGTCACTGACAGGTCGCCGCCGCCTAAAGGGAAGTACTTAACGACATTCCAAAATCTCCTTGTAGTGTCTGGGTCCAGAACATATCCTCAAGCGTTCTACTGGTCGGATAGTGATGGGCCGGAGTACTTCCCAGAGGTGAATCAAGATCTAATTCAATCGCCTAATGGCAATATCGTAACGGGTAGCGGTGTGAATGGACCTGTACTGGCCGCATATACTGAGACCTCGACTCATGTTATTTCGGGTACCCTGGCCGATTCTAATTACAGGATAGAGTTAAAATCAGGCGACATCGGATGTCTAGCTCATGACTCATTAACGGATATAGAAGGAACATTATTTTGGTGGTCTAAACGTGGACCATATCGAATGACATCGGGTCAAATACCCATTCCAGTGGGTATTACTGACAATGGTGGCAGAATTGAATCAGTAATGAACCAAGAAGGAGTGGAAGATGCGCTACTCTACCAAACCAAACGAATCACGTCTATCAACTGGCGAAGCCAAAATAAATGGGTGGTATTTTTGCCTTGTGAGTCTACTACTAATTCTAATCGTCATTCTAACAGTAATTCTATAGTATATGCGTATGACTATAGTCGCGATGCGTGGTTGAAGTGGACTAATTTAGATTTGATGGGAGGGATAAAAGAATTTGGATCGGAAGTATTCTTTCAGGAGCGCAGATATTCCACCGCCGTTACAGCTACAAATAAACATGTGCTATATAAAATGCACAATCTAAATGATGCATGGGATTATCAAGACAATAATGCCGCCATAGAAATGGTTTATGGCTCAGCTTGGGAGGCTTTAGATCAACCTTCAGTCTTAAAACGATTCTTAGAAGTGCGGGTCATGGGCTTGGATCAAACCGGAGCTAACACTTATACCGTGACGGTGCAGCAAGAAATGAATTATCAAGAAGATGCTCCCGTAGCAGAGTTCACTATGGCTACAGCGGGGGGGGGATATGGGTTATCGGCATATTCTACAGAACCTTATGGAGATCCTAGTGAAGGTGTAGCACGTCATGAACTCCGAAGAGACCGCACTAGATCTATGCGAGTATTATTTATAAACGAACAAGAACAAACTAATTGTCCAATTACTGGGTGGGAGTTAATGATTGCGGCACCATATAGGAATGAGTTCAAGAAATGAAATTTCCCAACTTCCGTGAGTTCTCAGGAAATTCCGAAGAACTGACAAAATGGATAAAAGAAGAGTTAACTATTTGGTTAAAGGAACTAACAAACGGTTTCAAGAAATTAAATTTTGCAGACAACTTTGATACTTTTGAAGTACAATTAACTATAGCCGCATCAACTGAGCTTCCTATCAGGAATCAGTTACGCTCCGGTCTAATCCCGACTAAGTGGTTTATTATTAGGGGTGACCAATACTCTATAAATGTCGCGGATGGCCCGACTAGCTGGACTAGTAGCTATGTGTATCTTAAGAATTATGGTGGAAGCGATACCACATTAACAGTACTTTTTATGAGGTGATCTATGGGCATATATGAGGATCAATTACGATTAGCCAATGAAGCGATGACAAAAGCTAATGCGGGTAGGAGGCAGCAAGAATTATTGGGAGAGTTACGCAGTGCTCAAACAGCTGTGCCAGGTATATCACCCATGGAAGCTGACTTGGCCAGAGGTGCCGCATATGGGCAACAGTATTTCGCGCCAGGTGCGTTTGGCAGGCTAGATACAGCTACCGACCCTAGACTTCAAGCTCTTACTCTAGCACGTCAAAAAGACATCTCTTCCTATGGTAGGTCAGGTGACATTCAGGATGTACTAGCAAGACGTAGAGCTAACCTCCAGGGCATGACGCCCGAGGAGCTTACGGCACAGCGCGAGTCTACAATTCCTCAAATCTTGCAACAGCAACAGGGGCAACAGCGATTATTGGCATCACAGTTGGCCGCTCAAGGTGTTAGAGGTCCAGCCGCGATAGCTCAACTGAGAACCGCCCAGCAATCCGCTGGCAAACAGATGACCGATAATGAGCGCAATCTGTACCTGCAGAATCTAGCTATGCGTAGAGAGGCTCTAGGTGGTTTTGAGGGGTCAGCCCGGGCAGCTGAAGGCGAAGACTTCTCACGTACTCAAGCAATGAAAGCCGCACTAGAGGGGTTAACTCAAAAACAAGTAGCCGATGAGCAGGAGAGACAAAAATTTAATTTACTACAGCAACAACAAGAACTCGGTCAACGATTAGCATCTCAATTAGGATTTGCTCAGATAGGATCGGCGGAGAGAACGGGCTCGGCACAAGCTGACATAGCTCGCAAGGCTCTTGAGTTTGCACAACTACAGACGCAAAGAAACTATGGATAACGAGGGATTATATGGCAATACCTTTAGAACTTATTCAATCTAATACTGCATTGTCTCGTAGCCCGCTTAGCTTAGAAGAGATTATGAGACGCCAACAAGAGTTAACCACTCAACGTGAACAGCCTCGGGATATAGGCAGTAGTGCTATTTATCAAAGCATTTTAGCAGCCCTCCCGACTCTCATAGGTATAGGTGTAGGTGGTAAGGCTGGCGGCGCATTAGGCGCTAAAGTAGGGGCAGAGACTCAGAGTGAGTTTGCTAAACAAAGTGAGGCTATGCAAGCTGAAGAAGCTGCAAAGAAGGAAAAAGCATTGAGTCGGGATATTGAGACTTATAAACTAGGTCAAGCCGAACGTAAACAAATCGCTGAGGAAGCCAAGGCAGACAAACAGCAGGCTTCAGAGAATAGGAAACTAGCCATAGAACAACAAAAGCTAGGGTTAGATACTAAAAAGTTAGCTCAAGAGTATGTTTTAAAATCAGCAGAACTAGCTCAAAAACAAGGTGGGACTAAACTAACAGACTCCGCCGCTGAGACTATAGCAGGGCATAAGGCGGCATTCGCGCAGGTGGATGATCTAGAAACAGCGTTATCTAATAATCTAAACGCATTCGGACCTATTGCAGGTAGGATACAATCTTTAAATCCATATTCAGTACAAGCTAAATCATTACAAGCTCTTTTTGATCAGGCAGCACAGAACATAGGTAAATCGTTGGAAGGCGGGAAACTTACCGATGCAGACATTGCGCGTTATAAATCCATGCTTCCTCAGACCACAGATACTCCAGATATAGCTTTGGCTAAAATAACTCAGATTAGACGCTATGTAGCTCAACGGGAAACCACATATTTAGATACGTTGACTAAGTCTGGCTATAATACCGGACAATTCATTACTAGAGCACCTGAGATTACTAAAATCATACAACCACGAAAACCTCTAGGCGCTGCGGTAGCTATGGCGGGACCACCACAAGGTAATGTACCGATGCCTTCATTTGAGTCAATGACTGATGAGGAACTTCGAGGGTATCTTGGGAGGTAATATATGGTTAATGCGGCATTGATAGCGGAAGCTAAAAAGAAGTGGGAACGTGAACAACTTGTTCAAGCCGCTCAACAAAAATGGATCACTGAAAATGTTCCAATAGTACCAGAAGAACTGGGAATTCCGGCACAAATAGAAACAGGTGCTCGATCTTTGTTGGAGGGTGCTACTATTGGAATATCAGAACCAATCCTATCAGGTATCAATGCGGTACTACAAGCAGCACAAGCTAAGGCTTTTGAAGCGCCTGAATTAGGTGAGGCCCAAATACCGTTTACTGACTTAGTCTCTGAAGAATACCAGCGAGATGTTGAGCGTAGACGAGCATTAGAATCTCAGCTTCCTGGTTTAGCAACGGTAAGCGAGATAGCTGGAGCAATAGCTCCAAGTCCTATTAATATAGGGGCGCAATTAGGTAAAATAGGGGGGGCTATAGGAAAAGGTGCTATCGAGGCCATTCCTAGCATTAAAACACTAGGGCCTATGGGTCGAATAGCTACCGGCGCGGGTGAGGCTATGGGGATAGCAGGCACTCAAGAGGCTACTAAACAACTAATTGAGCGTCCTAGTGGATTTATCCAGGGACAAGAAGGCCAGGGTATTTTAGAAGCTGCTACGACCGGGGCATTGTTAGGCGGCGGTATAAAAGCGATTCCTGAAATAGGCAAAGGTGCAAAATGGATAGGTTCTAAAGTTCTATCGGCAGTAGGAGGAGTGAGTCCGGCAGTCATTGACAAATATATTCAAAATATTGAGAAGGTCAGAAGTGCTAAGTCACTAGAGGATTTAAAAGCCATCGTAGATGGGGCTTTAGGTAAAGTCAAAGAAGAGGGGGTGTCAGCGAAAGCTAATCTAACCGATGATATCCAAGGGGTGATTGATGGGTTAAAGCAACGGACTATCCAAGGATCACAAGAGGCTTATGCGATTCTAGAGCGGACTCCGGGTGTAGTGCATATCAAAGGCATAGAAGGGGTTATTAATGGTCAGCTAAAAAGCCTTAAAATAGGTGGTAAGTTACCTATAGGTGATTCAGCTCAGAATGCGTATAAAAAACTAGATGCTCTAAAAGACTCAATCAAAGCGTTAGGGTCTGAAATTAGTTATGCCGATACTAAACAAATCATACAGCAATTAGACGATAGCTTAGAGTATGCATCGCGTGCAGGTGAGTTTGGCTCATTGGGCATGAATGCTTTGAAAGTGGTTCGGAAATCCTTTGATACGATACTAAAAGATATACCTGAATATGCTGAGAAAATGAAAGATGTGGCCGCGTCAACGCAATTACTATCAGAGGCATCGAAAAAACTAGGTGATCAAGGGACACTGCTAGCTAAAATCCCTGGTCTAGCTACGAGCAAAGATGTTATGGGTCGGCAATTAATTGCTAATCTAGATGAGATGATGCAATCGGGTTTAGGTAGTAAACTCGATGAGATTAGTAAAATGTCTCCAGTATTACGATTAGAGACATCAGGCACCCAGGGACTTATTAAGTCTGTTATTAATAATAATTCAATTGAAAATAAAAAAACACTGCAATTACTCTCAGATTTAGCTAAACAATCGCCCGATCAAGATCTTGTCAAAATGGCTGAAATGACTGGCCTGGCCGACGCATTCACAAAACAATTCAATGCTGGTTCTACTAATGTCAACTTATGGGCTGTGCTAGGGGGAGCAGGATTAGGTGGTCTCACTGGCGGGCTTGCTGGACCGGCAGGAGCAGGGGCAGGAGCAGTATTAGGTTCGATGGTTAGAGTCTACGGGCCTACAGTAACGCGCAAGATACTTGATGGCGTTAGTTATATTAAGGGAATGCCCACAATTAAAAAAATCGATAGCGCCATGAGCGCCATACCCGAATCAGCGAGAACCAAACTTAAGCAGGATTTTATTAGAGCAATGACTATCTATGGTGATAGGGGCCCTGTGATGATACCACCTGCTAATAGGGCCCAAGTAGTTCAAGACGTGAGTAACTCGAATCTTACTCCAATAGAAAAAGCGAAAGCTATTCAATCAATAAATGTAGATGGTAAGATTGACAGCGGTATTATGAACAGCATAGCTCTAGATGGTGCTCAGGAGATGTCGGATGAGATACCCGATAACGTGAATGAGAATGCCGATATTTTAAAAATGATTCTAAATAAAGGAGCATAACATGGACCCAAAACCAATATGGCAATCAAGAACTATATGGACTAATCTGGTAATGGCGGCCCTAGCATTTTATCCCCCTGCCTCGGAGTTTCTAACCGCTAGACCGGAACTCATGATGACGTTTTGGGCTATCTTGAATGTGATCTTACGTCTGGTTACTAAAGACAAGATTGAAATCGGTTGATGGTTGAGGGACTGATAGCATTTCTACAGGTTTTGCCACAACTTCTAAAATTCCTTGCCGAACTTGGAATGTTGATGAAAGATCGTAACTATGCAACATGGCTCAACGATGCTACTGAAGCCTTCAGGAGACAAAGAGAAGCTAAGACGGACTTGGAGCGTGACGCTGCTAACAAGCGTATTATTGATGTTATTAGGCGCTTGTAGCCGTGGTTTAAAAATAGAAGTTTGCACTATCAATGGTCAAGGTGGTTATCTTAGATGCAATCGAGCAGGGATCGAGTACGAGCGCTCTACATCGGACTCATATCAGTGGCCCTGCATCGACCCTGAGTCTTTCTTTGATTATCTGGCAGCATGTAAGAATCGTCAAGCCCTACCAGTGATTAACCCATGCAAAATAGATAGATCTAAATTAATATGCAAGGATAAGATCTTAGATATTAAAGAAGCTAATAATTGGTCGTGTCTTAACCCATTTGATTATAGAAAAGTTGTAAGATATTGCGAACGGTAATTCTGATAGGGTTAATGTGAGGTAGATATATGATAATTGTAACATTACGATCTATTAAAAACGCCACTACTAGAGAGAAATCTATTTTTCAAGATGCTTGTGTGTTGTTACAAACAATATTAAATGGGGATTTATTTAGATCTAAGGTACTAACCGCTCACTTTACCGAGACACACGGCTATACTAATGAAGAGATTTACAATAAAATTGTATCTGGTTCTACTATCATACATCCTGATCTCGATAACGAGATGACGTTTGATATCAGAATATATTACTCATGGTGGAGTAGAGTGATAGGATATGTAAATAATGGCTCGGAAGTAATTCACGTTAACCGAAAGTATATCTCGAACTCTAAATATGCGGGTAGCAACATGCTGCATGAGATGGTCCATAACTGTGGGTTTAGTCACTACATTAAGCCCTGGGTTTATTCGGTACCGTATACCATTAATAAGATCTTTGAGGAGTGCGCGGAGGCATATGGTAAACTTGGGTAATCACTTTAAGTCATATGAGTTTCAGTGTCCTTGTGGTCAGTGCAAGGAGCTGATCATTGATTGCCGCTTGATAGAATACCTAGAAGCTTTAAGGTTGCGAGTAGAGCTACCTATACGCATTACTAGCGGCTATAGATGTAGAGGGTACCAAAGCACTCTCAGAGAACATAATATCAATACTGCTTTAGGTACATCTCAGCATGAACTCGGTATGGCAGCGGATATATCTATCGAGGGTATGAGTGGCCCCCAACTTGAACTCATTTTACGGGATATGGGTATCAAAGCCGTGGGCGTGGCCGACCGTTGGGTGCATTTCGATTTACGCGCCGACAAGGAACGTCGCTGGACTTACTGATACAATATTTTATCCTAATAGAATATTAGCTCGCCATCATCATGATGATCGGATGACTCTCCGGCAGATAATGCCTCCAGGAAGCGCCCAGTGAGCCAAAACGAGATGCTAAAGTAGCCTGCCAGGTATGGAAGTACCCTTTACAAGCATTACTAAGATCACCCATTATTAACCCTCTAATAAACATCAAAATATGACCATCGCTTCGATCATTGGCGCTCATACCATCGGTTAACAAAATCGCCTTGTGTTTGATAGCCATACAACCTGATACATTCCCAGTAGCACAAGACTCAAAAAAATCCTCGTCTCCTACACCACGCGCCACGTTTTTACCTAGTATCTCCCAGTCACGTTTTGAGTTCTCATTATAAATATAGCGGCACATTTCGCGATCTAACCAATGAGTCATAGCCATAATACCTATATAGTTATCGCGTGATTGATCATCGTCTGCATTGTGTTTATACTTATTGCGATAATAAACCCCTGGCTCCTTGTAACTGAGGGCCATACAATTTCGATAGAGATTCATATCCCTCTCATCAATCGCCCATCCTTTATATTTCAGAACAGCTAGATATAACCCATTATGCAGTTGACCATTGCCGGTAGAACTGGGTCCTGCATTAGAGCGTTCGGTAATTTGACTAGAATCGTCGACATAATAATTATAAATTGCAGATTTAAATTCATACTCAGTCATTAGATCCTCTTATTACAGTCTCATTTTTAATTTAGCAACCCCAATTCCGAGGCTAATATTAGCATCTACAGCATGTATATCGGCTATCGGCATTATAATTTGATTATTAACTAATTCTCCCCAATACTCATCTACACCCGGAGCCTTCACTGCATGGATATCATGGAACCCTATAATAGTGTGTTGATGACATAGAGGTTGTATCAGCTCGAAATCTTTTTTCACGCCTTCATAAGTATGATCGCCATCGATAAAAATAAAATCCATTGCAGGTAAACCACTCACAATCATCTCGGCTTGAGTACTATGGGAATCTACGGGGACGCATCTAGTGATTTTAGATTTAAACGCCTCAATATTAGTCTCTTGATGTTCGGGGGTCCAGCCTCCGTCATCAATCATTATACCTAGTTCAAAGCCTAATTGTTCGTGAAACCCACGTATAAATCCACCCGCAGCAGATCCAATTTCTAAGTAATTTTTAATATGATTACCCATAAGATAACCAGTAATAGTGTATAATGCTGCCAGTTCTTCAGGTATTTGTTGAATCTTATAGTCGTTACCGATCCCGCCTGAGAAGCATTCAGGATCTGATACGCCCATAAGACGACAAGCCCACAAGTATTTACAATATCTGGGCATACATTGTATTCTATTTAAATCAACCACCATAAAAACCCCTCAAACTAAAGCAGAAATAATAATTATTAATGTGGCCACGATAAACAGCATAAATATCTCATCTAAGAATCTAGGGTCAAACATCTTCATGCGTCCTCTGCCGAACACCATTCTTTAATTTGTCTAAAAAAGGTTTCCAGATATTGTGCTTTTTTCGGAGTCATAGAGATTCGAAGTACACTCTTGCCACGGGTTTTCACTTCCACCCCTTTGGAGCCCCGTTTCATAGTAGCAGAAGTATTCATCATTATACCTGAAATCATAAATAACGATTTCGTGCCGCCTATTTGTAACGTAGCTGGTTTTTTCATAATAAATTCATCCTAGCCCGTGCCATAACCTGAGCCTGAGCCTGTGTTTGAGCCTGAGCCTGTGCTTGAGCCATAACCATAGCCTGTGCCTGAGCCTGTGCCTGTGCCTGTGCTTGAGCCATAACCATAGCCTGTGCCTGTGCCTGTGCCTGTGCCTAAGCCATCACCTAAGCCTGAGCCATCACCTAAGCCTGAGCCATCACCTGAGCCTAAACCATCACCTAAGCCTGAGCCATCACCTGAGCCTGAGCTTGTGCCATAGCCTGAGCCTGAGCCTGAGCCTGAGCCATAGCCTGAGCCATAGCCTGAGCCTGAGCCATAGCCATAGCCATTATCTGCCTTACTTATTGCTTCCATATCGGCACAGCCGCAATGTTTTGACGAGCTGACTCCGTAACATCCAAGATCTCTATCGCTTCTAACAGCTCGACGCTATCTACTTCGCAAGGGAATTTGCATTGATCCGGGTATTTAACTCCTTCCATCGCGAGCTGGC
>ERZ1292632.903-Hain-H43-01um-R2-903-length-31797-cov-22_pt1 | contig 31797 bp, 58 predicted proteins | sample MGYA00564407_ERZ1292632 | MGnify/ENA primary metagenome ERZ1292632 (study PRJEB36523, sample SAMEA6512637) | groundwater metagenome | collected 2019-01-08 | study: AquaDiva: Metagenomics assemblies of 32 groundwater samples | reverse complement strand
TTGTATGCGCAAATAATTATACAATATCGCGGTGTTGACACAACAGGGACGGCTCCAAATTATAGATGGTGGCTGGAAGGGCGCGATACATCACAAACGGCGTGGAGTAAGCTTTCAGACACAACAAATTTACAGGCAACAATTGATACGACATTTAAAAATGACACTTTAAAAGGTTATATCCCATTGACAAATGTTGTGCGCCTGCCGGCATCATTTAGAATTTGTTTGCAGTCTGATTCGTTGAACAAATCTATTTTACGTGAGTATAACGATAGTTATTTGGAGCCGAGATTTAAAACATTGGAGTAACATGATTATGCGTGTAAAAATGTTATCAACTACAGCGAGCCCATTGGGGATTTGTCGGGCAGGTCAGGAATGGGAAGTGCCGGAGGATTTTGGAAGAGGATTAATTTCCGGAGGCTATGCGATATTAATTTTATCAGTTCCAAAACCTGAAACGCCAAAACCAGAAACGGTAAAACCTGAAGAATCGGAAACGGCGGAATTGCCGAAGTCAAAGAAAAAAGGGAAATAATATAAATGTCCGCTCCAAAATATATTGATGGTGATTTTGCACAGAAAATGACCGGAATTCTGATTGATGATGAGATTCTCTCTGCCGCTGAGGATATGGTTGAGAGAGAAACGCATCTTGTTTGGGAATCAACGGCGATCACAAATGAGCGGCATTCAGGAAATGGGACTGAATGGCTGCAAGTTCAGAATTATCCTTTATTGACGTTTGTCTCTGCATCGATATATGATGAGGATGGAGCCCTTGAAACAAGTATTGCGGCGGCGGACATTACCGAGATGCAGCGATATATTGGTAAGCTAAAATATGAGGACGGATGGACAGATGGCTTTGATAATATTTTGATTAATTATACTTGGGGATATGAAAGTACTCCACAGGTTGTTAAGGTGGCAGTTGCGCGGATCGCGGCGTTGTTGCTGGCGAATCCCATTGCATCGAAAGATGAGCGGCTTTCCGGATATTCGGCGACATACGGAACATTTGACGATATTTTAAAGTATGTGCCGCGGCGGGTGATGATATGATAAATCATATATTGCGGGAGACGTGTCAGATTTCAAGCTTTGTTGCATCGGGCACACATGGAGAAGGAGAATTTAAGGACGGCGCGACGGTAAATTGTTTTTTTGCGGGGCGGACGGACAGGATCAGCAAAGACAGAAACGGCGTTGACGTTGTAATTGATGGCATTTTCCATTTACCAGTGGTGGACTCGAAGGGTAAAACAATTTCTATCCGTGCGGAGGATAGGATTTTATTTGACAGTGAAAAATTTGAAGTGTTAAACGTGAAGCCGGTTAAAAAAATGTATGGTGCGGCAAGTCACTATGAAATATCAGTTGTAAAAACGAGGGCACAATAAAAATGAGACGATTAGAATTAATTGAAAAATGCAAAAACGGCGAAATTTCCGGCGCGGAATATGAAGAGCTTTGCAAGCAATTTGCATGGTTAAAGCCGAATGTTGAAGCCGGACAATTGAACGATATTCAGGATGTAAAAATAAAAAGAAATCGCAAAAAATTAGCGGAGGAATAATAAATGGCTTTCGGTGGAATAAGATTAAAGGACATCGGCACAAGCGGAACATCCCTTGCAGAGTTGATTAAGATTGACTCAGGGGCGGGCGCAGGTGCTACACATGACAATATTCGTTGTCATAAAGCAACAACGGAAACATTCAGCGTTGATGTTAATGGGCTTGAGGATACCACATCGGGGGATTTATATCAATACAAAACGATTAATATCGGCGATGTGGCGGCGGATTCGGATGCTATTGTACCGTTTTTGTGGAGACCGCAGGCACAAGTTACATTACAATCAATTGGCTTGACGGTGGATACCGATATTGTTGATGATAATGTAAATTATCAAACTATTCAGTTTAAGGATGCCGCAGGAAATAATATTTTATCGGCGGGTTTTACGACTGATGTTACATGGACTGCCGGAACGATTATTTCAGCGGGGGCGCTAAACGTCACACACAAGATTTTGACGGCTGATGAAGATATGAAAATGACATTCACTAAAACTGTGGCAGGAAAGGCGATGAGCGGGCTTTGTATTCATATTGCATTTAAATACACGGCATAAATTATGGATTATAAATGAGGAGTAAAAATAAATGGCTGAATTGAATTTTACAGATCCGCCTGGCACAGAGGCGACTATAATAATTGATGATAACAAAGATCGTGATTTTGTACGGTTTTTTAATGCGGGGACGGAAGTATATCGGATAAATAAAACAGGACAGCGCATATCGACAGCAGGGCAAAAATACCGATATATCGGACTTTGTATGGGGGATATTGCTGCAGATTCGGACAGCCTGACATATCCGGTTATGCGGTTGCCCCACAAAGCGGAGATACTTGAGGTATGGTGTGGAGTGGACACAACGGTTGCGGCAAATGCAACAAATTATGTCACGATTGCGCTTAAAGACGTGGATGCAAACACCATTTGCTCAATTACAACAGCATCAACAGGATTCACAGCGGGCACGGCGCGAAGCATGGGAACGGTTAGCAGCACATATGGCATTGTTGACGCGAATGAAAATGTTTATATGACATTTACCAAGGCAGCATCAGGGGTTGCGCTTTCCGGCTTTGTTTTGATGATTGCGTATGAGATTGAAGCGGCATTTACAAACGCAAATACGTCGAGTGATACGCTTCCTCCACCGATTCAATTTGTTAATTCTCCGGACGCAACAAATGTCATTACATCGGACAGAGCGGCGGGAGACCATATTATTTTTAAAAATGATGGTTCGTCTGTTTTAAATGTCAATGTTGATGGCAAAATTGCCAGCGCGGCAGTCGATAAACATTTTATAGTGTCTCAATATATTGGCGGCATAACGGCATCGGGACCCACACCGTCGGTATTTTGCTTGCTTGATCCGTCGGCAAAGGTAAAAATCAATGCGATCTGGATCGGGGTAAATACAACAGATGCGGCGGATTCGGATTCAAATTATTTGACATGGACATTCACCGGCGGCAATTCAAGCGGCACAATTTGTGCGCCGACCACTGGCGGCCCTATTGCATCAGGACAGGCATTGACGGCGGGAACATTACACAAAGTTGCAGATGAAAATGATGATGATTTGAATGAGCAAAACGCCGTTTTGGCTTCAACAGATACTTTAAAATTGACACTTACGAAAACAGGAACCGGCGGAAGCAATCTGGTTGGCGCTTGCGTACAAATTAAATTTGAGAAATTGGAATAATGTCAGAATTAACAATACAAATCAATGCGCCGGAAATTGAGAAGATACAAAAGGCGATAAGCGCATTCGGAGAGGTTGCAAAGAAGGAAGTGGAGAAGGCGCTGATTGCGGCTGCAAAAGTTGTGCAGACAAGGGCAAAACAATTATGTCCGGCGCGCAGCATTGCTCAAAAAATAATGATTGAAAAGCCGTCGATTTCATTTTTGACTTTTAGGATAAGAATAAAACCAAAGGATCCTCGGTCTCATTTATTTGAATTTGGAACTGGTATTTTTAATATTAATACAAATCCAAAATCTAAAGCCTTAAAGGATATAATTCCGCCAAAACGTGCTAAAGCATTGCGCTTTGTGGATGCTTTTATGGGTAAACCTAAATATTTTATGTATTCGCGCGGGATGAGACCAAAACCATTTATGAATCCGGCGGCAGAACAGACAAGAGGGGAACAGATAAAGGCATTTAAGGATTCAATGGCGGCAGGGCTGAAATGATTGAGATTGCAGACATAGAAGTCAAGCTTATGAATTATCTGTTTTCAAAATTACCAGATTTTGAAAGTGATAATATAATAATTAAACAATTTGGAGTTGACACACCGGATAAAGCAATCTTGATACGGCGCGAAGGTTCAGCGGAGAAGTATATTTATGAGGCATTAGACAGACCGAGAATATTTGTTGTTTGCCGGGACAACACACCGGAAAAAGCAAAAGAATTAACGATAAGAACAATAAAAATTTTGGATAATATCACAAATACATATTTTGATGATGTGAAATGTTTTTATAGTGAACTGGAGACGGGACCGGATTGGCTTGATGACCCGGATTCTAAATTGAATCAAATGTCAATGTATTTCAATTTCATAATTCAATGAGGAGAAAATCTAAAAATGCCTACTACTCTTTTAACTCTTGGAGCTTGCACAGTTACATATAATTCTGTTGCGATGGGGGATACTTCCGGTGGCGTGGAAGTTACTTTTGATTACAATGCGATAGAACATGCAAGCGACCAATCATCGACGCTTGAGGAAATATTTTTGGTTGCGCGCGGCATTACGGCGACTGTGCCATTGCAAGAAAACGATTTGGCGAAACTGCAATATGCCTTTCCGGATGGAACTTATGTATTAGATAGCGGAGGCATAAAAAAGAAAATTACACTCGGCAATGGAACGACGATTAAGCTGTCCGGCGTTGCTTACGCGCTTGTTCTTGATCCTGTTAATGACGCGACTGATAATGAGATTGTGACGATCCACAAGGCAGTTGTCAGCTCTGCCATTACGGTGCGGTATGCAAAAGAAGGCGTACGCATTTGGCAGGTACAATTTAAAGGATTGCGGGATACTACAAAGAGCGCGGGGAATCAGTTGTGTACAATAGGCGACACAACGGCGACCGCATAGGAAGGAACGGATCATGGACAATGGAACAATTAAACCGACTGCATGGGGAAAACTTAATGCAGTTGAAATATTAGAGTTGCCCTCCGGACAGAAGGTTAAAATTAAAAAGTTGGGATTGCTGGATTTGTTTTTAAGTGGATATTTGCCGGTGGGATTGCTGCAAAAAACAATCAAGGCATTTGAGACGATAAAAACACCGACAAATGGCGGTACGGCAGGGGGCATTGATGGAGTTGATATATCGGGGCTATCGGATGCAGACATACAAGCGTTTCTTACGGTGGTTGACAAATGCGTTTTAAAAATGGTGATAGAGCCGAAAGTTACCGATAATTTTGTAATCACATCCCTCGGAGAAACGGCGAATGAGGATGAAGTAAAAATATCAGACATCCCGGTCAATGATAAAATTTTTATTTTTAATTACTGCACTCAATCATCAATTAAAGCGGAACAAAAATTTTTTCGGCGACCGGCATCAAATAATGATGCTACACAACATGGCGACAGTATACAATTGCAGGCCGAGTCAATTATTGAGCATCCGGAATCCGAAATCTGCTCTGGAATTTGACATAATGATATTTGGGATGGCGGATAAAATTGAACAGGAACGAAATGATATTTTAAAAGATAGACCTGCGATGCACTCCGCAGGCTATTTGCCTAATCGCATTAACAGCACAAATGAGTTTAAAGATTTTATAAGCCAAATGCGGGGAGCGTAGATATAAAATGGCATCGATGGTTGAAGGTTTAATAATTACAATTCAAGCGGGAATTGAAGGTTTCGCCAATTCCCTTGATACTGCAAAAGCCCACTTAAACGACTTTCAGAAAGACCTCAAAAAAAATAAAGCCGATTTACAACAAATAGGAATTGGGATCACTGCATTTGGCGGTGCGGTAGTTGGTGCGCTTGCATTATCCCTTAAGGCATCTGCAGAACATGAAAAAGTTTTTACTAATCTTAAAGTTGCCATTGAGAATACCGGGCGGACATGGGATAGTACGTCAGTGATAGTCGATAAATTTGCGGCGAAATTGCAGCACATGACAAAATATGGCGCTGTTTCATCATCGCAGGTATTAACGACATTGACGCAAATGACCGGCGATTTCGGCCTTGCTATGAACCACACAAAAGATGTCATGGATTTAGCAACGGCAAAAAATATTGACCTGAATACGGCTTCACAAATATATGGAAAAGCGCTTAATGGCAATGTTGAAACATTAAAGCGGTACGGAATTAACATCGAGGCGGCGACCGGGCAGCAATTGAAAAATATGACAGCGACAGAAAAGTCGACGGCGGCTGTGGATTTGATGCGTAAAATGTTTGGCGGAGCGGCGGAACAGGAGGGCAAGGGATTTATTGCGTTGATGATCTCATTAAAAAATGCAATCGGGGACATATCAGAAATCATAGGCGATATAATTAATAATGCGTTAGCGCCATATATTGCAAGCATCAGGGATACGGCGGAGGCATTGCGCGATTGGATGGCTAAAAACGAAAATCTTGTAAAGTGGTTGACGATAATCATCGGTTCTCTTGGGGGATTGGCGGCGGCAATAGGGCCGATATTATTATTGCTTCCTCAGCTTGTTGCAGGGACAAAAATATTAATTGGAGCATTCGGCTTATTAGCGGGACCCGCTGGCATTATTACGGCGATTATTGCGGGACTTGCATTGCTTTATATTGCATGGAGTACGAATTTTTTAGGCATAAAAGACATAACAGCAAAGGCAGTTGATTTTATCCTTGCATCGTTTGATTATTACAGTGCATGGATAAAAAACTTTATAAATAATATTGCGAATACAGTTGATACGCTTTTTACATATACATTACGGGCTCAAATAGCGTTTAAGAAATTAATGGGGGAGAACACTGAAGAGCTTGACGCGCAATTAATTGAATTACAAAAAAGAATAGCCGAGCGCGAAAAAGAATCAGCGAAAAATCAGGGAAAGACCTGGACTGATTATTATAATCAACGGCAGAGTTTGAGAAAGTTATTAACGGAAGCCGAAGAAATACAGATTGAGAAAATCAAACAAAAGGATATTAATGCAGCAAATGAGCAGGCTGCTGTTCGCATTAAAACCGCGTCCGCAGTCCGGGAATATAAAACTCAGGATATGGTCACGGAGGAAAGCCAGCGAAAATCTTTGGAAGATGCAGCTCTCGAAGGATTGAAGAAACAAGAACAGCAAGAATTTGAATGGACTGTACAGCGTGAGGAATGGCGATTAAAGGATGAAGAAGAGGAACTAAAAAGCCTTGACAAAAAAGCAAAAGCACAGGAAGAGGCGGCACAGCATGTGGCGGGACGATGGGAGGAAAGTTTTAATCGAGTATCAAATGCGATGGCGGAGCATATCGTTGATTCAGTTTCAAAAATGAAAAGTTTGAAAGATGTTTTTACGACGATATTCGACGACATCAAAACAACGATTTTGGGGACATTCCGGCAGATACTTGTTGATTATATTCAAAGTTTTTTAAAGCAAATGATTAAACAAACAACGGAAGGATTAAGCGGAAGCGGCGGGATTACGGATATATTTGGAAATTTATTTGGCAGTATAAAAAAGATGTTTAGCGGTGGTGGTGGTGCGGGCGGTGGTGGAATTGGTGGAATTTTAGGCTCTGCTGGAATAGGTGCAGGCATAGGAACAGCAATTGGCGCCGTTACCGGCGGCGGAACAGGCGCAACAATTGGAGGCACATTGGGGGGTATTGCCGGAAGTTTTATTCCGATTCCGGGCGGAAAAATAATTGGTAGTGCAATAGGTGGGTTATTGGGAGGATTATTCAGGGGGAAGGGAACTAATGTATTCACGGCGACCGAAGAGCAGGAAGCGTATTACATCATCGCGCAAATGATGGGCATTACACAATGTCCGCAGCAGAATGCAAAGGCATGGATTCAATCGCAATGGAAAACGGCAAAAATTGGAAATATGACTTGGCATTACATTTATTGGAAAGTGTGGCAGGGATTTGTTGACCGGGCATACAAAAACAATAATATGAATGATGCTATTTCATGGCTCGAGCAACAATTGCAAAGTTTAAATGTTCATGCACCTGAAACTTTAGAAGCGGCAACATCGCCAGTTCCACAAGATTTTAATACTGCACAATATACCAATGGCGGCTCAGTATATCGGGGTTCAGTTGATAATTTATTAAGCGGACTTAACAGATTAAAAAATTTGGCCGGCGAAATGCAGGGCATTGAAAATTTATATGGACAGACGGAATATATAGGCGGAGGGCGGGCGGCTGAAATCAGGGGCGAGGCGGGAATGTTGATTAATGAATTAAATGTAACGGTAAACGGCAATGTTGATGATCCGGCGGAATTTGCGCGGTTAATATCAGAACAGATAGCGCAGAAAGTGCAAATGATGACACTGGTGCAGGTATAAAATGGGAACATATTATTGCTTGTTGAACAGCGTTGATGTCAGCGTTAAAGTTGTTAAAGGTTCAACAAAAGTTACAAACAGCCTGGCGCAGGAATCAGATTCATGCTCAATGATTATTCGGGATCCGGTCAACGCCATTCGGGAGGGCCAATCATTGCAAATATATATTGATTCAACGGCAGACATGAGATTTAATGGAGTCATTACATCGGTATCCGAAAAGCCGATGTCTGGTTTTGCATGGAAGGAATATAATATTTCAGCGCAGGGATATTCAAAGGTTTTGGAATATCAGCGGGTTGCTAATGTGTATACAAATAAAACATGCGCATTTATTATAAACGATATAATAACAAATTACGTTGCGGCGGCGTGGGCAATTACACAAACGAATGTCAAGACAGGTCCTATAATGGAAGAAGTTTCATTTAATTATTTTACTCCGGGGGACTGCATACGAAAATTATGCGATTTGACCGGATATTATTGGTACGTTGATGAGGATAAGGATTTACATTTTTTTGATTCGGAAACAAATATCGCGCCGTTTGAGATTAAAGACAATGCGGAATTTTTATTTTCGCAATTCTCTTGTAAGCCAGATTTTTCGCAAGTCAGAAACAAGGTGACGGTTGAGGGCGGGAAATTTTTATCATCACCCATCAGCGATACATTTTTGGGTGATGACGTTACAACTACATTTGAGTTGACATATCTCGCATCAAATTTAACGATAACGGAGAACGCAGTATCAAAAACGATAGGCATCGAAAATATCAGCGATCCGGCGACGGTCGATTATATTATGAATTATTGGAATAAAACAATCAGGCGAACGGCGGGGGCGCTGCCGACAGGAACAACAACGATCGCGACATATTCATATTTTGTCAAGGTCATTGTGCAGTCGGAGGATGTTGACGCGCAAACGGCTTGCGCTGCGCTTGAGGGCGGCGATGGAGTGCATGAGTATAGATTCATTGACACAACAATTCAGAGTTTGCCGGAAGCAGAAAAAACGGCGGATGCGGAGATTCGAAAACATGCTTATCCGGTGGTTGAGGGATCATTTCAAACATATGAAGACGGATTCCGGGCGGGACAGTTATTGACAATCAATTTAAGCAATTTTAATTTTAATGGAACATATCAGATACAGGAAGTGCAGGCGACATCTATTGGATCGGGTTTATTTTTGTATCAGATTTCATTTTCAAAAAAAGCAGTTCGGGTGGAGGATATACTTACAAAAATAATTAAACGGATGGATGCAACGACGGAGGATAGCGCCGAGGGAATTAATATCATAAAATCAATTGAAACGGAATTAGAAATTGATACGGTGATTACCGTAGAGACGCGGAATGTTACAATTAATCCTTATACGTGGGGATCACACGTAGACGAAGGGACATGGGATTTTGCACAATGGAATTAAAGATAAAAAACAAATTGGCAATTGATGGGGTTGTAAAGGTGCAGCTTCACAATCCGAGCATTATCGGCATGGACAATAAATTTTTTGACCGGGTTATGGTGACGGAATATGAAAAGGCGCGGCACAATCCCGGTGCATTGCAGCGGCTTGACGATTGGGCGGCGCGGTGTCTTGTGGAGGATGGGACATACCATAATGTAACATGCACGGTTGCGAGGACGCAGATTAGGAAATCATTGGGCAATGATACGCCGACAGCGACATATCTTGAATATTGCGCGGTGGGAACGAATGCCGCGGCGCCGACGGTGGCGGATACGATATTGGGAACGGAGCTTGCACGGAAGCAGATTACATTATTAACGCAGGCATCGACTCAAATTATTGCACGGACATTTTTCTTGACATCGGAGGCGAACGGAGTTTTAAAAGAGGTTGGACATTTCCTTGATGATGCAACAGCGGCGGCAAATAGCGGAACAATATTTGACCATGTTGCAATTAATCAGACAAAGACAAGCTCATTGACATTAACAATAATCTGTACAATTGCGATTTCAGACGGGACATAAAGACAAATGATAACAATTGATGTTGTTGCAGGCAATGCGATATATGCCAGTGAATACAATAATCTCCGAGACGATATTGCCGCGCTTGGATTTGTGCAGATTACAGCGGGCGCGGGCGGAATAACTCAATATGATTTTGTGTATGTATCGGCAAGCGATACGATATTAAAGGCGGATGCGGACACATTGACGACGGCGCGGGTTGTGGGGGTCGCAACAGAGACGAAGGCGGTGGGCAATGCAACATGGGTAAATTGCAGCGATGGCGGAATAATAACAAATGCGGGTTGGGCATTGACGGCGGGACAGGATGTTTATTTATCAACGGTGGCGGGAGGCATTACGCAGGACATCGGCAGCTTGATCAGGGCGGGGAAATATATTGTTAAACTTGGAATAGCAATCACGGCAACAAAAATAAAAATGAGAATTGAATCACCAACTCAATCGGGGTTATAAAATTATGAAACGAATTATATTGTTTTTTATAGTGATGCTTTTTGTAAATAATGCTTACGCTCAAGAACCAATTAATCAGGACATCACAAGGTTTCCGAAATCTGCTACCGAAAATACTTATAGTTATATCCCATATCAAAATTATATGGATGATTCCGGACAATGGAAACGACATAATTTAAGTTTCCGGCATACGGCAAATGGTTTTGTATATGATGCAAATTACAGGATAGCTATTGATGATAGTTTGCGACTTATCATATTTCGATATGGCAATTTGAGCATTCGATTGCGACCATTGAATATAAATAAAACAGCCGGAACATTTGCAAATAAAAAAGTCACCTTTAAAAATGAATGGGATAGCACAGATGTTAATTATGAATTGACGACTCGTGGAATTAAATCCTACTATATTTTAAAAAACAAAGCCGCCCCGATTCAATTTAGGTATGGTTTGGAAATTAGGGATGGTGCGGCAATTGACTCCAGTAAAGCTGACATTAAAATAATTGACACAGGCAACCAAGCGATATTGCCATTAAATTATTATACAGATGCGACTGGAATACAAAGGCAGGTTAAAGCAAAAATCACTGAACAATCGGGCAATAAAATATTAACTGTAAGAATTGATACGATTGGTTTAACCTATCCGATAACGCTTGATCCTTCTACATTAATTTATGGCACAACGTTAATAACAGATGCGGGAATAAGAGCGTCAAATATGACAACAAATTATGGTACAGAAACTACATTTGATGTATATGTAGACGACATTAATTCGACACGCAGAACGGAAATGAAAATGGATTTAAGTAATATTTTAGCTGATTCGGTGACGGCTTTTATTTGTTCTGTGAATGTTACTTCAAATTCAGTAGATGCGATGAATAGAAACAATTGGAAGCTTACACTCAAAAGGAGTTTAGGCACATGGACGGAAAGCGCGGTAACATGGAATTTACAACCATGGGGATATAAAAACACTTCAAAGCGGGACACAGTTAGATTTAACTGGTGTAGAAATGAGGGAACTGGATGGTTCAGATTCACACAGGACACATCAGCAACATTCAGGCTATGGCTTCAGCAATGGATTTCTTACGACAGCACTAATAACGGTTTTATAATGATGATGGATAGTGCTGGATATGATTCAATTTTAACGGCGAGGTCTATTCGAATGACCTTTGCATCAACTGAGGGAGCTGCAAATCAACCACGTATCTGGATTACAACAAATAATTTTGCGCCTTGTACGCTTGCTATTGGCGATACCAATGCCGTAAGTATGCGCATTGATTCTGTCAGACCATTGGTTTTTTGGCGGGATACATCAAAGGTGCGGGTTTCTATATTTAATTCAGTATTTGGAAAATATTATAAAATCCCATCGCCGGCATCACGCTCGGTTTGGGAAATGTCCGATACATTATTTCAGTATTCCCCAATTAACTGGAGGCGGGCGAACGTACCAATGAAACCAAATACAAAAAATTATTTTATAATTAAAACAACGATAAACGGAGCCTCATTTGATACGGTTAGATTTCAAGCAAAGCAGGTTGGGTCTGTTTCATCCGGCATGTCATTCACCGGACGGGACTCTCTCTGGTTTGTCATGTATGACACCTTGAACGGAATATATAAATTGATACCCGTAGATTCATTGTTAATGTGGGAACCAAATCTTTATGCAAACCAATATTATGCAAATTCGTTTTCACTTATGCCGATGAACATCGTAAGACTTTTGGATTATGTATGGCGGAGACCGATAAATATAGTTGATAGAAATTAACCGGAGACTACCCAAACGGAGGGACTGAAAGTGACAGAATGTACTTATGGATTTGAAGACCGCACGATGTTGCGGGAGGCGCGGGACTCTGCAATGAAATTTGCGCAGTGGATGGAAGATCACGAAAGACGGCATGAGACAATGGATAAGAAATGCTTACGACATTCCGAAACAATAGGGCGCATTGATAACACATTATCCGAAAGCAAGGGATACCTGAAAGTCGTGGGGATTTCCTCTGCCATAGGGGCAATAATTTCAACGGCATTAATGTTTGCCTTGGGCAAGATATGATAAAGCAAATTTGCGAAACCTGTAAATGGTGGATTCCCGATGATGCGTCATTATGGTATCCCGAAAAGCCGAGATTTGGCAGATGCCTTGAAAGCGAATACAGCAGGAACTTTAAATATGAAATCGCTGCGCCATTTTATTATGAATTGCTTTATTGGATATTTGACAAATGGCTACGAACTAAATTCACCTTCGGCTGCAATCAATGGAAACAGGATGTAGATAAATGATACGGAAGAAACTAACCCTGCAGAACATAGTTTTAATCCTTGCGCTGGCGGGAACGCTTCTTGCCGGTATCCGGGAATGGTATTACATGAAGTTTGAACTGGCGGCAATCAGAGCAGATATGGAATTTGTCAAGGATTTACTCATTAAAATAGCGGATAGCCAATAGGAGGAAAAATGGCAATGCCCGAAATACTAAATTTGATACGTCTTTTGGTTTTTGTCTCATGGATTTCCGTCACTATGTATCTGGCAGCGAAGCCAAGCATAGAAACATTTAACCGCGAATTCTCCGGATTAATTATAGCGACGGCATGTTTATTTTTTGGACTGATTAGTGGAGAGGTATGGATGCTTGGTTTTTGTTCCTACCTCGGAATAAGAACATACCAGAAAAAACTTGAAGGCGAAAACGGAAAAATAAATACGGAGGTGAAAAATGTCTGAAGATTTGAAATTAACTGCTGATAATATTATCAATGCTGCAAAGAATATTAGCGGCGGAATTACGGAATTTCTGAGCGGGCAAATCACTATCAAGACCGTCTGGCAGTTGTTGACTGCACTTGTATTGGCAGCCGAGAAAATTATGGCAGGAATTGAGAAGGCGGGCGAGGATAAACACGCGCTTGTCCGGGAGGTATGGGATGAACTGGAAGAACAATACAAACTCATTGACAATCTGGACATGGCAATTAAACTCCCATGGTGGGCAGAGAATTTTGACGCCATGGTATTGAGGCGATTGGTAGACCCATTTATATCGATGATCGTTGTAGGAATCAACTTCATTCATGGACATAATTGGAGTTGGTTGAAATAATGAAATACCTATCCTCCATATTGGCGATATGCTCAGCAGTTCTCATGGCGTTCTATTCTTATTACTCAATCAGGGGATTGACCGGGGACCCTGGCATGGCATCTCTTTCAATGGGCATCAACGGCGGCATGGATAGCGACCGGCTTTGAGTTCGGACGATGGTATATGTGGAATGCCAACTGGCATGACTTCGGGCGGATAGTGGGGATCGGCGTTTGTTCGATACCGATATATGTTTTTTTATTACATTTTTTATTGCAGATGACTAAATGAATCTTGAAAAGCAATTAGCATTCACCGGCAAAGAAGAGGGGCTCCGGCTTACCGTTTATAAATGCCCATCCGGCAAGGATACAATAGGCTATGGACATAATATCAGCGATAATAATTTTCCTGATTCAATGCCGGAATTAAAGAAACGATTTACCGAAACTCTTTTAACGGATTTTGAGATTACCAACGAGGAAGCGAGCCAATTATTTGAAGTCGATGCCCTCGAAGCTGAAAGGTTATTGAAAACCATATTCCCGGACTGGAGCTTCTTTACGGAAAACCGTCAAATTGCCTTGATTGACATGATGTTCAACATGGGCTATGGGAAATTTAATCTATTTAAAAGCATGATCATGGCAATAAAATCGGGAATGTGGCATCTGGCAGCGCAAGAGGCAAAGGAAAGCCTATGGTATCAGCAGGTAACAAATCGGGCAAATCGGATAATCAAATTATTGCAGGATGGATAAAATAACCGCATTAGAGGCGATTTAAGCCACTTTCTCAATTTTAACGTAGAGGAGGCTTGCTAAGGAGATAATCGCTTAAGGGCGACGCCAGCGCGTTTGAATGCCATAGAAAATTGAAAGGAAGTACGGATTGAACATAGTCAAGAAGAAACTATCGGATTTGATACCGGCGGATTACAATCCAAGAAAGGATTTAAAGCCGAGTGACCCGGAATATCAGAAAATCAAGCGGTCGATTACTGAATTTGGCTGTGTTGAGCCTTTGGTCTGGAATAAGCGGGACGGTCTTATTGTTGGTGGTCATCAGCGGGCTAAAGTTTTGCAGGAACTCGGCATCAATGAAATAGAGGTTGTTGTTGTAGATTTGCCGGATGAGATGGCAAAGGCTTTAAATTTGGCATTGAATAAAATCGGGGGCGAATTTGATGAAGTCAAGCTGGAGGATTTATTCAAGGAATTGAGTTTGACGGATTTGGATTTATCAATAACCGGTTTTGATGAAGATGAATTAAAAAATTCTATTGGGCATAACGGCGTTTTTGAAATCAAAGAAGAAGATTTAAAGCCATATAAGCAAACACATATACTGCTTTCATTCCATCCCGATAAATACATAGAGATAAAAAAATTAATAGACGAAATTTTAAAAGTGGACGGAATCGAAATTGATCAGTCAGCAAATTAAAACAGACAATTCAAGATTTGATTTAAAAATAGCAATTCGGAAAAACTGTGTCGGCGATAAAACACGATTGAACATTCTTGATTGCTTTGCAGGTAGAGGAAAGTGTTGGCATAGCATACCAGGGCATAATGTTATCGGACTGGACATTAAAAAAACAAATGGTAATTTGATAGGAGATAATGTAAAATTTTTGAAAGGAATGGATCTAAACAAATTTGATGTTATTGACTTAGATGCATACGGAGTACCATATCGGCAGCTGAAAATAATATTCAAAAAGAATTTCAGGGGATTTGTAATCGCGACATTCATTCAATCCATATTTGGTGTTCTACCCATTAAGATGCTTGAAGATATTGGGTACACAAAAGAAATGATCCGAAAAAGCCGGACATTATTTAATGTAAATGGCTTTGGTAAATTTAAGCTATGGCTGGCATTAAACGGAGTTAAGAAAATCCGATATCTGAACTCCTCAAGAAAATATTACCTCTATTTTTCTCTTTAATAGCATTCCAAGATTGAAATAAAGCGTTCTACGATATTAGGAAATCAGCATATCCCCCACAATAAAGGCGACTTTAAAATAATAGCCCTAAAGTGTTCTAATAAATGAACGTAAATTATTAATTATAATATACTTATGGAATATTCTATTAAATTATTTGAAAATATTGAAACACGTGATATTCTAACTATATAAATATCAATGACTTATATTTTTTATAATATCCGTTGTATGTATAATAAAATAAGTAAAAAAAGTATTGGATAAGTCGTTGTAAATGATTAACTTATAATAAAACGAAAGAGGGATTATATGTTAATTTACACACCTCTTAAAAGGGCGCGGGAATACTCTCCGCTGGCTCTGAATATTTACAATGGCTGTGATCATGGATGCAAATACTGCTACATTCGTACTTTGTTTTTGAGCAATACACAGGCGAAGGAACGGAATCTATCCAAGCTGGAAAAGGAACTGCCGAACATCAATAATCAAGTTTTGCTTTGCTTTATTTCCGATCCTTATTGCCAGTTAGACCGGCAAGTGAAAGCCACTCGGCGCGTGCTTGAACTCTTCCAGCGATACGATGTTCCGACGGCTATACTTACAAAGGGCGGTCTGGACTGCCTGCGGGATATGGATATAATCAGCAAGATGAAATATATAAAAGTCGGGGCTACACTCACGTTTATAAATGCTGAAGACTCAAAAAAATATGAACCGGAGGCGGCTCTGCCGGAAGATAGATTTGAGGCATTGAAACAATACCACGATGCAGGGATCAGAACATGGGCGAGTCTGGAGCCGGTTATCGACCCGGAACAGTCTCTGGCGACAATCGAAATTACAAAAGATTATGTTGATGAGTACAAAGTCGGGAAATTAAATCACCTTAAAAACACAATCGACTGGCGGGCATTTGGCAATCGGGCGGTTGATTTATTGCTCAAATATGGCAAAGATTTTTATGTAAAATCAGATCTGTTTCAATTTATGGCAGATCGGGAACTTGATAAAAAGCATACCGACATGGATTTTCTCTGCATAAAAAAGACTGAAATAACTCCAAATTTACAATCCACAATGGCATTTTAAAACAATTCAAATGCTCCCACAACAGGCAAAAAATGAGTCATACCAATATACAGCCAGCCGCAATATAATGCCTCTCAAATGATTCTATGCATTCACTTAATTTTAATATTAATAATAGTTTATGCACTATTGGTATATTTTGGCTGTAAATTGCCAGCTATGCTAATTACATAAATATAATATAATCAATTAGTTACAATCTAACAAATAGTCGAATTAATTCACAATGGGAATTAGTGAACACCTGTTTAAAAAATGTGAATTAATTCTAAATTAATTTACGATTTCTCTTGACATTGCGAATAAATTAGCCTATATTATATACATAAGAATGAGAGACAAAAACCTAACCGGAGACCACCATGAAGGCATATAAAATGATTAGAGGCGCGACGGCGGAAGCCCGCTGCAAAAATAAAAGCCGATATGGCAGCCCCATGTATTGCGATTGTGGGTGCCAGACACCGCAGGACAGCGATCCCGCACTGAATCAGATCCTTGCCGGTGTCACGGCAGGAAAAAAAGGCGAAAGTTACGCCAACGTTGACTTGATGCGGGACGGCGTGCGAGTAGGCAATATCAATACTCAGTACTCTGCAGTTTTTATCGACGGATTTGAACTGCTGGAGTGCAACGGGATTGATGCTCTTCTGGCGGCAGCACGGGAAGTGCTGAACAATAGCCAGCGGGAAGAAGCTTCCGCCGGTGACTCGCTGGAAGAGACCGCTGCCAATGTACGGATAAATGATCGGCTTGCTGATCAAGAACAGAATGAACGTAATCGTAAACATCCTGGCTGGTGTCCGAAATGTCATACCTATTGTTATGGCGATTGTGAGGCAGAATAATTTTAACCGCCCGCGAGGGCAGGAGGAAATCATGAAATATTTTAAAGGAAATTTTAAATCGACCTGCCTCGAATGCTATACCGAAAATATCGAGGTATATTTTTCGGAAACCGATGAAAATTCCGATTCTGCGATATGCCTGGAATGCCTGAAATCCTATCAAAATCAGGCAGACCCTGCGCATGGCGAAAATGCAATTGAAATAATATGACCGGCACCACCACCAACCATAACCGGGGGGCTGCGGCGGCGGCTCCCCTCGAAAGGGGAGAATTAACCATGAGACGAACCGTTAAAACTAAAACCGGGGAATATGCCATTGAAACACCTGAATGGCTCTGGACTAAAACGCTGGAAACGTGGAAGGCAGATAATAGGTTGCCATACCCATTGCCGATGGACAGTCGAATATTTACCCATCCTGAAGAATATGGGGCGGTATTAATTGAGGGAAATTTATGATCTGCCCACACTTTAAACTCAAATACATCGGGATCCAGCGGGGTCCCGATGACAAACCAGCGCTTAGGCTGTGGAACTGCAGGCAATGCAGCACTACTTTGGCGCAGGAAATCAAACAGGCGCGGAAATTATAAGGCTTTTTTGTTATGCGGCTTGAGACCGGCCATGGTGCCGATATGCAGATTTTTTGCATGGAAGGGACAAAATACTTGCCTTTCCGGCGGGTTCGACTCCCGCCAAGCCGCCAAAATTAAATTCCGTTAAAACCACAACTAACCAAGCCCGCGAGGGCAGGAGGAGAAGATGACAAAGGATTTTTGTATAGGGAAAGCGGAACGCATTTGTTCCGTTCTCGGTCTTAAAGTCGGGACCGAGGAATATAAGAAGAAGTACACGGAGACGATGGAATATTATCTTTCCATTAATCGTCTCAAGTTTTTTCCGGTGTTTTTAAGTGATCCCTCGATAAAGTTCGAAGGATCGCTTGAAAACCGCGACGGGTGTCCCCGCTCCCGAGAAAGTCTCCAGTTCTTTCCAGTTGAGAAACTGGAAGAATTATGGAACGATTTTTCCTTCACCTTCCCGGGGACGAATCCGGTGATTATTGTCTCGTTTGAGACAAAATCCCCAATAAGTGAAATTGAGGTGAACGGAGAGAAAGTAAATCTGTATCACCTCTACCCTGATGGGACAGAGGTCTATGGCGCGGAAATTAGTCGTGCCATGGCAGAAAGTTTGAAAATTAGCTCCCAATTGACCGGAAATAGCCCCGGATATTGGGATAAAAATATATAGGATTTTCCCCTGCTGGCACGGCCAAAAATCTTGATGCTGGGAATATCCCAGTTGATATTTTTGGGAAAGCGGAGGAATAAGACCATGAAATGGAAAATCCTGGCTCGCCATAAAAACATTGTTGGTGTGACCATAACAGAATCATGCCTGATTACTGATGATTTATGGCGACGATATACTGCAACAATTCGAGGCTTTCAAAAATTTTTAATTTACGAGGGATATTGTTGCGATGTCGAATTTTCAAAAATCTGTGACGTTGCCTATGTTTTGCGGTGTCGAATTGATATTGGAGATGAAAGTCTTTTTAAAGAACAAATGCCGTTTATCCCTACGCCATTTGCGCAGGAGGAAACCATAAAAAGGGAGGAATAAGACCATGATTACAACAACGATTTGTTGCCAGGGATGTGGGCGAACATGGGATAATTTCAAGGATTACGAATCATCGCCTTGCTGGAATTGGATTTCAGCGAAACACCCCGATTGTATTGATGAAGACGAACCAAAAGAGGAATTGAAATCAGAAATTGAATATGTTCAGTAATAAGACTTTTTGTTATGGGGATCCGGAGGATTGCAAGCCGATATTACCACAACTGGAACAGGGCTCAAAATCAAACCTGCAATTAGGAATGATAACCGCAGACCTTTGAGCATGGGGCTGCATACCTGTTTCAGGCGGCTAACCGATATGCTCATGACTATCCGGCAGATCGGGTATTGTGGGAGGCGAGAGGGCAGACCAACTCAAGGAACGCCAGTGACTTTGCGACCGTCGGGGCTTACTGCACCAGACGAGGGCTGCCCATTGAGACATTGTTACAATATTATAAGGGAGGGAGAATATGAAAATAAGGCCAGTAACAAGACAAATCGACAACAACACTGCTTATTCTTTCAGCGATGTCGTCGAATTTAGCATCGACGACATATCCGACATTACCATTGTCGGACAGCAGACAGAAATAACCTTATACCGTGATGAGGTCACGGAAAGATATGAGCTGCCTGCGCCACGACCAACGGAGTAGTAGATTGCAACTAAGGCGGGCTAATTACCCGCCTTTTAACCCGAATCGTCAAAAATAATTATGAATTAATTTAAAATTAATTTGACAATTATAAATTTATTCGATATATTCTTGAAATAGGATTACAGCATTGTAACAACATTGTGGAGACAAAATGGAGAACTTGAAATTGCTGCTTGCCATCAGGGAACAGCAAATAAAGCAAAAAGAGCTTGCCGATCAGGCTGGTATCTGCGCCAGCACTCTGTCCGAAATTATCAGGGGGCGGCGGAATGCAACGGATGAACAAAAAAAGCTCATTGCCGAGCATCTGAAAGTTTCTGTTAAATCGATATTTCCATCGTCCATCGAATAATAATTGACACATTGATGAGCAGATTGCCATCTGTTTTAGAATTTATAAAGATTATGTTTTATAACATTCTGCTTTGCTGTATAATTGTATATGCCGCATTGTTAATCCTGCAATGCTGGAAGCATATTTTATTTTAAAAATGGGGAGGGACTAATGACCGAAGATACGAAACTTCCGAATATAATGCCCGATGATGAGGATTATAATCAATATTTAGGCGATGAAACACCATATCAAAATCTAAATTGCGATATACAATTCGCCAATGATATAATTGATTATTTTGAAACGTGGTGTCGGACTCATCTGGATGACCTTGAATTAATGAAGGCCATAAATGTAGTTAGAAGGAAGTTACCCGCTACATTGCAAGATTGGCAGGAATGGGCGGCAACCATATATCCAGAGGGGAGAAGGATTGATGCCAGTTAATTACAGACCAAATAAGACAATAAATGGAAAGATGAAAACGATAGAACACGTTATTACCATTGATGGAGGCAAGAGCGGGGCAATAACAAAGCAAGATGTAGAATATGCAATCAATCTGGTAAAGTCACTTTGTTATGAATATCCAAAAGGGGTGAAACATGGAAAATTCAAAGGGAGAGAAACATGAAAATAACAAAAAAATTTTTAGAAGAAAATAATGCTTGCCTTAATGGCATTGAATATTTCAACACGCTTCAAGACCATAACCATGAGGCTATAATTAAAAAATTAATTGCAGATAATCCGAATAATAATGGGTATATGTGGGCGAGTTGGACTATTTGTAAATTATTGGATGGATCATCATTAGTTTCATACGCCGTTTTTGCCGCCGAGCAGGTATTGTATATATTTGAACAGCAATATTCAAATGATGATCGACCGAGAAGGGCAATCAAGGCTGCGAAAAATTATTTAGTAAGTCAAGATGCTGCTTACGCTGCTTACGCTGATAACGCTGATAACGCTGCTGCTAACGCTGCTAACGCTGCTAACGCTGCTTACGCTGCTAACGCTGCTTACGCTGCTGCTTACGCTGCTTACGCTGCTGCTAACGCTGCTAACGCTGCTAACGCTGCTAACGCTGCTGCTAACGCTGCTAACGCTGCTAACGCTGCTTACGCTGCTAACGCTGCTTACGCTGCTGCTTACGCTGCTAACGCTGCTGCTTACGCTGCTTACGCTGCTGCTTACGCTGCTTACGCTGCTGATAACGCTGCTTACGCTGCTTACGCTGCTGCTTACGCTGCTAACGCAGACGATGTCAGCATAAAAGACAATATCGTTAAATATGGATTACAATTAATCAGCAATATGAAGTAATACTTATCATGGAAAATCCAATGCAAAAAGGCGAAAAATTTCTTGAAATTGCCTGTATGATAACAATTATAGTTGCGTTGATATATTTTCTGACAGCAGTTTTACCTCATTAGAAGGAGGAGTGTAAAATGGCACGAAGCATAGATAAACGCGGAATGCCGAAGGATGTTTGGCTGAAACATTGCCAGACATTCATCGGCGGGTCGAACGCGGCGGCGATTATGGGGCAGGATAAATATAATACAAGGTTGGATGTCTATCTGCAAAAGACATCGCCGGAGCCGATTGTAATTCCAGACAATCCATTGATGCGATTAGGGCGGGAATTGGAGCCATCGATTGCTAAACAATATGCAGAGTTGACAGGATGGCGAATTGTCAATGACCATAAAATCAGGCTTCATCCCAAATATGATTTTATTGGCGGAGACATTGACCGGCTGATTCTGTCACCGGAACACGAAACACCCGGAATTATGGAAATCAAAACAATAGGATACCGGACATTTGCCGAATGGGAAGAGGGTGAAATCCCGCTGTCATATCGCTTGCAGGTACATCATTACATGATGGTGCATCCGACTGCGAAATGGGGCGTGATCGTGGCAATGTTGCGGGAGACCGCAGAATTAAAAATCTATCCGGTTGAATATTATCCGGAATTACAAGAGGTCATGGAAAAAGAATACTATGATTTCTGGCAGAACCATATTGAGAAGCATATACCGCCGCCGCCGGAGACCAGACAGGACATCCTCAAATTATTCCCGGATTCGCAGCCGGTGACAGTGGCGGCGCAGGAATCGGATATTAAAGTTCATGGGCAGCTTTTGGTTATCAAAGACACGATTGACCGGCTAAAAGCCGAAGAGGAGACTTTAAAGCTGGAGATTCAAAAAAAGATGCTATCGGCTGAATTGATGGCGGACGGAAGCAAAAAATATTTCATATGGAAATCTCAAGAACAAAATCGATTGGACATCGATACATTAAAACTTGAGAAACCTGAAATCTATAATCAATACCTGAAATCGAAAACTATTCGGGTATTTTTAACCAAAACCAAATGAGGTGAATCATGCCAGAGAAAAAAGAAATACAGGAACAGGAAACGGCAATAACTGAAACGGTGCATACCAATTCAGCGATTGCGCTTGTTAGTGAAGGAATCAAAGCGCGAATGCAATTGGCATTTTTCATGGCTGCAAAAAATGAGCGCAGTTATGACGATGCAAAATTGCGAATCGTGGAGAATTGCAAAAAATATTATGATCCGGACCCCAAAAAGGGAATGCTTTACCGTAAGCCGGTAAGCGAAAAAGTGACCATAACCGGTCTAAATATTCGCTTTGTTGAAATGGCATTGACCGTATGGAAAAATATTTTTACGGATACGGTAATACTTTATGATGATGAAAACAAGCGGATTATCAAAGTGACCTGTATTGACCTCGAGAACAACACTCATTTCTCATCAGAGCGAACAATAGTAAAACGAATTGAGCGGCATGACATTCGGGGGCGTGAAGTGTTGAGCAAACGAATCACATCAAAGGGTGAAATAATCTATACAGTGCGGGCGACCGATGATGAGATTGATATTGCGACTGAACGGACATCTGCAAAAATGAAGCGGAATGAAGGACTCCGGCTTATACCGATAGAAATCAAAGAAGCGGCGATTCAGGCAATCAAAGAAACGGCGGCGGCGGCAGGAAAAAACAATCCTGATGCCGAAAAAAATATAATCCTCACAGCATTCCGGGAAATCGGAGTATATCCGAAAGACATTGAATCAATTTTGGGGCATACACTGGACAGAGTGGAACCGCACGAGCTTGTTAAATTGCGCGAAATATATGCAGCAATAAACGATGGTGAGGCAACATGGAATGATTATATGCAGTCTGGCAATGGTGATCATGGTGATAAGAAGCCACCGAAAGACGAAAAGGAACTTGCAGCAAGTTTGAAAGAAAAGCAAAGTGTGGGGGACGCCGGGGCTGGCAACGAATCAGGGGAGTCGCCTGTTGGCATGGCAGGCAACGAGGCGGGTGATCAAGCTGGGGTATCATCCGCTGCTCCCTCCCCTGAGATTATCGAGGGGGAACGGAAGGCAATGCTCAATAAAATTACCGGAGCAATGGCAAAATTAAAGGGGGGCATGACGGCATTCAATAAGGAATTTGCAAAGAAATTTCCGTCACTCCAAAACATTACGCAGTTAGACCTTGATGGCGCGCGGGTGATGTGGGAATGGATGCAGGAACAAAATAAAAAATAAAGGAAATCCATCATGGCAGAATTAAAAGTAATCGAAGGCGAATTTGAAACAAAGCAAATGACCGCCGGTCAGGAGCTTGCAGAGTTAGTCATCAAGGTTGCTGGACTCCATGAGGAGCGCAGACAGCAGGCGGCGATGTATCGGGAAGAGATTAAAAAACTTGACCTTAAAATTCAGGAATTGAGTATTAAAATCAAAACCAATCAAGAGGATATTCCATTTTAACAGGAGCCCCACCGAATGAACACAGAAAACGCAATCACGAAAATTCAGTCTGATAAATGGCTGGAAGAAGCAGGGCAATTTTTACAAGAGGCATGTGTGGAATTTGAAAAGAATGCTGTTGATATTGCCATTGCCTCAGATGACGATAAGGAAATTGCGGCATATTTCCTGGCAGACATCAAGAAGCTGCTGAAAGAAGTCGAATCGCGGCGAGTGCAATATGTCACTCCGTTCAATGAAAAAGTCAAGGCGGCGAATGGATGGTGCAAACAGTACAGCACACGACTTGAGGCAGCAGACAAATCTTTTAAAGCAAAAATCCTTGCATATGAAAAGAAGCTGGCGGATGACCGGCGGCGGGTGGAAGAGGAAGCCCGGCAGCGGGAAGAAGACCGGCAGGCGAAATTGAAAGAGCTTGAAGAGCAGGCTCAAAAAGAAGTAACGCCGGAGGTACAGCAGGAAATCCGGCAAGTGAAAGATGAGCAGGTGGCAGAGCAGATTCATCTTGAGGAAACGAAGCGGGATAAGACACAGCATTTTAGCGGAGTATCTACTACCATCAAACAAGTTTGGACATTCGAGGTTGAGAACATTAAGGAGCTTCCCACGGATTATTTATTGCCGAACGAGACCTTGATACGCAAGGCCGTCAATGCCGGTGTGCGCACTATTCCGGGTGTGCGGATATTCCAAATAGACCAATTATCCAGCAGGTTCTAAATCATGTCACTTGACGAGTTGAAACATATCCGGGAATTGCTTGGCATATCCCAAAAAGGACTGGCAAAGCAGTTGAGACTGGACCCGGCAATCATATCGAGAATCGAGCATGGCTGGCGACCAACCAGAGGCAATGCAGTCATGCTCGTGGAGGCGTGGATTATCACCCATGAGCAGGAATCAATCAGGGAATTGAAACTTACCTTTGAGGGGCAGGAATGAAAACAAAAAAAGTCAATAGATATTATTGCGACCACTGCAAAAAGTCTGGTTGTTCCGCACGTCACATGAAGAAGCATGAGACGGGTTGCACGTTAAATCCTAATCGCATATGCGGATATTGCCGTATTTCTGAAATTGAACAGATGGAAATGAAAAGATTGTTGGATGTGTTGCCATGCCCACCAACGGAAATTGAAGATGAATATGGGTGGATTGGGTACGGAGATATACCTGACATTGAAATTGCAATTGATAAACTGAGAGAATTAACACAAAATTGTCCAATGTGTATTTTTTCGGCTCTGCGACAAAAGGATATTCCAATATACATGACTAAATTTAATTACAAGGAAGACACCGATGTATTTTGGAATAATTTCAATGATGCAAATTCAGGAGGGGTATGAACTATCAAAAACCAACGAAACCTAAAAAGTTTCGCAAATTAACCTTTGACGACATGGTGAGAAGTTTTGCTCTCAAGGCGGGCAGCACAGAATATCTGTTCCCGATAGCCGATATTCTGGAAGCGTTCAAGGTTGCCATGAAAAATGAATTGAATGTGGAAATAGAGATTATACAGAAGGAAATCCCGAAGCGAGAATATTAAAGGAGATACGCAATGCGAAAGAGTGACGTAATTGAACGGAAGTGGATTCCGAAGGGAGGGAAATAAAATGCTAACAAATATTAAACTTACCGAAGAAAGCCGGATGTATACAGCATCCGTCGATAATGAAAATATATGCTGGAGAGAGACATGGAGATTATACGGTAGGTACAAAAAACTCAAAACGCCCAAAATATTTGTGATCTCTGAATTATCGGGAAACAGAAATACCGAGAAGGTAATCCGAGAGGGCCGCAAACATTGGTGGAGAGGATTCCTCGAAAACGATTTAACAGATATAACATGATGCAGATTTTCCTTGCATACCGGCGAAGGTTGGCGTATATTGATTATAGCGATCATTAACAATTAAGGCAATTCAATGAAAATCTGACAATTAAATTGGGGTGGTTCAAATCTTACTTTCTCGCCAAAAGCCTGATTGTAATGATTGCTGATTTGGACTGCCCCTTCTTCTTTTTCGGGCGACTATGTTTTATATCGGGTGGCTGAAATTGCATAGGATATTAGCAAATAAGGCTATTTGGAAAAATAGCACAAAAGACCAAAAGGTTATTCTTGTTACGCTATTAATGATGGCAAATTTTGAGGATAACGAATGGGAGTGGAAAGGATTGAAATTTACTGTTAAGCCAGGTCAATTCGTTACTTCTCTCGAAGGAATAAGAGAAATTGCAGGTAAAGATATTTCTACCCAGTCTGTGCGCACTGCCCTTGACAAACTTGTCAAGTATGAATTTCTAACAAACGAATCAACAAAGACAGGAAGACTTATAACTATAATAAATTGGAAGATTTATCAAGGTGAAATTAACGGAACTAACATAGATGATAACAATGAGCTAACAAAGCATCAACAAAGCGGTAACAAAGAGCTAACACCTATTAAAGAATACAAGAAAGAAAGAATGATAAAAAATGATAAAGAAGTAGAAGAAAAAAACCTTACACCTTCCAAAAAAAAGGAAGGTGTGTCCGATCCAAACGTTAAGATATTTATTGATTATTTCTGCACAAAGTTTAAAGAGCGGGTAAATGAGACATACTTCTTTAATCGTGGTAAAGATAATGCTTGTGCAAAAAGTATATGTAATCAGATTAAAGATATTGAGGAAATAAAGCGGCTGTGTGATTTATATTTTAACACTAATGATAATTTTATGTTAAGTCAAGGATTTAGTATTTCGTTTTTCTTAAGTAATTTAAATAAAATAATGTCAGGAGAAAAAAGACATGGCTATAGAGGAATTAGACCCGACCCGGAAAAGGAGTACCCGCCGGACATCATCATCGATAGTGATGCCGGGACGATTACAGAACGGTGATTTAATGGGTTTTTTAGCGCAGGTAAAAAGCAAAGCAGAAGACCATGAAAAGATTATTAATTCACCTGAATATATCGAAACCGAACGCCAAAGAAAAGAAAAAGAGGATGAGCGTCGAAATCAGGAGTTGGAATTTGTTAAAAAGCGGAGATATGAATACAATATTAATAAATTGCCAAAAATTTATCGTGATTTAGAGGATTTGTATGGCGATAGGGCAACGGCAAACAGATACAAAAATGATAGTTTATTTATATGTGGAAAGCCCGGAACCGGAAAAACAGTATTGGCGACATTCATTTTGCGGGAGCTTTTTGAAAATGATATTGGTGGAAGATTTATAAGTTTTCCCAAATTCATTCAGTATATACAAATGAATTTTGATGACTGTCAAGATGACATCAGAGAGATAACTACCAATCAAGAATTAATAATATTTGATGACTTTGGAGCTGAGCGTTTAACTGATTTTGTGAGGGTGACAATATATAATATTATTGATTCTCGATATGTCAATAAATTGCAAACCATAATAACGAGCAATTGGAACATCAAGGAAATTGCAAATCAAATTGATGACCGGATTGCCAGGCGTATTAATGGAATGTGCAAATTTATTGAAATGAAAGGCAAAGATAGGACACAACGCCATGATTGAGTTCACAATTCACGGAGAAATAACATCGGCGGCGAGGGCACGGACTTGGTTTAATCCGAAAGCGGGAAAGATTATGACCACGACACCGCCGAAGTACCGAAGCTGGAAAGAACGGATTTACGCAGTGGCGATGGAGCATAAGCCGGAGAAGTTTCTGGAGGGTTCCTTGGCGATGCTCTGCATCTTCTGTTTTGACATGCCGAAATCCAGGCGGCGGAAGGACGTGAATAAAGAGCAGATTCTTACAATTGGTAACAAGGATACCGATAATCTTTTGAAGGCAATCAAGGACGGTTGCCAGAAAGTAATCTATGGCAATGATAATCAGGTGGCGATGGTGACGGCGATAAAGCGATATGTCAAAGGTGAGGAATACGTTCAAGTTTTTATTGGGGAGCCGCTGGAGATAATTCCATTGCAGCTTGAGCATCTTACAGAGATACAAAGATTATTAATTTGGAGGAGAACGCAAACATTAAAGGAGTGAATATGAAAAGACAAGAAGTTGAAAAAGTGAAAGAATTGATTCGGCGGATGGATTTTGATTTAGTGCCGCCAGAGGTTTACAAAATGCTTGACACAATGGTTGACCGTGAGCGGTCACCCGGTCAGCAGATTCTGGATGCGCTGCCGAAGGAAATGTTTGAGGCATCAGGTATGATTGCAAAGTTTATCGAGGAATTGCTGACGGCTAATCCATATAGCACACCTGAGAACGCAATAGGTTATCGGAGAGGATTGGAAGAGGTAGAGAAACGCCTGCCTGAATTATTTGCCAGGGTTGTGGAGAAGTTGCGGAAGTCGAATGGTAAATTAGGCGCATCACAGGTAGCATGGTCGGAATGTTGTGATGAACTCGAAAAAATGTTGGAGGAGAAGCCATGATACCGAATTATCGAGTATGGATTAAGAAGGATAAGAAGTATTATCTGGTGCTGGGCTATGTGAAGGATGATGGTTATGGAACTCAGATATTAATCTCAAAAGCTGAGTTGGAATATGAGTGGATTGACCTTGATGATAATATCCTCGAATCCTCTACCGGCGAGCCTGACCGGAACGGCAAGGAAATATTTGATGGGGATCGCTGTTCGGCAGATGCTGATGTGCCAGAAGGGATGGAGCGGACAAAATTTTATATGAGTGTTATTTTTGTTAATGGCGGATTTTGTTTCAAACTTGAACAGGATGGAAGCCTATATCCAATTGATGTTATAAAGGATATTGAAGTCATCGGACACATACATGAGGAGAAGCCATGATCGCTATATTCATCACCGCGGGTTACATCGTTATGTATTTCGGTTTCTGCATCGTTCCATTCATGATGATTTACATAGCGATTAATTCCAGTTATTTTGATTACGATCCGCCGGTTTACAAAAAGCCGCAGATGCCAAAAACTATCGAACCAGACATGGACACAGTACTGTCGATACTTGCCCATCGGGCACACATGGAAGAGAGGGGATTATGACCAGATAGGAAATGGGTATTATGGAGACAGGAACTTCGAGCTTTCGATATTGTCAGTGAAAATGAAATACGTTTTGCCAAGCGGAGGGAGAAATGACAAAAGGTGGCAAGCAGATACCGCGTAAATATTGGCAAGGCTGGCTGGTGGAGCATCGGGAATGGGTGATAGGCAGATATAACAAACTATATTCAATCCGGCAAATGTGTGGAATGATTTCGAGTTTGACTTGTGGGCAGCGCATCGGATACGAGACTCTGCGGACGTATCTGCATACATGGGGGGTGAAGATGAGGTCGAGGGGTGGCGACACCCGGTCGGGAGAAAAAGAAAGAAGAGAGCAGGAATATGATGCTGAGCATGGAGTATTTAGACATATTGACACAAGGCGAGAAGCGTTCAAGATCCGGAGGGGAATGTGACAAAAATAGCTTGTTTTATAATTATTGCATTTATGACACCATTTATTTTTATTGGTTTTATATCTGCGATGATATATGTTGCGATGCGTATCGGCATAGATTGGTGGCATGATTTTGCAAAAATATATTTAGACATAGACAAAAAAAAGAAAGCGAAGGTTCCCAATGAATAGACGATCAAGTATCACAATCACCATGCAGCCTTGGAAGTGGAATCGAATTGAAAAAGCTGCACGATTAAACATAAGGGTTGTATCACATAATTTATGGGTTGAATTTGCTAATCGTATTACGGATGCAAAATCCAACGAAAAGGCAATGGAAGGTATCGGGAATAAACGAGATGCGGGGGTAAAATGAGCGATGGAAGCGAGGGGAATGTGAAACCGCCAGAAAGTTTTAATCAATGTCTATTTTGCGACCATTGGAAGGATGGTATCTGCGATTGCATTGATTCCCAATTTTGGGGGGAATTCACGAAAAGCACCGATACCTGTCAATGGTTTGAGAGGGAAGAGAAAACAATATAAAAATATATAATATCCTGCCCGCTGCAGCTCACAGGAACTCTAACGCATAACAACGGAGGTTCTCTATGCTACAATTGGAGTTAATGGAATGATAAAATTGGTTGGTTTTCGCGGGATTTCCAATCAATTGGATTTCTCGACCTGAATGAAAGCGGGCAGGGTAATTTTTAGATTGGAGGGAATATGCAAGTAGAAATACAAGATGATGATATTTGCGGGTTTTGTGGACTCGCAGGAGCGGATAAAATTCCGCATCCAATGCGATGGCCAGGGGAGGAATCGGCTGAAACTAAATATGTTCATGCTGAATGTGAGGTAGGGGAATGTAAGCAGGCGTATTGGGCATTAACTGACGAACAACGTCAAGCATTTTTGAGGACAATATGAACGATGAAATCACAATCAGCGTAAGCCGCAGCGATATGGATATGGAACTCAACGGCTTCGGCAAGCGGGAAATAAATCAGTCAATGATGCTGGCACATCTAAGAATAAAATGGATAGTCGAACATAACAGCCAGGATTCACAGGCAGCCGCCGAAGCGGGGATCGGGAATAAGCCGGAGGGGAAATAACCATGAGTGATGGTGTATATTCTATTTATTATTTTAATATCCCTTTATTTGACGAGGATGGGGAATATAATTATGAAATATTTGTACCTGAATGGATTTTAAGGGAGATAAAAGTAAATTAATTTAAAAAGGAGAGCGAAATGAAAAAGACAATGTATTTGATATTAATGGGTTGTGTGTTTTTTGTCATGTCATGTGTTTCGACCAGCGTCACAAGAATGTCAATTAATAAATATCCGGCGACGGATCCGGAATCAATCGTAGTTTATTTAGATGAGAAAGACATTCCGGGTGAATATGAAAAGATTGCCTTGCTGCATACCAAAGGAAATTATCAGTGGACTAATGAATCAGATATGATGAAGGATGCAAAGAAAAAAGCCGCTAAATTGGGCGCCACAGGTATTTTACTGAAAGAAATCAAGGAGCCGGGCGGGACATCAAAGGTTTTAAATTCTGTATTTGGTATGAGTGCAGACCGGAAATCGGAGATCATTGCAATACGGATAAAGCAATAATATTGGAGGGCAAGGCAATGAATGATGAGCGCAAATACAAAATTCTATACTTTTAACTTGCTTTTGTTCCCATTGCTCATGTATATTAATATCAGAATGAGCCTACAAACTGCTATAAATTATTTAATTAACCATAAAATGCCTTCAATTCAGAATTGGAATTGGGGGCATTTTCTTTTATATGGCACATAAGCCGCGGCGCGGGTGTGGCTTTGCCGGATGCGGCGCGCTTGCTGAATCAGGAAGAAGCCTTTGCAGGTTACATGCACAACAACACAATAAAACCTATGAGATACAACGCAGCGAGACACGAGATAAACGATACTATACAACACGGTGGCAGAAATATCGGCTATGGTATTTGGCTAATAATCCTTTATGCGTTGTATGCGGTGACATGGCGAATGAGATTGATCATATCAGATCGGCTGCAGGTGTCAGTGATGCAACGTTTTGGGATGAATCAAACCATCAGGCATTATGCAAGCGATGTCACAGCAGGAAGACAATCAAAGAGCGAGGATATGCGAGACTATATTGATGGTTACGATGTTATAGGGGGGGGTGAAATAGCTACAGGGTGCGCCAATGCTAAA